>OIWT01000839.1_pt1 | contig 40584 bp, 30 predicted proteins | sample 1587701 | NCBI WGS metagenome assembly OIWT01 (sample SAMEA3888904, study PRJEB22519) | human gut metagenome | biome: human gut; feature: human-associated habitat; material: faeces | place: Denmark | collected 2009 | reverse complement strand
GCAGAAAATATGATATTACCATTAAAAGGAAGCTATGTAATAACATCAGAATATGGAACAAGAGTGCACCCAATAACAGGAGAAGTAAAAACACATAGTGGATTAGACATAGTAGGAGCACATCATGGAAATATCTTAGCAGTAGCAAGTGGTGAAGTAACATATGCAGGAGTACAAAGCGGATATGGTAACTGTGTAGAAATAAAACATATTGTAAATGGGGAAACAATATATAGTTTCTATGCACATTTATCAAAAATAGATGTAGCAGTAGGACAAGCAGTAGAACAAGGAGAAGTAATAGGACTAGAAGGTGGAGCAAAAGATGATCCTAACCATGGAACATCAACAGGACACCACTTACACTTCGAATTACGTAGTAACACAGGTTCAGGAAACAGCATAGATCCAAATAAATATATTAATTTCTAAAATAGAAATGTCAGTAGGGATGTTCCTTACTGGCATTTTTTTAGGCACCCTGGGAGGACATTTGGGGACGGGTTAATTTTGTCCTTTACATAATTTGAGAAATAATATAATAAAAACATATAAATTTTCAAAAAATGCTTGTTCAAGCTAAGTTCGCAGAAATTATAATCAAAATTTTGTGACACCATTCCATTTGAAAAAATGAACTTTTCCACAAATTTCTTAATAATTTCTAGCTTACTTACTTTCAATCCGCTTTTTTTCAAATTGATATGTTTTTATTTTAATATTGTTACGTTTTATATTTTATGTAAAAGACAAAATTGACCCGTCCCCAAATGTCATTTCCCTAAGAAAAAATCCTAAAAAGTCGAAGTTTGTTACAAAAATTTAAAATAAAAGATAAAAAAGCATTTTGCAAGAGTAAAGTGTGTTTTTCCGTATATAAATGTATAATTAAATGTTTGTAATATAAGAAATATTATAGTTGAAAAGATTAAATAAGTTATAGATAATTATATATATTAATTTATAAATGATATATATTTTATTTATATATAGCATTGATAGAGAAATGAGAAAAAAATAAAAGGAGAGTAAGAGTTTGAAATTAAGCAAGAAGTACAAGACAAAATTGAAAAAAGAATTATTTGCTACACTTGAAAGTGTAGCAATAGTTACAGCAACGTTAGCAATAATAAAACTAACGGGTATTTCTATGCCTAATGATATAGAAAAGTTGATTACTCAAAGTAAAAATCGTTTATTTGCAGATGCAGAAACTGAAAGTAACGAAATAGAAAATTTATCGGATTGTGCAGATTTAAATGGAATAAGAATTAATGGGCAAGAATATATCTTTGAAAAAAATAAATATAGCTATGATATAAAATTACCATATAACATTGAAGATGAGTTACAAATAGAGTATATAAAAATAGATGAAGGTCAAAACATAATTGGTGATAGCAATTATATATTGCAAAGTAATAGTAAAATAATTAATTTTGATGTTATTTCAAAAAATAAAATAGTTAAAAATAAATATACAATAAACTTAGAAAAAGAACATAGTACATATTTAAAAAATATTGCGATAAATTCATTTGCAATAAATCCAGAATTTAGTGAAAAAACATTAGATTATATAGTAAATATTGTAGAAAATACAAATTCATTAAAAGTACATGCAATACCATATGACAAAGAATCAATTGTTACAATTCAAGGAAATGAAAGTGTTAGTGAAAATAGTATAATTACAATAAAAGTTACAAATCCAAATATTGAAGAAGAAAGAATTTATACAATAACTTGTAAAAAAACAGTAGATGTAAATAATTATAACTATTCAGGTGGTTATCAAGAATTTATTGCACCATATTCTGGAATGTATAGGTTTGAATGTTGGGGAGCAAGAGGAGGAAAGTCGAGAATAAATGGCTCTTTAGGAGGAACACCAGGAAAAGGTGGATATGCAAAAGGAGAAATTCTACTAAAAAAAGGAGAAAAATACTATGTTTATGTAGGTCAACAAGGCATAGATGCTGTGGTAGAAAAAGATTCAGCAGCAACATGGAATGGTGGAGGGCTTGGTACATGGGATCATAGTGATAATGAAACTTCAGGTTCTGGTGGTGGCGCTACAGATATTCGATTAATAAGTGGAAACTGGAATGAAACAAAGAGCTTAGCATCTAGAATTATTGTTGCTGGAGGAGGTGGTGGTGCCTCTTGGACATATAGAGCAGGTTCTGGTGGAGGAATTTCAGGAGAAAATGGTACAAGAGCAAAGTCAGGTACACAAATTTCTGGATATGCATTTGGAATAGGACAAAATGCCTCAGGAATAGCAGATAATGATGGAGTAGGTGGTGGCCGGAGGTGGTTACTGGGGAGGACATATGAGCAATACATCTAAAGCATCAGGAGGAGCTGGTGGTTCTGGATATGTATCTGGACATGAAGGCTGTATTGCTGTTAATTCACAAACTGATATTACACCAAAAGTGCAAAAATATACACAATTATCAGATTCATATCATTATTCTGGAAAAATATTTACAAACACAGAACTAACAACAGGTGCAACTGAAACAAGTAAAGCTACAATAACACCTTTAAGCTTTATAGAAGAAAATTATCCAATATCTAACATTGCTACAGATATAGGAACTATGACAAAAGAATTTAATCCGGAAGAAAGTGATTATTATATAGAATTAGATAAAGAACAGGCATATCCGACAATTTCCATAACAACTACAAGTGATGATATAAAAGTAGAAGGTGGATTAAATCAAAAAGTAGAAACAATAGCTGGAGAAACAATTAAACAAATAAAAACAAAAACTATAGAAGGAATAGAATATACGTATACTTTACATTTTGTAAGAGGGGCTTCCTCAGATAGCTATTTAAAAAATATAAAAGTAGCTGGAGTAAATGTAGAAAATTATAATGAAAAAAAATTAAGATATGATGTGATATTACCATACAACATAGAAGAAAATACAATTATAGAAGGAATAAAAAAATTTCCAGGACAAACTGTTATAGGAGATGGAGAAGTTGAAACTAAAACTTCTAGTACAATACGAACAATACAAGTAATATCGGAGGATGGGAAGAGTACAACAGAATATAACTTAATATTAAATAAACAACCAAATACAAAGTTGAAATTTTTAGATATAAAAAATCAAGAATTTGCACAATTATTTGAAAGTGATAAATTAAATTATGAATATAAAGTTACTTCTGGAGTAGTTTCATTAGAAATTATAGCACAGCCATATGATGATAATGCAAAAGTAGTAGTAAAAGGAGCAGGTTATATAAAAGAAGGTAAAAATACTGTAACTATAACTGTTTCAAGAGAAGGAGTAGAAGATACAGTATATACTATAGTAGTAACTAAGGGAGAAAACTTAGGAGAACAAACATATGATTTCTCATATACGGGAGAATATCAAACATTTATAGCACCAGCAGCAGGATTTTATAAATTTGAAGCATGGGGAGCAAGAGGAGGAAAGTCTAGAATACAAGGTAGATTAGGGGGAACTCCAGGAAATGGAGGCTATACCTCAGGAATTCTTAGATTAAATGAAGGTGACGTTATATATGTATATGTAGGTGGAAAAGGAACAGATGCTGTAGTTGGAAAGAATTCACCTGGTGGTTGGAATGGTGGAGGCCTTGGTACATGGGACAATGGAGATGATGAAACATCAGGTGGTGGCGGAGGTGCCACAGACTTTAGATTAATAAATGGTAATTGGAATGACTTAAATAGTTTATATTCTAGAATAATGGTTGCCGGAGCAGGAGGAGGAGCTTCTTGGTCGTACAAAGCAGGATCTGGTGGAGGAATAAATGGAATATCATATTATTCTAATAGTCCAGCTGGAACACAAACATCTGGCTATGCACTAGGAATAGGAAAAGATGCATGGGGAATTGCTGACAATGATGGTGTTGGAGGCGGAGGTTCAGGTTATTATGGAGGAACAACTAATAATATTAGTGGAGCTTCTGCAGGTGCAGGCGGTTCATCATATATTTCAGGACATGAAGGTTGTAATTCGACAGATGAAAATGGAAAACCAACAGGAAGTAACTCACATGTTTCAGGAAGGGTATTTAAAGATACTATTATGGTAGATGGAGAAGGTTATGAATGGTCAAGTACAAGGCAAAATTATGTACAAATGCCAAATCCACAAGGAAATTATGTATCAGGAAATAATGCAGATGGTTATGCAAGAATAACATTACTAGAAGATCCATCGCAAAATAATTTACTAAAAGAAATTCAAATAAATAAAGGAACATTAGAACCAGAAGTAAGTTATGATGTATCTGAGTATACAATAACACTAGATGCAGAAGATACAGATGTTACAATTTATGGAGTTGTAGACGATATTAAAGCAAGTATAGAAGGCAATGGAACTTATGATGTTACAGCAGGAGAGAATACTATTAATTTGAAAGTAACAGCAGAAAGTGGAGACGAAAAAATATATAAAATAAAAACTATAAGAGAAGCATCTAATAATTCTAAGCCATTAAATATTACAATAGATGGATTAATAGAGTCTATTATAAATGTAAATCCAATTTATGGAGTTTTAGAACCTAAAGAATTTAATCCAGATGTCCATGAATACTCTATGATAGTTCCAAGCAGAATAAAAAAATTGACATTTAATGTAGAAAAAGGTCATAAATATCAAACAGTTGTGGGAGATGGAACTATAGAATTACAAGCTGGAGAAAACAATATAAAGATAGATGTTATATCAGAAGATGGAAAAAACACAGAAACATATATCTACCATATAACAAGAGATATGAGTGGAAATTGCTTATTAGAAAGCCTAACTATAGATAATGTTGAAACAGATTTAAATTTTGACCAAGATGTCTTAGAATATTTTATAGAAGTAGAAAATGATGTAACTTCTTTAGATATCACAGCTATACCAGAAATGAAAGAAATAACACCTATAATAGAAGGAAATAAAAAACTAAAAGTAGGATTAAATGATATATATGTAATAGTTATTGCTCCAAATGGAGAGCAATTAGTATACATTATACATGCATATAGAAAACAAAGTGGAAATGTATTTTTATCATCATTAAAAGTAAAAAAAGTAAAAAATGGTGAAGAAGAACTAACAATGGATCCAACATATAACAAAGTATTGGATACCTATATAGTTACAGTTTCAAATGAAGTAGAAAGTGTTACTATAGAAGCTATACCAGAGGATAGTACATCTACTATTACAGGAGCAGGAGAAAAGAAACTAAAAACAGGAACAAATACTTATGTAATAAATGTAAAGGCAGAAGATGGTTCTTTTGGAAAATATACTATAAATATAAACAGAGCTCAATCAAGTAACAATTACTTAAAACAATTAACAACAACGCTAGGTGAGTTTAGTCAATCTTTTGATAAATTAAATACTGAATATGAAATAACAGTTCCAGCAAATACTAAAACATTGCCTCTTATAGTGCAAACAGAAGATAAAACAGCAAAATATAAAGTATTAAATAACAACAACTTCCTAACAGGAATGAATTTTGTTACAATAAGAGTTACAGCGGAAAATGGGGAACAAAGAGATTATATAATAAAAGTAATGAAAGAATCATCAGATAATAACTACTTAAAAAATATAATAACAAGTAATGGAAAATTAAGTCCAGTATTTAATAAAGAAATATTAGAGTATACTATAGAAGTTGAAAATGAAATAGAAACATTAAAAGTTACAGGAGTAAAAGAGGATTCATCAAGTATAATTACTGGAGAAGGTGTTTACGCATTAGAAGTAGGTAGCAATTTAGTAACATTAACAGTACAAGCAGAAAACGGAGATATTAAAACTTATGAACTAAATATTATAAGAAAGAAGAACTCTAATATAAATTTATCAAGAATAGAGAATGATAAAGATCAGATAGTTACAAAGATAGATGCTAACACATACGAAATAAATGTTAGAAATGAGATAGATGAAATAACATTAAAAGGTATTCCAGAGGTAGCGACTACTAAAGTAGTAGGAGATGGGAAGTACAATCTAGAAATTGGCAAAAATGAAATTAATTTAGTAGTGACTGCAGAAGATGGAACAACTAGAAATTATAAAGTAATTGTAAATAGACTAAAATCTGATAATGCTTATTTAAAATATATATTTGCAAATGAAGGAGAATTGTACGAAAACTTTGAAAAAACAATCACAGAATATCATTTAAAGGTGCAAGAGGATATACAAAGTTTAACATTAGATATACAAACAGAAGATCCAGAGGCAACATATAAAATACTAAATAATAGTGATTTTTCTTATGGGGAAAATAAAGTTACTATAGAAGTTACAGCTTCGGATGGATTGACTAAAAAAGAATATAATATAATTGTTTATAGACAACCAGATATAGAAAAACGTTGTGATTTAATTGAATTAACTGTAGATAAAGGAGTATTAACGCCATCATTTGAAGCAAATACATTGGTATATGAGGTAAACTTACCTTACGAAGAAGAAAAAATTACTGTGAGTGCAAAATCATTAGATAATACAGCAACTATTACAGGAACAGGAGAATATACTTTAACTGTTGGATTAAATATAGTTACTATAAAAGTAACTTCAACAAACAATGAAGAAAAAGTATATCAAGTAAAAATAAATAGGGCAAAATCTACAAATGCAAATTTATTTAGTTTAATTATTCAAAACCATGTAATATCACCAAAGTTTAATAAAGATATAACCTTCTATACATTAGAAACAAAAATAAGTGAGCTTACAATGTATATAACAACAGAAGAAGCGGATGCAACATATGAAATAATAGGTAATGAAAATTTACAAAAGGGAACAAATCAAATTGTTATAAAGGTAACTGCACCAGATGGAGTAACTACCAAAAATTATATTTTAAAAGTTACAAGGACAGGTTCAGATAATAATAACTTAGCATATTTAGCAGTAAATGGATATGAAATAACACCAAAATTTAATAAAAGTGTATTGTTATATAATACTAATGTTCCAAATGATGTTGAATCAGTTTATATAGATGCAGTGGCAGATGATGAAAATGCTGTGGTATCTGGAATAGGAATTGCTAAATTAGAAGAAGGTAAAAACATTTTCGAGATTGTTGTTAGTTCAGAGTCTGGAAAAACAAAAACATATACAGTTGTTATAAATAAAGGGCTATCAGATAATGCTTATTTATCAGAATTAAACATATCACAATGTACATTAACGCCAAAATTTGATAAACTAATTAATGAATATAATATAGAAGTTGAATATGACATAGAAAATGTAAATGTGTTAGGTTATGCAGAAGCTAGTGAGGCATTTGTAACAGGCAATGGAAATTACAATTTAATTGTAGGTAAAAATAAGATAGATATAATTGTTACTGCTGCAAATGGCAATAAGAATATATATACAATAAATGTAAAAAGAAAAACAGCGGTAAGTGCAAAATTATCAAAATTACAAGTTAAAAATTATGAAATAGTACCAACATTTAATCAAAATACAAATTCATATTTTGTAAGTGTAGATAATGAAATTACAAGCTTAGACATGATAATAGAAACATTAGATCCAAATGCAACATACACAATAGAAGGCAATGAAAACTTTATAATTGGAAATAATGAAGTAACAATAGAGGTAACTTCTAGCGATGGCAAAGAAAAAGAAATATATACAATACAAGTAAATAGAAATATGTCTAGCAATAACTATTTAAGTTATATTTTACCATCAAAAGGAAAATTATCACCTTCATTTGTTAAAACTACAAATTCTTATGCTATAACTGTCGACAATGATATAACTCAAATAAAAATAGATGCAGAGCCAGAAGATAGCAAAGCAACTATAAGTGGTAATGGAGATTATACTTTAAAAGTTGGGGAAAATAAAGTAGAAATTAAAGTTACATCTAGCATAGGAGTTACAAGAACTTATACTATTATAGTAATAAGAAAGAAAAATGATAATAATTATTTAAAAACATTAACAGCAAAAGTGAATTCAAATACAGTTGAACTATCACCAAACTTTAATAAAGAAACTATGAATTACGAAATAATAGTTCCAGTAGGAACTACAAAAATGCAATTCATAGGAGAGGCAGAAAATACTTTATCAACAGTTTCTGGATTAGGTTATATACCTATACAAGCTGGTGATAACACACATGAAATAAAGGTAACAGCAGAAAACGGAAGTGCTAGAACATATGTAATAAATATAAATAGGGTAAAATCAACAGTAAATGATTTAGTTGATTTAATTCCAAGTATTGGAACGTTAGATCCAAGTTTTACATATGGAACGTTAGAATATAATTTAACATTAGGAAATGCAGATTCTTTATTATCATTTGAAGTATTAACAGAAGATAGATTTGCAACAGTCAAAGGAAATGAAGAACAAGAAGTTCCAGATGGTGAAAGTGTAAGAGAAATTATTGTAACAGCAGAAAATGGTGATACCAAGACATATAAGGTAAATATAAATAGAATAAGAACAGATGATGCAAGATTAAAGAGTTTAGCAGTAAAATCTTTTACAATAGATCAAGAATTTAATAGTGATGTATATGAATATACATTAACTGTGCCAAATGATAAGTTTGTTTTAACAGAAAATGAAATTGTAGCATTACCGTTTTATGAAGACACAAAAGTATATCCAGATGTAAGTGTAGAATTGTCAGTATTAAAATTAAATAAATACCAAATTAAAACAATAGCACCAGATGGTTATACAACGCAAACATATACAATTTATATAACAAGAGAAAAAAGTAGTGACTCAACACTTGAAAAACTTGCTGTGTCAGGCTATGAAATAACTCCTGAATTTAATAGCAATACATTAGAATATATGCTAAAAGTTCCTAAAGGAACAACTATACTAAAAGCAGAAAATGTAATAGCTATTCCAACAGATGAATATGCAATAGTTGTAAAATCAGGAGATTTAGATCTAACTGCTAATGAAAGAGTATTTAATATAGATGTTACAAGTCATAATGGGGAAAGAAATACTACTTATAAAATTAAAGTAGAAATAGAAAAATCTGATAACAATTATTTAGAAAGTTTAACAACTAGTGTAGGTATATTATCTCCTGAATTTGATAAAAATGTAACACAATATTCTCTTCATTTAACACAAAGACAGGATACTTTGGAAATAAATGCAGTACCAGAAGATGAAACAGCAACAATAGTGAGTGGAACAGGTACATATAATATTACAGAAGAAGATACTAGAATAATAATTATGGTAAAGGCAGAGAATGAAAAATTAAGAGCATATATTATAGATGTAACAAAAGAACCAAAAACAGAAACCATAATAAGAGGAAAAGTTACAACAGAAAATGTAAACAACATACACACTGCTAATATTAAAGTATATAAAGACAATGAACTAAAATATGAAGAAAAAACAAAACAAAATGGAAGTTATGAAATATATGTTGTTCCAGATACGTATAAAGTAATAATATCGAAGGAAGGATATTTAAATATAACAATAGAAGACATACTTATAGAAAGCATAGACCAAGAAGTAACATTAGATAGTTATAAATTAGTGGCTGGAGATGTAGTAGAGTCAGGAGAAATAGAATTAGACGATATGGTAGCATTAAATGATAAACATGGGGAAACTATCACTGATGCTAACAAAAAGGAAATGGCAAAATATGACTTAAACGAAGATGGTATAGTAAACAAATTAGATAGAGATATATTAAAGGAAAACTATGGTAAAAAAGCACAAAAAGTTATATGGACAGACCAAAATGCAGAAAATATGATATTACCATTAAAAGGAAGCTATGTAATAACATCAGAATATGGAACAAGGGTACATCCAATAACAGGAGAAATAAAAACACATAGTGGACTAGACATAGTAGGAGCACATCATGGAAATATCTTAGCAGTAGCAGATGGTGAAGTAACATATTCAGGAGTACAAAGCGGATATGGTAACTGCGTAGAAATAAAACATATTGTAAATGGGGAAACAATATATAGTTTCTATGCACACTTATCACAAATAGATGTAGCAGTAGGACAAGCAGTAACACAAGGAGAAGTAGTAGGACTAGAAGGTGGAGCAAAAGATGACCCTAACCACGGAACATCAACAGGACATCACTTACACTTTGAATTACGTAATAACTCAGGCTCAGGAAATAGCATAGATCCAAATAAATATATTAACTTCTAAAATAAAAATATCAGTAGGGAATATCTCTACTGATATTTTTTATGCAGGACATTTTTGGACGGGTCAATTTTGTCTTTTACATAATTTTAAAAGATAATATAATAAAAACATATAAATTTTCAAAAAATGCTCGTTCAAGCTAAGTTACGCAGAAATTATAATCGAAATTTGTGGCACCCTTCCATTTGGGAAATGAACTCTTTTCACAAATTTCTTAATAATTTCTAGCTTACTTACTTTCAATCCGCTTTTTTTTAAATTGATATGTTTTTATTTTAATATTGTCACGTTTTATGTTTTATGTAAAGGACAAAATTGACCCGTCCAAAAATGTCCTTTTTAAAAGTTGACATAATTTATATTATATGTTATAATAGCATTGTTTTTAAAGAGAGAATAAAAAAATAAACAAGGGATAAAATATAATAAGATACAAGCTTAAGATAAAAATTTAAAAGAATTTTTTATAAAAAGGAGTTTAAATGATGAAAATATCAAAGAGAAAGCTTGGTATTTTATTTATTTTTTTGGCTTTTATTTTTATTGAAACAATTTCATTTGCGACATATCAAACAGCAGTATTAGGAGAAAAAGAAAATAATAATAAAATAAAGTATGAAATTGAAATAGAACAAGAAGAGGTTGTTTTATCTCAAGAAGAACAAGAGACATTAGATTTAATAAATAAATATAGGGAACAAAATGGATTGACAAAACTAAAACCAATTGCTAATTTACAAAAGGTTGCAAAATTAAAAGCAGAAGATTTAATAAATAATAATTATTTTGCACACAATTCTCCAAAATTAGGTACGCCTTTTGAGCTAATGGAATCACAAGGAGTGGAATACAAAATAGCAGGAGAAAACCTGGCGGGAAATGTTACATCAAAGAAAGCTGTGGAAGCTTGGATAAATTCTAAATCACATAGAGAAAATATATTAGAAGAAAAATTTGATTATACTGGAATATGTGTTATAGATAGCGAAGTGTATGGAAAAATATTCGTACAAGTATTTATAGGAATTTAATTTTGAATAAAATTATACTATAAAGCTAGTTTTAATTTGAACTAGTTTTTTTATATTCTAGGAAAGTTATCATAGTATGATAACTTTCTGTAGAAGATAAATATGGCAGAAATTAGATTTTGTAGCAGTTTGCACTGCGTACAAAATCTTGATTCTGGTTTTTTGTTGCCATTTTATAAGTAATATTATGTATTTCATAAATTACATTTACTTTTAAAAGAAGTTAAGTGTGCCTCAAGATAGCAAATTTGACCACAAAATAAAAATAGTCTATAATAGAAGATAGTTAGGGGAATAAATATGATAGAAAATAAAGAAACAGAAGTTATAAATAATGAAAAAACACCAGGACTTAGTGTCGCATCTATGGTATTAGGTATTGTATCAATAGTAACATGGTGTGCTTGGTTTATTTCAATTCCATGCTCAATACTTGCATTAATATTCGGTATTTTAGGAGTGAAAAAGCCAGGAAAAGGCATGGCTATTACAGGTATAGTTACAGGAAGTATTGTACTTGCAATATGGGTACTAGTATTTTTAGGAGCATTTATGACAGGATTTATGGAAGGATTTTCAGAAGCATTTTACTATTAGTAGTATATTATAAAAACAAGAATAAAATAGAAAAACTCTCATAAGATATATAAAGTATATCAATATGGGAGTTTTTTATATGATTATTTTAAGTAAAAAAAGAATATTGTTAGTAGTAGGAACATTAGCAGTAGCAATGTTTGCATTTGTGTTTCAAACAGCAAATGTAAATAAGAGTGTTCAAACAGTGGCACTTCCAGTAAGCAATAAAGTAATTGTATTAGACGCACGGACATGGAAAACCGGATGAAGGGGCACAAAGTAGCACTCGGAACTACAGAAGCTGAAACTAATTTAAAAATAGCATTAAAAGTTCAAAGTCTTCTTGAACAGTCAGGAGCAACAGTTATTTTAACAAGAAGTGATGATGAAGCGATTTACGATTTAGATAGTAAAACATTAAAACAAAAGAAGATATCAGATATACACAATAGGGTAAAAATAGGAAATGAAGCTAAAGCAGATATTTTTGTTTCTATACATTTAAATAAAATACCACAAGAAGAATACTGGGGATGGCAATGTTTTTATAAAACAGGAGATGAGTCTAGTATAAAGCTTGCAAAAAGTTTGCAAGAAAACTTGAATGAAGCAATACAAAGAGAAAATAAAAGAGTAGCAATGAAATTAGAAAATGTATATATAATGAAACATGTAGAAATTCCAATATCAATTGTAGAATGTGGATTTTTATCTAATGCAGAGGAAGAAAAAATGTTATTAGAAGATAGTTACCAAGATAAATTGGCTTGGGGAATATATAATGGAATTATAGATTATTTTTATAATTAATATTTTCGCATAAATTTTCCACTATTGGCAAATAATATGTGCAAAACATATTGCCAAGGAGTGGAATTTTTTAATGGAATATAAAACTTTAAATAAAAGAGGAACAATTTTAGATAAAGAGCAGTTAGAATTGTATTTAGAAAAATTAGCATCAGACCAAATAATGCAGAAAAATAGTAATAAAAATACGTATCCAATACCAAGTGTAAAGGAGAATTTTGCTGTTATAGAAGAGGTATATCATCTGTTAAATGAACATATTAAACTTGGAATACCTATTCATCCAGCTGGAGAATGGCTTTTAGATAACTTTTATATAATAGATGAAACGGTAAAAACAATAATAAAAGAAATGCCATTAAAAAAATATACTAACTTTCTAGGAATTGCAAATGGATTAGATAAAGGTTTTGCGAGAATATATGTGTTAGCATATGAAATAGTTAATTTTACAGATAATAAAATAGATTATAAAAATGTAAGTAGCTTTTTGTGTAGTTATCAAAAAAAGAAATCTTTAAGCATGGAAGAAATATGGAATGTTGGTATTTTTATGCAAATAGCATTAATACAATCAATAAGAGATATTTGTGAAAAAATTTATTTTAGCCAAATGCAAAAATATCGTGTAGAAAATATTTTAGAAAAATATGTAGAAAAGAAAAATGAATTAAAATATAAAAATTTATCAGAGTATAGATCTAGAGTTAAAGGATATGGAGAAATGAAATATCCTTTTATTGAGTATTTATCATATAGATTAAAAAATGAAGGTAGAAGTGCGTACCCTTTTGTTATGGCTTTAGAAGAACAAGTTAATAAAATGGGAACTACAATAGAAGAAGTAGTAAAAAAAGAGCATTTTGATATTGCAATAAAAAAAGTTAGTATGGCAAATTGTATTACAAGTATGAAAGAACTTCTTAGAATGGATTTCTTAACAATATTTGAACAAAGTAATGGTGTTGAAGAAATATTGAGAAGCGATCCTGCAAATGTTTATGCTTTTATGGACTATAGAACAAAAGAATATTATAGAAATTCAATAAAAGAAATTGCTAACAAAACAAAGATTTCAGAGTTTTATATTGCAAGCAAAGCATTAGAATTAGCTAAAGAAAAATTTGAAAAAAGAGAAAATGAAATAACTAAGCAAATGCATATAGGTTATTATTTAATAGATGATGGAATTAATAATTTGTATGAAAAAATACAAGTTAAAAATAAAAAAATAAAAAAGAGTACTAAAGTTTACTGGTATATATTATCAAATTTTGGTATTACAACAATCTTAGATATAATATTAATGATAATGTTATATAGAAAGACAAATTCAATTTTTCTTAATATATTAATAGGAATATTAATGTGGTTTGTTATAGAGCCAATAGTAATAGAATGTATACAATATGTATTAGGAAAAATAGTAAAACCTAAAATGATACCAAGAATAGACTTAAAAAAAGGTATTCCTGAAGAATATGCAACATTTGTAGTAATACCAACAATACTAAAAAGCAAAGAAAAAGTAAAAGAGTTAATGCAAAAATTAGAACAATATTATTTAGCAAATAAAAGTGAAAACTTATATTTTGCATTGCTAGGAGACTGTTCTTCTGGAGCAAATAAGGAAGAAAAATTTGATAAAGAAGTAATAGAAGAGGGCCTTAAACAAGTAGATATATTAAATAACAAGTATAATAATAATTTATATAATATAGAAAATAGTTTTCCAAAATTTCAATTTGTTTATAGAAAAAGATTTTGGAATGGAACAGAAGAATGTTACTTAGGATGGGAGAGAAAAAGAGGGCTATTAAATCAATTTAATGAATATTTATTAGGAAATATAGATGACCCATTTTTAGTAAATACAATAAAAGAAGTTCCAAAAATAAAATATATAATTACATTAGATGCTGATACGGAATTAACTTTAGAATCTGGATTAGAACTAATAGGAGCAATGGCTCATATTTTAAATAAGCCGGTATTAAATAAACAAAAAGATTGTGTTGTAGAAGGTCATGCAATAATGCAACCTAGAGTAGGTGTAAATATTGAAGCGGCAAATAAGACATTATTTACAAAAATTTTTGCAGGAAATGGAGGAGTAGATGCCTATACAAATGCAATTTCAGATATATATCAAGATAATTTTCAAGAGGGAATTTTTACAGGGAAGGGAATATATGACTTAAAAGTTTTCTCTGAAGTTTTATATAATGAAATACCTGAAAATACAGTATTAAGTCATGATTTATTAGAAGGAAGTTATCTAAGATGTGGTTTAGTTTCAGATATCCTACTAATGGATGGTTACCCTACAAATTATAATAGCTTTAAAACAAGACTTCATAGATGGATTAGAGGAGATTATCAAATAAATAAATGGTTACTTAAAAATGTAACAGATAGAAAACAGATAGAAAAAACGAATCCATTAAATATGTTATCTAGATACAAAATATTAGATAATTTAATTAGACCTATTTCGGATGTATTTGCGTTAATTGCAATTATTATAGGTTCTTTAATTAATAATTCTTTTATATTAAGTTTAGCTATTATTTCAATTATTTTCCCAACAATAATCGAAGTTATAAATAAAATTATTTATAAAAAAGAAGGAGAAACATATCAAAAGACATTTGTACCAAGGTTGCCTACTTTTCTAGCATCTATAATAAGAGGAATACTTGCAATAATGGCGCTTCCAGATAAAGCATTACTTAGTTTAAGTGCAATTGTAAAAACTATATATAGACAAACGATTTCTAAAAAACATTTTCTAGAATGGACAACTTCTGAAGATGCTGAGAAGATGGCAAAAACAGATTTGTTATCTTATTATAAAAATATGTACTTAAATGTTATTTTGGGAGTTTTAGGAATAATATATGTTACTTTTATAAAAAATCAAAGTACAAATTTAGCAATATTAATTTTATCTATACTATGGATTATTGGACCAGCAGTATTTTGGTATATTAGCAAGAATTTAAAAAGTGAAGATATAATTAAAGAAATAAGTAATAAAGACAAAGAATATTTGTTAGATATAGGAAAAAGAACATGGGAATATTTTAAAGACACATTAATACCTGAAAATAATTATTTGCCACCAGATAATTATCAAGAAGAGAGAAAATTAAAGTTTGTAAATAGAACATCTTGTACAAATATAGGTTTAGCTTTACTAAGTGTAGTTTCTAGCTACGATTTAGGATATGAAAATTTAGAAGATACATTAAAGCTATTAAAAGAAATGTTAAATACAGTAGAAAATTTGCAAAAATGGAATGGTCATCTTTATAACTGGTATAATATAGAAACTTTAGAGCCATTAATACCTAGGTATATTTCAACTGTAGATAGTGGAAATTTTGTTGGATATATATATGTTTTGAAAGAATTTTATAGAACAATTAGAGAAAAGCTATTAAATGGAGAATTAGAAAAAGATAATAATAAAATAGCTAAATTAATTTCATATATTCCAGAATGGGTAGATAAACCAAATTGTGATAATCCATTAACAAACGCAGATTTTACAAAATTGTATGATGAAGAAAAAGGATTATTTTCTATTGGTTTTAATATAGAAGAAAATAAACTTACAGATTCATATTATGATCTTCTTGCATCTGAAGCAAGACAAGCAAGTTTAGTAGCGATAAGTAAAAAAGATGTTCCAGTAAAACATTGGAATAAACTAAGTAGAACACTAACAACAATGGACGGCTATAATGGATTAATTTCGTGGTCTGGTACAGCTTTTGAATATTTAATGCCGAATGTTATTATAAAGCAAGAAGAAGGAAGTTTATTAGACGAATCTTGTAAATTTATGCTTATGAGTCAAAAAAAATATGCAAAAAAATTAGGAATACCATGGGGATTTTCAGAAACGGCATTCTATTTAAAAGATTTAAATAATAATTATCAATATAAAGCGATAGGAATACCATGGCTTGGATTGAAAAGAGGATTAGAAGAAGACATGGTAGTTGCCACATATGCATCAATGATGGCTCTTACAGAAGAACCAAAAGAAGTTATAGAAAACATTAGAAAGTTAGAAAAGCAAAATATGTATAGTAAATATGGCTTTTATGAATCAATTGATTATACACCAATAAGAATGCCAAAGGGAAGTAAATATGAAGTAGTAAAAACATATATGGCACATCATCAAGCCTTAATTTTACTATCTATAAACAATCTTTTTAATAATAAAATACTACAAAAAAGATTTAGCCAAAATCCAGAAATGAGTTCTGTAGAAATATTATTACAAGAAAGAATGCCAGAAAATAGGATAATAACTAAAGAAGAAAAAGTAAAACCAAATAAAATAAAATATGAAGACTACCAAAATTATGCTCAGAGAATATACAATAAAACAAATCAGAGTCTGCCAACGTACAACGTACTTGCAAACGATAATTATAGCATAACTATGGATGTAAAAGGAGAAGGATATAGCAAATATAAAAATTATATTATAAATAGATATAAGAGATTATCTGATGAAAATCAAGGAATATTTTTCTATTTGAAAAATATAAAAAATAAAAGAATATGGACAGTAAATAAAATGAGTTACTTGCCAGAAGCAGATAAATATGAAATAACATTTTCTGAAGATTCAGATAAAATAAAAAGAACAGATGGTTCAATACAAACTACGTGTAAAGTAGCAATAGCATCAGAAAAAGAAGTTGAACTTAGAAGGTTGGAAATAAAAAACAATGGAATAGAAGAAGAAACAATAGAATTAACTATGGCTATAGAACCAGTACTTGCTACATTAGAACAATATACTAGTCACCCTGCATTTCAAAATTTGTTTTTAGTTTATGAATATTTAGAAGAAGAAAATATATTTATAATAAAAAGAAAAAATAGGGAAGATACTAAGCAAGGTTTGTATATGGCGGTATCATTTTATACACAAGATAACTGCATACGGAGACTTAGAGTATGAAATAGACAAAGAGAAGTTTCAAGGAAGAGGAAATTTGTTATTACCGCAAATGGTAGAAAATTCAAAACCATTCTCAAAAAGAATTCAATATGTAACAGATCCAATATTAGCAATAAGAAGAACTATAAGTATAAAACCAGAGCAAAGTATAGTAACTAATTTGATTTTAAGTGTTTCAGAAGATAGGCAAACAGCAATAGAAAATGTAAAAGAATATCAAAGCCAAAAGAAAATAGACAAAGAATATGAATTAGCTATTGCAAAAGCAGATACAGAGTCTAGATATTTAGCACTTAACGCAAAGCAAATAGAAACTTATCAAAAGATGATTGGTTATTTGTTGTTTTCAAATCCAATACAAAGTAAAGAAAAATTTAAAAATGAGTATTATCCAAAGGAAGAACTATGGAAATATGGAATTTCTGGAGATTTACCTATATTGTTAGTAAAAATACAAGATAGTAATGAAAAAGAAATATTAGAAGAAGTATTAAAAGCTTATGAATTCTTTAGAATAAAAAATATAGAAGTTGATATGGTAATTCTAAATGAAGAATCAAACAGTTATGAAAAATATACAAAAGAAGCAATACAAAGTGCAATTTTAAATGTTAATTTAGGTTATATGCAAAATATAAGAGGAGGAATATTTACTATAGAAAGTGATGAAATGAATATAGTAGAATATTATTCAAATCTTATTATAGATACTAAAAATGGTCCAATTGAAAGGCAAATTAATGATTTAGAAGAAATATACTTAGAAAATAAAAAAGAAATAGCTAATAAAAGTAATACTACAAGAATATTATATGAAGAAGATAATGTAAAGAAAGAATCTAATGAAGAATTATTATATAATAATGAATATGGTGGTTTTAATAAAGAAGGAAATGAGTATAAAATAGTAGTAAATAAAGAAAATAGGCTTCCTACTGTATGGAGTCATATTATGGCAAATGATAAATTTGGTTGTTTAGTTACAGAAAGTATGGGAGGATATACTTGGAGCAAAAATAGTAATTTAAACAAAATAACTAGTTGGTCAAATGATCAAGTAATAGACCCACCTTCTGAAATAATATATCTGCAAGATGAAGAAACATCAAAAACATGGTCAATAGGTTTAAACCCTATGCCAGATAATAAAAATTATGAAATAACTTATGGATTTGGGTATGCAAAGTATCAACATACTAGCATGAATGTAGAACAAAATTTAACAGTATTTGTTCCTAAAAAAGATTCTGTAAAACTTTCTGTTTTAGAATTAAAAAACTTAGAACCAAAAAAGAAAAAGTTAAGACTATTTTATTATATAAAACCTGTATTGGGAGAAAACGATATAAAAAATAGTAATAATTTGACTTTACAATATAAAGAAAATAGTAATATGCTTATTGTGAAAAATAAGGTTAATACAACATTTAAACAAATTGTATATATATCTTCAAATGAAAAAATAAAATCTTATACAGGTAGTAGAGAATTCTTCTTAGGTAATAAAAATTTATCAAATCCTGAAGCATTGGAAAAAATAATATTAAATAACAAAAATGTTTTAGGGGAAGACTCTGTAATAGTAAGTCAAATTGACATAGAACTAGAAGCGTTTGAAAGAAAGGAAATTTCTTTAATATTAGGAGTAGAGGAAAATTTATTAGAATGTCAAGATAAAGCTTATCAATATACTAAAATACCAAAAATTAAAGAAGAATTAGAAATTGTAAAAAATGAGTGGAAAAATATATTAGAAATAGTACAAGTAAAAACACCATTAGAGTCACTTAATATAATGATGAATGGATGGTTAATTTATCAAACTATAACAAGCCGTTTAAAAGCAAGAACAGCATTTTATCAAGCAGGTGGAGCATTTGGATTTCGTGATCAACTTCAAGATACTATTTGTTTAAAGTATTTTTCAACAGATATTATGAAAGAGCAAATTATAAAGCATAGTAAACATCAATTTATAGAAGGAGATGTAGAGCATTGGTGGCATGAAGAAACAAATAGAGGAATTAGAACACTATTTTCAGATGATTTGTTATGGCTTGTATATTTGGCAGAAGAATATATTAGTTTTACAGGAGATTATCAAATATTAAATGAAAAAACAAATTATGTAGAAGGAGATGTTTTAGAAGAAGGAGTAGAAGAAAGATATGATGAATATTTAGGAGGAAAAGTAGAAGAAAGTATTTTTATGCACTGCCAAAGAGCTATAAAAAAATCTCTTAATTTTGGACAAAACGGATTACCTAAAATAGGCTCAGGAGATTGGAATGATGGCTTTAGCAAAGTAGGAAATAAAAAAATAGGTGAAAGTGTTTGGCTAGGTTTCTTTTTATATGATGTTTTAAATAAATGGATACCTATTTGTGAAAAAATAAATGAAGAAAAAAATGATGAAATTTTGCAAAGAGATATTGAACAATACAGAAGTATAATAGAAAGATTAAAGAAAAATTTAAATACTAATGGATGGGATGGAAGATGGTATAAAAGAGCTTTTACCGATAATGGAGAAATTTTAGGAACAATGCAAAATGAAGAATGTAAAATTGATGGAATATCACAAAGTTGGTCAATTATTTCAAATGCAGGAGATAATGATAAAAAGTATATATCAATAGAGAGTTTAGAAAATCATTTAGTAGATAAAGAAAGTGGAATAATAAAATTATTAGATCCTCCATTCGAAAAATCAAAATTAGAACCTGGGTATATAAAAGCATACCTTCCTGGCACGAGAGAAAATGGTGGTCAATACACACATGCAGCTATCTGGGCAATTATTGCAGAAGCAATGTTAGGTTTTGGAAACAAAGCTACAGAATTATTTAGAATGATTAATCCAATAGAACATTCTAGAACAAAGGAAGCGGTACAAAAGTATAAAGTTGAACCATATGTTGTTGCAGCAGATATATATGGTCAAAAAAACTTAGCAGGTAGAGGTGGATGGACATGGTATACGGGGTCTAGTTCGTGGATGTATGAAGCGGGTATTAAATATATTTTAGGTTTAAATATACAAAATAAGGTATTAACGATAAATCCTTGCATACCAAATGATTGGAAAGCATATAAGATAAGGTATAAATATGGAAATAGCATTTACAATATAAAAGTAAACAATTTGAACAATAAATGTTCAGGTATAGAAAAAATGCTTTTAAATGGAGAAAAAGTAGAAAACAAAAAAATCTATTTACAAGATGATGGAAAGGTATATAACGTAGAAATAATCATGTAATTTGCAAAGTTGTGTAAAATGTGCTATAATTAAAATAGTTATAAATTTTATTAAATTTCTTTTAAGGAGGACAATTATATGCGGAACAACATTAAGGCAATTATTTATGTAGTAGTAGGATTCTCATTAACATTATTAGTAGGAGTTTTAGCTTTTATGATGTGGTTATCACCTACATTTTTACCAGTATATATAAATGGAGAATTTGTAATAGGCAATAGAATTCTTAGAATTTTTCTGTATCTGGTAATGTTTGCTATTATGATTGGGTTGTTTGCACTGGCAAATTACGGACTGGATTTTTTAATAAAAAAAGTTCGGAGAAATTTAAGGAGACGTTAAGACTTAACGTCTCCTTTTTATAAATTTTATATGATATTACTAAAAACAGTAAAAACTTTAAAAAATTACTTGTACAAATAAAAAGAATATGATATAAATAAGGTATTAAATGTCTTAGAAAAAAGAAAGGCGGATTTCTTATGGAAGAAAATTTAAATAAGAAAACAATTCTAATTGTAGATGATGAGAAAACAATAGTAGATATGTTAGTATATAATCTACAAAAGGAAGGGTACAATACTTTAGAAGCTAATGATGGAGAAGAAGCAGTTAATATAGCTTTAAGCCAAAAACCAAATTTAGTATTATTAGATATAATGCTTCCAAAAATGGATGGTTTAGCAGTGTGCAAAAGAATAAGACAATCTTTAGATATTCCTATTTTAATGATATCTGCTAAAGATGAAGAAATAGATAAAATATTAGGATTAGAATTAGGTGCAGATGATTATATTACAAAGCCATTTAGTGTAAGAGAATTAATGGCAAGAGTAAAAGCAAACTTAAGAAAAGCAGAATTGAGTGGAAAATCATCATCAAGCGCAACTACAGATAATAAATTAGAAGAAAATATGATAACAGTAGGAGAATTAAGCTTAGATTTAAACAAATTTGAAGTTAGAGTTAGAGGAGAAGTTATGGATTTAACTCTAAGAGAATTTGAAGTTATAAAATATTTAGCAAGCCAACCGGGACAAGTTGTAACAAGAGAAGTACTATTAGAAAAAGTATGGGGCTATGAATATTATGGAGATATACGTACAGTTGATGTTACAGTTAGAAGAATAAGAGAAAAAATAGAAAAAGATACATCAAATCCAAAAATATTAATTACTAAAAGAGGAGTAGGATACTATATAGCATCAAAATAGAATATAGGTGCACAAAGAGGAGCGGTCCTTTTTGTGCATTTTTTGTATAAAGGAGAGAAAGCAAATGTTAAAAAATGTACAATTAAAAATTATATTAATTTTTAGTATATTAGGAATTGTATTAATTTGGGGAATGGGATCATTATTTATGATAACACTTCAAAATATTTCCGTTGAAGTAGGAGAATATCAAGCATTAATTGAAACACAAGTACACAATATAGAAATAACTACAATTATTCTATCTTCCGTATTTGGACTTATTTCTATATTGGTAGCAATATTTGTAACCAAAGTAATTTTAAATCCAATATCAAGATTAATAGATAGTGCACCTCGTATTGCAGCAGGAGAAAATGTATCAATACAAGAAAATAAAGATAGTAAAAAGAAAACAGAAGTAGATGAACTAACAAATGCATTTACATTAATGACAAATGAATTAAGAGAAAACTTAAATGAAGTAAATAGACAAAAGAAACAAATTGAAACTATTTTGCTTCATATGACAGATGGAATTATAGCATTTGATATGGAAGGAAAGATAATGCATATAAATCCAGCAGCAACAGATTTATTATGTTTAACGGAAAATGAAAATACCTTTGATAAAATTTTCGGAAAATTAAATATAGACATAAACTTAGAAAAGACAGTATACTTAGAAAATTGGACATCTTCAGAACAAAGAATGCAAGTAAATGATAGATATTTAAATATCTTTTTTGCTTCGTTCAAGGATGAAAAAGATATTCCATCTGGAATAATGGTAGTAATACAAGATATTACAGAACATGTAAAACTAGATAACATGAGAAAAGAATTTGTTGCAGACGTATCACATGAGTTAAAAACACCGATTACTTCTATAATGGGGTATGCAGATACTTTATTAGAAGGAGAATACGATAAAGAAACTCAAGATAGATTTTTAAATGTTATTGCATCAGAAGCAAGGAGAATGGCTAAATTAGTTTCAGATTTATTAATATTATCAAGGTATGACAATAAAAAAGTAAATAAAGAAATAACCGAATTTGATTTAGGTGAATTAGTAAAGAAGAGTCAAGAAAAACTACAATTAGAAATAGATAAAAAAGAACATCATGTTGAATGTTTTGTTACTGCGAATGTACCACCAGTAAAAGCAGATAAAGATGGAATAGAAAGAGTAGTGTTAAATATATTAACAAATAGTATCAAATATACACCAAATGGTGGAAATATAAAAATATATGTTGGATTTGTTTATAATGATGCATATATTAAAGTTATAGATAATGGAATAGGAATTCCAGAGGACGATTTGAATAGAATATTTGACCGTTTCTATCGTGTTGATAAGGCACGTACAAGAGAAATGGGAGGAACAGGACTTGGACTTTCTATTGCAAAAGAAATACTTGATGAAAATAAAGGAAGTATAGATATAAAAAGTAAAAAAGGTGAAGGTACAGAAGTTGTAATAAGAATACCAACTAAATAAAAATTTGAAAAATGGTTGAAAAAATAAGCAAAAGTTTATATAATATATATGTTAGTTTGAAAATGGAGGAATTTTAACAATGTCAGATAAAAAAGCTATATTAAAAGAGGTTTTAGAATGGATATACTGTATAGTAATAGCGATAGTACTTGCATTACTTATAAGATATTTTGTAGGAACACCAACTATTGTTCAGCAACCATCAATGTACCCTACATTAAAACAAAATCAAAGACTAATATTAAACAGAATATCTAGAACTTTTAAAGAAACACCTAAAAGAGGTGATATTATAACTTTCGAAGCTCCAAGTAAATCATATGCTGACAGTACAGTGGCTTCATATGAAAATGAACCTACTGGATGGTTTTCTAAATTTACATATTATGTATTAGAAGTAAATAAAATGAGTTATATAAAAAGAGTAATAGCTCTTCCAAGAGAGCATGTTGAAATTAAAGAAGATAAAGTATTTGTAAATGGAATAGAATTAGAAGAAAAATATTTACAAGATGGAGTTATTACAGAAGCTAAAAATCCATTTTTAACAGACTTTGTAGTACCTGAAGGCTGTGTTTTTGCTATGGGAGACAATAGACTTCAAAGTTCAGATTGTAGAGTATTTGGATGTATTCCTATAAATAAAATTGAAAGTAAGGTTTGGATTCGTTTTTGGCCACTTAATTTATTTGGAAAAGTAGATTAGGATAAAATAAAGGAGTTAATTTATTTTGAGTTTTGAAAGAATTATTGGTAATGATAAAGTAAAGCAATTTTTAAATAAAGCAATAAATGAAAATCATATATTACATAGCTATTTATTTAGTGGAATAGAAGGAATTGGTAAAAAATTATTCGCAATAGAATTTGCTAAGAAAATATTGTGCATAGAACAAAATGATGAACAAGAAAATTGTTTATCATGCTTGAAATTTAAATCATCTAATCATCCAGATTTTATGATTTTAGAACCGGAGAATAATGTAATAAAAATAGAACAAATACGTAATATGCAAGAAAAAATATCTGAAAAACCAATTGTTTCAAAGAAAAAAGTATATATAATTGTTGATAGCGATTGTATGACTAAAGAAGCTCAAAATTGTTTATTAAAAACGTTAGAAGAACCACCAGAATATGCAACTATAATATTAACAACAGCAAATGAAAGTAAACTGTTGAATACTATAAAATCTAGGTGTATAAAGGTTAAATTTAATGGATTATTAGAAAATGAAATAAACCAATATTTAAAACAAAATGAAATAGTTGTAAATGAAGAAAATTATATAAAAATTAGTCAAGGAAGTATAGGAAAGTTACTAGATATAAAAGAAGATGAAGATGTTTATAATCAAGTTAATATTGTTTTAGAAAATATAGATAAAAATACTCTAATAGATATATTAAATAAAGCTGAGATATTATATAGTCAAAAGGATAAAATTCAAGAAATATTGGATTATATTAATATTTATTTATACAATACAAAAGATATCAGGAAAATAAACTGCATTGAGTATGTAGAAGATACAAAGAAAAGATTAATTTCTAATGGCAATTATGATATGTGCATAGATTATCTTTTACTTAGAATGTGGGAACGTATTAATTATTATAATGTATAGAAAGGAGTATACACTAATATATATGAAGAATATAGTAGGAGTTAGATTTAAAAAACCGGGCAAAATATACTTTTTTGATCCACAAAATTTAAAAATAAGTAATAAAGATTTTGTAATAGTGGAAACTGCACAAGGCGAGGAATATGGAGAAGTAGCAATAAGCAATAGAGCTATACCTGAAGAAAAAATAGTTAAACCATTAAAAAAGGTATTAAGAATTGCTACATATAAAGATAAAAAGCATTATGAGGAAAACAAAAAGAAAGAAAAAGAAGCATTTGAAATATGCAAACAAAAAATAAAAGAACATAAATTAGAAATGACATTAACAGATGTAGAATTTAAATTTGATAATAGCAAAGTATTATTTTATTTTACTGCAGATGGAAGAATAGATTTTAGAGATTTAGTAAAAGATTTAGCAGCCATTTTTAAAACAAGAATAGAACTTCGTCAAATAGGAGTAAGAGATGAAGTAAAAAGAATTGGTGGAAATGGAGTTTGCGGAAGAGAATTATGTTGTTGTTCTTTTTTAGGCAACTTTGAGACAGTATCTATAAAAATGGCAAAAGAGCAAAATATGTCTTTAAATCCTTCAAAAATTTCAGGTAATTGTGGAAGATTAATGTGTTGTTTAAAATATGAACAAGAAGTATATGAAGAAAAAATTAATAGACTTCCAAGAATCGGAGCTATAGTAAAAACTGAAGATGGAGAAGGAACTGTTGAAGGTGTAGAAACATTAAAAGAAAGAATAAGAGTAAAATTAAAAGACGACAATGGAGAATATTATTTCAAGAAATATGATGCTTCAGATGTAAAAATTATAAAAAATGTACAATCAGATACAGTAGATCCAGAAGAAAAAGAACATTTAAAAGAATTACAAGAATTAGAAAAGTTAGAAAAATTAGATAGGAAAAATGCAAATCAAGAAGATTTATAAGAAAAGATTTAAATTGAAGGGTGGTGAATAAAATGGCATATAAAATAACAGATGCATGTATTAAATGTGGAGCATGTGCAGCAAATTGTCCAGTAGAATGTATTTCAGAAGGTGAAGATAAATATGTTATAGACCCTGAAAGATGTATAGAATGTGGAACATGTGCAGCAGTTTGCCCAGTTTCAGCTCCTAAAATAGACGAATAATTTTACCCTGTTTTTGGTGAATTAAGCAAAAACAGGGTATTTTTTTGCTCTTTCCATAACTTGACTTATGTTAACATAAGTAGTATAATAAAAATGTTAAAAATTGTATATATTTATAATGGAGATTGAAAATGAAAGGAAAAAATGTGGATTTTAATTTTTATAAAGGTTTATCACATTACCAAAAAAAAGAGTTTATACAAGCAAGAAAGTGCTTTGAGAGATCAATACAAAGCCAAAATTGTAATTGCATGAAAAGTCTCTTATTTTTAGGTAAAATTGATATGCTAGAATTTAATTATAAAGAAGCTAGAAATGAATTTGAAAAGTATATAGAATTAGATGAAGATCAACATCCACATGCATATTTAGAGTTAGGAAAATTAAATGTAAAAGAAGGGAAAAATAAAAGAGCAGAAGAAAGTTTTAAAATGTATATAGAAATAGATGGAGATCAACATCCATATGCATATTTAGAGTTAGGAAAATTATATATAAAACAAGGAAGATATAAAGAAGCTAAACAACAATTTGAAAAATATATACGAATAGACAAAGATGAGACACCACATGCACATTTAGAGTTAGGAAAGTTATATAGAAAACAAAAGAGATACGAACAAGCTGAAAGCCAATTCAAAAAATATATAAAAATAGATGAAGATAAAACACCACACGGACATTTGGAATTAGGAAAGCTATTTGCGAGAGAAGAAAAATATAAAGAAGCAGAAAGTGAGTTTGAAAAGTATATACAAATAGATAATGATAAAACACCACATGCACATTTAGAATTAGGAAAAATGTTTTTAGAGAAAAGAAATTATAAAAAAGCCAAAGAAGAATTAAAGAAATATATAGAAATTGATGAAGATAGAAGACCATATGCACATTATGAATTAGCTAAATTGTATATGGAAGAAAAAAATTATAGAAAAGCACAAAGACAAATATTAATGTGCCAAGAAATAAATAAGAGTAAAAATTATGAAGAAGAGATCGAAAAATTAATCTGTTTGTTAAATGAAAAGAAACAAGAAAATAAAGTAGAAGAGAGAATAGAAGATAATAAAGAGAAAAGTATAGAAGATACTTTAAACATGAAAATAAAACAAGCAGTTCAAGCAATAAATTGTAAATATTACGTAAAAATGCAGCCAAAACAAAATCAAAAAGATGAAGATTATAAAGTTCAAGAAAAATACATAAAAAAATATGATAAATTACAATCAATATTAGTATGTTCAGAAAAAAATAAAAGAGCAAAAATGGAACTTGTACTTGTTTTAATGAATGAAGGATATAGTCAAAATGTACAAGAAGAATTTCCAAAACAATATGAATATATTATTCAATTAGTAGAAGAGTATAAAAAGAAAACAAAAACAGCAAAAGAAGTTAGACAAGAAATAGATGAATATTGCTTATAAGAAATAAAAGAATTACCCCAAAAGTACCAGGTACTTTTGGGGTAATTTTTTTATTCTTTATTTGTCATTTTTTCTAAATCTAGAAGAGCTTGCCATCTTTTATCTACTTCTTTTTGGAATTCTTCTATCATCCATTCATTTCCTAGTTTAAACATATGCTTAAATCTTCTTTGTGGACGTAAAAATTCTTCTATTGGAAGTTTTTTAGCAGGTTTATAAGTGATTTTATATTTACCATCTACAACTTCGTATAAAGGCCAGTAGCAAGTGTCTACTGCTAATTTATTCATTTCCATTAACATATCTGTAGGGTAACCCCATCCTCTAGGGCATGGAGCAAGTACATTTAAAAATGTAGGACCTTCAGTATATATTGCTTTTTCAGCTTTTTCATATAAATCTTTAAAATTCATAACTGCAGCAGTTTGTGCAACATATGGAAGATGATGTGCTTCCATAACTTCTGTTAAATCTTTACGAATTTGCATTTTTCCAGGAATTTTTTCTCCTGCTGGTGATGTTGTTGTGTCTGCAAAGTGTGGTGTTGCAGAAGAACGTTGTATACCAGTGTTCATGTATGCACCATTATCGTAGCATACATAAGTCATGTCATGTCCTCTTTCCATTGCACCAGATAAACTTTGAAGACCGATATCGTAAGTTCCGCCGTCTCCACCAAATGTAATGAATTTAAAAGTTTCATTTTCATTTAATTTTCCTGTTCTTTTCATTGCTTTGTATGCTGCTTCTACTCCGGAACAAGTAGCAGATGCGCATTCAAAAGCTGTGTGGATATAAGAACAGTCCCAAGAAGAATAAGGGTAAATACATGTTGAAACTTCCATACATCCAGTTGCATTAGAAACTACTGCATGATCTCCTTCTTTTAAGGCTCTCATTACCATTCTGCCAACTACTGGTGCGCCACAGCCTGCGCACATTCTATGACCTGCATTAAATATGCTAGGTTTGTTTGCAACTACTTCTTTTACATTATAAGCCATTATTTATTCACCCCTCTTACTCCAAGATAACGATAAGGATTATCTATTTTTTTATTTTTTACAATTTCTTGTAAGTCTTCGTATACACTTAAAATATCTTTAGTAGTAGTGTCTCTACCACCAATACCATAAATGTAGCTTACAGTAGGAACACTACAGTTATTTACATACATACCAGAAGTAACATCTGTAAATAATGCACCACCACAAGCATTTAAAGAATCTGCTTTATCAAGAACTGCTACAGCTTTTACATTTTCTAATGCTTTTGCAATTTCTTCAGCAGGGAAAGGTCTAAATACTCTTAATTTTAAAAGACCTGCTTTTACGCCTTTTTCTCTTAGTTCATCTACAACTACTTTAGTTGTTCCTGCTGTGGAGTTCATACAAACTATAGCAATTTCAGCATCTTCTAATTTATAACTTTCAAATAATTCATATTTTCTACCCGTCATTTTTTCAAAATCTTTAGCAACTTCTAAAATTACTTTTTTAGCATTTTTCATTGCTTGAGATTGCCCATATTTGTGTTCAAATAAATATGCTTGTAAATCCATTGGACCAACAGCAATTGGCTCTTTTGAATTTAATAAGTAATGTTCAGGTTTATATGTTCCAACAAATTCTTTTACTTTATCATCTTCTATTAATTCAATATTTTCTATTGAGTGTGATGTAATGAATCCATCTTGGCAAACTGCAAGAGGAAGCATAACATCTTTATGTTCTGCGATTCTGTGAGCCATAATTAAATTATCATATGCTTCTTGGTTGTTTTCTGAAAATAACATTATCCAACCACTATCACGAATTCCCATTGCATCTGAATGGTCATTGTGTATATTTAAAGGTCCTGAAAGTGCTCTATTTACTAATGGCATAACTATTGGTAGACGACTAGCAGATGCTATATATATCATTTCCCACATATATGCTAAACCATTAGAAGAAGTTGCTGTCATAGCTCTTGCACCTGCAGCTTCTGCACCAATACAAGCACTCATTGCACTATGTTCACTTTCTACTGCAATAAATTCTGTATCTACTTTTCCATTACTTACAAAAGTAGAAAAGTATTGTGGAATTTCAGTAGATGGAGTTATAGGAAATGCTGCAACTACGTCTGGATTTATTTGTTTCATTGCTATAGCAGATGCTTCATTTCCACTTAAACGTTCTCTTATACTCATTTTTTTCATCCTTCCTACTAAACTAATAGGGACGGGCCTTTTTAGTTTAGCTAACATTAAATCTAAATTATTTAAAATATTTTAATATTTCGATATTCTAATGTTTTAATATTTTTATTTTCTTATTTTTATAATAACTAAACTAAAAAGGCCCGTCCCTATTAGTTTAGTTTTAATTTATTCTTCTTTCATTTCGATTGCGTTAAAAGGACAAACCTTAGCACATACGCCACATCCTTTACAATAATCAAAATTAAAATCTTTTCTTTTTTGATCTTTTCCTACTGGAATAGCATCATCTGGGCAAACTGCAAAACATAAACCACATTGTTTGCATTTTTCTTCTAAAAATACGGGTCTAATGCTTCTCCAGTCACCAGTTTTAAATTCTAAAGAATTTCCAGCATCATATATTGTTCCACCTGGTGTTAAATCTTGCCAAGGTGTTTCTTTATTTATTTCTACTGACATAAAAATCTCCTTCCTAATAAAATTATTTATTATTTTTATATTTTAATGCTAATATTAAAATTGCTAAGCAAAAGAACAATTCTAATAGAGTCTCAAATATTATCACATAGCATCATTACTACATATTTATAATATAAGTATATCAGCTTATTTGTAAGACATATAAACTATTTTGAAGAAATAAGTTTAACCTCTTTTAATGCTAAAGTTAATGCTTTCATATTTCCTTCAATAACTTCAGGCTTTTTAGCAAATTTGTGTTTAAAAGAACCTTCCATATCATTTAAAAATTCTTCTTCACTCATTATATTTGAAACTTTAACAATAGCTGCAAGCATAGGAGTATTTGGAAAATATTTTCCAAGTGCTTCTATAGAAACTTTTCTAGCATCTATAGTATAAATTTTTCCTTTGTAACCATGTAGCAAAGGTCTTAAAGTATCAGCATCTTTTGTTGTGTTTATAATAATAGCACCAGTTTCTTTTAAACCAGCAGTAACAGGTACAGACTCTAGCAAACTATCATCTACAACAACTACATAGTCAGGTTCATAAATATTACTATGAATACGAATAGGAGACGAACTAATACGATTGTAAGCTGTAATTGGAGCTCCCATTCTTTCTGGACCATATTCAGGAAAACCTTGAATATATTTTCCTGTATTAAATGCGGCATCTGCAAGAAGAAGTGAAGCTGTTTTAGCACCTTGACCGCCTCTACCATGCCATCTTATTTCTATCATGTTATCCATGCTATTCCTTCCTTTCATTTTATATAAAAATCATATGTTTAGTATATGACTAAAAAGGCATAAAGTCAAGGAGAATAGAACAGAATACATGAAAAGATAAATTCAAAATATAACAGATTTTTTGGCAAAATTCAAAAGTCATTAGGAAAATGTGCAATATATACAAAAAGTCATTACAAAAAGTCATTACAAAAATGTGATTATACAATAAAAGAGTTGACTAAGAATGATAAAAAAGTATATTATAAATAATGAATTTGATATAAAATAAAAAGAGGATATTATGAGTATAATAGAAATTGCAAATATAATTAAAGGAAATGGCGGAACTTTATATTTAGTAGGTGGAGCAGTTAGAGATGAAATAATGAATAGAAAAGTTCATGATGAAGATTACTGCGTTACCGGAATAGAAAAAGAAACATTTGAAAAGCTTTTTCCAAATGCATATAAAAGAGGAAAATCATTTGGTGTTTATGATATAGAAAATAAAGAGTTTGCATTAGCAAGAAAAGATAAAAAGATAGGAAAAGGTCATAAAAAATTTGAAGTTCAAAATGGAAAAGACATTACAATTGAAGAAGATTTAGCAAGAAGAGATATTACAATAAATAGCATTGCAAAAAATGTATTAACAGGAAAAATAATAGATCCATATGGAGGAATAAAAGACATAAAAAATAAAATAATAAGAGCAACAACAGATAGCTTCATAGAAGATCCTTTGAGGGTATATAGAGTTGCAAGGTTTGCAAGTCAGCTTAATTTTGCAGTTGAAGAAAATACAATAAAAATGATGAGAAAGATAAAGGAAGAATTAAAAACATTATCACCAGAAAGAGTTTTGGCAGAATTTAGAAAAGCATTAAAAAGTGATAAGCCATCTGTATTTTTTGAAGTATTAAAAAAAGCAAATGTATTAGACGTTCATTTTAAAGAAATATATGATTTAATAGGTAAAACTCAGCCAGTAGCATACCATCCAGAAGGGGATAGTTATAATCATACAATGGTAGTAGTAGATAAATCAGCTATTTTAACAGATAATGAGGAAATTCGTTTTAGTGCGTTAGTTCATGACTTAGGAAAAGGCATAACTCCAAAAGAAATGTTACCACATCATTATGGATATGACAAAAATGGAGTTAAATTAGTAGAAAATTTAGGAAACAGATTAAAAATCCCCAATTCTTGGATAAAATGTGGAAAAGTATCCGCAAAAGAGCACATGCTTGGAGGAATTTTTAATAGGATGACGCCTAAAAAACAAGTAGATTTTATTACAAGAGTAAATAAATCTTTGTTAGGGTTAGATGGATTAAGAATAGTAGTTATTTGTGATAGATGGAGGAATGAAGATGAGCCAACAGATGTGAATTTTCATAAAATAGGTAAAGAGTGTATTTCAAAAATTAATGGAAGATATATAGAAGAAAAATATAAAATAAAAGATAGAGAGAAAGTGGGAGAATTGCTAAGACAAGAAAGAATAAAATGGATTAAAGAACATTATTAATAAACAAAATTAAATATAAAAATATTGAAAATATATAATTATTAATGTAAAATGAAAGAAAACAAAAGAGAGGAATTATTATATGAAAAAGTTAAATAGTATAATAAAGCTAAAAAGTCAAAGAGGAGGAGCAACTGCATTAGTATTTTTTACATTGTTTGTCTTTTTAATAATAGCGTCAGGAGCATTTATGACTTCTAGTACTTTAAGAAAATCGCAAGCAAAAAGTGATATACAAATACAAGAAATATATGGAAAAGATGTAAAAGATGTGGATTCAGTTTATGAAGAATTAGTAGAAGCTAATAAAAGTGAATTGGAGAAACTTAAAGATACTAGTGAATATGTGACAGAAACAAAAACAATTACAGATAAATATAAAAATAAAGTAGTTATACCACAAGGGTTTAAAGTAGCATCTGATTCAGGATTAGATGTAACAGAAGGTATAGTAATAGAAGATAATGATATAAAAGAAGGAATTGGAAACAATAGAGGAAATCAATATGTATGGGTGCCAGTAGGAGATATAATAAAATCTGATGGAACAAAAACTACAATAACTCTTGGAAGATATACATTTGCAGATGGTATAAATGATAAAGCATCAGATGGAACAACAGTACTTGAAAAAGGAACACCAATATTAAAGCAAAGTGCTGAAAATTATACACAAGAAGTATTAATTAATTCGTATTATAAAGAGTTGGCAACATATAGACAAGGGGGAGCAAGTGGCGATGATAATAGTTTAAATACAACGGCTTTAAATTTAAAAAAATTTGTAGATAGTGTAAAAGCAAATGGTGGATATTATATAGCACGATATGAAGCAAGTTATGGAACAGATGGAAAAGCAAATTCAAAGGTTTCAAATACTTTTACAAATGCTGATACTGCACCAGCAACAAGAACAGAGGGAATGTTATGGAATTATATAACTCAGATAGATGCAGCAAAGGCATGCCATAATATGTATGAAGATAGTTATACAAATGTAACAACAGATTTAATAAACAGTTATGCATGGGATACAGCAATAGTATATATTCAAATCTTTTCAGGAGATACAGATTATTCTTGGCAAGATGGACCAAGTATAAATTCATCATTAACAAATACAGGAGCAAATAAAGATGAAAAGTGTAAAATAAATGATATGGCGTCAAACGACTTAGAGTGGACGACAGAATACTCTACTCGCATTAATAACTCTTATGCTTACCCTTGCACTTCTAGGGGTGGTTATTACGACAATAGCGATATTTACACGAGTTATCGTAACAACGGCAATGCGACTGATAGCAACGAGGGATATACATTCAGATCCATACTTTATATAAAATAGAGTATATTATATGTCGAAAAAATGGAAAAAACGTCGAACGATTTTTATTGATAAACAAGTAAATATATGATATAAAAATACAATAAACTATTAAGTTTATTGTATTTTTGTTTTTGAATTTTAATTTTATCTTAAAAATTTTTTCTAAAAAATTCCATAATTATAATAAAAAAATAGATAGGCAGGTGTTGTGGCAACATACAAAAAACAAAAAAATGAAGGAGGAATTATGCAAAACGAAATAATAGAAAAACTTACGCAAATACAAGAAACAAATAATAAAATTCTAGAAGAAGTAGAATTTATAAAAAAACAAACAGAAGAAAATAGAACAAAGCATATTAAAAATAGTGAAGAATTATCAAAAATAAAAAGAAGTTTAGAAGCTAATTTAGATGATATTGAATATTTATTAAAAAATACATAAATTATATATTATGTATATTAATTTATTTGTCTTTTTTTATGTATTTCATTGACTTTTTGTCCATTTCCGTATATGATATAGATATTAAAAATATGCACTTTTTTATAAAATAAAATTTGCTCAAAAATTTAAATTAAGAACATAAAAATTTCAAGGAGGAAAAAAGATGGGAGAAGTTATAGTTATCACATCAGGAAAAGGTGGAGTTGGAAAGACTACAACAACAGCAAATTTAGGATCTGCTTTAGCTTTAAAAGGTAAAAAAGTAGTTTTAGTAGATACAGATATTGGACTTCGTAACTTAGATGTTGTTATGGGGTTAGAAAATAGAATCGTATATGATATTGTAGATGTTGTAGAAGAAAAATGTAAATTAAGACAAGCTCTTATAAAAGATAAACGTTTTAACGAATTATTTTTGCTTCCAGCAGCCCAAACAAGAGATAAAAGTGCAGTAAATGAAGAACAAATGAAAAATTTAACAAGTAAACTTAAAGAAGAATTTGATTATATATTAATTGATTGCCCAGCAGGTATAGAACAAGGATTTAAAAATGCAATAGCTGGTGCAGATAGAGCAGTTGTTGTTACAACAGCAGAAATATCAGCAATACGTGATGCTGATAGAATTATAGGACTTTTAGAATCTTCAGAAATAAAAAATCCAGAATTAGTTATTAACCGTTTACGTCCAAACATGGTAAAAAAAGGTGAAATGATGGATGTAGAAGATATAGTTGATTTATTATCAATTGATTTAATTGGAGTTGTTCCAGATGATGAATACATTATTACTCAAACAAACAAAGGAGAACCAGTTGTATCGAATCATAAAGCACCTTCAGGAAAGTCTTACATGGAAATAGCAAAAAGAATTTTAGGAGAAAATATTGAAGTTACAATACCTGGAAGGGAAAAAGGTTTTTTCGCAAAACTAAAAAGAATTTTCTCAAAAAAATAGTAAAAACTAAATAGTGGAGGAAGTAGAATGTTCGATAATATAATAAAGTTTTTTAAAAGATTTTCAAAGGAAGAAAATAAAGATTCTAAAGATACTGCAAAAGAGAGATTGCATTTGGTTTTAATGCAAGATAGAGCGAATGTATCTGCAGATTTCTTAGAATTAATGAGACAAGAAATAATAGAAGTAATAAAGAAATATATTGAAGTAGATGAAAGAGCAATAGAAGTAAGACTTACAAACAAAGAAAACTCTGATGGAACAGTTGGAGCACCAGCTTTGTATGCTAATATACCTATTGTTACTATTAAAGATGAAGCTAGAAAAGTAAATATAAATAAAGAAAAAGCTACTTCTGAAGAAGATAAAAAAGAAGATGAAGAAAAAGAAACATCAGTAGAAGAAAGCAAAGAAGATAAAAAAGATGTAGAAGAATCTGAAAAAGAAAATACAGAAAAAGCAGATAAGAAAAATGATACAAAAGAAGAAGTTGAAACTGAAACAGAAGTAAAAGAAGAGCAAGAAAAAGATAATGAAGAGCAAAAAGAAGAAACAGAAAAAGTAATAGAAGAAAGCAAACCTGAAAACGATGATGAGAAAAAAGACATAAAAGAATAACAAATTAGAGGTTAAAAAATGAAAAAGAAAATTTTAAAAAATATTGAATGGGGGATTCTTGTTTGTGCAATATTACTAATACTAATAGGATTAGTTGCTTTATACTCGGCGACTCAAGGAGAAAAAGATCAAGGAGAACTAAAAAAGCAAATAATATGGCTTGTAGTTAGCATACCAATTGTTATATTAGTAGTATTTGTAGATTATGAAACAATAGTTAAAATTTCTCCAATTCTATATGGAGTTTTTCTATTATTACTTATAGCTGTACTCTTTACAACTCCTGTAAATGGAGCTACGAGCTGGTTTGAAATAGGACCATTTTCATTTCAACCATCAGAATTTACTAAAATATTTGTAATACTTGTATTTTCATATGTTATAACAAAAATTCAAGAAAGAGGAAGAGATGAAATAAGTAGACCAACAAGACTAATGATAGCATTATCTGTGGTATTGGTTCCAGTGTTATTAATTATTAAACAACCAGATTATGGTACGGCACTTGCATTTTTGATTTCTACAATATTAATCTTGTATACAGCAGGAATAAAAAAGAGATATATTATAACTTCGTTTTTATTAATAATTATATTAGTACCAGTAATGTATTTGTTTGTATTACCAGAACATGCAAAAACAAGAATTGATGTATTTTTAAATCCAAATTTAGATCCTAGAGGAGCAGGGTATAATATTATACAATCAAAATTAGCAATAGGTTCTGGACAATTACTAGGAATGGGAATTTTAAAAGGAAATCAAACACAATTAGGATTTTTATATCCTAAAACAACAGATTTTATTTTTTCTGTTATAGGAGAAGAAATGGGATTTATAGCAGCCGCAGGAATAGTTATTATATATGTTGTTTTAATTACAAAAGCAGTATATGTGGCTAAAACAGCAAAAAATGATTTAGGTTCTTATATAGCAATGGGAATAGCAGGAATATTTTTATTTCACATGGTAGAAAATATAGGAATGACAATCGGACTTTTACCAATAACAGGGGTACCACTTCCATTTGTAAGTTATGGAGGAAGTTCACTTTTAACTAATTTAATATTAATAGCATTATTGCTTAATATTAGTGGTAGAAGACAAAAAACAATGTTTATAGAATAAAAAATGCGTGCTTGCACGCATTTTTAGTATAATAGGAGAAAAAATAGATGTACTTAAAAGAATTAAAAATAGGAAATGTAACAATTCCAAATAATATTATTTTAGCTCCAATGGCGGGAATTACAGACAAAGCATTTAGAAGAGTGTGTAGAGAATATGGAGCAGGATTAGTATGTACAGAAATGGTAAGTAGTAAGGGTCTGTATTACAATGACGAAAAGACGAAATTGTTATTAGATACAACAGACGAAAAAAGACCTATATCTATGCAAATTTTTGGAAGCGATGTAGAAGCAATGGGATATGCTGCACAACATGTTTCAAAATTGGCAGACATATTAGATATAAACATGGGATGTCCTGCACCAAAAGTTGTAAAAAATGGAGATGGAAGTAAACTCTTATTAGATTTGGAATTAGTAGGAAGAATAGTAAAAGAAGTAGTAGAAAAATCTGAAGTTCCAGTAACAGTTAAAATAAGAAAAGGTTGGAATGAAGAAAATATAGTAGCAGTAGAGGCAGCAAAAATAATAGAGCAAATGGGAGCATCAGCAATAATAGTGCATGGAAGAACAAGAGAAGAATTTTATTCAGGAAGAGCTGATTGGAATATAATAAAAAAAGTAAAACAGGCTGTAAATATTCCTGTTATAGGAAACGGAGATATAAAGAGTAAAGAAGATGCTTTGAAAATGTTTGAACAAACAGGTGTGGATGGAATAATGATAGGTAGAGCAAGCTTAGGTAATCCATGGATATTTGAAGAGATAATTTCGTATTTAAAAGGAGAGCAAATAAGAGACATATCTAAAGAAGAAAAGCTAGATATAATATTGAAACATATAGAATGGGAAGTAGAAGAAAAAGGAGAATTAGTTGGAATAAAAGAACTAAGAAAACATATATCTGCATACATAAAAAATATGCCAGATGCTACTACTATGAGAAATAAAATAAATAAAATAGAGACAAAAAAAGAATTAGAAGATTGTCTAAAAGAATACTTTTTATAGTAAAGAATAAAATAAAATAGAATAGTTTTATAACTATTCTATTTTATTTTAGGAGGAATTTTTATGAAAAATAAAAAAATTGTTATACTAACAATAATAATTGCAATTTTAATTTTTATAATAATATTTGCACTTTATTATTATAAAAAAGGAAAAATTGGAAACACTATTATTAACAAATCGGAAGAGCAAATTATAGAAAGTATTTTAAATATAAAATCATATGATGCAAATTTAGAAGTTACAATACAAACAAATAAAAATACTACGCAATATGCATTAAAACAGGAATTAAAAGAAGAAAAATGTATTCAAGAAGTAGTAAAACCAGAAAATATTGCAGGAGTTATTACTGAATATGATGGTAATAGTTTAAAAATAAGAAATAACAAATTAAATTTAGAAACAACTTTTCAAGATTATAAATATATTACAGAAAATAATCTGTGGTTAAATTCTTTTATAAAAGAGTTTAAAGAAACTAATAATAAGAAAATAAGTACTGCAGAAAAAGAAATAATATTAGAAATTGATAATAGAAAAAACACATATAGTAGTTATAAAAAATTGTATATAGATAAAAAAACAGGAAAACCTACAAAAATGCAAATAGAAGATGTTAACCAAAAAGTACTAGTCTACATATTATATACTGAGATAAAAATCTCTTAAATATTTAAAATATATCTAAAATCAAACTTTCGATATGGAAAAATAGTAGGAGTGATATACAAATGGTAATAAAAAGAGGAGATATGTTTTATGCAGATTTAAGTCCAGTCGTAGGTTCAGAACAAGGTGGAATAAGACCAGTAATTATTATTCAAAATGATATTGGAAATAAACATAGCCCAACAGTAATAGCAGCAGCAATTACATCGCAAATGGGAAAAAATAAATTGCCCACTCATATCGAAATAGGAACTCAAAATAGTGGATTAAAAGCAGATTCAATAGTTCTTACTGAACAAATTAGAACAATTGACAAAAGTAGATTGAAAGAAAAAATAGGGCATATAAATGAAGGTATTGTAATGGATAAAATAAATAACGCACTAGGTGTAAGTTTTGGTTTAGATTAAAAAATAAAGACGAAGCAAAAATGTTTCGTCTTTATTAAATTCTTAATTTTTTTATTATTTTAATTTCATTATATAGTCTTTCTTTTACATCTTGTCTTGTGACAACAGCTTGCCTATATTCATCTAATACATTTTTATAATTTTCAAAGTTTTCGCCTTGATTAAATAATACTTTCATACCTTCTCTATAATAATCTTTGTCTTTTTGTTTTTTAGCTTTTTGACTCTTTATATCATATTTTTCAATTTTTTCTAAACGTTCAATTTGTTCATGTAAAAAATCTATATAATCCATTACACAACTAATCTCATATAAAGTATCATCAATAACAACTTTAAATAAAGATTTTAAAGCTTTTGCATTTATTTTTCCTACTTTATAATTTTCTTTTAAAGCATCTAAGGCAACAGTTTTTAAATATTCAGCAGGTTGAGCATCTTTGATTAATTCTTTTAATGTTTCAGAAATATTTACGTGAGTTGTATACTGTCTTTTAGTAACAATAGCATCATATTCATCTGCTACACGAATAATTTGAGCAACGTAAGGAATATCTTTTTTAGTTAATCCTTGAGGATAACCAGAGCCATTTAATGCCTCATGGTGATATAAAGGTCCTTCTGCGTAAGGGCGTAATTTTAAATCTTTCATGCACATTTCGTAACCAAGAGTTGTATGAGTTTTCATCATTTCAAATTCATCATGTGTTAGCGCGCCAGGTTTATTTAAAATTTCTGGTGGAATAAATAATTTTCCTATATCATGTAAATAAGCGCAAATTGTTGCATGAATTGTAAAATATTTGTTGCAATGAAGATATTCACAAATACGGCACACTAAGTTTGCAACATTTTCACTATGACGCCTTGTAAATATATCTAATCTATCAAGCATAGATAACTGATATTTCATTATAGCATCTAAATTATATGATTTTAGGTTGGTAGAATTATAAAAATCAATTTTCTCACTTTTCATTTGTTAAACCTCTTTCTATTTTATTAATAAAATATTATCATAACATAAATTATAATGCAAGAAAAATTTACCCCAAAAGGTCCATAGATAGAAAATATGAAATAGAATCAAAAAGAAATGTGTGAACTTAATAAAATAGAAGAAATAAGGAATAAAAAAGAAGAAAGTGACAAAAAATTAAAAGAATATGAAACAGCAATAGCATTGTTATTTGCAATATTAAAAATTAATCCAGCTCCATTTTGTATATTGGACGAAATTGA
>OIWT01000837.1_pt1 | contig 40656 bp, 34 predicted proteins | sample 1587701 | NCBI WGS metagenome assembly OIWT01 (sample SAMEA3888904, study PRJEB22519) | human gut metagenome | biome: human gut; feature: human-associated habitat; material: faeces | place: Denmark | collected 2009 | reverse complement strand
CAGGTAGACAAAATCTACCTGTAATTTACTATAATAATCATCCCTACAAATTACAATAAATGTGTGAGATTAATAGTAATTTGTCATTTAGCAAGATGTTCGTAACATAAGTAATTTTCCGAACGAGGTAATAAATAAAAAGTGATAGAAATTTTAAGAATTCTATTGCTTTTTTTATTTTTACAAAGTATAATAAGTAGGAAAAGTATAACAAGTATAATTAAGGAGGCTAAAATGGAAAGAGATAAATTTGTAGGAATAAGTAAAGTTGGAGAAAAAGGACAAATTGTAATTCCAAAAGAAGCAAGAGATATGTTTGATATAAAGCCAGGAGATTCTATTATTGTACTTTGCGACAAAGAAAAAGGAATAGCTTTATTGAAGGCAGATGCAATAGAAGATTTAACAGATAAAGTATTTCCAAAAGGAGGAAATAAATAATGCTATCTATTGAAACAAAGAATTTAACAAAGAAATTCAAAGAAAAAACAGTTGTAAATGGAATTGAATTAAGGATAAATGAAGGAGAACTATTTGCTTTACTTGGTACAAATGGTGCAGGTAAAACAACAACTATAAAAATGCTATCAACACTAATTTTACCAACAGATGGAGAAATTAAAATAAATGGTTTAGATATAATTAAGGATAGACAAAAAATAAAAGAAATCATAAATGTATCTCCTCAAGAAACAGCCATTGCTCCAAATCTTTCTGTAAAAGAAAATCTAGAATTTATGGCAGGAGTATATCAAATACCTAATAAAGAAGAAAAGATTAATGAGCTTGTAAAAATGTTTAAATTAGAAGAAGTTTTAAATCAAAAAGCAAAGACATTATCAGGAGGATGGCAAAGAAAAGTATCTATTGCAATAGCTCTAATAAATGAGCCTAAAATATTATTTTTAGATGAGCCAACACTAGGTCTTGATGTAATTGCAAGAAAAGAATTATGGAATGTAATAGAAAAACTTAAAGGCAAAATTACAATTATTTTAACTACTCATTATATGGAAGAGGCAGAAAGTTTATCAGATATAATAGGAATTATGGCAAAAGGAAATTTAGTAGATGTGGGAACTGCTAAAGAACTTATAAAAAGAGCAGGTACAAAAAATTTTGAAGATGCATTCGTAAAAATTGCAACTGGAGGTGAATTATAATGAGAACACTAAATTTTGCAAAAAGAAATTTTAAGGAAATAATAAGAGATCCATTAAGTATAATATTTTCTGTATTGTTACCACTATTTTTATTATTTATATTTAAACAAATAAATATTCCAAACGAAAGTTATGAGTTACACAATTTTACTCCAGGAATTGTAGTGTTTGGATTTTCATTTATAACTTTATTTACAGCAATGCTTGTAAGCAAAGATAGAACATCATCATTACTTATTAGATTAGGTATAAGTCCGATGAAACCAATAGAATATATATTAGGCTATATGTTATCAATTATTCCACTTACACTAATTCAAAATGTATTGTTCTTTATACTTGCTATTGCTTTAGGATTAAGTTTTAGCATTAATATTATTTGGGCTATACTTATTTCAATAGTTGTTGCTATTCTTTTTATAGCAATAGGTATAATATTGGGAAGTCTGTTTTCAGAAAAGGCATCATCAGGAATATCAAGTATTGTAGTTCAACTTGTTTGCTTTACAAGTGGAATGTATTTTCCTAGAGAATTATTAGGAGATGTGTTTTCAAGGATATGTGAATATTTACCTTTTGAATCTTGTGTAACTATTATTAAAGGTGTAATGAATGCTAATTTAGAAAGTATAACAATAAGAAATATAATTGTTTTTAGTATATATACTATACTAGCTTTAATTATTTCTATTCTTATTTTTAAGGAGAAAATGATAAGTGACAATAAGTAAAACATAACAAGAAATTACAAGTTGTAAAAAAATCTAAAAAACTATTGACCGATTGTAACTATCGACATATATAATAACATTAAATATAGAAAAAATCAAGGAGGGATTTATAATGGAATATGTTACATTAAACAATGGTGTAAAAATGCCAATATTAGGATTTGGAGTATATCAAATACCAAAGGAGGATTGTAAAAGATGTGTATTAGATGCTATTAAAATTGGATACAGACATTTTGACACAGCACAAAGTTATTTTAATGAAGAACAAGTGGGAAGTGCAATTAGATATATGTGCTTTTAATGAAATAGTACCACAAGTAAATCAAGTAGAAACAAATGTATTTAATGGGCAATATGAAGCACAAAAAAATATGGAAAAAAATCATGTCCAAATTGAAGCATGGGCACCATTTGCTGAAGGAAGAAATAATATGTTCTCAAATCCAGTATTGAAAAAAATTGGAGACAACCATAACAAATCAATAGCGCAAGTAATTTTAAGATGGTTAACACAAAGAGGAGTTGTAGCATTAACAAAATCAACTCTTGTAGACAGAATGCAAGAAAACATAAATGTATTAGACTTTAAACTAACAGATGAAGAAATGGAAAAAATAAAGACATTAGATACAAAGACAAGTTCATTTTTCAATCATCAAACTCCAGAAGCAGTAGAAATGTTTCTAGGATTTATTGATGAAAGAAGAAATAAACAATAAAATAATTTAATTTAAGGAGGAATTTAATGAATCTTTAAGAGATGTAAAATTAAAAAATGCAAAAGTAAGTAATTGGGAAGAATATGACACAGTCTTAATTGGTTATCCAATATGGTGGGAAATCGCAGCTTGGCCAGTTGATACTTTTGTAAAGGCTAATAATTTTAATGGTAAAACTGTAATTCCATTTTGTACTTCTGCATCATCTTTATTAAAATGTAAAAAAATGTAAATAAATGTAAAAAAGACAATACTATAATTTATTTAGTATTGTCTTTATGTTTAATTACCAAACTGTCACGGAAAATTTGGTAAAAAATAAAAAAATAAAATATTATATGATAAGATAACAAATATAAAAATTAAAAAAGGGGGAAAATAATGAAAAGAACAAAAGAAATATCAATGTTATTTATAATTTGTTTAGTAATTAGCATATTATTTCCAATTAATTTAAACAAAGTATATGCAAAAACAAAAAATGAAGTAACATTAAATTTTAAAGGTGGAATTATTCATGATGGCTATGTAGAATATAGCAAGAAAGCAAAATTACAATTATTTAAGGGGGAGGAATTAGTTACTAATATTTCAAACAATATGGTAATTGATTTGAATGAAGCAGAGTACAAGTTTGTAATTGAAGAAATTAAAAATACAAGTATTGTTGGTGCTAATTCATCTATAAAATTAAAAATTAATAATTGGTATTATCCTATTACTACATCAATTTTAGAGGAAATTAAATCTACATTTAAATTAGAATCAAGTAAATTTAGTGGAACATTAGATGTTAAATTTGAAAGAACAAATGTTGCTATTAACACAACAGTTAAAAATGTTTATAATGATATGTCATCAAAAGGTGTAATTGATTTAACTGATGGGCAAGAATATGTGATTGACTTTTCTAAAAATGATGAGTTGACAGAAGGATTAAAATCATTTGCAGATTTAGATAAAACACTATATTACAAAAAAGTCAATGAAAGTCTATTAGCAACAGACAATGAAAGTGAAGCTGTTATAAAAATAGTTGGAAATAAATCAGAAAATAAAGCAATATTAACTGCAGTAAATGTTGGAACTAAAAAAAGTGAAGTTTTTAAAGGATTTCATACTCAATATACGGGTTCTGCACTGGATTATGACAGGACTGATAGTGGCATTATATATGAAACAAGATTTGATTATTATACTAGATGTACTTATGAATTTACATTTCAATATGTAAAAGAAGAAGTTATTCCTAAAGAATACAAAGTTATTGAAGGAGCAAATCAAACATATACAATTGATGAATCAAATAATGCAACATTTAGAATAGATGCAGATTATAATTTATTTACAAACAAAGTGTATGTAGACAATAAATTAGTAGATTCTGCAAATTATGACTCAAAATCAGGAAGCACAATTATTACTTTAAAGGATACATATTTAGAAAAATTATCTGTTGGAGAACACACATTAAAAGTTACTTTTTCAGATAATGGAGAAGCTATAACAAAATTCACAATAAAAGAAAAACAACAAAATACAAAAATAGAAGACAATAAAAATACTGAAAATACTGAAAATACTGAGGATACCGAAAATAAAATACAACAAGAAAAAAATAGTAATATAGACGATAATAAAAAAGAAAACGATACTCAAAATAATAAAATTACAAATACTAAAAATAAAATTACAAATCCAAAAACAGGTGATAATGTTATAGTATACTTTGCATTGTTTGCAATTGCACTACTAGGAGTAATTACTTTAATAATAGTTAGCAATACAAAAAGAAAAAACTTAAGAAAACATTAAGGAGGAGAGAAAAATGAAAATTAAAAAAAGAAAAATATTTATTATTATTATGTTACTACTTTGTTTTGCTTTATCTGTTATGCCAATGAAAGTATTGGCAAGCTCTGAAATTGGTGATGTAGATATTGAAGGTGTAACTTTTAACTATAATCCAGGTGATGCTCCAAAAGCAACTGCTTACAAATGTGATCCATGGGATGAACAATATGATATAGAGTACGAATACTGGGAAGAGATGGAAACTAACAAAAAGGGTGAATCTGTTCCAGTAAAATATTGGTACTCTGATAAGAGCAAGAACAATGCTCTTTCACAAGACAAAAAAATAACTACTTTTGAAGAGGGCAAAACCTATATGTATAGTATTTCTCTTAAAGCAAAAGACGGAAATACATTTGCAACTAATAAAAAAGTAATGGTAAATGGAACAAATGTCAATAGTGCAAATGTAACGAATTCTGGAACAAAGCTTTTTGTAGTTGCTGTAAAAACAATAAAACCAAAAACTGTTACATACCAACATATTAGTGAAGTTGAAATAAATAATGCAACAATTAGTTTTAAAGCAGGGGATAAACCTGTATTCTCAGGAAAAACACCTGAAAATGTTCCATATATTTACCAATCTGAATTTTGGAACACTGATGGAGGTAAAAAATATTATTATGCTGCTGATTTTTGGAATATCAACAACCCTGATGATTTATTTACAAAATTTGAAAGTGGTAAGTCTTATACTTATGGAATATATTTTAAGGCAGCAGAAGGATATTGTTTTACAACTGATACTAAATTAAAAATAAATGGTAAGTATTATGGTTATGACACTACTGACTATGACCATATGTTACAATATAATGAAGGCGAATATGCAACAATGTGGGTTGACACAAATTTAACAATAACCCCAACAGAAAAACCACAGGAAAACCCAACAACACCAAGTGAGCCTGAAAAACCATCAAACGAGCCAGTTACATCAACAAAAACAACACAAGAAACAGAAAAAGAGCCACAAGCAACGGAAAACAAAACAGAACAAACAAAGAATGAAACAAATAATCCAAAAACAGGAGATAATATTATAACAAGTGTAATGTTATTTACAACTTCTATAGCAACTATTGGAGCATTAACAATAGTAAAAAGAAAAAAAGCAAGAGAATAATAATTGCGAGATATGTAGAGACTAGCTAGAGTATTAGCTAGTTTTTATATACGAAAGGACAATTTAACAATGAGAAGAAAGAAAAATAAAAGATATAAAAAAGTAATTTTAAATCTTATTATATATAGTATACTAATTTTTATTTTAGTATATTCTGGAATTAAAATTTACAATTGGTATAAAGACAAAACCAATAACCATGAAATATCAGAGAAAATAAAAGACACAGTAATAGTTCAAGATGAAAACGAAGATAAAGAAGAATATACAGTAGACTTTAATAAATTAAAAGAACAAAATAATGAAGCTGTTGCGTGGATTAAGGTAAATAATACCAATATTGAATATCCTATTGTAAAAGCAGCAAATAATAATTTTTACCTAAATCATAGTTTTGATAAAAGCAAAAATTCTGCAGGCTGGATTTTTGCGGATTATAGAAATAAATTTGACGGAACAGATAAAAATATTATTATTTATGGTCATAATATGAGAGATAATTCAATGTTTGGAAGCATGAAGAATATTTTAAATTCCGAATGGTATGATAATGAAGAAAATACAAACATTATATTAAATACAGAAAACGAAAAATGTATTTATAAAGTTTTTTCAGTATACAAAATAGAAAGCGAGGATTATTATATAAGAACAGAATTTAGCCATGACAGTGAATTCGAGCAGTTTATAAAAAACTTAAAGTCAAGAAGCATAAAAGAATTTAACACAGACATTTCAAAAGAAGACAGTATTTTAACATTATCTACTTGTGCTAACAATAATAAATACAGAGTAGTGTTACATGCAAAAAAATACAGTAATAAAAATAATGATAATGTTATTATTGAAAATATACCTAATAGTGCAGATAAAGTTTCTAGTGTAGAGATAAAAGAAGAAACAGAAGGTGGAGAAATTTACCATAAAACACAAGAAAGAAAAGTAATTGAAGAAGTAGTAAATGCACTTAAAAAGATAGAAGTAAAAGATAAAACAAATATTAAATTTAGTGATAATACAAAAACTTATATATTAAAATTATACGATGGAACAACACTAACATATTGTTTCCAAAATAATTATTATAATATAAATAATGTTAATTATAAGACTTATAATTATGAAGAGTTAATGAAGATAAAAATAGAATAAAAATATATAGACAAGTAAAATGCTTGTCTATATTTCTCTATTTAAATTACCATTTGTATAATCATTACCTTCAAATCTATTTCCTAATTTAATAGTTTCTATTATAGTATTAATTTGTTCAATACTTTCATTTAATATATCAATTCTAACACTATCTACATTAAAGTCAGTAGGCACAATAGATGTAATTTTACTATTATAGATTGTAGAAACAGTTTGAATATTATCTGGAATAATTAAAAATTGCATTCCAAGTCTATCTTTTAAATAATAGTTAGCATTTTTGTTACATTTGCTATCACACTTTGGATAACATTTATTAGATTTACCAAGTAAACAATAATTTATGTTCATTAAAGGTGTTTTTCCATAAACTATTAGTTCACTATTTAAAATATTACTACTACATAATTCTAAAATAGAACTTTTATCTAATTCGGGCGAAACTGTAAATTTGTCGATTTTAAGCTCTTTTAATTCTTGAATAGTTATATTATTAAAAACATTAAATGTATAGTTTGCTATGTATTTATATTTAGTTTTATCAAAATCTTGCAATAACAAAAAGTTAGAAATATTAGAAAGAACAAAACCAGATATATTATAGTTGGATATAGTATTTTCTATAATTGAATGCAATAAATTTCTGTAATTTGCCTTTATAATTGTAGGCAAATAAATATATATATTAGCTTTTTTTTCAAGAGTATGTAAAATATTAGAAAAATTTTTGCCTGCAAAATATTTTAAAGGTATATATATATTGTTAATGTTTTTAATATTAGAATAATCATAATTCACATTTAAAACGTTTAATAATAATGATATTGTTTGTTGTTTTTTATCTATTACATTGCTAGTAAATGTTGTAGGAAAATAATCTTTTTCATAATTTCTATGTATATTAGTTAAAACAAAATTTTCTACTTTTTCTAAAGCAACTCTTCTTAAATCATTTAAATTACCTAAGCTAGTAAATAAATTAGGATCTAATAGTACATTTATATTAGTAAATTCGAATGGTGAAGAGGTAGTTTTAGAAATTTGCTTTATTATTGTTTCTTTATCCAAAGGCTTATTGATTGACTCCATAGGATATATATCTGTAACATATTTTAAATTTAAATTTTTATATAATGCTATATTGTTATTTGATGTTATTGAAATGGATAAAGGCATATTCTTTTTAATTAAAATTTCACAACTTAAAGGAATTTTTATATTTTCTTTTTTTATGCTATCAAGTGCAGTTCTTGTTAAAACTTTTGAAGAAAGCTTAAAAACTTTATCACCATTTTTTATATTGCCTTTCATTCTTCCTATTGTAACTATTTTATTATTGTTTGCATTTTTTATATTAATATTATTTTCCATTAATTCAGAAATAGTATAAGATCCAGTTTCGTTTTCTAAAGAAATAGTGTCGCCTAAAGATATGTTTTCTTCTAATTTTATTTTTATATGTCCTTTTTGTTTGTTATAGTTTTTAACTGTTCCTAAAAATAAGCCCATATTGTTTGGCTTTTTAGAAAATATTAAATTTTTATTTGGATTAGAATCTAAGTGACCAGAAGAGAAATTACCTCTGTTAAAAACTTGTAATAACTCTTTTTTATCGTTTGGATCTATTATATATTCAGAATTCGAGTATGCCAAATCTATATATTTTCTATAAATTTTTGTAACAGTTGCAACATATTCAGGACTTTTCATTCGCCCTTCTATTTTAAAACATTTTACACCGGCATTTATTAGAGCTGGTATGTATTCTAAGCTACACAAGTCACGTGTTGATAATAAAAACCCTTTATCTAATTTAGAATTATTTTGGTCTGTTAATGTAAATGGAAGTCTACAAGGTTGTGCACACTTTCCACGGTTACCAGATCTTCCACCAACCATACTTGAAAATAAGCATTGACCAGAATAAGAAATGCATAAAGCTCCATGAACAAAACATTCTATTTCAACTTCTGAATTATTACATATATATTCGATTTCATTTAAAGATAATTCACGTGCAAGAACAACACGTTTAAAACCTAAATTTTGAAGTTCAAGAGTTCCTTGAAGATTATGTACGGTCATTTGAGTACTTGCATGTATATCTAAGTTTGGAAACATTTTTATTAATGTTCTTGCAAGTCCTAAATCTTGTACAATTATAGCATCTATTCCAAATTCATAAGCTTTTTTAGCTAATAAGATTGCATCATTAAATTCATTATTTTTTATTAAAGTATTAAGTGTTAAATTAGTTTTTACACCACGAATTTTGGCATAATTAATTGCATTTTGTAATTGTGTGCTATCAAAATTAGAGGCAAAAGCTCTAGCACTAAAAAGATTGGCACCAAAATAAACACTGTTTGCACCATTTTGTACAGCAGCTTTTAAACAATCGAAACTGCCGACAGGTGATAGTAATTCTACCATTTTAAAACCCTCCATAACTTAATAAATTATAACACATAATTAAAAAACATAAAACATAAAAAGAAAAATAATTACAAACATTGATATATTTAGTATAATCATATATAATATATATGGAATAGGAGAGAATATGTTGAAATTAAAAAAAGAATCTGGAAAAATAATATTAAATTTAATAATTCTAATTATTTTAGCTGTAAGTATATTTTTTTTAGCAAAATACTATGAAGAAAATAACTTTTATAGTTTTAGCAAAAGTGAAGAAAATTTATACAGTTCTGAATTTAAAAGAGATAATAAAGAAAAATATTCTAATAATGCAAGTTATAAAATAGTTTCTAATAATTATAATGATGCAGCATTTCATAAAGTAATAGATGTAAAGAAAAATATGCCATATAAAGTAACTTGTATGGTAAAAGTAAAAGATGTTAAAGAAGAAAGTAGTAACTCTGGAATTGGTGCACAAATATCAATTATAGATTCAACAGAAAGATCAATTGCAGTAAAAGGAACAGCAGATTGGCAAAAAATAGAATTTATATTTAATTCTAAAGATAGAGAACAAGTAGATATTGGATTTAGATTAGGGGGTAATGATGGAAGGTGCACTGGTACAGCTTGGTTTTCAAACTTAGAAATAGAAGAAGGAACTTTAGAAAACAGCAATGAATGGAAATTTGCATGTTTTATATTTGAAAATACACAAGTAAATATAAATAACCAAGAATTAAACTTTAAAGTTACCGCAAGCGACATTTCAGACATTAATACAACAATAAAAAGATTTGAAACAGCCTGTGCGACATTGTCAAATCAAAAAATGACAGCAAAATGTGATACATTTAGAATACAAGAGCCAATAAAAACATTATCTTATGATGATGAATTTGGGTACTATGTAGCACCAGAAGATGTAGAAAAACAAATAAGAAAAACCATAAATAATAGTGAATATGATCATATTTTTGTTGTAGTAAGGTTAGGCGATAACGAACATCAAAAAAGTATAGAAATAAATGACTGGATTGGTTTAGGATATATGGACTATTATGGAATTGGGTATTCTAATATTCGTTTACCAAATGACTCTAAAAGTTACATTTATAAATATAATACAAATATAAACACATTCCCAGAAGAAGTATTATTACACGAGTTTTTGCATTCATTAGAAAGAACATCTAATGAATATGGATATGAAATACCTAAATTACATGATTATGAAAAATATGGATACACAAATGAAAGGCTAAATGGACAAAAAAAGTGGTATACAGACTATATGAATTGTAATATAGAATTATCTACAGGAAAAAAAATAGGGCTTCCAAGTGATGTATATAAATTAAAACCTGCCAAAAGTAGTAATTTTTCTTATGCATATAAATTAGATTGTTATAAAGAACCTAGCAACATTTTAGAAGAAATAAGTGAAATATTTAATAGAATAATTAAAAAAATTTAACAAAAGGAGTAATGTAAAGTGAACGTATCAGACTTTAAATATGATTTACCAGAAGAATTAATAGCACAAGTACCATTAGAAAAAAGAGATGAATCTAGATTAATGATTCTAAATAGAAAAAATAAAACTATAGAACACAAAAAATTTAGAGATGTAATTGAATATTTACAACCAGGAGATGTATTAGTTAGAAACAACACAAAAGTTATACCAGCAAGACTATATGGAAAAAAAGAAACAGGTGCACATGTTGAGTTTTTATTATTAAATAATATAGAAGGCGATATTTGGGAAAGTATAGTAAGACCAGGTAATAAATTACATGTGGGAACAAAGGTTATATTTGGAGACGGATTGTTAGAAGCACAAATTTTAGAAGTAATGCCTGGAGGAACCAGAAAGGTAGAATTTAAATATAAAGGAATATTTAACGAAATATTAGATCAAATTGGTTTAATGCCATTGCCACCATATATACATGAAGAATTAAAAGAAAATGATAGATATCAAACAGTGTATGCAAAATATGAAGGGTCAGCAGCAGCTCCAACAGCTGGTTTACACTTTACACCAGAATTATTAGAAAAAATAAGTCAAAAGGGTGTAAAAATAGCAAATGTAACATTACATGTAGGTATTGGAACATTTAGACCAGTAAAAGTAGATAAAGTTGAAAACCATCAAATGCATTCAGAACATTTTTATATAAAACAAGAAGATGCCGACATAATTAATAATGCCAAAAAAAGTGGACATAGAGTAATTGCCGTTGGAACTACATCTTGCAGAGTGCTAGAAACAGTTGCAAACAACGATGGACTTGTACAAGCAATAGAAGGAGATACACAAATATTTATATACCCAGGATATAACTTTAAAGTTTTGGATGGATTAATAACAAATTTCCATTTACCAGAATCTACATTATTAATGTTAGTGTCTGCATTAGCAGGAAAAGAGTATATAATGAATGCATATAATGAAGCAGTTAAAAATAAATATAGATTTTTTAGTTTTGGAGATGCAATGTTAATTATATAATTTTTTACAAATAAAAAAATAAAGGGGGAAATATGAAACCAGCAGTAACATACGAATTATTACATGAATGTAAACAAACAGGAGCAAGAAGAGGAATAATACATACTCCACATGGAGATATACAAACACCAGTCTTTATGCCTGTTGGAACACAGGCAACAGTTAAGTCAATGACACCAGAAGAATTAAAAAATGAAGTAGAAGCTCAAATAATATTATCAAATACTTATCATTTATATTTAAGACCAGGACAAGATATAGTAAAGGAAGCTGGAGGTCTTCATAAATTTATGAATTGGGATAGACCAATTTTAACAGATAGTGGTGGATTCCAGGTATTTAGTTTAGGAGATTTAAGAACAATTCATGAAGAAGGAGTTGAATTTAAATCCCATTTAGACGGAAGTAAACATTTCTTTTCACCAGAATCAGTTATGGGAATTGAAGAGGACTTAGGAGCAGACATAATAATGGCATTTGACGAATGCTGCCCATATCCTTCAACATATGAATATACCAAAAATTCTATGGAAAGAACAACAAGATGGGCTAAAAGATGTAAAGAAGCACATAAAACAGTTGAAAAACAAGCATTATTTGGAATAATTCAAGGGGGATTCTATAAAGATTTAAGAAAACAAAGTGCAGAAGAACTAATAAAACTAGATTTACCTGGATATGCAATTGGAGGAATAAGTGTAGGAGAACCTAAAGAAGAATTTATAGAAATTTTAAAATATACAGCACCATTAATGCCAAAAGATAAACCAAGATACCTAATGGGAGTTGGAACACCAGACTATTTAATAGAAGCCGCAATAGCTGGAATAGATATGTGTGATTGTGTTTTACCAACTCGTATTGCAAGAAATGGAACAGCTATGACATGGAATGGAAAAGTAGTTGTTAGAAATGCAACATATGAAAGAGATTGGGGACCATTAGATCCAGAATGTGATTGTTATACATGTAAAAATTATACAAGAGCATATATAAGACATTTAATAAAAACTAATGAAATACTAGGTGTTAGACTATTGTCAATACATAACTTAAGGTTCTTGACTAATTTAATGCAAAGAGTTAGAATAGAAATAGAGAATGACAATTTGTTAAACTTTAGAGAAGAATTTTATAAAAAATATGGTTATACAAATTGATTGGAGGAATACAAATGAATTTAATTGAAGAAAATTTTGAAAAAGTACCAAAAGAAGATAAGTCTAAAAAAATATCTAAAATAATTTTAATATCAATAATAGTGTTAACAGTATTAATATTTATTTTATTAGGTGTTATGGTATATATAAAACAAAACACTTTACGAGTTACTTTAGATGGAAAGTCAAATGAAAAAGTAAAAGAAATGCTTTGGTTTGCCGAAGATGGAAATGTATATATACCAATTAAAGATATTGCAGAATATTTAGGATATAAGAGTTATAATGGAGACTATAGTAATAAATCAGAAGAAACAAACAAATGCTATGTACAATCAGAAAACGAAGTTGCTAGTTTCTCGCTTAACTCAAATAAAATATATAAAATTGTACAAAATTCAACAAATTACGATTATTATTATATGGATCAACAAGTACGAGCTAAAGATGGTAAATTATATGCATCAATTCAAGGAATTGAAACAGCATTTAATACAAGTATTTCATATAATAAAGATAGCAAAAGAATTACAATTTATACAATGCCATATTTAATTTCTTCATACCAAAAATCAATCTTAGATTTAGGGTATACAGAAATGTCTGATGAGTTCCAAGACCAAAAAACAATACTATCTAATATGTTAATAGTAAAAAATGAAAAAGGAAAATATGGAGTTATAAATGTATCAAATGGAGAAACTGTTTTAGAGGCTAAATATTCAAAAATAGAATATATGCCAACAACAGGAGACTTTTTAATAGAAGATAATAATAAAGTTGGAATTGTATCAAATTCTGGAAAAACAAAAATAAGCTTATTATATGATAGTATAGATTTATTAGATACAGATAGCAATTTGTACGTTGTAGAAAGAGAAAAAAAATATGGTGTGGTTGATGTAAAAGGAAATGTAAAAATAACATTAGACTATGACCAAATAGGTATAGATGCTAGTAAATTCGAAAAAAATGATATAAAAAATAAATACTTATTGGCAGAAAATTTAATTCCAGCCAAAAAAGGAGACTATTGGGGATTTTTTGACAAAAGCGGTAACAAAGTTGTAGATTTTCAATTTAACAGCATAGGATATATTGCAACAAGTAATAAAGAAGCTAACAACTTAGTAGTAATACCAGAATACAACGTAGTTGTTGTATGTAAAAATAAAAAATATATACTAGTAAATTCTTCAGGAGAGTTATTATTTGGAGCAGCAGGCTTTGATGATGTATATATGACAGTATCTTCAACAGAGAAAAAATATTATATGATGATAAATAATAAGAAATTTGACGCAGAAAAGCAATTAGACAAAATAGGAGTAAGCTCAAAAAAACAAGATAATACAAATTAAATTCTAATGCTATAAAATGGAAGAACTTGACTAAAATAAAAATTGTGTTACAATAATATTAACATAAATTTTTAGGAGGTAGTTGTATGATAATTTATACAGCCAATTTGACAATGCGGAAATTTAAGGTAGGAGATGAAGAAGAATTTTATTCATTAGCACATGAAGATGCAGTGAAAGAGTACGTAAGATATGCTTATTGCAAAAATCTTGCTCAAGCTAAAGAATCAGTGGATGACTATATTCAAGGAAATTGCAGAGACGACTTTTACCTGGCAGTTGAAAAAGAAGGTAAAATGGTCGGATGTATTATTGCAATAAGAATTAAAAAAACAATTCTTGATGTTTCTGTCCTCATGGGAGAAAAATTTAGAGGGCAAGGCATTATGAAAGAGGCAATGGAAGGCTTTATTGAATGGCTTAAAGAAAATACTAAATATTGCAATTTAAGCATAGCAATAAAGAAAACAAACAAGTCCTCACTAAGGCTAGCTAGTAAAATAGGAGCAGAAGCATATGGTATTGCAAATGATACGTACTTTTTACGGATACCATTAAGGTAAAATAAAATACCTAAAGTACAAAAATTTGTGCTTTAGGTATTTTTTATGCTTCTAATAATATTTTTAGAATTTGAACAGCATTAGTTGCTGCTCCTTTTCTTAAATTATCAGCAACTACCCACATATTAATACCACTTTTAACACTAAAATCTTTTCTAATTCTTCCAACAAATACTTCATCATTTCCATTAGCCTTAGATGCTAACGGATATTTATTATTTTCAATATCGTCTACAACAATAATATTAGAAAAATTTTGTAATGTTAATTTTAATTCGTACAAATCAAAAGAACGCTCAAATTCTACATTAATTGATTCACTGTGGCAATTAGTAACAGGAACTCTAACAGCTGTAGCAGTTATTGGAAGATTAGGCCTGTTTAAAATTTTTCTTGTTTCATTAATCATTTTATGTTCTTCTTTTGTATAACCATCCTCCATAAATGTATCAATGTGAGGAATACAATTATTAGTTATAGAGTATGGAAAAACATTTTGGTCTATATTAGTGTAACTGTTTTTTAAGTCCTCTATTCCACTTTTTCCAGCTCCAGAAACTGCTTGGTAAGTAGAATAAACAATTCTTTTTATAAAATACTTATTGTCTAAAGCTTTTAAAGGAACAACGGCTTGAATTGTTGAACAATTTGGATTTGCAATTATTCCCTTGTTCATTGATATTGTTTCAGGGTTAACTTCTGGAACTACTAAAGGAACCTCTGGATTCATTCTAAACGCACTACTATTATCAATAACAACACATCCTTTAGAAACTGCAATAGGAGCAAAATGTTTTGCAACATCACTTCCAGCAGCAAAAATTGCAAAATCAAAATTTAAATCAAAACTATTATCGGTTAATTCACAAAATATGTAAGATTTACCCATAAATTTTATAGGAAGTCCAGCAGACTTTTTTGAAGAAAACAGTACATATTCTACATTTGTAAGAGATTGTTCCTCTAAAACTTTTAAAACTGTTCTACCAACAAGGCCACTAGCACCAACTATTGCGACTTTATAATGACTTTTCATATTAAACCTCCAAATAATTATTAATTAAATATATGTAAAAAAATACAAAAAGATTACAAAATTTAAATTTTATTAAAAAAATAATTAAAAAAGTTGCATATTTTTGACAATAATAGTATAATAAAAAAGACGAAATAATATATTATATAAAAATATTATTTAAAGAGAGGTAAAAAAATGGAATATTTATATATACTAAGAGAAGCTTTAGTATGGCTTATAACAATTTTTTGGTTATATCAAATAATAATAAGTTTATGTTCTTTAGTTAAATTAAAGGAAAAACCTTTATTAGTAAAAAAAGATCACAGATTTATGGCAATAATACCAGCACATAATGAAGAAGCTGTTGTAGCAAATTTAATAGAAAGTTTAAAAAATCAAACATATAACAAAGAATTATATGATATTTATGTAATTGCAGATAATTGTACAGACAATACAGCAAAAATAGCAAAAGAAGCAGGAGCAATAGTTTATGAAAGGTTTGATAGCAACAAAAAAACAAAAGGATATGCATTAGACTGGTTTTTACAACAAAAAATAAAAGAAAATGCGCCATATGATGCTTTCTTTATATTTGATGCAGACAACATTGTAGATAAAAACTTCATTAAAAATATGAACAAAAAATTATGCCAAGGAGAAGATGTTGTTCAAGGATATAGAGATATAAAAAACCCAACAGACAATTGGATAACAGCAGGATATGCAATATTTTATTGGACAATGCACAGATTTTACCATTTAGCAAGATACAATTTAGGATTGTCTCCATTATTAAATGGTACAGGTTTTATGGTTAGATTCGACGTAGTAAAACCACAAGGTTGGGACACAGTTACATTAACAGAAGATATAGAATTTTCATTAAAAAGAATTATAAAAGGAAAAAGACTAGGTTGGGCTACAGACGCTATAGTATATGATGAACAACCAACAGGCTTTAAACAATCTTGGTCACAAAGAAGCAGATGGACAGTAGGACATATACAATGTATAAAAGAATACACAAAATCATTAGCAGTAGCAGTTAAAGAAAATAAAACAATGATGAATTTCGACGGATTTTTATACATTATAGGAAGTATACCTATGTTTATAGTAACATTATTATTACTAGCAACAAACTTTTTAATGTATGCAGGAAATGGAATGACAAAAGTAGAATTAATTATAAACATATTAAAATATTTAATTCCAACATTCTTATTACCAATAGTTACAGGAATAATTGCAATGCTTTTAGACAGAAGACCAATAAAACCAATGTTAAAAGGATTATTATGTTATCCACTATTTATGGGAACATGGTTACTTATTAACTTTAAATGCTTATTTAAAAGAGAAACATCATGGGAGAAAATTAATCATTTAAGAAATATAAAAATATCTGATGTAGAAGAAACTGAAAAATCAGAAATTACAGAAAAAGTATAAAATAAGAAATAGTGGCTATTTAAAATTGTAAATAACCGCTATTTTTATATTTAACAAAAAGAAAAATAAAAAAAAGGCATAAAATGCTTGCAATTGTATGAAAAATTGGGTATAATAATAAAAGAAACACAAAATACAGCAAGAGTGGGAACAAATCCCACTCTTAACTTTTATATAAATAAGGAGGAAAAAATTGGCAAATATAGAACAAAAAGTAGAAAACCTTATAGAAGAAAAAATACAGAAAATCGGATATGAATTGTACGATGTTGAATATGCAAAAGAAGGAAAAAATTATTTTTTAAGAATTTTTATTGACAGTCCAAATGGAATTGACTTAAATGACTGCGAAAAAGTAAGCAATGAAATTAATGAAATTTTAGACGAAGCAGACTACATAAAAGAACAATATTTTTTAGAAGTATCTTCACCAGGAATAGAAAGAATATTAAAAAAAGACAAACACTTAAAACAAAACATAGGAAAAGAAGTAGAAATTAAATTATTTAAAAAAGACGAAAAGGCAAATAAACAATATATAGGAATATTAACAAATTATAATGAAAACGAAATTATAATAAATGAAGATACAAAAATTGAAAGAAAAAATATTGCACAAATTAAAACAATATATAAATGGAATTAAAGGAGGAATTAAAAAATGAAAGCTATTGATAACAAAGAATTAATATTAGCTTTAGAAGAATTAGAAAAAGAGAAAGGAATTGAAAAAGCATACTTACTAGAATCTATAGAAACAGCATTAGTTACAGCTTATAAAAGAAACTTTGATTCACTAGAAAATGTAAGAGTAGAAATGGACAGACAAACAGGAGCAACACATGTTTATAGCATAAAAGAAGTTATGGAAAAAGCAAATGATGATGCTTTAGAAATAAGTGTGGAAGATGCAAGAAAAATAAACAAAGATCTAAAAGAAGGAGATACAGTAGAAGTTGAAATAGTGCCAAAAGACTTTGGTAGAATAGCAGCACAAACAGCAAAACAAGTAATAATTCAAAAATTAAGAGAAGCTGAAAGAAATATTATTTTTGATGAATTTAACAACAGAAAAGGAGAAATTGTTTCAGGAATAATTCAAAAAGCAGATCACAATATTGTTGTTATGGATTTAGGAAGACTAGAAGGAGTAATGCCTTTAAAAGAACAAATACCTACAGAAAAATATAGTGTAAATGAAAAAATTAAAGGATATGTACTAGATGTTGAAAGAGGAGCTAAAGGTGCACCACAAGTAATTGTTTCAAGAAGTCACCCAGACTTTGTTAGAAAACTATTGGAATTTGAAATACCAGAAATATATGAAGGAGTAATAGAAATTAAAAGTATTTCTAGAGACCCAGGAAATAGAAGCAAAGTTGCAGTATATTCACCAGATGAAAACATAGATCCAGTTGGTTCTTGTGTAGGGCAAAAAGGTGTAAGAATTCAAAATGTTATAAATGAATTAAATGGAGAAAAGATTGATGTAATTGAATGGAACGAAGATCCATCTATTTATATATCTTCAGCATTATTACCAGCCAAAATACTTGCAGTTGACATTAAGGAAGAAGAAAAATTTGCACAAGTAATAGTTCCAGACGATCAATTATCACTTGCAATAGGTAAAGCAGGACAAAATGCGAGATTAGCAGCAAGACTTACAAATTGGAAAATTGATATAAAATCAGAAACTCAATTTAGACAAATGTTAGAAAGCAAGCAAGAGGATGAAAAAACAGAAGAATAATATTCAAAATGTATAAGTATATTATAAAGGAATGATATATATGAAAAAATTACCACAAAGAACATGTATGGGATGTAACAGCAAGAAAGACAAAAACGAATTAATTAGAATAGTAAAAAATTCCGAAAACGAAATATTTGTAGATATATCAGGAAAACAAAATGGTAGAGGGGCATACATATGCAATAACTCTAATTGTTTAGAAAAACTAATAAAAAGTAAAAGATTAGAAAAAGTTTTTGAAATGAAAATTTCAGATGAAATATATGAGAAATTAAGAGGTGTAATTTTTGATAAATAAAAAAATATTAGGATTAGTTGGATTAGCAGCAAGAGCACGTAAAATTTGCTTTGGGGCAGATAGTGTAGAAGATAAAATAAATAAACACAAAGTAAAAATTGTAATAATAGCAACAGATGCGTCTAATAGAACTAAAGAAAAGTTCCAAAAATTATCAGAAAACAACAACATAAGTTTTATAATATATAGCAATATAGAAGAACTAAGCAAGGCAATTGGAAAAGAGAATAAAGCAATAATAGGCATAGAAGACATAAATTTAGCAAACGAAATAAAAAAGATATATAATGGGGGTGATATTATTGGGTAAGATGAAAATACATGAAATAGCTAAAAAGCTAAACTTAACCAGTAAGGAAGTATTAGAAAGAGCCAAACAATTAAAAATTGAGGCTAAAAGTCATTTAAGCTCAGTTGAAGAAAATGATGCTAAAAGAATTGAAGAAAGTTTTTCAAAAAAAGAAAATAAAAAGGATGTAAAAGTGAAAGATAATAAAGTAAAAGAAGAGAAAACACCAGTTATTATAAGAAGAGAAGTTATTATTTCAGATGAAGAAGAATTAAAAGTTGAACAAAACAAAAAAGAAGAAAAAAGGGCCAATAATATAGGATTTGTAGAAAGAAAACAAAAAAATGATTACAATATTGTTTATAGAAATAAACCAAATAAACCAATGACTGTAAATGAACTATTTGGTATAAAAAAAGAAAATAAAAATGAGCAAACTAAAAAAGAAAACAATATAGAAGAGAAAGAAATTAAAAAAGAAGCAAAGGTAGATATGAAACAAGAAACAAAAATTGAAAATAAAGTTGAACCTAAAACAGAGGTTAAAGTAATAAAAAAACAAGAAAATGTAAAAGAAAACCCTCAAAACCATAGAAAAGAACCTAGGGAAAACTTTAACAGAAATAATAAATTTAATAATAGAGGAAATAATAATAACTATAACAGATTTAATAACAACAATAACAATAATTCTAATAATAACAGATATAACAACAATAGAAATAACAATAATGGTTATAGAAACAATTATAATAACAACAACAATAATAGATTTAATAAAAGACCATTAGATGAAAAGGGAATAGAAAAAAATATAAAAAATATAATGAGTATAGAAACTGTAGAAAAAGAAACAATAAGAGAATACTCAAAAAATAAACAAAAAGACAATAACAAATTTGATGAGAACAAAAACAGCAAAAAAACAAATAATAAAACAAGAAAAACAAATAATAAATTTGACGAAGGAAAATTAAAATCACTAAAACAATCAAAGGGATTGTCAAAAATGTTTGAAGACCAAGATGGCGGAATGCTTGATTATTATGATTTAACAACACAAAGAGGTAGAAAAGGTAAGAAAAAAGCAAATAAAAATAATGAAGAAAGAGTAAAACAAAAAATATTTAAGCTAACAGATATTACAATTCCTGAATCTATTACTGTAAAAGATTTTGCAGCAGAAATGAAAAAAACAACAGCAGAAGTTATAAAAAAATTATTAGGATATGGAATAATGGCAACAATAAATCAAGAAATAGATTTCGATACTGCATTTTTAATAGCACAAGAATTTGGAATAACAGCAACTAAAAAAGAAGTAGTAACAGAAGAAGATGTATTGTTTGATGATTCAGAAGATAAAGAAGAAGAATTAACAACAAGACCTCCTGTAATAGTTGTAATGGGACACGTTGACCATGGAAAAACTTCATTATTAGATGTAGTTAGAAAAACAAATGTAATAGAAGGCGAAGCAGGCGGAATTACACAAGCAATTGGTGCATATCAAGTAAAAATAAAAGACAGACTAATAACATTTTTAGATACACCTGGACATGAAGCATTTACAGCAATGCGTGCTAGAGGAGCACAAATAACAGATATAGCAATATTAGTTGTTGCTGCAAATGATGGAGTTATGCCACAAACAGTTGAAGCTATAAACCATGCAAAATCTGCAGGAATTCCAATAATAGTTGCAGTAAATAAAATAGATTTACCAGATGCTAATATAGATAAAGTAAAACAAGAATTAATGGCATATGAATTAGTACCAGAAGAATGGGGAGGAGACACAATATATGTGCCAATATCTGCAAAAAATAATCAAAATATAGACCAATTATTAGAAATGGTTTTATTACAAGCAGATATGTTAGAATTAAAAGCTAATCCAAATAAACAAGCAAAAGGTGTTGTAATAGAAGCAAGACTTGACAAAACAAAAGGAGCAATAGCAACAATGCTTGTTCAAAGAGGAAAATTAGATGTAGGAGACACTATTGTTGTAGGTTCTTCAATTGGTAGAATTAGAGCCATGGTAAACGACAAAGGTAAAAAAGTAAAATCAGCAGGTCCATCAATGCCAGTAGAAATAATGGGATTAACAGATGTTCCAGAAGCAGGAGACACATTCTACGAAGTTAAAGATGAAAAAATGGCAAAACATTTAATAGAAAGAAGAAAGCGTCAAGCTAGAGAAAAATCAATAAATGCTACAACAAAAATAACATTAGATAATTTATTTAGCCAAATGGAAGAAGGCAAATTAAAACAATTAAACTTAATTGTAAAAGCAGATGTACAAGGTTCTGTAGAAGCAGTAAAACAAGCATTAGAAAAACTAACAAATGAAGAAGTTAAAGTAAAAGTTATACATGCTGCAGCAGGAGCTGTAAATCAGTCAGATGTTACACTTGCAAAAGTTTCAAATGCTATTATAATTGCATTTAATGTTAGACCAGATAATACAGCAAGAGAAATAGCAGAAAAAGATGAAGTTGAAATTAAACAATATTCTATTATATATCAAGCAATAGAAGATGTAGAAGCTGCAATGAAAGGAATGCTAGATCCAGAATTCGAAGAAAAAATTATAGGAACAGCAGAAGTAAGACAAACATTTAGAATTTCCAATGTAGGAACAATAGCCGGAGCATATGTATTAACAGGAAAAGTTGCAAGAAACGCTGGAGTAAGAATTATACGTGAAAATGTTGTAATTCATGACGGAAAATTAGCTACATTAAAAAGATTTAAAGACGAAGCAAAAGAAGTATCAAAAGGATTTGAGTGCGGTATTCAAATTGAAAATTACAATGATATTAAAGAAGGAGATATTATTGAAGCATATGTTATGGAAGAAATAAAAAGATAGAAAAAGGGGTTTTACCCTTTTTTCGACCTTAAGAAAGGAGAATATTTATGCCAAATAAGAATAATAACAGAATGGGAAGAATTGATGAAGAATACAGAAAAGAATTAAGCAATATAATAAGCTACAAATTAAAAAATCCAAACATAACAGGAATGATAAGTGTAACTAAAGTAAAAGTTACTAATGATTTAAAATATGCAAAAGTATATATAAGTATATTAAATTCCAAAAATAAAAAACAAACAATAGAAGCACTAAAAAAATCATCTGGATTTATAAGAAATGAGTTAGCAAAAAATATTAATTTAAGAAACACTCCAGAAATAATATTTGAATTGGATGAATCTTTAGAATATGGGGCAAAAATAGATTCAATTTTAAAAGATATAATGAAAGATTCCAATAATGAAGAATAGAAAGGAAGAAATTCTATGACAGTAGATAAAATTTTAGAAGAAATAAATAAAGCCGAAAAAATAGTAATTTTAACACATGAATCACCAGATGGAGATGCAGTTGGAAGTGCACTAGCAATGAATTTAGCAATAAAAGGATTAGGAAAGAATCCAGATGTCATAATAACAGAATATTCTAGACTATTTAATTTTTTACCAGATGCACAAAGTATAAAAACTACTTCAGATATTAATGAATATGACTTAGCAATTTCATTGGATTGTGCAAACTTTAAAAGATTAATGAAAAATGAATACTTTGAAAATGCAAAAACCAGAATCGTTATAGACCACCATAGCAGTAATGAGATGTATGGAGATATAAACTTTGTAAATCCAGTCTCACCAGCATGTTGTGAAATATTAGCAGAAATTTTTCAATATTTGGACATAAAAATAACAAAAGAAATAGGAACATGTATATTAACAGGAATTATAACAGATACAGGTGGATTTAGGTATTCAGGAGTAACAGCAGAAACATTTGAATTTACAGCAGATTTGTTACAAAAAGGAGTAAATGTATCAGACATATATAAAAGAGTACTACAAACAAAAACTAAAGCGAATTTTGAGTTAGTAAAATTAGCATTAAGCAGAATGGAATTTTTAGAAGATGGAAAAGTTACATTTACATACATAACAAATGAAGACTCAGAAAATGTTAATGCTGAAGCCGGAGATCATGAGGGGCTAGTAGAATTAGGAAGAGATGTAGAGGGAGTTGAACTTTCAATTTTTATAAGACAAAAGGAAGAAAATTCTTATAAAGTTTCAATGAGGTCTAATGATTATATTAATGTTTCAGATGTATGCTTAATGTTTGGTGGTGGAGGACACCCTCGTGCTGCAGGAGCTCTAGTAGAAGGAACTGTAGAGGAAGTAAAACAAAAATTATTAGTAGAAGTAAGAAAAGTATTAAAAAAATAGGATAATAAAATGAATGGAATAATAATAATTAATAAACCAAAAGGATGTACATCTCATGACATAGTATATAAAATAAAAAAGATGTTTAATCAAAAAGTAGGGCATACAGGTACTTTAGATCCAATGGCAACAGGAGTATTACCAATACTTGTAGGAAAAGGAACATTGTGCTCAAAATATTTAATAAACCATGATAAAATATATGAGGTAGAACTGCAACTAGGTAAAAAAACAGATACAGCAGACATTGAAGGAAATGTAATAGAAGAAAAAGAAGTTTTAAATGATATGTTAAATATTAATAATGTAAAAAATGTATTAAAAACATTTTTAGGAAAACAAAAGCAAGTTCCGCCTATATATTCTGCTATAAAAATAAATGGAAAAAAGTTATATGAATATGCACGAAAAGGGCAAAGCATTCAAATTGAACCAAGAAATATAGAAATTTATAATATACAGTTAATTAATATTAATAAAGATAAAAAAAGTATTAATTTTAAAGTACATTGTTCAAAAGGGACTTATATTAGAAGCTTATGTGAAGATATTGCTGCAAGATTAAATACAGTTGGATTTATGAAAAATTTAAATAGAATTCAAGTTGGTGAGTTTAATATAAACAATTCTATTACAATCGAAGAACTAGAACAAGAGGTAAATAACACAGAATTTATAAAAAAACATTTTATCACAATTGAAAAACTATTTCAAAATTCGGAAGCAATAATATTAGAGGATAAAAAATTAGGATTGTTTTTGAATGGAGTAAAATTAACTAATAAAAAACCAAATGGAATATATAAAATATATAATAATAACAAATTTATCGGTTTAGGTATTATAGAAAATCAATTATTGAAAAGAGATATTATTATATAATATAAAATAAGTAAAAGAAACTACTTTTTGTGGGTTCTTTTATTTTATTATACATTATATTAATTTATGATAGGATATTCATAATATGCCTAAATATTACAAGAATATTACGAATATGTAAAAAAATAAAAATAATTGAAAAAAATAATTGAAAAAAATAATATTATGTGATAATATAAAATTGTTATGAGAAAAGATAAGCTAATGAAAAAAGGACTGATAAAAATATAAGGAGGAATACCAAAGAATGAAAAAACTAAAAAATATGAAAGGAATAACGTTAATTGCTTTAGTAATAACAATAGTGGTGTTGCTAATATTAGCAGGAGTGACAATAGCAATGTTAACAGGAGACAATGGAATATTAACAAAAGCGCAAAGTGCAAAGGCTAATCATACAGTATCACAAGCAAAAGAACAAATAGAATTAGCAGTAACAGCAGCCAAAATGGAAAATAATGGACAAAGTATTAATAAAGCCATTTTAAAAAAAGAATTAGAAAGATTAGAAGTAGAAGGATTACCAGAAAATGCAGAAGATATCCAGTTTGAATTAAGTGTAAAATTAAATGAGTATATGTTTTTGATAAATGAAGATGGAAAAGTAGAATTAATAAATGGAATTTCAATACCATCATCACTATATTTAACAATAGGAGAAACGAAAGAAATAAAGTGTATAAAAAGTGAAGAAATTACAGAAACAGTTATGTGGGCTGTAGAAGATGCCAATATTGCTACTATAGATGTAAAAACAGGAGATGTTGTAAATATAACTGCTGTAAGTGAGGGCGAAACTATGTTGACAGTAACTGCAAATAGTAAAGAAGTTAAATGTAAAGTAAGTGTACAAAAAGAGATTAGCAAAGACGGAACTGAGATAACGCAACAATATCTACAAAAAATAGCTACTGGATGGTTAAATTGTGTAAATAATACTGAAGCAAAAACATTAAGCGAAATATGTAATAATGAAAGTTTACTTTCAGAACTTATGGAAAATGAGTCTGCTTTTAAATATTATATATCATATGAAAATGTTATTAACCCAATTTTAACAGAGTATAATACAAAAGATATAGTGGATTCATATTTTAATAAGATTTATTTAATACCAGTGATGACAAGCAATGAAGAACCAAGTGGAGAAGCAATATTTTCTTCACAACTTAGTGATGATACGTTAGCGTATAAGGCATTTAATGGAAGTAATAAAAATGAGCTAGACTGTTGGCATTCTATTTCGGAAAATGAACCATGGATAGGATACAAATTTGATAGTAATACATATGTTGATGGGTTTGAATTTGTAGTGAGAAATGCTAGTTCCTATTATTATGCACCAAATAAACTTGCAATAGACGGCTCTAATGATGGTAGAAATTGGAATGAGATACAGGAGTATACATATTCAAATGCTGGTTTGGGTGCTAAATCAGTTATAAGTGAAGAAGTATCAAATAATATTGCATATCAATATTATAGAATTAGATACAAGGATTATAGTGGCTATGGCGCATGTGGAAGTTTACAATTTTATCAAAAATCAATTTATACAAATGATAAAGTAGAAGATATAAGAGGATATACTTCTGAATATAAAGAATTAGTTGCAAAAGATTTATTAGAACTTATAAGTTATAATGAAACAAAAAACTATAATCAGATTTTATCTGATACAACTATATTAAATAAGCTTAGTAAATCAAAAAATTCTGTAAAATATATATTAACGTTAGAAGATAGTATCAAATGGGAGTTGTTACCTTTATTAAGTATGGATGAAATAGTGCCAGTAATGACAAGCAATGAAGAACCAAGTGGAAAAGCAATAGCTTCTTCAGAATATAATAATGCATCGTTAGCATATAAGGCATTTAATGGAAGTAATGAAAATCGTTCGGACTGTTGGCATTCTATTTCGGAAAATGAACCATGGATAGGATACAAATTTGATAGTAATACATATGTTAATAAATTTAAATTTGTTGTAAGAAATGATGCCTCTTGGTATTATGCACCAACTAAACTTGCAATAGACGGCTCTAATGATGGTGGAAGCTGGGATGAAATACAAGAATATACATACTCTGGTTTAAGTACTAATTCTGTTATAGAACAAGAGGTAGCAAATACTAATACATATAAATATTATAGAATTAGATATAAGGATTATAGTGGCTTTGGGGCATGTGGAATGTTACAATTTTATGGAATTCAGATGTAATATCCTGTAAGGAAAATGAATTTATGAACAAAGAGGGACAATACGATTGATGAATTAAAAAAGTTCTAAATTTTAAAATCACTCATATACTTAAATAAAAAGTGTAAGGGTGATTTTTATGTATTATATTGAAGAAACTGACAAGCCTAATAAGATTTGTAAAATTTTGAAAATAGTAAAAATAAAAGATAATAAGATTGTTTTACCAATAAAAGAAGAAGTTGTAACAAGTAAATATCAACAAAGATTAGCAAGTAAAACAAATGAAATATTAAAAAAAACTAATAGTAATAAAATTGTAGTAAGTAATGCTATAAAAAAGTATGAAAAATATATTAATTTCTTAAATTCATACAATATAGAAATAGTAAATGGTAGATGGTTATATAAAATTATTATTTTAGATATATTAGATTATATTATAGATAATAAAGATATAAAAAAACAGGATGTAGAGATAGCGGTTACCACAAATTACATATCAGATATAGAAATAGAAAATATAAAAAAATTAGCAATAGAATATAAAAGAGTAAATATTGTAACAAATCATATAGAAAAATTAAAAAAGATAGAAGAAAATTTATATGAACAATACGGAATAATGATTACTGTAAGTAACAACAAGAAAAGGAGTTTAAGAAAATCACAAATAATAGTAAACTTTGATTTTCCAAAGGAGCTTTTAAATCAATATAATATATATGATGAAGCAATTATAATTAATATAGAAGGTAATATGAAAATAAATAAAAAGAGATTTAATGGGTTAGTAATAAATGATTTTGAAATAGATAAAATAAATAACCCCAAATATTCTTCGAAAGAAATATATGAAGCTAAGTTTTTTAAAAAACAAAGTGTTCAATATGTAAGAGAAAAATTCAAAAAAGATAATATAAAAATAAATGCATTAATAGGAAATAATGGCATAATAATGTAAATTATTAAAAATTACATTAAATACTTTCATTTTTTGATAAAATATAATATAATAAAAGTGCTAATTTTTATAATATTATTTTTTAGCATAGGGAGGAAAAGGATATGCCTAATAAAGAAAATAAAGGAAAACATGATTTAGAAAAAACAAAACCATATAAAATAAAAAAGACAAGAAATAAGAAGAAAATTAAAAAAACACCAGAAGTTAAAAAAAGTAATAACAAAAATCAAAAAACAAAGTCAAAGAAACACCCAAAATTGATGTTAGCAATAAAAATCCTTGTAATTTTATTTTTATTAATATGTGTAGTAGGCGCAGGAATAATTGCAGGAATGTTTTTTGGCCTATTTGGAGACGATTTTGAAATAACAAAAGAAGAGTTAAAAATAGGAGCAGCTAACTCTGTAATAGTTGATAAAAATGGTAATAAAATTGCAGATTTAAGTGGTGACGAAAAAAGAAAGATTATAACATTAGAAGAAATGTCAGACTACTTGCCTAAAGCATATGTAGCAATTGAAGACGAAAGATTTTATAAGCATGATGGAGTAGATTTTAAAAGAACAGCAGGAGCAATAGTTACTACAGTATTTGGCAATAGTTCATATGGTGGAAGTACAATAACCCAACAATTAGTAAAAAACATAACAAAAGACGATGAAAAGTCTGGTATGGCTGGAATTATGAGAAAAGTTAAAGAATGGGCAAAAGCATACCAAGTAGAAAGAATGATATCAAAAGATCAAATTCTAGAATTATATTTAAATATATTATACATAGGTGGAGAAGGAAACTTACATGGTGTAGAACTAGGAGCACAATATTATTTTAATAAAAGTGCAAAAGACTTAGATTTAGCAGAATGTGCTTTCTTAGCAGGAATTAACAGTTTACCAAATTACTACAATCCATATAATTTATATTCACAAAATGATACAGAGGAAAAAAGAACAGAAAGAATAAAAAATAAAACTAAAACAGTTTTATCTAAAATGAAAGAATTAGGTTATATAGAAAATGAAGAAGATTATAATAATGCAGTAGCCAAAGTTGATTCTGGTTTAACATTTGCAAAAGGCAATGTTAATGCAAGTAGCGGATACACATATCACACAGAAGCGGTTATTAACCAAGTAATAGAACAAGTAATGAATGAAAAGGGAATTTCAAGAGAATTAGCAGAAAATTATGTATATAGTAGTGGACTTACAATATACTCAACAGTTGATACAAATATACAAAATACTTTAGATGAAGAATTTAAGAAAAGTAAATATATAATATCTGGAAAGCAAAAAAAGGACGGACAATTAATTAATGACCATTCACAAGCCGGAATGGCAGTTGTTGACTATAAAACTGGAAATGTACTTGGTGTTGCAGGAGGGCTTGGAGAAAAAACTGAAACAAGGGGCTTAAATAGAGCAACACAAAGTGTTAGACAATGTGGTTCATCAATGAAACCAATATCTGTAATAGCACCAGCACTTCAAGAAAAGGTAATTACAGCAGCAACAGCTTATGATGACTGTGCAACACAATTTGGAACAAATTATAAACCTAAAAACTATAATAGATTTACAGGAATTACAAATATAAGAAGATTTATTGCAACATCACAAAATATACCAGCCTTAAAAATAATGGCAGAACTTACACCTGCAAAATCTATAGAATATTTAAATAAAATGGGAATAAAATCAATAAAAGCAACTGAGGATAATGATATACCTTTAGCATTAGGAGGTACAACTAATGGTGCAACACCATTAGAAATGGCATCAGCATATGGAACAATTGCAAATGATGGGGTATATATAACACCAACTTTCTATACAAAGGTTACAGATTCTGATGGAAATACAATAATGACTCCAAACCAAGAAACAACAAGAGTTTTATCAGAACAAAATGCATATATAACAAAAACAATAACTCAAGAACCAGTTAAGTCAGGAGGAACAGCAACATATTGTGCAATTTCTGGAATAGATGTTGCAGCAAAAACTGGTACAACAGATAAAGATTATGACAGATGGCTTTGTGGATTTACACCATACTATTCTGCAGCATGTTGGTATGGATATGATACAAACGAAGAAGTAAAATATTCTGGAAATCCGGCAGGACTAATTTGGGATGCTGTAATGACAAATATACATAAAGGATTAGCAAATGCATCTTTTGTAAGACCAGCTGGAATAGTAGATGCAACTGTATGTAGAACAACAGGATGTTTAGCAACAGATAGTTGCAAAGACACATATAAAGAAATGTTTACAAGTGACAATATGCCAACAAAATGTGAGGGACATGGTTCACAAGAAATATGTAAGGAAACAGGAAAAGTTGCTAATGAATATTGCCCAGAAAAAGAAACAATAACATTTGGAGGAGTGCTACCAAAAGAAAAATTAACATTATGGAAAAATTTAAGTCCAACTTCTACTACAAAAGATAAAGTGGAAGAAGTATGTACTACACACAAAAAACCAGAAGAAAAACCAAAAGAACCAGAAAAATCAAAAGAACCAGAAAAACCAAAAGAGCCAAAAAATACAGTAAATAATAATACAGCAGTAGATAATAAGGTGAAAAATAATACTGTAAACAAAAACAATGTAAATACAAATAACGCAGCAGCAGGTAATAAAAAGCCAAATAATAATCAAGCTGGCAATACAAATGCTAAAAACAATTAATTAGTTATATAAGGGGGAGAATACATGGATATATATTTTTACAATACACTAACAAGAAAAAAAGAACAATTTATACCTATAGATAAGGAAGAAATAAGAATGTATTCATGTGGACCAACAGTTTATAAAGATGCAACAATAGGCAATATGAGAACAAACATATTTCAAGATGTATTAAGAAGAACATTAAAGTATAATAAATATAAAATAAAGCATGTAATGAATATAACAGATGTTGGACATTTAGTTTCTGATGGTGATGAAGGTGAAGACAAAATGATAAAATCAGCAAAAGAAATGCATAAATCACCATTAGAAATAGCTAAACATTACACAAAATTATTCTTTGACGATTTGGAATTATTAAATATAGAAACTCCAGAAGTTATATGTAAAGCTACAGACTACATTAATGAAATGTTGGAATATGTAAAAGAATTAGTAAAAAATGGATATGCTTATGAAACTTCTACAGCAATATATTTTGATATATCTAAATTAGATAAATATCCAATATTAACAAATATAGATATAGAAAACCAAAAAGCAGGAGCAAGAGTAGATATCGATTTAGAAAAAAGAAGTCCATATGATTTTGCACTATGGATTAAGGCACCAGAAAATCATTTAATGAAATGGGATAGTCCATGGGGACCAAGTTACCCAGGATGGCATATAGAATGTTCTGCAATGTCATATAAACATTTAGGAGAACAATTTGATATACATACAGGTGGAATAGATTTAATTCCAACACATCATGAAAACGAAATAGCTCAAAGCAAAGGAAGATGCGGCAAAATACCAGCAAACTATTGGCTACATGGAGAATATTTATTAATAAACGGCGGAAAAATGTCAAAATCACTAGGAAATGTATATTTATTAAAAGATATAATTGAAAAAGGATATGATCCTTTAGTATATAAATTATTTAGTTATTCTTGCCATTATAGAAATAAATTAAACTTTACATGGGAAGGAATAGAAGCAGCTTCAAAATCTTTAGAAAGATTAAAAAATAGTTATCAAACAAATTTAAAAGGAGAAGATGAGCTAACAACTGAAGATGCTAATGCATTAAACACAATAGAAAATAATTTCCACAAAGCAATAAATGATGACTTAAACATGCCACTTGCAATGAGCTTTGTATGGGAAGCTGCAAGGTTTGAAAAAAAATCACCTAAAGTAGCAAATCTTTTAAAACAATTTGATACCGTATTAGGAATAAAAATAGACCAAATTAATATTAAACAAATACCACAAGAAATAATAGAATTAGTTGAACAAAGAAAAACAGCAAGGGAAAATAAAGATTGGAATAAATCAGATGAATTAAGAGACATAATTTTAGAAAAAGGCTATATTGTAAAAGACACTAAAGACGGAATGGAAGTAATTAAAAAATAGACCTAAATGAAATGTGAGAAATATGCTCGCCCTTATTTTAGGGTGAGTTTTCGATTTATATATAAAAAAGGAGGAATTTTTATGTGCAAACATGAATTAGAAGGAAAATATAATCCACAAGAATTTGAAGAAAATTTATATAAAAATTGGGAAGAAAAAGGTTATTTTAAACCTAGTATGGATAAAAATAAAAAACCTTATTGCATAATGATGCCACCACCAAATGTAACAGGAAAATTACATATGGGACATGCTTTAGATGATACTATACAAGATGTATTAATTAGATTTAAAAGAATGCAAGGCTTTGATACTTTGTGGCTTCCTGGTTCAGACCATGCAGCTATTTCAACAGAGATGAAGGTTGTACAAAAAATTGCTAAAGAAGGTAAGAATAAACAAGATTTAGGAAGAGAAAAATTTTTAGAAGAAGCTTGGGACTGGACTCATGAGTATGGAGGAATTATTCAAAAACAACAAAGAAAATTAGGTTGTTCATGTGACTGGGAAAGAAATCGATTTACTTTAGATGAAGGTATGTCAGACGCTGTTTTAGAGCAATTTATAAAATTGTATGAAAAAGGACTTATTTATAAAGGAAAAAGAATGGTTAATTGGTGTACAAGCTGTAAAACTTCAATTTCTGATGCAGAGGTAGAATACAAAGAAGAACCATCACATTTGTGGCATATAAGATACAAAATAACAGGAACTGATGATAAATACATAATTGTTGCAACAACAAGACCAGAAACTATGCTAGGAGACACAGCTGTTGCAGTTCATCCAGAAGATGAAAGATATAAAGACTTAGTTGGAAAAACTTGTATATTACCTATAATGAATAAAGAAATTCCAATTATCGCAGATGAATTTGTAGAAAAAGAATTTGGAACAGGTTGTGTAAAAATAACACCAGCACATGACATGAATGACTATCAAGCAGGTTTAAGACATAATTTAGAAATTATAGAAGTATTTGATGAAAACTTTAAAATGGGAAATTTGGTTTCAGAATTAAAAGGAATGGACTTATTAGAAGCAAGAAAAATAATTGTAAAAAAATTAGAACAGATAGGTGCATTAGTTAAAACAGAAGAATATACTCATAATGTTGCTAAATGTGAAAGATGCAAAAATACAATAGAACCAAAAATTTCAACACAATGGTTTGTTAACATGAAAGATCTAGCAAAAAGAGCAGCAGATTCTGTAAGAAATGGCGAAATGAGATTTGTTCCAAAAAGATATGAAAAACAATATTTTAATTGGCTAGATAACATACAAGATTGGTGTATATCAAGGCAATTATGGTGGGGACATAGAATACCTGCATATTATTGTGATGAGTGCGGAGAAATAAATGTTGCCAAAGCAATGCCAAAACAATGTAAAAAATGTGGAAGTACACATTTAACTCAAGATGAAGACACATTAGACACATGGTTTAGTTCTGCATTATGGCCATTTTCAACACTTGGATGGCCAAATACTGAAAGTGAAGATTATAAAAGATTTTACCCAACAAATGTATTAGTTACAGGATTTGATATAATAACATTTTGGGTTTCAAGAATGATGACACAAGGGCTAGAATTTACAAATCAAGTTCCATTTAAAGATGTTGTAATTCATGGACTAATAAGGGATTCTCAAGGAAGAAAAATGTCAAAAACATTAGGAAATGGAATTGACCCAATAGAGGTAATAGATAAATATGGTGCAGATAGTTTAAGATTTTCAGTTCTTTCTGGTACTACAATGGGAAATGACATAAGATATATGCCAGAAAAATTAGAACAAGCATCAAACTTTGCAAATAAAATCTGGAATGCTGCTAAATTTATAATAAACTCTGATGTAAGCGAAAATAGCATAAAAGAATTTGAAAATAAAATTTATAACAAAGATTTATTAACAATTGAAGATAAATGGATTTTAAATAAGTTAGATAAATTAGTATTTGAGGTAACAACAAACATTGAAAACTACGACTTAGGAATTGCATTAGATAAAATATACAACTTTATCTGGAATGAATTTTGCGATTGGTATATAGAAATGGTTAAACCAAGAATATATAGTGATAATAAAGAAACAAAAACTAATGTATGTTATATATTAAATTATGTATTTGGAACAGCACTTAAATTATTACATCCATTTATGCCATTTGTTACAACTAAAATTTACAGTGAACTTGTAAATTATGACAATAAAGATTTAATGATATCAAATTGGCCAGAGGTAAAGAAAAACTTCAGTTTCGAAAATGAGGAAAGATTAGTTGAACAATTAAAAGAAACAATAGTAGAAATAAGAAATGTTAGAGCAAACATGAATATACATCCATCTAAAAAATCTGAGTTAATATTTGTAAGTAAATCTAATAAAAAAGAGCTAGAACAAGCAAAAGAATTTATATTAAAACTAGGATTTGGAAAAGAATTAAAAGTTCAAGAAAATAAAGATGGAATAAAAGACAATGCAATCGGTATAATAAAAGGAGGAATAGAGCTTTACATACCATTTGAAGGATTAGTTGATATAGAGGAAGAAAAGAAAAGACTAGAAAATGAGAAAAATAAACTTATAGCAGAAGTAGAAAGAGGAGAAAAAATGCTATCTAATCCTGGATTTATAAATAAAGCCCCAGAATCAAAAATAAATGAAGAAAAAGAAAAACTTAAAAAATATAAAGAAATGCTAGAAACCGTAAATGAAAGACTAATGAAAATGTAAATAATTTTCTAGAAATGGAGAAAAAATATGACTAAACCAATACAAAAAAATAAGGAATATGTAGTTGATATTATAGATAATGGATTTGAAGGCGAAGGTATAGCTAAAATAAATGATTTCACAGTATTTATACCAGGAGCCATTAAAGGAGAAAAAGTAAAAGCATTAATTGTAAAGGTGTTATCTTCACATGCTTTTGGAAAAATAATTGAAGTAATTGAAAAATCCGAAAATAGAGTTCAAGCTGATTGCATAACATTTAAAAGATGTGGAGGTTGCAATTTAAGACATATAAAATATGAAGAAACACTTAAAATGAAACAAAATGCGGTTCAAAGTTTAGTTAATAAAACTCTAAAAAATAAAATAAAAGTAGAAGAAACAATAGGTATGAAAAATCCATATAACTATAGAAATAAAGCACAATATCCAGTTGGTTTAGACAAAAACAACAAACCACAAATTGGAGTATTTGCCAATAGAACGCATGAAATAATTCCCATGGAAAAATGTTTTATTCAACATCCACAGTCTGAAAAAATTGCAAAAGAAATCTTAAACTATTGGGTGGAAAAGCAAAACAGTGTTTATAATGAAAAAACTAATAAAGGTCTATTAAGACATATTGTAATAAAAATTGGTTTAAAAACAAATGAAATTATGTGTATTTTGGTAATTAATGGAAAAAGCTTCCCAAACGAAAAAGACTTGGTACAGTTTATTACAAATAAATTTCCATGCGTAAAAACCATTGTTAAAAATATAAATATGAAAAACACCAATGTTATTTTAGGAAAAGAAAATATAAATTTATATGGCGATGGCTATATTTATGACAAATTAGGTGAGTTTACTTTTAAAATTTCTCCACTTTCTTTTTACCAAGTAAATCCAATTCAAGCTGAAAAACTTTATAATATAGGTGTTGAACAAGCAAAAATTAGCAAAAATGATATTGTATTTGATTTATATTGTGGTATAGGAACTATTTCACTTTTTATGTCTAAATATGCCAAAAAAGTATATGGTGTTGAAATTGTAGAGCAGGCTGTTTGCGATGCAATTGAAAATGCAAAATTGAACAATATAAATAATGCTACATTTATTTGTGGTGATACAGAGATTGTTTTGGATGATTTAATTAATAATAAAAATATTATTCCTGATGTTGTTATGGTAGATCCCCCAAGAAGAGGTTTGGATGCACATTCTATTGATAATATTTTGAAAATTAAGCCTGATAGATTTGTGTATATTAGTTGTAATCCTGCAACTTTGGTAAGGGATTTGGCAAAATTTGAGGAGATATATGAGATTTCTAAAATTCAACCTGTTGATATGTTTCCTTATACGAGCCACGTGGAGTGTTGTTCGGTGCTATATCTAAAAGATTTGATACAATAGTTGAATTTACTGCATTTGAGAATTTTTGTAGTTTTGATAGAAAAGGCAAAAATAAAATAAAAAGAGTAGAAAATCATAAAATTAAGGTAACGATAGAAGTTGATATGGTGTGCGGAGCAGTATAAAGTTAATAAAAATGTTTAGAGGTAAAACTTAATTAAAAATATGTATTTTATAGAAAATATAAATTACATATTTTTTATTTGAATTTTATAAAAACACTTGCAATAAAAACAAATGTTTGATACAATAATTCTAAATAAAAAGACAAAATTAGGAGATGATAATATTGAGCAATTTACAAGCAGAAGAATATAAAAATTTTGAAGAAATAAAAAAGATTAGAGAAGATGGAACAGAATATTGGAATGCAAGAGAACTAAGTGAAGTATTACAATATAAAAAATGGGGAAATTTTTCAAAAGTAATAGACAGAGCAAAATTAGCTTGTGATAATAGTGGATTAAGTATTCAAGACCATTTTCCTGAGGTTAGGAAAATGGTCGAAATAGTCAGTAATACTGTGAGAGAGCTATTAGATTATGAGCTTTCAAGATATGCATGTTATTGTGCGCCACGTGCGATTTTCCAAATAGCATAAAGCTATTTGAAGATACTAATTGTATAGATGATGGTAGTAGGTCTACCGATAACGCTGTACAGGCGGAGTTATCAAACCACTCTAAGGTGCTGTACTCAAAAGGTATGGTATTGAGCGTTAGAGAAAAGGCAAAGTTTAATTTGTCAGGTATGTATTAAGGAGATGAGTGACCAAACGAACCACTTACGAAAGCATCGAAAGCATGGAAATTTCATCAAAACTAGGGGATGGTAGCAGTCCTAGGATAAATTTAGTGGAAACCTGTTTACTGACTAAATGATGAACGGTGCAGAGGTGGCATGAACTTAATATAGGCGTCTATATGAAACGTGGGAACCTACGGGCTAGTGTAAAGGGAGTATATCAAGTGTAACAAAATGCAAGATAAGAGTACCGATATAGTCATAGGGGCAGATGAGGTCGTAGTAGTGAAGAAATTTCTGTAATGGAAATGGAGCGAAGGACTGAAGATTACTAGTTTAATAAATAGGTCAACTTAAATCAAGGAGGAGCTTATGGAAGAAACGAAACCGTTTAAAATTTCAAAACAAATAGTTAAAATAGCCTTTGACAGAGTGAAAGAAAACAGAGGAACGTATGGAATAGATGAACAATCAATTGCTGATTTTGAGGAGAATTTGAAAGATAATTTGTACAAAATATGGAATAGAATGTCATCTGGAACGTACTTTCCAAAACCAGTTAAAGCAGTTGCAATCCCTAAAAAGAATGGTGGGACTAGGATACTAGGAATACCAACTGTCGAAGATAGGGTTGCACAAATGGTAGCGAAAATATACTTTGAGCCAAATGTAGAGAAAATATTTTATGAAGATTCTTATGGTTATAGACCAAATAAGTCAGCAATACAAGCAGTTGGAGTATTAAGAGAAAGATGTTGGAGAAAGGATTGGGTAGTAGATTTTGATATTACAGGTTTATTTGATAATATTAGACATGACTATCTAATTGAAATGGTCAAAAGACATACAAAAGAACAATGGATAATACTTTACATTGAAAGATGGTTAAAAACACCATTTAAAATGCAAGGTGGAACAATAGTAGAGAGAACAGCAGGAACTCCGCAAGGAGGAGTAATAAGTCCAGTGCTAGCAAATTTATTCTTACATTATGTATTTGATGACTTTATGAGTAAAGAATTTTCTAGTATTCCCTGGGTAAGATATGCAGATGATGGAGCCTTAAATTGTGTTTCCATAAAACAAGCAAAATACATAATAAAAGTGTTAGATAAAAGATTTAAGACATTTGGTTTAGAATTAAATTTATCTAAGACAAAAATTGTATATTGCAAAGATGAAGACAGAAAAGGAGATTATGAGAATATAAGCTTTGATTTTTTAGGATATACATTTAAACCAAGATATGCAAAGAGCAAATATGGAAAATACTTTACATCATTCTTACCAGCTATAAGTGAAAAAGCTAAGAAAGCAATTAGAAAAGAGATAAGAAGTTGGAAATTGCAGTTAAAACCAGAAAAGAGCATAAAAGAAATTGCACAAATGTACAATAGTAAAATACAAGGGTGGATTAATTATTATTCTCATTATTGTAAAACAGAATGTTACAAATGTTTAAGATATATAAATAGGTGTTTAATTAAATGGGCATGGAAAAAGTATAAGAAAATCAATTCAAGGAAAAGAGCAAGCAAATTATTATACACAATTGCATCAAGAGATAAAAGTATATTTGCACACTGGAAAATTGGAATTATAGCGGCAGTGTAATTGGGAGCCGTATGATAGGAGACTATCACGTACGGTTCTGAGAGAGACTTGAGGGGAAGCTCCTCAGGTCTACTTACTTAATAGTGCAAAATGGAGATCCAAGAAAAGAAGTTATTGCATTAGGACAAACTTATTTTGCAATTTAAACACGAAAACAGGAAGTTGCAGATTATTTTAATCAGTTAGATGAAGATAATAAACGACTAGTTATTCGAGGAGATGTAAAACAATATGCTAACGAAATAATTTGTTTCTATTCAGATAATGATTCATATGTAAGATATGAAGTAGAAAAAGACTTTGCAGACACTGTTGCAACAGAACAAGTTTTAATACATAATGGCGGACATATCAATAGTGAGAGCGGATATGATACTTTTGAAGAAATTGTAACTTATCTTTAAAAATATTGCCGTTTTTATTCGTAAATAATATAAACTTTACGAGTAAAACAGAATAAGGAAAGCAGAGCATTTCCTGAAAACATTTAGAAAGACAAGCTTTATAATACTCTGTTAAGAATAAAAAAGTGCAGAGAATATGCAGAGTGCGTACATTTCAGTGTATTTTTTTCATAAATACTATAAAAATTTGGGAATTTGTGATATAAAGTAAATAATAGAGATAGCGAAGATTGGAGAATTTTATAATGTTAGATGAAATAATTAAAAGTTGCAAATATGTTGCTAATAATTCTAAATCAGTTAAAATAAATGAAATCAAAATAGATAAATTTATAGAAAAGATTAAGAAGGTAGAAAATAAAAATTGGTTAAGTTTTTCTCCATATAATTTATTAGATTTACCAACAGAAACAATAATAAACTTTTTATTAGTATATGAAGCAATAGACTTTTCGTTTTGGGGAAATCCTAAATGGACAATAGATACAGATAATGGAAAAGAAGATGGAAGTATTGCATTACTATATGTAATATTAAAATATGTAAAAGATAAGAACACTACCGATTTTTCTAATATAACTAAAAATGAATTTAGAGAAATATTAAAAGGTAATGTAGAAATTCCGTTATTTGAAGAAAGATATAATATTATAAAAAATGTTAGCAAAATAGTAAATGAGAAGATGAATAGAAACTTTTATGAATTTATAAAAAACATAACCAATGATACAGAATTATTTGAGGTAATTATAAAATACTTTCAAAATTTTAAAGATGAAAGAATATACAATGATAAGCCTATTTATTTGTATAAACTAGCACAGTTATTAACATCAGATATATTACATATAAGAGAATTAAAAGAAAATATAAAGGTAGATTACTCTCATTTAGTGGGTTGTGCGGATTATAAGATTCCACAAGTAATGAGAGGATTAGGAATACTAGAGTATAGTGATGAATTAGCTGATATTATAGATAGCAAAAAAGAGATAGAAGTAAATTCGGAATATGAGGTAGAGATAAGAGCTAATATGCTTGTAGTAATTGATTTAATAAATAAAAAATTAGAAAATAAAGTTTGTTCAATAGATATTAATGACTATATCTATAGTCAAGGAAGAAATAAGAATATAAAATTAAAACCATATCATTTGACTAGAAACACTAATTATTAAGGGAAATATGGAATAATAAAATATTTAGATTTGTCAGAAATAATCTAACAAATTGAGGAGGAAGAATATGAAAGTTATAACTATAAAACAACCCTGGGCTACATTGATTGCAAAAGGATATAAAGAATATGAATTTAGGACTTGGAAAACAAAATATAGAGGAGATATTCTAATTCATGCAGGTAAAGGAACAGACAAAGAAGCAATGACTAGATTTAAAGATTTAAATTTAGAGTATCCTAAAGGTTGTATAATAGCAAAAGCCAAAATAACAGATTGTATTTATGTTGATGACAATTTTAGAAGAAAAGTTATTCCTAAAAATCCTAATGTTTATAAAGGTTTGAATAAAACAGAATGGAAAGGATATGGATTTAAAATTGAAGAAGTTGAAGAAATTAGACCAATAGAGATAAACGGAAAACTAAGTTTGTGGGAATATGATTATAATACTAATTAAATAAGTTAAATATCGAAAAGAGAACAGTAATTTTCCCTTATAATTTATGAAGCAAATAGATAAAAGAAAAAACGG
>OIWT01000828.1_pt1 | contig 40903 bp, 50 predicted proteins | sample 1587701 | NCBI WGS metagenome assembly OIWT01 (sample SAMEA3888904, study PRJEB22519) | human gut metagenome | biome: human gut; feature: human-associated habitat; material: faeces | place: Denmark | collected 2009 | reverse complement strand
AGGCGAACTCCACCTTGTCGAAGACAATGTCGCCATTGGCGCCCTCCGTCTTCACAGCGCGACAGGCATCGTCCTGACTGGGCGTGTCGAGAATGGCAATGATGTTGTTGGTGGACTTCTGCGCGAGCTTCACAGCGGGCGTGTAGGCCATGTTGTTGCCCACGGTCATGGAGGCAGTGCCCGCCATCATGTACACCAGCAACATTCGCGTGAAGGAGATCTGGCCCTTCAGCATCATCAGGAAGCCGGAGATCAGCACCACCACCTGGTACACGCACGGCAGGAACTGCGCCAGGCCTCCGCCGACAGCATTCTTCCAGATGCGTTTCTCCGTGAGCTTGTTCACCGGCTTGAGATACTTCTGCAGACGCTGCTCCAGCACAGGCTCCAGGTTGTAGGCGTGGATGGTGTGGACGTTCAGCACGTAGTCCGTCAGATCACCCGAACGCTTCACCAGCTCCGCGTCGATCTCCTCGGAGAGCGAGAACACGTATACGTTCTGCAGGTACACGGATACAAGACAGAAGGGCGACATCACCAGCGCCAGGGTGCTGAGGCGCCAGTCGCCCGCGGGCGAGTAGCACACCAGCAGCGCCGCGGCCACGAGGAAGTAGTTCTCGGCGATGGGCCCCAGACGGTCCAGCAGGTCGCGGATGCGCCGCGCATCGATGCTGAGCCGGGACACGAGGATGGAGGGGATGTGCAGCGGGCTGTCGAAGAAGCCAACGTGCATGCCCATGAACTTCTCGAAGGTTGCGCGCCGCACGTTGGTGATTAGCCGCTCGCCCAACAAGCCGTGAAAGGCCCATGCAATATAGCTGCCGACCAGCGTGAGGAGCGAACCGACGATGATGATCCAGATGCAAATCCAGCCCTGCGACCAGAAGTGAGAGAGGTCTAGGTGTCACAATCATGAATGGAACAAACCATAGTCGTAGAGGATGCCCTGCAGGACGGAGGAGGCGTAGGAGTACATGGGCGGGAAGGCGACGCGCAGAGCCGTGCCCACGAAGCCGAACCAGAAGAGGAAGGCGCCCGTGTGGGTTCGCTTCATCAGAGTCACCAAGCTGTACTGTTTCATCTGCGACTCGGGAATCTCATCGGGAATCTCATCGCTCTCTTCCTCCTTCTTCTCCTCCTTCATCTCCACAACCGACGACTTGCGTCTGAAGCTCTGACGAGCCTCCTCCTCTTCCTCCTCGTCGCTCGCCTCTTCAATAGGCGTCACAGCCATCGTCTGTGTCTGGTACAGACCCGCGTACAAACCACCCTTCGCCATCAGCTCCTCGTGCGTGCCCTCCTCGCCAACACGCCCCTTCTCCATCACCACAATGCGGTCACACACACGAATGCTGCTCAGACGGTGGGCCACCACCACGATGCTTAGACCACTGCCCTTCGCCTTGTTCTCCTCACGAATCGCCTCGATCGCGCGCTGCACAATCTCCTCGCTCTGACTGTCCAGCGCACTCGTCGCCTCGTCCAGCACCACAATGCGCGGATGACGCAGCAGCGCACGCGCGATCGCAATGCGCTGCTTCTGACCGCCCGACAACGAGGTGCCCAGCTCGCCCACGTGTCGTAACCCTTCGGGAACTGCCGAATGAACGAGTCCGCCTCCACCAGCTTCGCTGCTGCCACCATCTCCGCCTCGGTCGCACCCTCACGACCATACAGCAGATTCTCTCGAATCGTGCCGCTGAATAGCACGGGCTCCTGCGCCACGTAACTGATCTGCTCGCGGATCCAATGGGTCGACAGATCGCTCACATTCACGCCGTCCCAATCGATCTCACCACCACACGGCGCGTACAAACGCATCAGCAGCTTCAGAATGGTGCTCTTGCCACAGCCACTCTCGCCAACAATGCCGATCATCTCATTCTCACGAATCGTCAAATTCAGATGGTTCAGAATCATCGTGTCGCGTGACTTGTACTTGAAGCTCACATCCTTGAACTCGATCGCGCCCTTGTTGGAGGCGGGTCGAATCGCCTTCGTGTCCACCATCTCGTCCTTGTGGTCGATCACCTCTAGGAAGAACGCCGCCGACATGCACGACTTGGCAAGGGATTGGATGGACGTGAACGCATTTCCCAGACCCATAAACGACTGAAGCACGGCGAAATTGATGACCGTGGCCTCGCCGCCCACGAGACAGCTGCCATCGCCATCGAACCAGCAGCTGCTGACTCTATCGCAGATGGACTGACAGGTCGCAGTGAGGTTCATCGCGTGATTGAAGCAAATGTCAACGGATTCCGTAAGCACCGGAGTGCAACCAGCATTGAACAGCTCTGTAGGGTAGTTGCGACGTTGGAAATAGACAACAAGGGCGCTGATGAGGAAGAAGAATGCATTCGCCATCTGGTTGGCTCCCGCCATTCCGCCGAGTGCAACACCACCCTTCTTCATGATTTGAGCGGCGAAGTCTCCACATTCCCGGATAATCTTGTTGTAGCGATTCACGAACTTATTCTCCGCTCCAAGCGAAGAAACAGTTTTGATGTTGCGGAAGGCCTCTTCTGAAATGGTATCCGCGTTTTGGTGCTCCATCATCGTGTGTTGGCTCCACAGGGACATTTTCATTCCGAAATTATAGCCAAAGTACATTACAATCGGCGCACTGATGATAGAAAACAGCGTAAGCTGCCAACTCTACGCATCAACTGAACAACGCAAAGCCACATAAATGAAACCGATTACGACACCGCATAGGAGACTGCCGAACGTTCGAACCAAGATACCCAACTCCGGTCCAAGTCCGCCGATAATTCTGGATGATTGCTCCGAGAAGCGCTGACCCAAGCGTCCCGGGCTTACGCTATCGATGTACTCCACGTCGTGGTTGAGAAGCTTCTTCACGTACTCCGTTCTGTAGGCCCTCGTCACATGCTCTGCCCATTAGGGAGAAGGGGAGATGCAATACCGGCAAAGTAGGACAGGCACAGTCGTTCCAGGTAGATGAAGAGGGAGGACAGAAACAGCATGAAGGAGAACCAGAAGAGGACGCTCTTGAGCATGCTTGATTCCATCACCTCCATGTTCATCACATCCACCAGCTTTCCGTAGAACACGAAGGAGAGAGGGTTGGTCACACCTGCGATGAGCGCACCTGATTATCAGCACATCCAGAGGTCAGTACAGAGATAGCCAGTCCACATGATGACGATCTGACCCTTGGTTGCATGAGAGAACAGAAGGGTAGATACGGAGACAGGCTTCAATTCCTCCTTCTTGGCCTCAACCTTCACGTCATCAGGCTTGGAAGGCTCCGTAGACGACGTGGGAACAAGTTCGACACCTTTATCGGACATAACAAAGGAAATAGTGGAAGGGAACGGAAGGCAAGAAACGGACTCGCAGCTGATTGGTCCGCTCGAGAGTGAAACGTACCTATGTCAAACTCGCTCTTTTCTCTCTTCCTGGGGTGTCTACGCATCTGCTATTTGCACATCCAAGCAGCGGAAAGTGGCATCTAACCCTCCTGTGAGTGGGGAAGAAAGAATGAAATATGGTGGGAACAATCAAGGGTTTGTTTTCAAAAACCATTTCACCCAATCGCTTCCAAAAGGAATAGTACTTGCAGTATGGATGCTATCCATGGGGTTTGTTCAACAATTCGTAATACTTACCATTTGAAATGCATTGGAAAGAGACCGATTTAAGACTACCGTTCCATTGATTGGAGAGTATCGTATTTGATGAATGGGATAACTGGGGTATTCTGCTCAATTCCATGAGGAGAGCCTTTTGGGCGTAGTGGTGGTGCGTCTGAATACTTGACTTGAAGCTGCTCTGTTTGGCGGTTTATGAAGGTCAACAACCGCCTCTTGTCGGAATGGTGAATTGCCACTAGAAGTGCGCATTATGCTATTTGCAAAGAGTAGACACCACCACCAACGCCCACACGTTGAAATGCAAACCATCCGAATTGGGAGAAGCTACTCTCACCAATACAATACACATACTCTCTCCATCCCTCTGCAGAAGAGAATGCACCATCCTATTTAAGACTCGGGTTTTGAACCCAATTTCCTTCCAATTAGGGGCATAAAGAATAGGCACGGGCTTGCCAGTATTGATCGTGGGATGAGCTCGAAACCCTTTTCCCTCCCCGAATCGTTCAAGAAGAACGTCTGGCTGGTGGCTTTCGACATGGATCAGACATCTCTTGATATCCACACAACCGGCGTCGTCGTAAAGGAGAACGAGGTGGCTCCGCCGGAGTATCAACAATATGGTTACAATTTGCTGAACGCGAAGGAGGTTTTGACTCACGTAAAAGACGCTATTAAAGTGATTATTCCCGAACTGCTGAAGAATGGAATTATGGTAGCGATCTGCACAAACACGGATGTGCTTATGGCACAGAATCGCAGTCTGATGGGAGGCAGAGAGCTCGTGGAGTATATCATGGGCAACACATTCGACCAATATCCCGATATCTGTGATCATCTCATCATCGAAGCTTGGAGGGGGAGTCTTCAAGCGGTTCGCGTAGTCCGCCCTCTCCTCTTGTCACTCGTAGTGCTGCGGAAAGAATAACCACTTGGCCCGCGTTTGGGAGCGCGTGGACTCGGAGCAGCACCACTACCCCATCCTGTCGGAGGAGTCCTTCCAGAACTTCATTCGTTCGTACACGGGAAACTACTTCGAAACGCTGTCTCAGATCGACGTCGTCACGCGGCAGGCGATGATTACCCACACTTTGCTGATTGATGACGATATGCTGAATGTGACGTTGGCGAACCGTGCTGGATACATGGCGTACAGAGTGCCCATTACGGGTCTTACCATGGAGGATTGGAAGCACATTGTGCAGTGTGTAGAATCGAAACATGTGGAAAAGTGTTCCTCTTTTTTGGATCAAAGGAGGTGAGGTACACGTACCCATAGGACGACTCCAGTTTTTTCCCCGTCACCCACGGGCTGACGAAAACACTTCCGATTTGCCCACCCCTACCCGTCGTAGTTTTTGTTTTGTCACGTGCACACAGAATGAACTTCTGCATTCTACTGCTACTGGTATGCACGGAAACGCTTGTTGTTTACGGATCGACTACGACTGTGTTCAAACACGTTGCGGCACCCTTTGGACGATACTACGGGACAAAAGGTAGCTTGCTACAAACGTTCGTGACGAATAGAGTACTCCGGAATTGCCATGGAGGCCGTACCATTGGAAGCGTGCACGGATCTTTCCGTTGATTTAACAAACCGAATCGGTTTCATAATTCGGAGTCCAGAGGGGAATTGCTCCTTTTCCTCCCAGGCGTACAGAGTTGGTGCTTTTCTGATTTCTGATGCACAGTTGAACGAAGCAAACGCTACCGCAGTGGTCATCATGAACACCTACAAATCGGGAGAAGAAGACTCTCTCTTTTCCCTTTCCGATTCCTCAAGCGGTCACTATGATGTGCGCAGCAAAACGATCGATTTAGGACGTAGATATCCATTCCCGTGATTGGCATCTCTTACAGGAGTGGGAAAGCCATACAGGATGCGATCAGAAACAATTCGCAACTCGTGGTATCGATATCAAGTGAGGGCGAGGGTGGAGTCCGTTGGAGAGGCGTGATGGGTAGTGACTCTCTTGTCGTTTGCACAGTACATCATCCTCATGCTATTCGTACCTGCTATTTCTTCCCTTCAGAGTAGATCCTGTTTATCATGTGGGGAGGACTGGGAGCCATGTACTATCTCAGCCGACTGTCCACCTTCCTGAAGAAGAGGCGAAGAAAGCAGTTTGTGCACCAAATCAAAACACGCCGCTTTCATGCAAAGTGAGCGCTAATCAATCCTATCAACCGCAGAAAGAGCAGTGATGCGGAGGAACAGCCGACGTGCAGCATATGCTTGTGCCCATTCGAGGAGAAGGAGATGATCAAGAAGCTTCGCTGTGGACACTACTTCCACTGCGAATGCATCGACCCGTGGCTTCTGAACAACAAGGCGGTGTGCCCTGTGTGCAGACGCGGCATCTTCGATAACGACGAATGGGTAAGGGTTCTTTCGGCTGGTGATGCGCAGAACGCTCTCGAAGAGGAACAGAACCGCAATATCGAGTTGATCATGAATCGCGTGGAGCAGAGAATGACGTTCAGCCTGTCCAATCTGTTCACCTTTGTGTTTTGCATTTTCGTTGTTGGCTACCCTCTCACGCTGGCGATCCTATCGAGGTGAGTCCGCTGCTTCGCTTCCTCTTCTCTCTTCTCTTGACTCCAAAATGGGGCTCCTTTTCTTGCCTGCTGTTTGTTTGATGCTCATTTTGAAAAGGAGAAATCGGAGTTTCCACTTTCCCATATTTCTCTTATCATGAAGGCTAGCTCTTGTTTGGTCGTTTTGATTTGCATTTCCATTGCCGCTGCCTATGGACCCGCTTTCATTCTCAGCAACAAGGGGTAGGAGCGCTTCCTTCCGATGCTTCCTAATCACGTAGGGCGGAGGAAGTTTATGAGAATTCCCTGACGGAGACCGACAAGCTGAGAGCGATGGCGTCGAATATTGTAGCAAATCACCTGCTCTTTCTGATTTCGTAGACCGACAACTACATCATGGTGGTGATGAACAACGTCGTTTTCCTTGGTGTGGATGACACGTAGACGAAGGAGATTTCTCTGGAGGACATCCATCCCTTCTATGATACCTTCTCCATGAAGGTTGTGGTCCCTCACTTCGCCGGCGAGCTTCCTGTGGGGATTCTTCCCTCTTGTGATGTATAGGAGAACGAGACGACGATCGTCAACAGCGTGGAGGGTTCGCGTGTCCCCTGGCCGTGATGCATAGAGCTGGAGCGTCTGAAGAGAATTCACAAGTCCATGGTGCTGGAATACCGCGTGGGAAGCTCGTTCATTCCCCCGACTCCCGCCAAGCTCGAGGACACGAATGGGAGCGGTGTGCCGATGACGCCTACGGTGATGTTTGCGCTTCTGGTTGTGTTCACGCTCGCCTATGCTTTCTACTTCTCTGTGGATTGCGTCAGCCAGGTGCAGACACCTACCGCCTACACCGATAAGGTGCTTGCCGTGGGTAAGGAGTACTAATTGTTCAGTTTTGCGTGTTTACTAAACACGACCACATCTTTTTCCACGCGCCTGGATGGACGCTGATCTGCGCCACTTCCGTCCGGTGCTTCGCCAGATAGCCGAAGGTGCTCTTCGCCGTCAAAAACAGCATCGAACAGTCGCTCAGCAGGTAATTCTCGATGATCGAGCACTTCAGTCCCTCGTGGCTGGCGTCCTTCGAGTGACTCACCGTGCAGTTGACCCCCGTGTACCGGTCCTTCGCAGCCTCCATCACCTCCTTCTTCACCCCATCCGCATCGGACAGCACCAACCACTTCACCTTCTTCTTTTCGCGCCGCTCCACGCGTGGCGTGTACTTAGTCGCTTGCGCAATGAAGTACTGCACGTCGCGCGGCTCAAGGAAACGCCCCCAGCCGACATTTCCCTCCAACAGTCCGGAGCGGATGTGGATTCCGAAGTAGCTGTACTGGGACCACATCAGCTCCTTCTCGATGGCGGCGACGGCATCCGTGATGACGGGAAGAGGATGGAGAACATCGATGAAGAGGAATTGGAGGATATCGTGGTACTTCTGCAGGGCATCACTGGGAGATCTCCCTACGATGCCGTTGTCCACGAGCCACTTGGTCAGAAGCGATCGATGAACGAATTCGTGTCCGATTCCGCAGGAGCTGCGAATGATGATGAATCGGTTTGGATTCGTTCCGTTCAGGATGGACGGAAGGTCAATTCCGCAGCCCTTCTTGCCATTCGAGATGACGGCGTGGGGGTTGTTTACATAGACTATTCGTTACCCTCACTCCATGGAACCACTCTTCGCTTGTGCCGTGACGTCTGGGAAAGGAACCGATACATACTGAAGGATAATGCTCCAATCCAGTACTAGGGGTGAGATGCAGTTCGTTCAGCTACGCAAAAACTTCCTTCCCGTGTACATCGCGAGAAGCATCACTTCGGACAGCGCAGAGAGCGTGTTGCCGATTCCCGCCTTAAAGGGCCAATAGAACAGGTACTGCGTGCTATCGTCCATGACAATCGATTCCTGCGCATCGCGACAGCGCTTTAGGAGTGCGTACCGGAGAGAAAGGCGACTGTCCGACACGTAGGAATGGCGACGGTGGTACGAAACTGTCCAGTTCCAACGGTCCTCGAGCTTTACGTACGGAATACTCTGTACACTGCCCGAAATGGCACTCTCCTTGGACTCGCTCTCCCTTCCGCGAAACCGCCGTCTGAATCGCGATTTGCCTCCATTCTTCTTGGGAACTCTGAAGGCAGAAGGGTCGTAAGGAACGTACTGATCGCCCAGTGCTTCTTCTCCGCTCTTTTCCACGATTTTAATCGTGTCATATATGGAAGATGCAGTGTCACTCAAATCCACCAATTCTAAAGGATCTTCCTCCTTTTGAGCGAATGACGCCGCATTTCTGGAAGAAGGAGCAATATCTTCATGTACCGCTTCAGACACCTACAGATCATCAATAGAACCGTAGGAATACATCCCATGCGCAAAAGACCAGCCAGACGCAAAAGAGACGTATCCACCGAGTGCTTTTCATGTAGGAATAGAGGAGAGGCGGGAACAGCTAAAAGGACATTCACAGCGGAATTCGAATGCAACAAACAGCAACCCATAGTAGTACATAGATGATATACTCAGTCCTTCTTCGCCTCGTCGTAAGAGTTGTCCTTCACTTCGCTCCAGTTCATGTTCAGCACCTTGCCGTGGCTCTGCTGGATCGACTTCAGCATCGCGCGCTTCTGCTCGGGGTTGGCGTCCTTGTACAGCACCTTGAACAGGTTGTCGCCAGTCGTGTCCACCTACCCATTGACAACACGAAACCGTGGCCTACGGGCTCCTTGTTCTCTTCGATGAACTTGTCCCAACGCTGCGTGCTGAACGCAAGACCGCTCGGAGTCGTAGAGGCAGCCTGAGGAGCAGGGAGAATCGTCACTACGAATCAGCCCACCTGGCGATAGAGTCACTGTTCGCGACCTCCAGAGAAGGCCAGTTCATGGGATCCTTCTTGTGCAGTCGGATCTCCACCTTCGAGGGGAAAAACCTAACCGTGAGAAGTGGATTGATGCACAAACTGGTAAGAGGACGTTGCAGGATCAATCTCGTTGAAGAGGGAGAGGGTCTTGTCGAAAGCGTCATACTCGGGGGTCTTGATGATCACATGAAGAGATCTGGGCTGGATATCGATAATGATGCAGTCCTGCGGAACGCCCTGGAGACCTACAGCCTAATCGCTTGCCTCGCAGCCTTTACCGATGAAAGACACAATAATATACTCTCCAGACTGGTAGTAGTTGTGGTTATATTGCTTGGCAGGCATGATAATGAATAATGAGCTCTGTTCTGTGCCTGAGAAGTTTCTAGAACTCAGTTAGATGAAATCGTATCAGTTTGGCTTTATACCGCACTGTATAAGCGATGGAGAAGAGATACAAGCGTGAATTCGGAGTTTTGAGGGTGCATTCTGTATTGTCTCCCTTTTCTAGCTGGAATCATTCAACATTTGATTATCTTTCTACTCTCATAAGATCCCGCACTGTAGATGTGTATTTGAGTGGAATCCACATTCCGACGTGCCACGCCTCTTCCGCCAAATGCAGTTTTGAAAGAAACAGAGGATAATGCGCTGTACATATTCAGCAAGTACACAAGGGACATGCGCGAGAGAAGCTGTGTATCCGTGGGAATGGCGAGAATCTGGAACAGACTGTATATGTTGCTTGCAGCATGGGAAAAGCACTCGAGTGCACAACCCAGCGTACTGGGCTCGAACCGCTCCTTGGGGGCATCTTCCTCGGTCACCATATTCTTCAAACACTTGACTAAAGCATCTGCCGTCTCTTCGTCAAACTGAATGGTCAGTGCTTTCCTTGTGATTCTGAGCATCAACGCCATCATCGACCCTCACCTATAGACGCACGTTCGGAATAGGTGATTTGGAGAGACTCTATGTGGCAGTCTTTCCAGGGACGGATCAAAGGTCTTCACCAGTGCCAGCCGCTCCCTGTAGGGCAGTTCCCGCACTCGATTGCAGTAATCCATCCTCCCTCGGATGGCCCTGGGTAGGTGCTCCATCCTACGCCTAACTCCCGCTTCCAGCGCCCAACAGCCGGTCGTACGCTTCTTTGGAAGGAACGAACTGGACTCCCTCCGGAGTGACAACGGCGTGCGTGTCTTCCGTGTCTTGGGTAATCATGTTGAACAGTCGTGTGGTCAGGGAGAAGAGATACGTGACAACTATTCCTCACCTCTCCGCACGACTCCGTACCCTCCGTGTTGTCACAGAAGAGAAGGGACGAAACGGCGAGAATGGTCGAGAAGATGGTGTTGAAATAGTAGGTGGTGAACTGGGTGTGATAGCGTTGCACGAACGCAATCATTTCCTCTGTGTCTCACTCCTCTCTCTGTTCCTCACCTCGGGTTGTTTCGTAAAGAGCAAACAGGGTGTCATCCTTGGTTTTTGTCAGGAGAGAAAGCGGGAAGGCAGGGTAGGTGGCGATGTTGTACTCAGACGACGCAGAGTTCGACCGGTGCGAGAGTGCTCTGCCGAACGTATCCAGCATGTGGCGACAGAACACTGGAACGGAGGATGGGTCTGGGTTCCGTGCGAGGGTCTTGATCACACGTTCCACGTCAATCACTCCTGGGATGGAGTACGCGTAGAAGTGGGAGTCCCGCGTGAGCACGTAGCAGTCGTGGTCGTGAGCGTACTTGGCAATCTCTCTAGGAATCAGCAGGAAGAAGGGAAGGAACCGATCAGGATGCATACAGGCAAGATAGATGTGGTCACTCCCCTCACACATGGACAGGATCGTTTCTCGGACGGAAGCCGCACAGATTTGAAGATGAGGAAGTCCGCACACCAGATTACCAGCGACTCCATCTAGATAGGCTTCTCCAAGCCATTGTTTCAATCGATCCGCTCTGTTGATTCGTCCACGCTTTCGACTGCAGTGAAGTCGGAGTGTATCCGGATCGAGCATAGAATCCACGAATAGACACTGAATATGAATGTTGAATTGCAACAGAGTTTCAAAGAGAGTGCGAGTGAAATCCACGATAAACTCGTAGGAGTAGGCTTTGGCAAAGCCCTCTGTTAACAAGTGCTCAAATATGCAGCACTCGACTGAGCATCCGTCAATAACGATATTGATACGCGAATCTCTGAAAATGACATCTGCTAAACGAGAATCACCCTTTGCGCTGTCTTTTGGTGAATTGACCCAAATTATGTTTAACATACGCCTTTATTGAAAGGTTTCTCATAGTAGGAGCAGGGATTGTGCGATGGTGGAGCACTGAACGCCATTTCCTTTTCTACAGTCTTTCTGTTTCACAAGGAGTGAGTGGTACTTAGCATGATTTGAAGGCATGAAACACGACAAATCGAGGGATTCCACGAATCACTGTTGGAAGGAGAAATTCGGCATTCCTACTAGAAATTGGTATGGTCATCAACCCATAAGACGATCACATCACACAAAAGGATGTATGGAAGAAACACAGCACAATCCAAGAAGAAAAGCAACTATCGTTAGCATGAGCAGAAGAATAGGAAGAAGCAGTCCAATTCCCACAGGGATGGTGACCCACGGCAAAGATGGCACCAGGGGAGTCGACAGCACACGAGGAGCAGACGGAATGCATATCCACGGATAAAAGAGCAGAAAGAAGACACATCCCGTGATAATGGCAATCCCATCGAGGATGAAGAAGTACAACTCCGTAAACAGGGCCGTCGCACAATCCACGATCAATGAAACGGACAGGAAGGCTAACGCAGGAGCCGAGATCCGCCTCACTCCATCAGTGACGAAATGAACACCGATCACGATTCCGACTCCAGACTGCAGCGACAGGTTCCAGCAACGCAGCCCACCAAGAGTGGAGGCTCGGCAAAAGAGAAAGGAGAAGCAGGCGAATTGCATGTAGGTGGACAGGAACCACGCAATCATGGAGCCTTCTCGGAATCGTCCTTCCTTTCGAAGGAGGTAGTGGCCCCAGCAATTCATGCAGGACCAGATGATGCAGTCGACGAAGCCTTCGTGCACAAATGGGAAGGAAACAACGGACCGGAACTACAGATAAGGAAAGGAGTGGAAACAAACCAAAGAGAAGCCGTTCTGTTCACTCCAATTCAGCATGCCCGCTTGTAGGAAGAGAGTAGGGGAAATTCCGATCATACGGTTCTCGGAGAAGGGAGCCAAGGAATAGCGAAAGGAAACAATCACCATCCACGCAACCGCGATACACAGGACGGTAATGGAAGTGAATGGGAAGGGAAACGAGGGGCAGGAAGAATGGTGATGTACTGAAGGAGAATCCGCACTCCCTTCCAGCACGAGCACAGGACTGCCGTCTATATCGAGTTCCGTTTCGTTCGACTATTCTTAATGCAGAAGAGGAGATCGCACAATCTCAGCAATCGTACTGAGCGAATCGGTAATGCACCTCTGAATAAACCGACGCAAATCACTCGTACCTTCATAAAGTCGCTCGGTTCATCAACTCTTCCTCTTTTCATGTCTTTTCTGGAATGCTTCGCGTGGTTTGAAAGAAGTCCCTTATGGGCACGCGAGCTAAATGGCTGAACGACATTTTAACAAATCCATGATAGTTGAACCCCCCAAAAGAGTCCATCAATGCGTTACCATCCTCACCCCGATTTGCGGTCCACTACAATCAGTGTCATTATACATCGCGTTAGCGCAAATAGACGCACTTCCATTGAAATGATAGTGTTTTTCTGCTCATTTCTCTCACTCTGTGGGTAGTTGCGGTGCTCTTATTCGATATTTTCATTCGCCGCTACACATAGAAAACAGTAGCTGCGAGAGAAATGGATAAGAATGAACCAACCGACGCATTGGAGAACACGACCTCCTGCATAGCGAAACTGTTCTACATGAAGGAATCGGACGAGTGGGAAGAGGCGTACGTGGGAAACTGTACAGTCGTGAAGAAGGTGGGTTTCTGCTGGGCATTTCGCCGTTCTGTTCTCACCTCGTGTTGTAGACGACTGGGCAGTGGTGTATTCTGATGTGCGGAATTGAGGAGAGGGAGGATGAAGTCCTTATGCTGAAGATCGACAAATGCAACAAATATGAGGCGTACGACGGTAGGGAGTGTGCAATGCTCTCATGTTCGAACGATTTGCTAACCGCATTGTAGAAGTGCTGCTTCTTTGGAAGGAAATGCTGTGCTCGTACTCCCTAAGCTTTCTAGATCGAAAGGACCGTGATAGCATTCTGTAGAGCTCGGAGTCATGGAAGTTGATTCCTAGGCATGACATCAGGGAGGCGCAGAAGGACATGATGCAGAGCGGGCTGGCCGTTGCTGTGAACGAGAAGGCGGCGCTAACCCTTCCTCCTGTTTCGGCAGATACGATCCAGACCATTCTCCAGACCGTTTCATCGTCAGACATATCACAGAAGGACTCCTTTCACCACATCTTGAAGGACAATGTACACATGAAGGGGTGTGGTTCCATATAGGATTACAAGTACTTCCATGACTTGCTGAACTTGTTTCCGGTGTTGGAGGCCTCGAACAATGTGGAGGGCATTCACAATTTGATGAGTGTGTGCAAACTGATCAGTATTGTCCATCGTGATCATTTCACCGTAGTGGATCTGGGGTATGACGATGTCGTCGAGATTCTGTTTTCCGAGAGTTGCTACGAGAATCTGTTCGGCATCATGGAATGTGTTTTCTCTTTCTTCCTGTTATGCGTAGATCGTCCCGAATTGGCGACGAAGGGAGATTACCGCAATTACTTCAAGACGCATGCTCATTTCCGCAACACCATGTCCCAATTGAATCCATCGCTCCTGACCCTAATTCATAAACTCTACCGCCTTCTCTTCTACCGCGACGCAATCGACCCGCAGCCGATCGAAGAGATCATTCCCTCCTCCGTCACCTCCCTAATTGCCAGCACCATCAGCGAGTTGGTGCACCAGATTTGCACGTCGGAATCCTTCGTGAAGGAGGTACTGGAGGGTTTTGACGGGGAGAACGCGCACCTATCCCTTCGTGTGGTGAAGGAGTTGTTTGAGTACTGCCGAAACGCCAGCGTCGCTGATCAAGAGGCTTTGGTGAGGTGTGATGAGTGATGAGTGAATGTAATGAGTGATGTGATGAGTGATTATGTGATGTGATGTGATGTGATGTGATGTGATGTTATGTTATGTTATGTGATGACTGTGATGACTGTGATGACTGTGATGACTGTGATGACTGTGATGACTGTAATGACTGTGATGACTGTAATGACTGTGATGACTGTGATGACTATGATAACTGTAATGACTGTGATGACTGTGATGACTGTGATGACTGTGACAAACAATCACACAGTGACAAACACCACCAACACCCACTCACCACTCAGAGCTCTCGAGCACACCACCAACACACTCTCCACCGCCCTCTTCGCCTTCCTCTCCCATCACTCCGACTCCCCCGACCTCCCTCTCGCCTTCGCCATCATCGAATACCGCGTCCTCTTCGCTCCCGCCTCCTTCCGCCAATATGCCGTCGACACATCCCCTTCTCTCCTCACCCTTCTCTGTGACTTCGCTGCCACTGTTCCTCTTGTCCGCCTCACTCACGCTCAGAACACGCATGACTGCATCTTCACCACCATGACCGTTCTGCGATGCCTTCTCATCACGCCCACCGCCCTGCCCGAGTCCCGCGGTTACACCCAGTTCGTCCAGGCGTTCTACGAACAGTACGCCCAGCTCCTTCTTCCTCCCATCCTGAACAGAATGCCCGAGGCAGAGCAGGTTCTAAGCTTGCTGGGCGAACTGCGCGATCAGCACGGGACGAACATCCAATTCCTCCTCCTCAAAAACAACCTCTTCCCCGCGATTCTGGGCTTCCTCACGGCTCCGCAGCGCTCTCTTCATTTAGGTAACGTTTCTCCGATTCGTTAAGAGTAGCCTGTATTCAGTTTATGTCGGTCTGTTTGTCGTCCTCTCTCGTTTGGTACCCTCGATTCATCATCAAACGCGATTATCTCAAGCCCATCTTGCAGTACGCGGAAGAGCACGCGGGCGAGGACTCTGCTGTGATGGCAGCGATTCTGCACCTCGTTCAGGTTTGTTGCACTTCGAGCTGCAGCGAGCTGAATGTGTACATTCAGACGAAGGTGCAGGAATGTGACCGGTTCAGGCACATGGGGATTGTGGAGAAGCTGATGAGTTCGAAGAAGCGAGCTCGTGATGTGTCGAACGAAAGTGCAAAGTGTTCGCATTTGGAGTAGTGATTGCGGCTTGTTTCTTGAACAAATGACATCACAGGGTTGAAATGATAAACTCGTACTCGCCACTATTCCGGTTCTTTCGGAAGGAGGTGGACACGTGAAAACCAGCGAGAGAAATGATGCCGTCAATCATACCCTTGTAAAATAGAGCATAGCTATGGGTAAACAGCAGAAAGCAAGGCAACTATCGCATTCGATCCTCTCTATGCTCCTGGGGTCTGATCTTTAGGAGTGGCCGAAGAGAAGGGCTGGATATCACGAAAATACTCTACCCATCAGTCCAACGCATTTTCGAAACCGTGTTGTCTGTATGCAAAGACGCGGACTCCACCCCAAAGACATCCGCCCAAAACTCGGAGCATATATCGCGAATCACTTCATCTAAACTGTTCCACGCGGGACTTTTGATCTTTTTGCTAAAGGATTAGTTTGTAGCAGCCAAACTCGAACATCTCGGCCCACCGATATCCGATGGAGTGGCCAAACGACTCGATCTTCTTCACGGTTTCCGTGTCCTTCATATGCACAACGTTATCCCAGTTATTCCCGACCTAGGCTTAAAACGGCAGACAGAGGGATTACGATGGAATTGACCATCTCGAAACACATTAAATCATACACGTCGACGGATACGCCACTCATGGCCTTGTACGGGTTTAGGAAAACAAAGAATGAAGTGCTTCAACTTGTTAATCAAATCCACAACGGAGGACCCGGTGCAGATGATCATCACTCCAATGAACACAACGATTACGATCCAGTCCTCGATCACAAGCCACATGCCCTTCTTCGAGCCAATCGCCTTCAGGTGCAGGAACGCCGGAACCAGCTGCGACACGATGACACCCGTGAGGCTGCCGAGTACTCATGAAGAATCCCATTCTGTAATGCGGTAAAGGATATTGATGGCATTGATGGAGCTGAACACTGGAATGAAGTACCCGATGAGGGTGATGATGACAACCTGAGCCGTCCGCGTCCAGAATCGGTAGCCGTCAGTAACGAACAGACGGTTCTCCTTCTTCTCTTAGGATTAGGGTGGGAAGGAGAGAAAACCGTGATTGGCTTCCATGATTTCGAAGCAGGGCAGAAGAAGGAGAGGGAACGATCCCAGCAATGTCAAGACCATCGTGATCGATACGAGGATAAACGGAAGCGAGTCCTTCTTCATGTTGAAAATCACCGCTTCCTGCACGTGGCCTGAAGATTACGAGATGATCGAGATGTAACGAGGATCGGAGCGATACATCAGGAAAAGCACGATTCCAGTGACGAGGTAGATGAGGCCGAGGAGAGAAAGAGAACCCGTGATGTTCTTCTTCACCTTGGGCTTGGCCTGCGATTTCATGTTGTTCTAGTCATCACGCCACAAACGGAATCGGTGCATAAAGCGGGAGCAGGACGAGCATGAATCCGAACGCATTGATGATGATTCCGAGTGTGGACAGAATTCCCATCAGACTCTGGGGGAAGAGCACGGACTTGTCCCAGGAAATGCCAAAGCGGAAGCCTCCATCGCTACAGATGACAGTCGCGCCCGAAACAAACATCAGACAGACAATGAAGGCAATCACCAGAGCAAAGAGGCCCAGAGACGAAACGCTCACGAGAAGACTAGACATGAGAAGAGTAGGAGTGACGCACGTGGGGTTCTTGAGGATGGAAGTGGTCCAGCAGAAGAAGAGAAGGATGATCGTGGGGAGGATGCGTCTCGTGCTGGCACTGCCAATATGGTTGAAGGGAGGGAGGTCAGAAAGGAAATCCGTCATGAGAATCATCGTTCCCATGTCCGAGCCCCAGAGCGTGATTAGCGTGCAGACGAGAACGAGCCAGTATCCCGCCTTCCCGAAGTAGTGGTAGCACAGAATGGTGTAGTCGTTGTCGAGGTGATAGAGAGGATCGTTCTCGTCCTACGCATGAAGGGAATGCAAAAGCGTCACCTTCTCCTCCTTCTCAAACGCTTTTCGCACGTCCAGCATTCTGCATGCAAAGGAAATGTACACATACACGACAAACACGGTCAGCGCTGTTCCCGTTATCAGTCCCATCTACGTTCACAGCGGAACAAAGCAACATACCTGCCACATTGTATAGGGGAATATGAGCGAAGTGGAGCCGGTAATGGATTTCATCAAGTTCGCAGAAAACTGGAGCGTGAATAGAGCGCAAAGAGAGTGTACCTGAAGCGAAGTCGATTTACTGGCATCGTCTTCCAAAAGAGCAGCGCTGTCAGGAACGACTTCCACGGCTGTTTTTTCTGCGCTCTGCTGTTTCTGCGGATCGATGAGAGTCTGCTGAAGCTCTTGCGACGTTGTGGCGTCCATTACGAATGGAATTGTGTTCCTGAAATGGCTAAAAACGGGGTAACAGCCGCTCATCGCTGAATGGAAACGACACTCAATGGACAAAGCATGAACTATTCACATTATAGTGGAAAGAAGGAGTCAGTAACCCCTTGCCATGGCATCCTCAATGACGGAGGATCGGGACGAATTGATGAAGGAGAAGGTCATGGAGATGATGGAATTCTTTGAGTTCAGTCTAAAGAGCAATGCGGCGTACGATGGTGCCGTTTGTTGTTACCCGCTTTACTGATGTGCCAGGTATCGTTCTGTTTGACCACCGACTGGGACACGACCATTTCCTTCACAGTTCGCATTATTCACGAGGGCGCAGAGAAGTCAGGTATTACGCCACTAACTTTCTTCAGCTCGTAGTGACAGCTACACAGGGAGTAGAAGAGCCCACGGTACTGGTGACAATGACCGCAAATGACTTCTTTCGCGTCTACTCGGGCGCGGTTGGCGCTTTCGAGATGACGAGAATGATCATGGGACGAAAGATCCTGGTTCACAACAACGAGTTCGGGAAGGTCAGCTCCTTCGCGTCTTCCTTCGATTACTCTACAGAGACGTGGAACGCTTTCTATAAGCAGAAAGAAGCCATTATGGAGGTGCCCATGGTTCATCCCGTTTACAGTAGAATCGGCTCCGTGCAAAGCGCGTTCTGTCCCTCCCTCTGATGAAATCCATCATCACCTTCCAAATTGCGGTTCCCCCCTTCCCCGTTTCGCATCGCTTGCTTGTCCAGCTCCCGTTCCAGATTCTTCCTATCTTCCACTGGAACCCCTCAAGCAGGGTGCTCTCTCCCTTCCTGTGGAGAATCCGGAATGCCATTCCTGTCGGTTTGCCTCCTCTGCATGAGGGTCGCGAGTACATCAAGCGAGGAAGCCCAACGGCCCTTCTCCACGAGGAGTTGTTGTCGGAGAGGACATTCCTCGAAATCCAGTACAACGTGAGCAAACAGTCGATGGAGGAGAAGGTGCATCGGTCGGCAGTGAGTCTGCGGCAAACCTCGTGGGAATTCCTTGTTTGCGAATTCGAGGGAGAATGAGGAGTAGAGGCCTGTTACTCTGAACGAAACCATCTTTTATAACAACCTATGCGTAGTTGTGAGCAAAAGAGGTGAGATTTAGGATGTGCGCAATGTGGATGCTTGGTATTACGCCATCAAGGGCTTCAATGCGAAGGTAGTGGGTGGTTGCGTCTGCGATGTGTAGGAGCTGTTTTCCATCGTCAAGTACAATCTCACTCACACGGCACCCAGAGAGTGAGTCTGTGAGCATTTTCTAATGCGTAGATTTTTCACTGCTTTCTGGAAGGGCCTAATTGGGCGAGTGGACTACAGACCCGGAGAGTATGGCGTTTAGTATCCTTTAGATCCTGTTTCTTCTCAAGCAAACAACCCATTAACTGCTGTAGTCTGTGTACTGAGTTTGTACCGGGTAGAGAGCCTCTCCCGTGGATTGGCGAATCTTCTCCAAACCCATCACCTTTCCCCTCTTCAGAATCGCCACCTCCTCTGTCTCCCTCTCTCCGCACAACTTCTGCCACAGGTCCTACACATCATTCCGCATCTCTGCACATACGCCGTCAGCAGGGCAATCTTCCACCAGAGCCGCAGGGAACAGTCCCATCTCCACCAAATCCATCTTCATCACCTCGATCACTATCCATCACCATCGCGAATCAATCCCACTTCCATTCTCCTCCTTCGTCACCTCATACACCAGCATGCCCGCAGACAACGACACTTCGTCCTCCGTCTTCGCTTCGTAGGACGTGGTCACGCGTTTGATGGGATACCGAACCAGCGAAAAACTGGGGATCCTTGTGGCAAACTGCTTCTCCTCAAATGCCGCGCGGGCCGCACCGTCCTGCACCACCACCTTCACCCGCTTGCTCGACGCGCTCCCGTAGCACACCAACTCCTCCCTCTTTCTCCCTCTCACAATGAAACTCCCCTCCATGGGATCCGTCTGATTGCTCTCCAGCGCCTGCAGCAGGCCGGAGGTCTGGAGAGAGCGATAGATGTTCATGTAGCACAGCTTCAGCACCACGCACTGTTGGTACCAGATGTCGTGACACGGGTTGAACGTGCACCCGTTCCAGAACAGCTGCAGCAGGTCCGCGTGGAACCGCCCGTACCGGCTATAGTACCCGCAGTTCACGCGCTTCAGCACCGTGCTCAGGTCCATCGGCTGCGTGATGATCTCGCGGTATGTGGGGAACTGCTGCGAGTCAAATCTGGGGGGCGCCCCTACCACTGCATCCACGGGGTTCTGGAAGATGAAGGCGCTGGGCTCGTGCTGGAGGTGTTCGCAGATGCTGCGCAGAAGGGACTCTATTTGTGGGGTTAGGGGATATAGTGTACGAAGTGTCCCGATGGAGGGGGACAGGGACAGGGGACTCCACTTCCAATAGATGTTGTCCTCGGGGGTCTTGCGGTACACGTTGTAGTAGCGCGGAACCAAAACGCCGTCTTGAACGAAGATCTGATGATGATGCCGCGATGAAGAGCCAACGCGAGTGAGCTTCTGCCCCAGCGCCTCGGCCATGTAGTCGCGCGTCTCCTTCTTTTCGTGCAGGAGGAAGAGGTTCTGGAGGACCTCCTGGAGATCGAGCCAATCTCGAGAAACCACGGAAAACGACTGGGTGTTGCGCGGAAGCAAGAGCAGGAGCGTCGAATCGGCATCCGGTGCGATGGGAGCAGAAAGGGAAAGGGAGAGTGTGTCATTTGAGGAGCCCTTTTCAAGTGTGCATATGGGTTTGCTAGTATCGTACAGAGTGGGATTGGGGAATGTGGCGGTGCAGAGAATGTACTCCTTGCGCGAAATGAGATAGTACTTGGTGCAGTTCGGTCCCATTCCGATGGAGTGCGAATACTAAGGATGACGACCATTCAGCAATAGAAACATAGGAAGGAATGGATTTCACCTCGTCTTCATGGGATTTCATCCACGAAACGGCGATTTGTCGCATGCATTCCATCTACAATGATAAGATGAGATGGGAGGAAGTGTACAATGCTGATTGGCGAAACGACGCCCATTCTCTCCAACACGACGGATTTAGAGAGCCATTCTTCGAAATAGTCAATCTCTATCTATTCCTCAGGAGAGAAGCAAGTGGCCACCCTCCCCTTTTCAAGGTCGCTAACCACGGCGTAAAGCATCTACACCCTTACGGGAATGAGTGGTTGATTACATCACTATTCGAGATGGAAGAGTAATTCTCCAAAGCGCTAAACAATCACCCCTTCACGCAGAGAACCCACATGCACGTTTGGAGAACGGCGTTGAAGAGGAAGGAATCCCGAATACTCTCCTTGCTCATGTTCAGTTCAAGCAAGATTAGAATTGATTCCCCGTCTCCGCGGAAATGCGGACAACTGCACGATCTGTTCGGTCTGATGAGAGGAAAAGGAAGAGAGAGTGCGTGTTTTGGAGGGAATTCACTGGAAGGGAGGATGAAGAGTTGCTACAGAAGTGCGCCTGTATCCAAAAAGCGAATGAACTCAAAAAGATGGAGAGTTCCGTCTTCGAGCGGAAGTTTGCTTCTCTGCTCCTCTTCAGGGTAGTTTTGCTGACCTAGATGATCGCTTCCATGTGGAAAACAGACTCTATCGCTCGCTAAACAAGGAAACGGTTCAGGAAGTGTATTCGATTTGCAAGGCAAATATGGAGGATTTGTACAACGCCTGTTCCTGGAAATGGAATGAGAAGAAGGAATGTCTGCACAGCTGCTGTCCTTCACTCCTAGTGACTGCCATTCGTTCGCGAGCCAACCGTTTTCTCATCATCAGATGTGCAGAATCCAATGCAATCGCGGCCTACATCATGCTTCGATTCTTTGTTGATCCTGACGATGATGCCTCCGTTGTTTACATGTACCCGAGGGTTGGGATCAGTAAACGGTAGATACGATATTCAAGTGGCAAAGGAGTACCAGGGGATGGGATTGGGAACTCGTTTACTCAAAGCAACAGAAGAATTGGGAAAAGGCGCGGCAGTGCAAAAGTGCAGACTCACTGTGTTCAAGGTGGGTGGTTCATCGCGGCTAATGACCGTAGCACAATCCCAGAGCCTTTTCGCTGTATGTGGATCGCATGGGCTACGAGATTGATCCCATCTCTCCGTCAAAGTGTGGAATCGATGTAGATACGAATTTGGGGAGTTAGGAATAGGAGTGCTATGAAATCCTCTCCAAGTCCCTTCTCTCCTGAGATTATTGTACACAGTAGTTGCATCTTCCCTGTAGGGTCTGTTTCTTGAAAAGCAAGTGTGCCACAAATCATCTTGTACTACGGCGCATGGATTACAATATCGATTCTACATACGAGAAATACTTCACTGAGCAACCGTAGCGCGACTCTGATGAGGATGAGTTGTAGTGACGTGGTTATCGATCCAAGTGAAAGGGAATTCATTCAAAACGCCCACCGCAATTGCTCCCTTGACGATGCCACTCTGCGGGACATGTTCACCGTGAATCACTCCAATCACTTCTAGCTTTGGGGAAACGATGGACCGCATCACCGTAAAGTTTATCGAGGGCAGTGCCATGGACAAGGGCCTCCATGAAGAAGTGTACACAATGATCAAGGAGAACATGGAGGACCTGTGCAACCAGTCCAATTTCCCATGGAACGACGCCTTGGAGAGTAGAAACCATAAATGAGGTTGATGAGCAGGAAAGTCCGCGGCCTCGTGCGCTGCATCATACATCATCCTGTTCAATGAGAAGAAGTGTGCTTTGAGAGAGATGACTCATGGACAGGGAAGTGATCGCTCACCAGGACATTCGGTTCTGCTTCGACGACTCGACTCACACTCCGTTTCTTTTCACGTATTCTCTTGAGGATGGGGTGATTGGCAGCTTTGAGCTCCAGGTGAAGGAGGGCTATCGCAACCAGCGTCTGGGCCGTCGCTTATTGAACTGCGCGGAGGCGATTGCCAAGAAGCTGGGCATTCACCAATGCCGATTGACCGTGCTCAATGCATCCTCTTTTGCGTTGGCTAATGGCTAGAAAAACACGGGAGCACGCCGGTTGTACGAGACGGTGATGGGCTACTCGATTCACTCCACTTCCCCCAGTCAGAGAGGGGTGAGTGCCACGTACGAGATCATGGGGAAGGACTGCTGCCTTGTTTGTTAATCACGTTCTTTCAAAGAGAAATGAGTGAGGTCAAGCCGGACAGCAGTCAGGTGAAGGAAGAGGAGACCAAGAAGGAGGAGGCCCCGGAAGTGGAGATTCCCGCCGATTTGGTGTCTCCCGAGGATAAGGAAAAGGCCCCCAAGAGTGTGATGTACGGGATTGGGATGATGGAATAGAAAAGCGAAACAACAAAAAGAAGCCGGGGCAGTGGAGAAATGCCAAACAGAACACATGGATGTTGTTCCCTCCGCAGTTTAGTCAGTCGTAGCTATATACAGAATCTCCCGAGCGATACAACTGAAGATCTCTTGTACGATGTGTTCAAGAGATACGGCATCATTCAGCAGAATTTGAACGGTACTCCACGTGTAGGGTTGTCTGCAGGGGTTGAGCGTAGATAAAGCTGTACCGCGACGAAAATGGGAAGCTGAAGGGAGATGCGAGCATCTGCTACCTGCGGAAGGAGTCCATCCAGCTGGCCATTCAAATGCAGGACGACTGCCCGCTCCGTTACTCGTATCCCTTCCCGCGATTTTTCATAATCGTAGCGACACGACGAAGGTCCACGTGTCCGAGGCCGTATTTGAGAGGAAAAACAAGCGGGACAAGCCGTATGTCCGCGATGCGGTCCTGACGCCTAGAGCCAGCGACGACGAGGATGACAAGACGAAGAAGCTGCGCTGGATGCACATGCAGCAGCAGATGCACAACCTGAGTTGGGCGGAGGAGGACGAAGACGAGGGTGGCATCGGTCTGAAGATCATCGTGCTGCAGAACATGTTTTCCCTGCAGGAGGCGAAGAGTAGCAGTGTCAATGCGGATTTCCTCGTAGAGCCGAATTTCAAGGAGGAGCTGATGAGCGACGTGCGCAGCGGCTGCGAGCCCTTCGGCGTGGTGGAGAAGGTGACCATTTTCGACACCAACCCCGACGGCATTGTGGTCGTGAAGTTCAAGTCGGCGAACGCCGCAGAGAATGTGAAATCATCATGTGATGATAAAATGTAGTGCGTAAAGCGAATGGATGGCCGTTTCTTCGCGGGCCGGCAATTGAAGGCATTGTGGGCGTGGGCGCGAGGCGTGAGGCGTAGCTTCTGGGACGGTCACACGGACTACCGGACGAAGATGACGGACGACGAGGAGAACGAGAAGCTGGAGAACTTCGCGAAGTGGATCGAGGAGGACTGCTCTGTTTGTTGAACAAACACGCCGTATATATCACACAAGCCGCTTCCCCGACAGATCACTGTGCGTACTTCGCGAGTCTTCGCCCGGACTGCTCGGCTTCGCCGAGGTGATCAGCTTCATGAACGCGTCCTTGTTCTACGCCTCACGTGCCCTCGCCTCACCCACCACCGTCGCGCCATTCATCGTCTTCACGCCCGCCGCGCTCTTGCCCTCCTCCCCGTTCTCCGTCAGCTCCTTCAGCGTATCATACAGCATCCGGTAGCGGTTTCGTCCCTCGCGCATGATGTAGTAGTCATGCAGCAGACTCTGGTAGCTTTTCTTGATCTTGTAGTACATCACCATGATTCGCTCCTTGTTCACCGGATCGCCGCCCTCCTTCTGGATCTCCAGCAGCTTCGCCTCGTACTCCTCCTTCACCTGTGTGATCACTCTCTCGTACTGGATCTTCTGCACGCTCAGCCGCCGCTGTTCCAACACCACCTCACGCTTCAGCTCCTGGATCGCCTCCTCCTTCTCCCCCACGCTCATCTGTTCGCGCCGCAGCTCGTTCGAGTAGTCCACCAGCTTCTTGTACATCAGACACAGCATCGCGTGCGCCTCGTCCGCCGCCAGCAGGCGCAGCTGCGCCGTCACCGCCTCCTCCGAGAAGGTGTTGTCCTTTAGGATCTTCTCCAGCTCTTCTACGCCCGTCACCTTCTCGCGCAGCACCGTCGCCGCCTGCGCCATCGAGTCCGCCAAATCCTCCTCCTCGTACTTCTCGATCGCCTCGTTCTCCGCGTTGCGCCCGCCGTGCAGCTGCACGCGCCGCCGACTGCGCTGCTCCTGCTGCCTCATCAGCTCCTTCATGCGCTGCAGTGCCTGGTCCTTCTGCTGCACGCGCTGCTCCAGCCGCAGGATCTGCTGGTCCTTGCGGCCCTGTAGCTTCAGCTGCTTCTCCAGCCACCCGATGCGCTTCTGGTCCTCCTTCGTGTACCGCTCGTGCTCGCGGCGCTGCACGTCCGCCGATACCTTCAGGTCCTTCAGCTGCTTCTGCAGCTGCGCCGTCTGCTCCATCTGCAGCCGCAGCAGCGAGTCGCTCTTGCTGTTGCTCCGCTCCAGCTCCGTGATCTGCCGCGTCTGCTGCCGCGTCTGCCGCTGCAGCTGCTGGATCTCCTTTCGCTTCTCCTCCAGCTCCTGCTTGTGCTGCCGCTGCGCCTGCTCCACCGACCTCTGCAGCGACACACGCTGTTGTTTCATCTCCTGAATCTCGTCCGTCAGCCGCGAGATGCGCGTGGACGTCGACCGCAGGCCCTCCACGGTACGCTGCAGCTCGCGCTTCTGGCTCATGATCACCTGGATCTCCTCTGTCTTCGACTTCAGCTTGTTCTCCAGCTGCTGCTGCTGCCGCGCCATCTTCTCCGTCGTCCCCGCGGGGTTACGGTGGTGTTGCTGCATCAACTCGTCACGCTCGTGAAGCATCCGCTTCTTCTCCTGCCCATCATAACGCACTCACGCCCTCACCGCCTCCAGCTCCGCGATCTTGCGCGTCATCTCGTTCAGCTGCTGCTCGTACTTCTTGCTCATGTTCTCCATCGCCGTCTGCTGCTTCTTCATCTCCACCAGCTCCTTCTCGCGCCGTTCGATCTGCGTCACCAGCGTGTCCAGCTGTTGTGACAGGATCTTGTTCTGCTCCTGGATCGTCGAGTCCACCTCCTCCATCTGCGCGTTCACCTCCTCCATCTCCTCGTTCTCGCCTCTACCCCTCACTCCCCCCAAATTCGACCACTTGCCGTTCAGCAGCTCCTTGATCCGACTCACCGCCTCCAGCTCCAGCTCCAGCTTCGTCTTCGACGTCACGTCGATCAGTTTCATCTTGTCTGCCATACTCCGTTGGTTCTGCTTCTCGCTCAGCTCCAGCAGCTCCGCCACCTGCTCCGTCTTGTGTTGCAGCTGCGCCTCCAGCTCCGCAATGCGCAGCTTGTGCTTCGCCAACAGCTGCTTGTTAAGCCCACCACACCCTTCTCATCGGATATGTCCACCTCCTTCAGCGCCTCCGGACTCAGCTCCTCTCCCAGCACATCACACACTCCCACACCCCCAGCAATGCCAGTGCTGTCAGTGCTGTCAGTGCTGTCACCTCCAACACCAACATCAACACCCGCACTGGCAGCCGCCTTCGCCAGCACCTCCAGCCGCGCCGTCAGCACCGCATTCTTGTTCTTCTCCTCCTCCAGCGCGCGGTTCACCTCGCGCAGCCGCTCGCCCAGCTTCACCGCGTCGCTCTCCGCCTCCTTCACGCGCTCCTCCAGCCGCTACGCTTCACCCACCACCACCGCCGCCACCAGCCGCGTCTCCTCCTCATTCTTCATCCGCTTCTCCTCCTCTCGCTCGCTGAGTCCCATGCGCGCCAACTGTTCCAGCGTGCCCTCGTCCACGTCGCCGCGGCCCTGCAACTGCTGCTTCAGACTGGCGATCTCGCGCCGCAACTACCCCTCACTTTTCATGTCATCGCTCACCGAGTCGATCAGGTCCGACTGCGCGTCGTGGTTCACCTTCGGCTTGTTCTGAATGTTCTTGGCGTTGTTCGCGTACACCAGACTGCTGACCGTTTCGCTGATCGAGTCGGACGCCGGACTAAAAGTGAGGGGCCCCACCCATGGGTACCTGACGCACGTGATCATGAGCGTCTTCGCGTTGCCGCCCAGACTGTCCATCAGAATGCGCGTCAGCTTCGACTCGCGATAGGGCGGGAATCTTCGCGTCACCTTTTCCCGCCATCCTTACGTCCCCTTCTTCTTCTCGTCGCCCAGCGCGCTAATCACCTTGCCCAGCGCCAGCAGGCCTAGGTTGATGTTGATTCCCTCCTTCATCAGTTTTCCCTCCGTGTTCGCCTTTCCCGTTCGCTCGCTTCCCGCCAAGTCCACGAAGTGGAACTTGCTCTGCTTCGCTTCCTTGAGCGGCTCGGCTCCCTCTTCTTGCTCTGCACCTTCGCTCGGCAGCGCCAGCTCCTGGTCGATGTAGATGGTGAAGATGGCGTGCGAACGGCTGCTGAAGGCATTCATGCTCGTGCGACCAGTGGCGCGGTACAGACAGCCATTGTCCAGAACGTCCAGAAGCTCGTCTGCGCTATTGACTTCGATTTGCTTGTGGCCGATGATCTTCACGCCGCCCTTCTCGTCCGAGCGAATCAGCACCTCCTTGCTGGCAGCTTGGTCGAACTCGAGGAGGTCACGGACCGTGTCGCCGTAAATCTCGAGGAAGCTCACGCGGATCATGACGGTGTTGCCCTCGTTTTCACCTTCAATGGCCTCCTTCTTCTGAAACACTTCCTCGATGATGCGAGGCACAATGCCGTAGTCTCCGCTGTTCATGCTTCTCCCCGCTGTGCCCATCGTGTACGTCTTTCCCGACCCGGTCTGACCATACGCCAGGACTATTCGTCAAGCCTCTGCAATAACGGTACTCGTAGCATTGTATCCATCAAAAGCACTCTCCAAAAGAGGTGTGACGCATGTGTTGTACACTTCTTCCTGGGTAGAAGAGGGCCCAAACACATAGTTGAATGTGTAGCGGTTATCGTCATTACCCTTTATTGAAATCTGTACCATCACACACATACAACACATATCCCACCTCGTTTCTGCTGCTATCCGCCACTACCGCGATGTCGGCGAGTCCTCGCTCTCGAGCGACCAGTGGCCTCACTTGGACAGTAACAGTTCCCACGAATCACTTACCACGAACGGCAACTTTCACACAGTCTGTAGCGACAGAATCACCAGTTCGACTACTCATTTGAATTATGCCCCAGCAATGGAGTTCCTGGTAACAAGCAAGTGCAGATTTGCTCTTGTGCCGTGAGCACACTTCAAATTGTGATCAACAAACAACCCACTACCTAACTCAATTACAACTCAACCTTCGGGGCTTCCTCAGCCTTGGCCTCCACAGCAGGGGCAGCCACCGCAGGAGCAGCAGCAGGAGCAGCAGGAGCGGGCTCCACAGGCTTGGCCTCAGCAGGGGAGGGAGCGGCGGCAGGCTTCACAGAAAGCTCCGTCTTGTAGTCACCCATAAAGTCCCAACCCTTCTTTCCCTTGGTCACGATCATGTGGTAGAAGAGAGCAGAGACAAGGTACTCGCTGACCAGAGCCACGATCATGGCGAAGGTGCGGAACGGGAACCAGTCGGGGTAGGGCAGGAACTTGGGGAGGTTGAACACCTGACCACCACCGAAGCGAAGAATGGCGCCCAGGACGAAACCGACCAGAGAGCCGTAGGTGTTGACCTTCTTGCAGTAGATGACCAGCAGCAGCTGAGGGAAGAGCAGCGCGTAGATGAAGTCGGAGGTGAGCACCCACAGCTCGTACACGCTCTTGGCGGTGATGGCCAGAATGGTGCCCAGCACGCAGATGACGATCATCGTGATACGCGCCACCACCGTGATCTCCTTCTCCGACGCCTTGGGGTGGAACAGGGGCTTGTACACGTTGATGGTGAACACGGTGGCAGAGGCCAGGTAGGCGCCATCAGCGGTGGACAGCGTGGCAGCAGCAATGCCGCCCAGACCCAGGTAGGAAACCACCTTCGGAGTCAGGTACTTGATGATGTAGGACAGCGCGAAGGACTCCTTGCCCTCCATCGAACCCACCTCGGCGTACTTGCTCCAGTCCACAGTCGTTCCGTAAATGCCCATCAGCGCAGGAGGAATAGCGCAAAGCAGAGCGCCCACACCGGACCAGTAGGACATGACCTTGGCGTCCTTCACGGAGCGGCTGGAGAGGACGCGCTGGAAGTACACCTGCCAGGGGATGCCTCCGAAGATCATCAGCAGAGCGGAATCCGCCCAGATTCCGGCGTCCTGACCCGCAATGCTGCCCAGCCAGTCGCTGGTGTTCTTGCTAATGTCGCCGACAGCGTCGTTCGTGGCCACGAAGGGAATGCAGATGAACAGGCAGATGAACATAATCACCAGCTGCACGACATCCGTGTAGGCAACGGAGTACATGCCGCCGATGAAGGCGAGGAAGCAGGAGCACACGGCACTGACGAGAATAGCCACCACCGGGTCCACGCCAATCAGGACGGAGAGGCAAGCGCCCAGAGTAGAGAGCGCCATGCCAATCCAGAACACATCTCCCAGACAAGCGGGCAGGTACAGGAGAGCGACCATCCACTTCTTCAGCTTCTCGGAGAAGGGGTCGAACATGGTCATGTACTCCTTGGAACGCATCTTATCAGCGAAGATGATGGCGCCGAAGAAGAAGCACACAGCATAGCACCAGGGAGCCTGCGTCCAAGCCAGACCAGAACCCTTCGTCATGATTCCCTGCGTGGTACCGTAGAGGTAGCCTCCGCACACCCACGTAGCGACCATCGTAATAATACCCATCAGACCACTGAAGTTTCTTCCGGCAAGAGCCAGCTCCACGGCCGTATCGGCCTTCTGCTTCTTACTGGCCCACACACCAACACCGAGCACGATCGCGTAGAAAGCCAGAAGGGAAATCACACCGACAATATCGAAATGGTTCTGGTAGGGAGCGGGAGTAATCGGCATGGGAGTCACCTCATCGCCAACAGTAAGAGCAAGCAAGGACAAAGCCATAGAAATCGATTTCATTTTTGCTCCTTTCAATAATTATATGGATGGCAGCAAGAGGCATGGGCCCTTATAGGAAAAATGATACGGACACATGCCACCTTTAACCCAATTTCCACTTTTCCCTGTTGTGAATCACTGCTGGAAACAAGGTGTTCTCTTCAACAAACAAGAGGATTTACATTTTGAATACAATAGGAAATCGTTTTAGTGGTTTGAACGATGCACTTGGGTTTTGAGGTTTTCATCGGCAATACCTTGAATATAAAGTACACTCGTAAAGAACAGCACGATAGGCCCAGGAAAGAGGTATTGAACTAATCAACTCATCACTCCCTCAGACCGTTCCTACACCCGTTGCTACACGCTACTTTTGAATTCAAAGTGATTCGCACATACGAATCGTTGAAGTAACCCTTCTATTCAATTCTCACTCTTTCCGTTCTTGTCTGAACCTCTCCCTCGAGTTTGCTTTCTTTCGTTTGTCATGCATGGTCGTGCCAACGTTTCTTCCGATTCAGCTCACATTGGGCACTTGGATGGACCCATCTCCAATGTAGATAGTACCTCTCCCAGTGAAGTGGATCCAACAGTCGTGCGCTGTCTAGGCAGTAAAACTGATGAGATTCGCGATGCTGGTGATACTCATCCCCACTTCATCCAATATGGTAACTCCTCGTTTGAACTCGAAGACGTCCATCTCAACGCAGAGTTGAATAAGTGTTCGTCTCCTCTAAAGGGGAATGGCTGTGATAGTGCTTCCCCTGCTATCTCTTGTTCGTTTCCATCTCAGATCCCTACTCCAGCCTATTCTGACATGTTTGACCGCAGTCATATTCTCTCTCATAAGGAGAATCGGAGTCAACTACTCCATTCTTCATCCTCTGTGGGTTCGCCCCTTCATCGTGTGGGGTCCCACTCCACAGCTAGACGTCCTCGTTCTGTTTCATGTACCATTGTATGTGGTCGAGAGCAACTGTACAGCGTTCCATCTCGTGAGTCTCCTTCTTCTCCCTTACCCATAGCCTCCTTAATCCCTCGACTTGATTATTCCGACACCTTGTTTTCTTCGTCCTTTTCCTCGCAGGACATTGTTTTTAATGACCTGACTCTGCAATAGCTTATGTGTGTGTATATCGCTCTTCTGTTTTCCACAAACACGCCACGGCAGGATCTCGCCCATGATCACGGAGTGGTCGCTGCTCACCGAGCAGATGATCGGCTCGATCGGGTGGAAGTCCACGTCATTCACGATGCTGCGATGGCCCGGCAGGCGGTATCTACGCCTCATCCCCTCGTCCCTCGCCCACTTGATCGCCAGCGAGGTGGTGTCATACACGTACACGAACCCGTCGCCACTCCCGCAGCTCGCCATCGACAGGTCGGGGCTCCACGAGCACCGCAGCAAGTTCCCACTGGCTCCCTGCTACGCCTCACACGCCCGCGCCACGCCCACAGTGTGTCCGCGCATCAGCTTCACGCAGCGGCTCTCGCCCTCGAAGAACGCGTTGATGTCCCACACGCGCAGCCCCGCGTCCAGCGAGTGGCTCAGTCTACATCTCACCTCACCCACAGGAAGGTACAGGTAGCCGCCGTCGGGCGCGAGGCGGATTCCCGTGATTAACTCGGGGAGTTGGGGCAGTACGATGGACGGCGTGAAGGTGGCCATCTCGTATATCTACGCTCGCAGGCGGGAGAGGCCACTACCCGGATGATGCCGTCGAGGCCGCCCGTGATGATCTGCGTGGTGTCCTCGTTGAAGCAGCAGGACGTCACTTGGAAGGAATGCGGAATGGTCTTCACCACGTCGCCGCTTCGGCTGTCCCACAGCTAGAGTGAAGTGTAATAGGTGAATATACCTTGCAGGTGCAGTCGTCGGCGCAGGAAAGCACCAGATTGTCGCTCTTCTTGGAGGCGTCGATTCCGTTCACGAAGGAGGCGTGGCCCTTCAGTTTCCGAATCAGCTTTCCGTACTAGGCATTACTTCACGAAATGGAAGGATACGGCCGCATCCCAGATGCCCACCGTTTTGTCTGCGCTGGAGGAGCACACCTGCGTTCCGTCCCAGTTCCAGCATATTTCCAGCACCGCATTCTTGTGTCCTTGCAACAACGCGTAGTTCTCGCACTCTCCGTACACGTCCCATAAGAATATATTAGAATCCATGCCCGCCGTCGCCAAGTGCTGCCCATCGGGGGAGAATCGCACCGAAAACACGGCGTCCTATGCGTTCACTCTTCATTACATTGCAATCACCTTGTGACCGATCAATTCCAAGTTGGGAGCCTTCAAACTGGATGTGCGGGGCGGTTCATCCACATCTTCCTATCCGTTAGCGATAATACCGAAATTTCCCACTTTTACAACGACAGCCATGTTTCTTTCCATATCGGCAACCACCAAATCAGTGGACGTTGCGGGCTCGTTGTTCTTGCTCATTCTACAACGAGGGATCAGAAACTGTTCCCAACATGATGCAGTGTAACCGCTTACATCCTCTATACGAACTAGTTGACGACAAGAAACAGATTGTTAACAACCAAACTACAAGAAGAATGAACCCACGGAGAATCCAGTGCTCTTTCTGTGGATCACAGGAACGGACTGGTTCAGGGGAGCGGCGCGTTGCCCCTGCGGATAGGCCACGATCGTCTGGTATCTACCGCTCACACCCACTCATCATCCCTACCCGTTTGTGTTCATTCCAGTCGGCTGATGAACACGCGCCTCTCTCTGAGGCCTGGGAGAAGGAGCATTCACCACGATCGTCTTCGTCCGTTGCTGACGATCCAAAATGACAGTCGTGTTTTCGTCAACTGGAAGCTTCGAATGACGAGAATTCGTAGCTTTCATTACTCGTTGCTTTTGCCGTCTGCTGGTGGCTACACTTTGAAGATTCTCGTTGCGCTGATTGTTCAAGGGCTGCTTCACAGTCTGTCTATTCCCATTTCTCGCCCCTCCGTATAGAGGCATCTTAATAGTCACCGGGTCGGCTATTTGTCCCCTCTGGTAATTGGTCTTTCCCTGCGCAACGCCCTTAACGACTCCGGTCGGATTCACAACAGGCTTCTTTTGGTCCGTATTGGCAGTATTTCCACTCTTCGGAGCCGTCTTGGGAGAGTTTTGACTATTTCTGCGATTCCGCCGATTGTTCGTGCGTTTTGGCTGGGCGGGCTGCTCCGCTGCTGGCTTCTATTCATTATCGAGTCTCCGAGCGTGGATACATTCACTGCAGGCTGCTCGACCGGACTCTTCTTCTGCTGAGCAATGATCTGATCTACTACCTAAATCATGGATAGAACACTCCTACCGAGAGGGGCATCCAAAGAGGCTTGCTGCGGCTGCGGTTGCATAGTATACACAAACGGGATTTGATTGATGCTGAACGCTTTTGGCTCTCAGCACATGTCATGCCGCTCTGATTGTATCCTTCCAAAACAACGATTGATGCAGCAAACAGGACAAAACGACTCACTTCTTAGCAAAACAGATAATCGCCGAGCTCGAGTACACAATCAGCTGCTTGATGTCGATCGCGAGGTACCGCACCGCCTTGCACCACACGTCGTAGTCTCCACACAAAAAGTCCTAATCCTCATCCCCGCTCTCCACCCCCACGCATCCGTTCACCGCGTCCTGCTGGATCGGGTACTTCACTTCCACCTTGAACTTCTCCGCGCAGTGCGCCACCAGCACCTTCACCTCCCTATCCCTCACCCTCTCCACTCACACCCACTCCAACAGCAGATGCAACGCCTGCTGGAACAGCTTGCGGTTCCCGCCCTTCGAGTTGAAGCACCTACGCCTCACGCCACGCCCACGCCCGCACAGCTTGTACGACGTCTTCTGCGTCAGGTCGATCACCTCGCTCGCCGCACCCTGTGGCTTCAGCACGATCTGCCCGTACCGCTTCCCGTACAGCGTGTGCAGCGCGTCCACCACCTGCAACAGCTCGCCCAGCACGCCGTTCACACTGTTCCAGTCGATCTGACCCTCACTCCTGCTTCTGTCTCCCACCTGATTGCCCACGCGCGCTAACTTCATCCCGTTCACCGTGATCGCCTCGCGGTCGAACCAGATGTTGAACGCGTCGTTCAGCGGGTTGCACCCCTTCAGCAGCCGCAGCAGCTCCGCGTCCTTCTCCGCCTTCTCCACCGCACGGTTCGTCTCGCCGCTGTGCATGCCCAAAGTCAGCCCGATTTCGGACGACACGCAGTTCATGGCATCCCGCAGTCGCTCCAGCTCGGCCTGCACCTCCTCCAGCTCCATCTTTTCTCGCTCCACGGAGGCCAAGTCCTCACGAAGCGATTGAATCGCCGAGGACAACTCCTCCTTTTCCTTCTGAAGCTGTCTGTGAGGAGAACTGGAAATGGTTACTTCATTTTGATTCTTCGTTGTTTCTCCTTTTGTGTGCTCCTCTTCATTCCCGTTCGGAGACAGCTCCTCCGTTATGTTCTGCTCTTGTTGCATCATCTTCTGTTGCACCGTCATCGCACCAATCAGACGCTCCAGCACGTAGCCCACATTCTTGTCCTTCGTCAAGCCACTATCCCCTAAGTCCTGAACCAGATCAGCACCTAATGTGTTCCTTCTTCACCATTTCCAAACAGGTAGAACAGAGTGGAAAGTCAATTCCCGTGAGTTTGCTCCTACTCTTTCATTATACTGTTTGACACTTACAAACACTCGAAGAAGTCGATCATCGACAAGTTCATCTCATTGTTTTCAAAGACATGGCCCAGACTGGTGAAAAGGCTAACCAGACTCTTGTTATACTTCTTGATAAACCCTTTGCATTATACTTCACACCCTAAAACCAACGCTGATACTCCTTCTCGTCCAAGTACAGGTAGTTGAGGCATTTCTGACAACTCGAAACCCACCTTCCCGGAGAACGGTCATCCACGATCTCTGCACTCATGAAAGATTAGCAAGAGAGAAGCAAGATCCAATGAGTTATTGCGTGTCTTGTTCCATGCCAAAAGCAACACTGATTTTGGAAGAGCCATTTCTTTCTTGACCCGTAATAAGCAGTAGTGAGGAAGAAGCAATGGACCGAAACCCAATGGCATTCTCTTCTCCGTATGGGAGTTCCGTGATGCGCGACCAGGGAGACGAAGAAGACTATTCACTGTATTCGTTGAAGAACATCAGCTTCAAGGATAACTGTAGGATGTTGCAAGGGAGTGTAATGAGGGTAGTGGCGGAAATGATGTTTGGTTTTGGCGACAGCATCGAGCCCTACGAGGGCTCCATCCAGGTGATGGACGAGCTGCTGAAGGACTTCATCACCAATCTCGTTCCTTCCTTTCCTTGTGTTGAAGAGTAGACATTGCGCAGCATGGACATTGCGAAGCGGTGCAACCGTCCTTTTGACTATGAGTGTATTCAGTTTGCCGTTCGCGATAAGGAGTTTGTGTGACTGCATGCTGTGATGGAACAGAGGCTACTACTGGAGACTGAAGGAACTGCTGACGGCTTTTGACGAAATCGCAAGTCAGAGTCGGTATTCCGAGAGTGATTTGGATACAAGTGCGGATGCAAAGAAGCGTGCGAACAGGGAAGAGAGGAAGTTGCTGAAGAAGCAGAAGTTGGAGGAGATGCATGTGGAGGAAGTGTAGTGTATCCTAACTGTGCTGTTTGCTTGTGACTTGAAGTGGTATCATACGGGTGGTTAGTCCCCAAATGACCTGAGGAGTTCAATCGTGAGATATCATGTCAAGAAACACAAAAGAGAGAGGCATTCTCATTCTTCACTTCCACCTTGGTCGTTTCTCCAGCAGGAACATCATTGCTCTCACTCACAGTCTTCATCTCCACCTCGACTGCCGACTCCTTCTTCTCCACCCATGTCGTACATCGACTTCTTTCCAATCACACTCACATTATCCCACGTGCACACATAACCAGATACAGCAATGGCAATGAGGGCGGTGAAAGAGGAGAAGTAATAGATCCACTTCTTGTTGTAGATGTAAATAGCGGAGAGAATGAGAGGCGAAGAAATGAGAGAAGCCTGCCAGAAGAAGTTGTTATAGGAGAGTGCCTGACCCTGCACACTGGGATGTGTAGTGGTCTAATCATCATCATCATTACTCCTTCACTTACACTAATGATGGAGACGGAGGTGGGAGCAGCCATGCTGAAGCCAATCCACAGAAGAAGGGTGGCGGCCATGGAGCCATACTCGCTGTCCACCGTAATGAGGAGGTAGGCGAAGAACTCAATGATCATGCCAGTGAGGGCGAGATAAGGAATGGGCACCTTCAGCTTGGACATGAGCATAGGGTAAATGAGGGATTGGAACACGCAGCAGAGAACGCTCTGAATGATGACAAGACCCCTACGAATGAGAGAGAAAGGATGGAGGAGACGAGAAGACGATGGAGGGTGTGTCGAACACATCCGTCAGATAGATGCCATAGCGCGAGTCGAAGGCGTTAACGGTCCATCGGAGACAGAACTCAAAGCAGAAGCACAGGCACATGGTCTTCGTCACCTTCAGCTTCTTCTTCTCCACAGGCGCCTCCTCCTTCTTCTCTTCCTTCACTTCGACAACAGACTCAGCAGCAGGGGCAGCAACCGATTCAGTAGGGGCAACAGCAACGCTGTTCTTCTTCGCGTTACGACGCTGAATGACGAGTGGATTGGATTCATTCAGGAAGATCATCGCGACAATCATCGCGACACCCGATGCAACACCAGCGACATACAACGGGAAATGATTGTTCACTTGACCAAGAATTCCTCCAATAGCAGGACCGAGAATAAAAGCAGCAGTGACACAAGCATCGAGTCTGGACAAATAGATACTGCGATCTTCTGCGGGAATAAGATCAGCAATAACACTAGAGTGAACAGAAGGAAGAAGCAGTACGCTTGGACAAGAATGAGGGAACCCGCAAACAAACCAGTAAAAGACCTCCAGACAATCAATGCCCACATGGAATAGGACATGGCCTGGAAAATGGAGCCTAGAGATGATTGAGAATAACAGCAACTACCAAAACAGGAGCCAAAGAGCGACAAGAGGAGGAAGGGCTTTCTTCCGAAGACATCACTTCCAGGACCCATGATCATTAGACCTTGTGGTTACACAATGAAAATGGTTATACTAATGAGTTGGAAAATGGCGTAGGAACTGAACAGAATACCTTCTTCCATGGGAGTGGAGTGGAGTTCCTTGATCAAGTAAGGGAGGATGGGAACGATGAGCGCGTAATTCAGTGAGTCCATGAAGACAGTAATGAATGCGAACACGATAATACTTTTCTTCTCACCTGTAAGAGCCATTCCGTAGAGAGCTTTTCGTAAGATCATAGGATCAAGACTACGAGTACAATTCCGTGATGGTTGCAAGAGAATGAAAAAGAGTATGAAACACTATCGTTTGTAAGGACATCTATGGTGCGTTATCCTATTGGGTGAACGAATATCCCGGGTTCCTCGGTTTCGACGCTTGATTGTCGACAACATACAGAGGATAGGCTACAAGTGATAAGGAGCGGTCCAGTACTCTTATCGTGTAACTGGGTTGAAACGTCTGTGTCTTCTCTGTTAAGAATTGGGAACAGGAGAGAATTGTACTTTACTGTTTTGCACATTGTTCCATATGCTGAGAAACTTGATACTCTATACTATCAATTCATGGTATAGCAAACAAACAAAGAAGAGAGGTTCACTCTTTCATTCACAGAGACGGAAGTAATTACTGCCATCTTTATTGTATCCACTTCCTATTACTTTTGCCCACTACCAATCTTTGAAATGATGATTCACTACCATCAGAGTTTTCATGCGTATCCATGAATAGAGACAGATCCAATAGACGAAACAGTATGTATTCCAAATCGATCGATTACTCATAAGAAAGGAAGCAGATTGTCTGCTTTTCCGCATTGGGTATTCTTGTGCTTTGTGCTATTCTTACCGGATACTTGGCAAGCCGAATCGTCTTTTCGTATGTTCTATTCGATGACAAGGGCTGGTTTGACAGTGAGCGTTCTGTCGCACCTCAGTTTGCTCTATCCCTGACTGTCAACAATAGGGGTGATGCTGGGGCGATATTCAAAGGAGAGAGTGCCATGCCAGTACCGTCCAGTTATGATAGCCCTTATCTATCCGTATTTGCTGTTTTCCGCATTGATATCGTAGATATTCTTTTGGTTCAAAGCGGATCCGCACGCAAAGGACTCCCGTGGTGTAATCATTGGCAATCGTTGGTTGGATTGCGATAACCGCGCCAAATCCATCGGCTATCTTGTTTTCTACGACTACCAAGAGCAGTAGGCATTCATCCGGGATTGAAGAGCTAGGAATATCGGAGTCATGTGGCGATCGAAGAAATCGCGATGTGAATCGGTGCTGACGCAGCGTATCATACCGCCTGATACATGGACGCATGTATCGATCGTGTTTTCCCCTTCCGACAGTGATGTGAACCGTGAAGACTTTGGTGGGTTTGTTGCACTCTTGTCACACGTAGTAGATTTAGTGTATCCTATGATCATTGAAATTTACGTGAATGGCGAGTTGATTCTGTCAAAGCAATCGATTCGTTTTTTGAGTGTATTAACCTCAAAGACAACTAAAGCGTAGGACAACCAGGCAATGACCCTCGGTGGCGCCGCAAACAACCAGGGCCTGTTCAATGGCCGCGTTTATGACTTGGTGTTGACGGAGAGAGCCTTCAATAAAGAGGAGGTGAAGGACTTGTACAATGGGGAGAGGAGGATTGTCACCGCCATTAAGAAGAGCGCAGAGTTGATCATGTTCACTAACAGTTATGCAACCGTTTTGTGTGTTTGCTACAACAAACACTTCATTTCATTGCAACCAATGTATCATAATCACTGCGCGTAATCGCGTATATGGGGCAATCTACAAAGCCGTGGTCCGTAGGGAAGTACTCTCTCTTCACACCCTCTCGGACCATTCCGGCCTTCTCCATAACACGACCGGAAGCGGGATTCTCGTTGGAGTGGCAAGACTCCAGACGATTCATACCCAGACGCTCAAAACAGAAGCGGATCACTGTGCTCAGTGCCTCGGTAGCAAGACCTTTTCTCCAGTGATCCCTGCGCAGGATATAACCCACTTCTGCAAGAAGATGAAACTCGTTCACGTCCACAAGTCCGATAGAGCCGATTAACTCGTTGCACTCCTTACATACGATCGCCCAGATGTAAAACGCGGGATTGGCGCTTTCCTTAACCCATATGTTTATGATGTCCTTGGAATCTTGAATCGACTGGTGGGTGGGAAAGCGCATGAATTGTGTAGACTCCTTATCCGATGCATACTTGAACATGGCGGGTGCATCCTCCAAGACAAAGGGACGCAAAAGGAGTCGTTCGGATTCCAGTACAACACTTCCGAGATGGTGAATAGGCATTCTATGGAAGAATGGACAAAAACGAATGGACGAGAACTATTCGGGAATACTCTCACATAACAAACACGAGCAGCTACATTTTGGGTGGCCCCACAGTCAGAATCATAATCCCCGCAGCAACAACGATAGGGACCAGAATGCATCCGATTGCAATATAGAACAGGATGATGTTGTTTTTCCCGATGCACTTGCCCATCCACGGACAGTGATGATCCAGCTACTGATCACAACGAACGATGCATGCGCACCTTCAGACAGCAGGTATTACAGCGATCGCAGTGGTACGCATAACGGGGACGATCCACTCCACATTTGCCTACTCTTCACACACTCCAGAAGAGTGAACTGCACACACTGCTCTTGAATTCCGTGAAGCAGGGAGGCTCACCTCGATAGATGATGCCTGGATTGGAGCAGGTGGTGAGAAGAAGGATGGAAATGGGGAACAGACAGATGATGGCGCCGACAATCACAGGAATCCAGGAGGTAGTTCCCATTCTAGCCGTGAGCGAGGCTTCCAATCCCAACCGTAACAAATACAAATCTCCAAATAGCACAAAGATCTGAAATGCGAAGGTAATCAGCAGGGTGGGCCAATCAGGACCCACTAAACAAATGAAGGGGAAATAGTCATGTTTCAATTCATCTCCCCACAAGAGATAGCAGTTTCCCAGTCTTCCTCCCGTTTTGGGATAGGAGAGGTGGGAAAACACGGAATGGGGAATAGGGTTCGGAACAGGAATAGCCTTTCTCTTCGCCGCCAACTCCTCCGCGGGATCTGCTAGTTGTTACACTCAATTGATAATGCCCACGCTTGATCACCATCCTCGGCGTGATTCCATCGCTCCCTATCGAATTCGCCTCCTTAGTAGGACTCTACGCATGATTTCTCCCACGGATGTGCACAGGCAGGGAAATGGGAGGATCTGTCACTTCTGGCTCTACTGGAATTGCGATTTCGTTTTCAGTTCCCAAAGATGTTTGTTCCATCAGGGGTGCGCTGTTCTACCACAATAACAAGGAATCAATGACGGTGATAAACAAACAGAGCAACTAAAAGGACACAGGACTAGAGGAGGAGTGCCTTCGGTGCCGTAGCGTGCTATCCAACTCTCGTTCGGTGTCTATGCATCAACCCTCTCTCCCTCCTCCACCTTTCATCAGTGTAAACGCAAAATCGCTAGAAGGAGGAAGATCGAACTGTGCGTTATCCTCCTTTTTCACCGTGAGTCCACCTTCCTCCTTCACAACAGGCTTGTCTTCTTTCTTCACCACCGGCTCGTTTTCCTCCTTCACAGGAATAGAACTCCCACTCTCTTCCGCAGGTCGCAGCCACGCGTTCAGCTTCACTCCCGCGATCACCGCCACTACCAAGCAACACACCGTACCGCACAGGGTCTAAACATAACGCACCCCACCATCCCTCACCGATACACTCACGAACAGAACGCCGACGATGAAGTGGTGGTTCTGCAGATAGGAGCGGAACCCGCGCGTGGCGACATGGGCATGCAGATGGCAATCCGTGAGAATGACGCTGGGATTGTGAAGGATCACATGGACGGTCTCGATGCTGTTCTGAACAAGCTAGGCATGAGAGGAAAACAGAAGAGAAACGAAATCATCCTGGATGAAGCAAGGCATCCTACGCACCTCTCCGTTGCGCACGACTCCGAGAGCCACGAGTGGGTACAGAAACAGATAGGTCAGCACTGCGTTGACAGCAAAGCGGATGTCCGTGGTGTAGGTCTGGGTTGATGTCGCAAGGACTGTCTTGTTCTTGCTCAGCACTTGGGCCTCGATGGAGTAGACACTTTCAAAGTAGTTGGGAAGCAAATAGGGGAGGGTGTAGACGATTTCGAATTCCATGTGCGAATTCGCTCTCTTTGCCTTACGCTGCCACCAATTCCACGAACCTGACTCTTCGAAAGAC
>OIWT01000827.1_pt1 | contig 40926 bp, 31 predicted proteins | sample 1587701 | NCBI WGS metagenome assembly OIWT01 (sample SAMEA3888904, study PRJEB22519) | human gut metagenome | biome: human gut; feature: human-associated habitat; material: faeces | place: Denmark | collected 2009 | reverse complement strand
GATGCAGAAAATTTCAGTAATTTTGTCCTTGCTAATCATTAGTAATTTGTTTTTTGTTTCACTATAAAATTACTAATAATCAATGTATTAGCAAAGGGTAATCCTTATTCCGAACTCGCGTTTGAAGCAAACGATAAGATACATGGTTAAATCATATACCACCTTTAATGGTGGTATATAAGACATCGAATAATATGACATTAGAAAAAATCTATAACAAATGGCTATCCATTCAGCCACTGTCTGAAGCTGACCAGAACAAACTCAGTATGAGGTTTACTGTTGAGTATAACTACAAATGCGTAATAGCCGCCGAACCATCATTGATGTATAATCGTATTGCAAACGGTACAAGCTATCCTTGCTTAGAAAATGAAACCTCAAAACTATAATTGTTATGTTAGGTTCAACAAAGAGACATCCCATAAGAAAAATCATAATTCTACGTTAATATACTTAATAAAAGCGACAAACTTATGACAGACAATTATATGGTAAGACGGGCAATCCCCGACTTGCTCGACAAGAAATACTACATACCTGAATACCAACGAGGCTACCGCTGGGAGGAAACGCAGGTACTGGATCTTTTGCAGGACTTGTATGCTTTCTTCATTGGTGACACTAAAGGACAATTCTATTGTCTTCAACCCATTGTGGTGAAGAGAAAACAGATGAACGACGAATTGTGGTATGAGGTGATAGATGGACAACAACGTTTGACAACTATTCGTATCATCATGCAGATATACGACCAGTTGAACAGTAACATGTTTACCACCGTATCACATAAGTACACCATCATGTATGCCACACGTCCTGATATGGTGGATATTTTTGAGTCAATCAAAATTGTTCCTCCTACTGCATCATCACCTGCCACCATTGATGAAATTCCCAGCAATTGGAGTCACATGATAGATTCAGTATACATCTACCATGCTGCAAAGACCGTTTTCAAATGGTTTATGGAAGATTCGTCAAGAGTAGGTGTCTTCTCCCAATATTTCTACCAGACTGCTGATAGCGGAACAAAGTCCGTACAGGTCGTATGGTATGAAACAAATGAAGAAAAGGAGCCACACGATATATTCAACAGGATGAATTCGCTGAAAGTGGAACTGTCGTGTTCTGAGCTTATACGCTCATTGTTCCTCAGTAAGACTACCAAATTTGATTTAGGATCGCTGGATGGCTTCTCTGATTCTCTTAGAGAAGAAATTCAAAAGGAACGCTTTACAAACAAGCAGACAAGCATCAACGAGAAATGGGATGAACTGGAGCAGCAGATGAAAGACAAAGATTTTCAGTCTTTCCTCACCAAACGGTCAGATACCGGGCGAAATTCCATTGGTCTCCTTTTTGATTTGATTAGTGGAAAATATGCTTCCGACAAAGCTGCCAAGTGCGAATTCCTGCAATTGCGTAAGGACGACGAACTGTATACTTATCTTTATTTCAAGAAACTGATTGACAAGGACAATGATGCTTGGTACACATGGGAGCGTGTGCTTAGTGTTTTTGACAAGCTGCAATACTGGTATCATGACAGGGACTTGTATCACAGAATCGGTTTTCTTAATGCCATTGCATCGCCTGGGACGGAAGATGATGTGATTTGCAGTCTTCTGAACTCAAAAATAAAGCGGAGCGTTCTGAAGGAACAGCATATGGTAAACCTTATCAAGGATGCCATGACGCTTCCTAAAGACAAAGGAACCAATCAGCCTATCGTGAGCTTGGAACAATTGCGTTATGACGTAAGTACGCATTATAAGTACATCAAAAAACTTTTGCTTCTATATAATGTGGAAACCACAAGACTGCAGAAGGAAGGTAACTTCTTCTCCTTCGACAGGTTTAGATATAAGTACGAAATGGTCAACGGAAAGGAAGAAAGAGCCGACAAGACCTGGACTTTGGAGCATATCCATGCACAGAACTCGGATTGTCTCCCAGATAATAATAAGGATTCGTGGTACAAATGGATTGTCTGCAACAAGGAGGCTCTGAAAAAGATGTCTTTAGGCAGTCCCGAGCTTACACAAGAGCAAAAGAATATCATTGAGGCATTGGAACGTAACGAGCCTATATGCTGTTCAAAAACATATGGATATGACAAGATAAAAGCCCTGTTTGACGATGTTGCCAGATTTTATGATTTGCTGGATGCTAAAGCCGACAAAGCGGTTGCTGTACACCAGTTGTCAAATATGACATTGTTGGATTTAGAGCAAAATGCAATGGTAGGCAAATCGCCGTTCGAAGTAAAACGTCAGTTGATATGCAATGAAATATCCTCAAATAAGTATTATCCAATCTGCACCCAGAAGGTATTTTTGAAAATGTATGATCAAGAGGAACTTCAAATACATTCTTGGGGGCAACGGGACAGAATTCTGTATTATGAGGATATTAAGAAAAAACTGGCTCCATATATAGTTGCCACAGCATTGTAATTCAAACTTGATAATCATGGATAATCAAATAGGATATAAAACTACATTTTGGGAACTGGTTAGCAAACAGTCCATCAGCATACCGACCCTGCAACGTGACTACATCTATGGGGCAGGAACAGAGAAAACGGAAACTGTTCTTTCCAATATGTTATCAACATTCAAGACGGCCTTGGATAGTGTAACGCAAGATCCGAATGACAGGAAAGAAGAAACGCTGGATTTTGTCTATGGGAGTGATTCCATTGCGAAGGATTTCATGCCACTTGACGGTCAGCAACGACTTACAACGCTTTTCTTGCTTCATTATTACGCAGCACTTATCTCTCCTGACGCAACAGAGGAGGATTTTGCTACCTTGGCTCGTTTCAGTTATGCAACGAGAAACTGTACCGTGGCCTTTTGCAAACAGATCCTTTTTGCCAAGCACAAGGACTTGGCGAATGAAATCAGTATGAATGGAACAGAAGAAAAGGTCATAAGCGAATATCTGGAAAACTTGGATGAGTTTAGAGGGTCTTTCTACGCCGATCCATCTATCATGTCTATGCTGGTCGTTCTGGATAGAATTCATGCAACATTTGGCCATCAGACCGATTTGTGGGACAAACTAACTTCATGCGATTGCCCCATCAATTTCTATATTCTTGATTTCGGGCGGTTTGACTTGTCTGATGATCTTTACAACAAGATGAACTCTCGGGGAAAACCCCTGACTTCTTTTGAGATTGTCAAGGCGAAGATACATAAACTGATACGAAAGATTAACATCGACAAGGCGAATAAAATCGCCATCAAGTTTGATACTACGTGGATGCAATTTATATGGGAAGCTCTTGATTACACGCCGGACTTGAAAGCCGTGGACCCTTCTTATATGAATATGCTACGCGCCATATTTGTTTGCTTTGATTATATCTTTGAGTATGACAAAGACAAACCGAAATATAAGGATATAAGTGACGAGTATTTGTCTCACCATCTGTCTAGTGCTATCAGAGTAAGGTCGATGGAGATGGTTTTGGATACATTGTCCGCTTGCCACCAGAATATCCCAGATGAGCTTAAAGCCGATTTCAACGAAAGTTTGTCTTCTGCCATAAAGGGAGATATGCATGCTGGTGACTACATCCGTTTGTATTCTTATTTCCTCGGTCTGTACCTTAACCTTGACAAGGAGGAATTTATTATACGCGAACGCCATCTGCGGAATCTTATCGCCAATAGTGCAGACCAGACCCGTGAAGAAAGTTTGACGGGTTTGTTGAACGACACTTCGCGTCTGATGCACGGACAACTACTGAAGTTTAGTAAAGCGAAAGGGTTCAATTCACTTTCATGGACTGAGGAACAGCAAAAGGAAAGTTCAAGAAACATATGGAGGAGTTTGTATCAATATGAGGATGTCTCCGAAATCAATGGAACACTGCAGGCTTTCACCACAGGATTGAATGACGATGGCAAATTGGACCTTAATAATAGTTCGTTCGTACAGAGCCTGAAAAATCGTTTGGGCAAAGCTAAACATTTCTTTGTGTCATCGGCAAATGAAAAGTTGAGAGAAGAACAGAAACGATCTGCCCTTCTCTCTTTAGGCGATTATTCCATGTGCCGCTTGAACCATGAGGGATATCGCTACTATGGCGTTATCAATAGTTCCTGGCAAAATTTTACCGGCTATCATAAATTCGGAAGCCGTAACCGTATCATGGAAGTCTTTGACTTGATAGACACGTCGGTTCCGGTAAGTGCAATGGTAGGTTGCACAAAGTCCGTGTGTCCTGAGAATTGGCGCTATTATGCCGTGAAATACGCTGGTGAAATTACTGTAGCCTACCGTTCTACGGATTATGGTTATCTCTATTTTCAAAGAGCTGAAGAACAAAATTCTTTTGACCCAAATGCCTCTTCCTTGGATGTATGCATTCTACAAAGTAGATATTTTTCAGCTACAAACGTGGCTTGGAAGATGTTGAACCGATTGGTGGAATTGCTCTCACAGGAAAAGTTTTACATATATCTAGACAATCATGGAGGGAGTCCTATCATACTTTCACGTATCTCCAATGATGTGAGACTGGATATAGAAATCGACGGTTGGCATCTGTACGGTGTTTCTTCGGATGTTTTGCAAGATTTAGGTATCGCACATACTATTGTTGGTACACCATCAGGTGAAGGTGACAACGATATAAATCAGCAAGCCAATACAGTCAACTGTCTATGCTACCACAATAATGGTTCGGACTATGTAGAAGAAGCTATTGCTCTGTTGCAGAAGCTTTCTATTAAATATCCTGATATGTTGGTCGTCAAATAATTTTGTTCGATTCAACCGAGATTATTTTTGGATACGCAGATTAGCGCAAACCATACAAAGAGAGAGATTTGGAAGGCTATTTTTAGTCCATCCAACCCTTTCTCTTTATAGCCTAATTGTCAATTCAAGTCTACAGACCGATTTGGGATAAAGTTAAGCAGTTCACCTCTCTCATTGCATATTAGGTGTAACTTGAAACCGAAACACCATCCCATGGTGCTTTTACCTCTTTCTGCATAATCACGGAACATCTTATTCCTTGTTATACGCTTGTTGTGGCATACACGGAAACGCCCAGTGATAGTACAGCGGACGGCAAGAAACACATTTTATTCGTTAAAAGATATGAATTTGCAAGAAATCCGTAGAGTTCTTGGTTTGAAATAAAAGAACAAAATGAAATCACTGCAAAAATAGTCGTATGATGCGACTATTTTTGCAGTAGTTCTTATATCATCGTAAATGCCACATAAACATTGCTTATTCCTCATGTCGTGCCTTGTTAGTAAAAACAATCTGGAGAAGGGAATGGACTTCTCAGGTTAATAATAAAATTAAGGTGGTAACTTACCACTTTATATGGTAGACAAAAAAGGTGGGCTACTTAAAAGCACAAAAGAAAAAAGTCCTGTAAATCGAAAGATTTACAGGACTCTGTGCGGAGAGAGGGGGATTCGAACCCCCGATACGCTTTTGACGTATACACGCTTTCCAGGCGTGCCTCTTCAACCACTCGAGCATCTCTCCTAATGAAAACATTAAATTATGTGATTGGCATTGCTGCGAAGGGCGCGATGCAAATCGGGTGCAAAGATAGTGTAAAACGAAGAGAGTACAAAATAAAAAAGGCTTTTTTTGTTGGCGGCGACAGTTTTGCAAGGCGGTTTGCAGGACGATAGCCGTCTTGTGAAGTGGTGACGGCCGTCTTTAAAAGTGGCGTTGATGGTATTGTTAAGTGTTGGCGAGCCTTAGGGATGTGACGGCTGCCCGTATGAAAGCACAACGCCGTGATTGCAAGGGAGAAGACAGTGCTCTCCTTGCAATCACGGCGTTGGTGTATGCGTCAAAGTGGTGTTGGGGCAAATCAGAAGCGATAGGTCAGCGTCACACCGAGGTTTTTGAAGCCCGAATCGATGATTTTGCAGTCGTCGCCCACGTTGATGGCAATCATCGGGCGATAGTCGATGCCGAGTGTGAGCGGAATATCTTTCAGCGTGAAGCCGAATCCCAGTGTGCCGACCGGACCGAGGAAGAAATCGTCGTCATCGTCGTGGTCATAAAAACCGAAGCCGCCGCCAAAGCCGCCCCAGAATTTCCAGGTCGCAAAGCGTGGCGTCCAGTTGGGCCACTGGCGGATGTTCCAGTTGTAGACCGCCGTAGCACAGAACCCCTTGTCGAGGTCGAAGATTCCTGCAGTCACGTCAAGGAAGTTCTTCTTGTTGAAGTGGTATTGATATTCAAAATCCATGGTCGATCCGCCGAAGTGTACACCGATGGCGTGCGGGGTGCGTTGGGCGAAACTGCCTGCCGTTGCCATAACGGCAAAAATGGCTGTCAGGAGCATCTTTTTCATAAGCGTTCGTCTTTTAGAAAACTGTCTGTGTTTGTCAGAAAGGGGAGAGTGTTAGTTCTTCCTGTCTGGTAAACGCGTCGACAAGTTATGGGTGTGTAATGTTTTCTCCGCCATAGCAAAGCGGATGTTCAATTGCAAATTTAAATCATTTCTCTGAATGCGCCACCATCTTCTCCATATTTTTTTGTTCCGTTTGCCCGCCGCATGCTTGCCGCCAATGCTTGGCTGTTCCGCGAAAACGATGTACCTTTGTAATTGTAAAAATGGATATGAACAATATTTGGAGTAAGGAATACAATCCTTATGTCCTGTCTATTTGCCGTTTATGAGATTTCGCATCGGTCACACAGGATGCTATACTTTCTCTTCCAACGATCAAGCCCAACATCAGGCACCCCAACAATAAGCAAATGAAATCGCCCGTCTTAAGCATTTCCAATCTCTCCACTGGCTATCGTGGCAAGGTGGTAGCAAAGGGTCTCACGGCCCAGTTGCTGCCCGCCTCGTTGACGGCGCTCGTCGGTCCGAACGGGGCGGGAAAGAGCACATTGCTGCGCACGCTGGCCGCTCTGCAGCCCGCGTTGGCGGGGGAAGTGAGGTGGCAGGACAGGGCGCTTGCCGAATACAACGCCAGCGAATTGGCACGCCTGGTGGCCGTTGTGCTCACAGCCCGAACGGAGTCGGAATCGCTGACAGTGGAAGACGTTGTGGCCTTGGGTCGCCTGCCCTATACCGGATTGTCGGGTCGCCTGACGTCTGCCGACCGCGCACTTGTTGAGGACGCTATGGCGCAGATGGGCGTTGGCAACTGGCGGAAACGGCGGGTGCAGATGCTCAGCGATGGCGAGCGGCAACGCGTCATGATTGCCAAAGCCCTGGCCCAGCAAACGCCCGTCATCATGCTCGACGAGCCGACGGCTTTCTTGGATTTTCCGGGCAAGGTGGCGCTGCTGAGGCTCTTGGAGCGGCTCTCATCGGTTCATGGCAAAACCATTCTCTTCTCCACTCACGACCTTGAACTCGCCCTTCAGCTCGCGTGCCGCTTGTGGGTGCTCTCTGCCGATGGGCTCACCGAGGGGCCGCCGCAGGCATTGGCCGCCGATGGCACCATTGCCCGCCTCTTTGCTGGTGATGGCGTGGCCTTCAATGCAGCGCAGATGCGTTTCGTCGTGGAAGAAAACGATGCAGACGCCACTTCCCCAATTTTTCATCAATGACCCCCTACTTATAACAATATGATAGTATGTATCGCCGAAAAGCCGAGTGTGGCGCGTGACATCGCCCACGTTTTGGGAGCCAACACGTCGCACGACGGCTATATGGAAGGCAACGGCTACCAGGTGACCTGGACGTTTGGCCATCTTTGCGAACTGAAGTACCCCGAGGACTACCGTCCCGAATGGAAGCGGTGGAGTCTCGGAGCTTTGCCGATGGTGCCTGAGCGTTTTGGCATACGTCTGAAGCAAGACAAAGGCATCGCCCATCAGTTTGCCATTATTCAGAGCCTCATGCAGAAGGCTGACAGCATTGTCAACTGCGGCGATGCCGGGCAGGAGGGAGAACTCATCCAGCGTTGGGTGATGCAGAAAGCCGGAGCCAAATGCCCCGTGCAGCGCCTCTGGATTTCCTCGCTGACCGAAGAAGCCATCCGCGAGGGCTTTGCGGCGCTCAAACCGCAGGAGAATTATCGGTCGCTCTATGAAGCCGGACTCTGCCGCGCCATCGGCGACTGGCTTCTCGGCATGAACGCCACGCGCCTTTATACACTCAAATATGGCCGCCAAGAACGCGGTGTGCCGCCCCTCTCCATCGGCCGTGTGCAAACGCCGACGTTGGCGCTGATCGTTAGGCGCGGTGAGGAGATTGCCAACTTCAAGCCCGAGCCCTACTGGGTGCTGACCACACGCTATCGCGACACGGTCTTCACCGCCGTCATGGACGATCCGAACGAGGAAGAGGCCGCGGCAAGCGAAACTGGCGACGGCAAGAAATCCTCTGTCTCGCGACGCGGTTACACCGATGAGGCCGAAGCCCGTGCCGCCTTGGAACGCATCAAGGAATCGCCCTTCACCGTGACGGGCGTGACGAAGAAAAACGGAACGGAGGCGCCGCCGCGTCTTTTCGACCTCACCTCCTTGCAGGTGGAGTGTAACAAGAAATTCGGCTATTCTGCCGATGTCACCCTTCAAATCATTCAGAGCCTTTACGAAAAGAAGGTGACGACCTATCCGCGTGTCGACACCACCTTTTTGAGCGACGATATTTATGCCAAGTGTAAAGGGATTCTCAACGGCATCAGCGGCCAGTATGGCGAATTGCTCGCCGCTTTGCGCGGTGCCCCACTGCGCAAGAGCAAAAAGGTGTTTGATTCCTCAAAGGTGACCGACCACCATGCCATCATCCCCACTGGTGTCGCGCCCAATGCGCTGACCGACATCGAACGCAACGTGTATGACCTCGTGGCACGCCGCTTCATCGCCGTCTTTTATCCCGACTGCCGTTTCGCCACCACCACCGTAACGGGCGAGGCCGCTGAAGTGCCCTTCCGCGTCAATGGCAAGCAGATTCTCGATGCGGGCTGGCGCGTGGTGCTGATGCAGGGCAACCAGGCCGCCGACAGCGACAATGCCGACTCCGACGGTGAGCGCAGGCAGGACGAGGAACGCACCCTTCCCGTGTTCACGAAAGGGGAAAGTGGTCCCCATGTGCCCGACTTGGCGCAGAAAATGACGCAGCCACCGAAATATTACACCGAGGCCACCTTGCTTCGCGCCATGGAAACGGCGGGCCGCATGGTGGACGACGAAGAGTTGCGCGACGCATTGAAAGAGAACGGCATCGGGCGTCCTTCAACGCGTGCCGCCATCATTGAAACGCTTTTCAAACGCAATTACATACGCCGTCAGCGCAAAACGTTGGTGGCCACGCCGACTGGCGTTGAACTCATCCATCTCATTCAGGAAGAACTTCTCAAGAGTGCAGAACTCACCGGACGCTGGGAGCGCAAGCTACGCCTTATCGAGCAGAAGGAATATGGCGCTGGGCAGTTTGTCGACGAGCTCAAGCAGATGGTCAACGAAGTGGTCTTCCAGGTGCTTTCCGACAACAGCAACCGCCGCGTGAGCATAGCGCCAGAAACGGGGCCTTCTGCCTTGCCGCCGCGCCTCCGTGCCGCCGCAGAGGCCAGCCGTTCTGAAGCGCCGGCTGCCGGGAAACCGAAGCGCAAAATTGTCCGCGTGGGCAGCAAATGTCCAAAATGCGGCGAAGGAAAAGTCATTAAAGGGAAAACGGCCTACGGTTGCTCCCGCTGGAAAGAAGGCTGCGACTGGCGCAAACCTTTCAAGGGAAACTGAAACCTCGTCCCGACACATTCTGCACACGCTTTCAGCGGACAACGAAAACCCCGCTTCACATCTTAGAAACACAACAAACACATGAAACAATATCTCAACTTATTGCAGGAAATCCTCGACAACGGCGTTGTCAAGACCGACCGCACTGGAACTGGCACGAAGAGCATCTTCGGCCATCAGATGCGATTTAATCTCGAGGAGGGCTTCCCGCTTCTCACCACCAAAAAACTCCACTTGAAGAGCATCATCCATGAACTTCTCTGGTTTTTGCGCGGCGACACCAATGTGCGCTATTTGCAGGAAAATGGCGTGAGAATATGGAACGAATGGGCCGACGAAAACGGCGACCTCGGACACATCTACGGCTATCAGTGGCGCTCATGGCCCGATTATAATGGTGGCCACATCGACCAGTTGGCCGAAGTAATCCGGCAAATCAAGGAGACGCCCGATTCGCGCCGCATGATTGTGTCGGCATGGAACGTGGCCGACCTCGGCGTGATGAACCTGCCCCCCTGCCATCTCCTCTTCCAGTTTTATGTGGCCGACGGCCGCCTCTCGCTCCAGCTCTACCAGCGTTCGGCCGACACCTTCCTCGGTGTGCCTTTCAACATCGCGAGCTACGCCCTCTTATTGCAGATGACAGCACAGGTTTGCGGACTCGTTCCAGGCGATTTCGTTCACACCACGGGCGACACCCATCTTTATCTCAACCACCTCGACCAAGCCCGCCTGCAGCTGACGCGCACACCGCGCCCGCTGCCAACGATGAAAATCAACCCCGACGTCAAAGACCTTTTCAGCTTCCGCTATGAAGATTTCGAGTTGGAGGGCTACGACCCATATCCACACATTCCCGCAAAGGTTTCCGTTTGACGGGCAGACAGGCGTGAGAAACGTTCCGTAAATCCAATTCGTAACGTATTCGATCGCATTCCTCGCGGAAAGCGTCCGCCATTCTGCTCTTCTTCTCGTCAAATCCCCTGCAACCCACATCCCATTTCCAAAAACCATCAGACCATGCTGACCATCATCTGTGCCTTGGCTGCCAACCGCGCCATTGGCTATCAAAACAAACTGCTTTATCATCTCTCGGCCGACTTGCGCCGCTTCAAGGCCCTCACCACGGGACACACCATCATTATGGGGCGCCGCACTTTTGAGTCGCTCCCGAAAGGTGCCTTGCCAAATCGCCGCAACATCGTGCTCACGCGCCAGGAAGGTCTTTCCTTTGAGGGCACCGAAGTGTTCCCTTCCTTGCAGGCGGCGCTCGATGCTTGTGCGCCCGAAGAAGACATCTATATCATCGGCGGCGAGAGCGTTTATGCGGAGGCCTTGCCAATGGTCGACCGACTTTGCCTCACCCATGTTGAGGCCACGCCTGAACACGCCGATGCCTTCTTTCCGGAGTTCGACCCTATGGAATGGCGTTTGACAGACTCGGAAAGCCACGAGGCCGACGAGAAAAACGCCGTGCCTTACACGTTTGCCGACTACGAACGCTTGTAGGCAAATGCCAACGCGCGATTCTAAACTGTTCTCAGAACCCCTATTTCGCAAATAAAAAAGAGCATGCGACACTTTCCAATGATGTGTCGCATGCTCTTTTTGTATGTAGGATTTGTAAAACTTCTTATACGTTCTGCGCCTGCTTCTCGTTGTCGATGGCTTCAAAACTTTCGAAGCGTCCGCGTTGGCGGCGTTCTTCGATGAGGCGCTTCAGCAATTTCTGTCGGTCGGCAGCGATGAAGCGGCGGGCGAAGATGTTGGGGATGGCCACGCCCAGCGCGATGCACATGATGGTCAGACCAGAACCCATACCGAATTTCACGGCGTCGGTCAGTTCGCCGACAACACCGTTCATCTCAATCAGTCCCACCAAGGCGCGGTACATCAGTACGCCCGGCACCATCGGGATGACACTCGGGATGGAGATGACGTGGTTGGGCACGTGGAACCAGTGGACGGCCTTCACGCAAATCACACTGATAAGGGCTGAGCCAGCCAAGGAACCGATGGCGAGACCCATGTCGAGGCCGATGTTGTCGTTGCTCGGGCCGAGGTTGACAAAGTTGCGCGTGCAGACAGCGATGATACCGCCGATGGCAACCACCCAAAGCAGGCGACGCGGGATGTTGAAAATCATGGAGAAGCCCATAGCTGAGATGGCAGCCGCTGCGGCATATTCCCAGTATTCATGGTGCGGAATCATCGAGATGTGTTGGAACTGTGCCAAGTCGAAGTTCGACACCTTCAGGAAGAACGCAATGCCGAAAGTCATGGCCGCCAGCATGAGGAACGTGTTGATGGCACGCGTCAGGCCCACCTGGATATAGTTGTCAAGCATATCGTCCACAAAGTTGATCAAAGGCACTCCCGGCACGATAAACAAGGCACAGGCCAAAAGCGGGTGGAGCGGGGTGGTGGTCCAGGTCGACGGCAGGAACATCGAGGCCCAAGCCAGAATTGTTGAGACAAAAGCCGCCGTGGCGATGCTCATGTAAGCGTTCATGCCCATCTCAACCAGTTTGCCGCGCAGACGCATACCCAGACAGGCGGCCAGCGAAGCATAGAGGAAAGCCATCCAGTCGCAGCCAAACTGAATGCAGAAGCCGCCGCAGGCAAAACCCGTACCGATGGCCACCTGCCACGGCGTATAGTTTCTCGGGCGGTTCTTGATCTTCTCCAGTTCCTCCTCATAGCGTTCAATGGAATAGTCCTCGCGGATGGCCTTCCAAGAAAGCTTGCTCACGAGCGAGATGGTCGTCATGTTGATGCCATGCTTGTCGCAGCGCTGGAATTTCGAGAAAGAGTGTTCGGCGTCGCTGAGGTTCACCATCAGCATGTTGTAGGTGACATAAATGTGCAGATGTTCTTCGGGCAGTCCGAGAAAAGCAGCCGTACGTTTCATGTTTCGCATCACGCGGTTGGTGTCTGCTGCGCTTTCAAGGAGCAGTTGGCCCGTTCGGAGCAGTAGGTCGAGCTTGTGTCTCAGCACTTGTTCGCTGTTCTGGTTCGTTTGTGTCATATTTTAGTTTGTTGTACAATGTGATAATCTGTTATCATGTGCGATTATGCAGTGTCGTGAAAATCCTTTTCAGCATTTCCAGTGATTCTCCCAGGCACACCAGAAATCTTTCAACACCCCATAAAGCTGGCGTACCAGCCAGAAAGTGGTTTTCGTAGTCATGGAATATCCCGTAGATATTCATCGTCTTTTCTTAAACAATCTGCAAAATTACAAAAATCATGTGGGATTCCTCCCCCATCTTTCCGAATACCTTGCTTGAGATGGCATAAATCCGCTAATTACGTGTTATCTTGGCAAATAAGGTTGGCAGAACCCCTCCTCGGCAGTGCGAAGCTCTCCAAGCGCCTCCCGCCCCATGTCGCCAATTGTCCGCCATTCCTTCCCCTATGTCTTATGGCGAACGCGGGACAGTGTGCGTTCGTTTCTGTCCCCAGATGCGCCCGTATCTGCCCCCAGACGCATTCGTGTCAGCCCCCAGCTGCGTCCGTGTCTGGGAGCAGACGCGCTCGTGTCTCCTCCCAGATGCGTTGAAGACAATAGGGAATGTGGCGCGTAGACAGCCTCCCCGTCATTAGGTCTTCCCCTTTGTTCGATGCAGCGTCCCCGTTTCCCTCGCCAGTTCCTCCCTCATTTTCGGCTAAGTATTAAAATAAAAGCAAAAAAATCGTGAAAACATTTGGCCGTTCAATATAAAAGCCTTAACTTTGCACTCGCTTAACAGCAATAACGGTTTGACTCGCTAGCTCAGCTGGTAGAGCACAACACTTTTAATGTTGGGGTCTTGGGTTCGAACCCCAAGCGAGTCACTTATGATTCCAAGCAAGTCACTTATGTTCCCAACGAGGTCACTTAGTGACTCCAGCGGAATCACGAAAAGAAAAGATTAGAGGAGAGTATTACGCAAGTAGTACTCTCCTCAATGCTTTTAATAATCAAGCATTTACAACCCATGTATGCTTGAATACAGACTTTTATGTCATAAGTTTTTTGGAATAGAGAGCTAAGTTCAAAACCCTGCCAAATTCCTCAAAACGGACATAACAGGACAGAAAAGGACACCACGATACAAATTTGCGTGACACATTGCGTTACACCAAATTAGAAGTGCGTTACACTTTTCACAAAGTTCAATCCATCACGAGGAAATGGCAAAAAATTTTAGCTCTATGGAGAAAAAATTCGTAGATGTCATTTTCGACAGAAGAAAAAATTACCCGAAGAAAGGCTTCGGATTCATTGAAGTTCGTGTGTACCTTGGACGCAATACACGCAAGTATTTCAACATGGGCAATTCTTCTCCCGATAAATGGGAGGTTGATGCGCACTCTTCTGAGATCAAAGCACTCGTAAAGAAGTGCGAAGAAATTCTTTCAGTAATGTCATTCCTTAAAGAAGAACTTAGCTTGGAGAATTTCGACAAGCATTTCTATGAAGAGGAGCAAAAGCAAGATATTTCTCCTGCTGAAGCATTAGCCCAAAAGGATTTCATCGCCTACTGCGAGGAAGCTTTGGCAGCCGAAGACATTAAAATCGGCACGCGCAAGCACAAGCAAGTAGTGATTGATGCCGTCAAGACCTACGGCAAACTAAAGACGTATGGCGACTTGACCCCCAAGAATATTCTTGCCTTCGACCGATGGCTGCACAATGGAGAGCGGAGTGACGTCACCATCTATGGCTACCACAAACGCCTGAAGAAATGGGTGGGCGAACTGGCACGATTGGACGAGATACCGCGCAATCCTTACAAAATTGTGAGTGTTACCCGTGGCAAAAGCAAAGAGCGCCAACCTCTGCTCGAAAGCGAATTAAAGAAAATGCGCGACTATCCCTTTGATGGAAAGTTGGAACGGGTGCGCGACCTCTTCATCTTCTCCGCTTATACAGGTCTTGCCTTCTGCGATGTGCAGAACTTTGACTATCAGTCCATGACAGTGAAGGAGGGTGATTTGGTTTTCATTGATGGAAACCGTATCAAGACCGATACGAAGTTCTTCACCCCTATCCTTGCCCCTGCTATGGAAGTGTTGAAGAAATATGACTTCAACTTGCCCAAAATTTCCAACCAAAAGGCAAATGATTACCTTCACTTGATACAAGCACAGCTTGACATCAAGAAGAATCTGACCTTCCACGTTGCCCGTCACAGCTTTGCCACACTCGCCTTGGCGCATGATGTCCCCATCGAAAATGTAGCCCGAATGCTCGGACATGAGGACATTCGGACCACACAAATTTACGCAAAGGTTTTGCGTACCACCATCGAGCGCCATGCCACCGCACTCCAAGGCGCCATCATCTAAGCTTTATTCATCTTCATCTAAAACACGATAAAACGTGCCTTTCAATAGCTGCGACATTCCACTCTCCTTGAATGTCGCAGTTATTTTTTCGCATACATACTTGCCTCCCCTTATATAATATAAGGCACGTGGGTTGGGCAAAGTATCAGACAAGAACGAGAACTGATACTTTTTCTTGCCATCAATTTTGTACAACACTTCGCGTTTCTCCTCCCACATTCCCTCATTCAAGCGAAGTGAAAAAGGCGTAATGAATGCCTGGAACTCATCTGAGACTTCCACAAAATCCACCACAGGGTGCGGCATATATGGTTTGAAGTATTGCACCCCGTTCCAAAAGCCCATATATATTTGGTCAAAGTAAGCGTCCGTGTTCTTGTTCTCCCCCTTGGCAATGGTACGGCTTGCCGCACCTTGCGCCAAATCTCCTGCATCGTAGTCAATGGTGTTGGCTGACGTTGAACTGCCAAACACACGATCAGTACGACTACCACTTGAAGAACCGCTCCCATCTTCTGTCAGTGTCCAATTCTCACTGCTTCCCATCTCGCCACAATTCATGAAAAGCATATTGCCATGATTGTCTCCCGTCCCCTCGATCCAAGCAGGCACAATTTTCAGTTCCAAGTCCTCTGCATTCTTGTCCGCAAAGCGTTCCCCATAGGCATTAACGGGGAGCAAACGATTATAATAGCGATACCACTTCGTTTTCGTCTTGTCTGAAAAGCCCGAAGTACTCTCCATCACAAACTCCGACTTATAGCAGTACATGACAAAGTACGTGCGGTTTTCCTTGACATAAAACAATTTGTGTCCATCAGAGCCATATTTGTAGCCACGCACATACTGCGTGCTGCTGGCGTTCGGTCTTGTTTGCCTTGTGTACACCCCACTTATTTTAAGCGACTTTGCCGCCTCCAACAAATCTGCCATTTTATCATAAACCTTGGCATCCTTGCCATATTTGCGAATGTACCAATCACACGAATGGTATGCCCAAAGCAAACTGCCATTGTCCTCATACTTCACATTCACGCTACCCAAGTATTCCGACTTGTCCTCCTGCGTGACTTGGGTGGTATAACTGTCCACCACCTTGTCCAACAGAACCTCATCTGCTTCCGTGGCAATGGCATCAGAGAATTTGAAAGAAATTGTTTTCTGCTTGTGGTTGATGGTGAAATCCCCAAACAGGAACTTCTCCAGCTCTTCAAAGAACTCCGTCAGCGTCCAATGTGGCAAAGCAAGTGCAAAGTTATAAGCACCCCATGCCGCTGGCAAGGTGTTGCATATAAGGAGATTAACAAAGACAGAGTTTTCCAACGCCATGAAATCCCACTTATAACCCACCTGCTTGCATATCCTGTAAAGGATATACAGCAAGTAAGGCTGAAACGACAAAGCCTGTGCTCCCTTTTGCGCATTGGTTTCATGCGGCCAAATAAATTCATTCTTGTCTGCACTCCACACCATTTCATTCTGAATGTTCCCCGAAGTGTTATTCACCCAGGGCAACGGGATCCAGAAATTATCAGGGTATGGGCGCATATCGTCCATACAATGCCCTGCAACCGCCACGCGGCTTGTAGGATAGCCCAAATCCAGCTCATTCAAATAAATATCGTCGAATGTCTCATCAAAGTTTTGCTCACTGCGTCCCTCCAAAAATTGCGTCTTGATTTCCACATCGGATATTTCCGTGATGGTGATGGTGCCACTCCGATAGAAGTCACGATCCCGAATTTCGCAATCGAACACCACCTTGTTCTTTGCCACATCTGCGCGGTGGATATGCCCAAAGATCGCTATGTTTTGGGCACACCCTCGCAAAGGGAAAGTGATCGTCAGCGTATAGCTGTCACTTCCCGTAAACAATCTATTCTCGGCAATGAAGTCAAACGATGTACCTTCCTTCAATACGGCTTGTTGGTTGTTGATGATGATTTCCATAAGGCTTCTTATTTACGTCTTGATTTAGGAGATTTGTTGCGCATGAGTATATCATACTCGTCTTGCGCTTGCTTGATGCCCGTGTCCCCTGTCACTGTGTTCACGGTGACAAAAGGTTCATTCAGTCTTAGGCTTAGTCGGTTCATTGTTTCTTCGTACTTACTAAGTACAGCTACACTCTGTGCCAAAGCTGCCGAAGCGACATTGTCCGTGGGTGCTTGCACCACTACGGGCTGAACTTGTTGTGTAGAAACAACATTAGGAGCAATCGCCCGGCTCACATCATCGGCTCGCAAGGATCCGATGGTGTTCGTTCTTTGTGCATAGTCCAGCGCATTGATGAGCGGACGAGCCACAGGTGATGCAAGCAACTTTTGCGATGCCACCCATTCCCCGGCATGAACTACCCCTACTTCTTCATTTACTCTGCCTTGCGGAGTAAAACCACCTTGCGCATATCCTTGTGCCTCACTTGCCTGTTGTTGTTTTTTGATTGCAGCAATCTGTATCATGCCCGCAGCAATAGCCATAGCCGCTGCAATAGGTGCCATGATATAACCGACCACAGGAATAGCCGCTGCCGAACCATAAGCAGAGATTGCGTTTTGGGCCGTCTGCGCCACCGCTTGAATCACCTGCATGGCAAACAACTTTTTGTTTGCCTCGTTCTTCGCTTTGGCAAGGGTGGCTTGCTTCTCCTTTTCAAGTTTCGCCACCTTGTAGTTGTTACCCTCTGCCGCAGAAATCTCCGCTGAATAGCGGGCATTGATGGCGGCTGTTTCCTTCTCGAGTTCCGCCTGGACGAGAGAAGAAACGCCACTGAATATCTCCCCCATGCCACTCATGACAGTGGAGAACGATTGCGTAACGGCTTGCCCGGCATCGCTCTCCAACCAATTAGCCAATTTCTCATTGGCTTTCTCCATGCCGTTTTTTGTGACACCAATACTATCAATGGCATACTTCTTACGCAAAGCCAGCTTTGCCTTCTCGAACGCTTCCTCAATGCGCAGTTTCTCTGCCGCATTGTCGCCAGCTGCTTTTACTTCAGCATGATATACCTGTTCCAAAGCAGCCATATCACTATCGTACTTAGTCAAACGTTCATCAGCGTTCATGCCAAAGTACTCCTCTTTGAGCTGCTGTTTAACTTGTTGCTGACGTTGGATAATCTTCTGCTGATTGGCAAATACCTTGTTCTGGTATTCCTTTTCAGCTGCAAGCCTTTCCTTGGTGCCTTCCTTGTAAAGTTGGACTATTTTGCGAAGATGTTCCAACTCAGCCAACTCCACGGCATCTTCGTAGGTCTTGGTGTCAGAAAGTCCGTCAATATAACGTTGCTTCAATTCTGCAAGTTGTGCATTATACGCCTTATCTTCTCGTTCACGAGAAGCAGAAGTTGCATTCTCCTCCTGTTTCTTTACCGCCTCCTGGTATTGCGCTTGCGCCTCCAAGAGGTCTTTAGCAGAAACGTCAGAACGCTCCATCTTCTTTTTCCAATACTGCACGTTGATCTCGTCCATGCGTGCGGTGTATTGCTCATAATCCTTCTCACCTTTTGCATACGCAATGCGGTTCTTGGCTTCCTCTGTCGCTTTCCAATCATCGGGAGAGTTTTTGCGGTCAGTCTGCTTTTTCTTTGCTTCCGCCAAGTTCGCTTCCGCTTCGGCTTTCTCCTCTTTGGTGATCTTCTTATTTTTGAGGACACGAGAATAATACTCTTGCTCAATCTCCTCCATGCGCTCCACATAGGCTTCATAGTCCTTCTCACCCTCCATGTAGGCTTTCTTGTTGAGCGCATTCTGTTCTTTCTGCCAATCTTGTTCCGCCTTGAACTTGTCCGACTTTTTATTCTTCTTATCATCGTCCACCACAGGCACACTGCCACCACCTCCACCATTGTTCGTGATGACAGGTTTTTTATTGGTTTCCTCGGCAGCTTGTTTGCCAAGATCGTTGCCATAAACATCAAAGATAGCATGCTCCTTTTGGTTCTGCTCATCAATTTTCCTTTGAATACTAGCCTTGTTGTTTTTCAGATGCGCAGTATAAGTAGCCGCTCCCGTATCCATGACACGCCCTTCACGTCCACCCACAAAATTTGATGAAGCATTGATTTGCTTGTCCTTCTCAATCGCATCATCAGCCTCTTTCAATTCCATTGCAAGTTTCGCCTTCTCCTTGCCAATCTCTTTGAGCAAATCTTTGGCACCTTCCAACTCATATTTCTTGGCAAGAGAGTTCAGATAGTCGTCCAAGGCTTTCTTGTTCTCCATGTATTTCCCCGTGGTCGCGTCCAACTGCGCATTGTAGTTCGGGATAATTTTGTTCAGCGCATTGACCGCCTTTTGGCGATCGTCAAGCGACAACTTTTCATCCTTAGCCACCTTAATCAAGGCTTCGATCTTGTTTTTCTCCTCCACAATACCCTCCTGACCTTTCTGTCTGACTTCTGCAAGTGCTTTCTCTGATGCACTCATCTCGTTCATCTTGGAAAGGGTCTTGTAAATGCCATATCCCAAAGCCACAGTTGCTGCGAGCAAAATGCCCCAACCACTTGCCAACGAAAGTCCCTTTCGTTTCAAGTCCACCATAAGCGAGGACTGACGCGCCCAATTACCTTGCAGCTTCGCCAATACCAAATTGAAGGCAATATGCCCCGCTTGCAACGTATTCACTACCGCATGATACGCCAAAGCCGTACCCTTACACACGGCATGCCATGCCGCTTGTGCTTTAAGAGCTATCGCATTAGCCTTGACTGCGATAGTGTAAGCTGCCACCATTGAAGTCAGTACGATAATGGCTTCCTTGTTTCTTGCAAGGAAGTCTATTGTCGTACTCATTGCCTTCAGTGTGAGGGTCGTGGTGCTGATAACGTGCTTCATGACGGGCATCAACTTCTCGCCCAATTCGATAGCCAACTCCGTGACACGCTTTCTTGCCTTATCCAGTTCCGCCTCGACAGTAGAGTTCTGCACATTAAACTCATTCGTTACCGATGTGGCATCTTCAAACGACTGTGTCGCTTGTTCTTGTTGCCACTTCACCATTTCCACATTGCCGGCTAAGGTCGCCAATACTTGTGAAGCACGGGCGCCATTCTCACCCATGTTCTTGAAAACAGGAGCGAGTATGTCCATGTTGCCCAACTCCTTCAACTTTTGAAGGAGCATAAGCAGTCCCTCGTTGGTACTGCGTTTCAATGCCTTGTTCAGTTCGTCCAAATCCATGCCCGTTGCCTTGGCTATCTTGCTTGGCTCCTTAAAAAGGTTCATTATTAACTGAGATAAAGCCGTTGCCGACATCTCGCATGCTTGACCCTGGCTATCCAATACCGCAGCAAAAGCCATAATTTGCGGAATAGTCATGCCCGCTTGTGCGCCCACGCCCGCCATGCGCTTGCCAAACTCAGCGAGATAGCCAGCACTTGCCGTACAATTTTGCGAGAGGTCGTTAATTACAGAACCGACAGCGAGCAAGGATTTTTCTGTGCCAAGTCTCGCTTCATCACCAAATATGTTGGTGAGTTTGGAAAGCGTCAAGGTCGCTCCATCTCCCAACTCGTCCAATGCCACATTGATTTGGTCAGCAGCTTTGACAAAGCCCAAGACATCTTCTTTTGAAGATTTTCCGAGTCGCCCCGCTTCCTCCGCGAGTTTGTTCAAATCTTCACGCGAAGTACGGGTGTCCATCTTCTTAAAGTCCTCATTCAGTTCCTTCACCTCGTCATCAGCCAAACCCGTGAACTTGCGCACATTTGCCATTTCTGCGTCCATTTCTGCAAAAGCGTTCACAGCCTTGCGTCCTGCCAACACAAGACCCGTGCCGACAGCTGCCGCCCCTGCAATGATGTTGCCCCACTTATCCACAAAGCCATTGATGCGGTCCACAAGTCCCACATTCTCCTTTTCGGTCTCCCTTAGCTCCTCATTGACATTCGCGATTTCAGCCTTTACGCGCTTGATACTCTCACACTGCCTGTTCCACTCGTCCGTACCGCGTTCGATGCCGTTTAGTGAGCGTTTCAACTCCTTCAACGTCCTGTTCAACTCTTTCGGTGAAGCTTTATCCAGTCTCTTCAATACATTCTCCACCCCCTGGGTTGCACTCTCTATCTGCCCAATCTGGCGGCGGGTCTGCTTTAATTCACGCTGGAACTTCTTCAGCTGGACTTTATCGCCCGCAGCTGCTGCCTTTGTTATTTTATCTTCGAGGTCGCTCGCTTGCCGTTTCAACTGTTCAAGCATATTTTGCGCCTGTTTACCGTTCACTGTAAGCGTGACCGTAGCATTTGCGTTGATGTCTGACATAGTCTTTCCTTTTTGGGTGTTATTATAAGCACAAACTTAGTCATGCGCCAAAGAAGCAAAAAAGACGATGTATCAAGGCTTTTCAACTCCCGAAGTGGGCGTGATTTTTGAAGAAATCCGCGTATTGTTAAGTAGTAGCAAAACAAAAGCCTTGATACAGAAGTCTTTAGGGGATTGTTAAGGGGTTTCCCCTTAACCCCTCCGTCGGAAGACCCCCCGACCGCCCTACATCGTCAAACCGCGAACACCCCCACACCAAAGCGGAATATGTAAACAAATCTTAAATAACACCCTCGTTTGAGTTCCTTCACCCCGACAAAAGTCCCCAAAATGCACGAATGCCGAAAAGGTTGAACACATTGAAAAGGAAGAAAAGGCAACCAATGCACACACCACACCCACACAACGAAAACGCACCCCGAAGTTTCCACGAATACACCCCGAAGTTTCGCAAAAACCACGATTGCACACTCCAAGTTTCTCATGTGCATAGATGCCAAGTTTCCGCACACCCCCAATTTGCACCCCGAAGTTTCGCAATGCGCTCAAATCCGAGGTTTCGGACTATCTAAAACGACCCTCCAAGTTTCCACCTATCCAACAAAGCACCCCGAAGTTTCACAATGCGCTCAAATCCAAGGTTTCTGACTATCTAAAATGACCCTTCAAGTTTCGCGATGTCTACCCAAGCCCCCAACTGACACTTTGCAGTTTCTAAACCTTCAAAATCACCTTTCAAGGTCTCAAAAAATAACAAAACGACACCACGAGTTCCTTTATACTCATGAGGTTCGGGAGTTTCTGACTATCCAACGCCCCAACGCACCCCGACCAAACACCCACACCACGCCCCCCGAAGCCTTTCGGGGTCTCTGATAGCCTCCAAAATTCCCCACCTTTCAAGGGAAAATTTCACACCTTGGGGTCTCGACCGACCACACCCGCGCCACCGCGAACGGGCGGTAATCCGTCTGTGTGCGTGCCGAAAAATGCCTAACACTTTAGCAGATGCTAATCTGCCATAGTGTTAGGCACTTGAAGGCACGTACTCAGACGACCGCTGACGGGCATAAAAAGTGTGTTGTCGTGTTTTAGCGGACTTGTCCGCCATAGCACGACAACACGCTTTGTTGCCTAAAAAAGGCACGCTGTGCGATAAAACGGATTGGCGAGGCACGTAGCCTGTCCGCCACCAATAGAGCCTGCATCTTCTTTCGAGGTACGAGAAAGGTGATGTGGGCTTGACGGACTGACTTTGAAGCATGAAAAGTAGGTCCGCACATGAAAGAAGCCCAACCTCCCTTGAAGCATGAAAGGGTGGATTGGGCTTGAACGGAATGGCTTTGAACCCTGAGAAGCCTTTCCGCTAAAACGTGGGCTAATCTCCTTTGAAGCATGAAAAGGTGTTTAGCCCATTAAAAGGAACAGAGCAAAGCTACAAGACAATAGAGTGAAGTCTCGCTTCACTACAAAATCAAGCATCGGAGTCCCGACGATGGCACCACCAAAAGGCAGCTAAGGCTGCAAGGAATACCAAGGTCAAGATTAACTTGACAGGAAAAGTCCATGGTCTCGCCATGGACTCCCTCTGCTGAACCATGTTGGCGGAAGATTGCCGAGTCGCAGCGAGGCTGTCTTCCTCCCTTGTCTCTGTCTTGGTGCTCTCCTTTCGGCTTGACGAAAGGTGTGCACCATAGATACGAATGGATTGCGGCTTTTGCCGGGAAGTCCTTTGCGCCTTGGCGTTAGAAGCACCTTGCAGCGCATGGGGAGCTTCGATAGTTGGAGTCTCTGCTCCAACCCCGAAGCTCACGATGCAGCTGTCGAACAAAAGTTCGGTGTGCCGCCACACCGAATCAATGCGTGACGTTTGCCACTGATGCCGCTGCACCTGTACAGCGGAGTCCGTGGCAAACGTGTGCGTACTTGTGACTTTGTGCGTACTGCTGCACGAAGTGAGTAGGCACAGCCACATGATTATGGGAAAGAGACTGGCTTTCATAGGTCTTTTTGTACATTGAATGATGGGCAAGCTTTGCAGGAAAACTCATTGTGCCCATGCACAGTTGCATGGGGATAAACGAACTGAAGCTGCTGCACGAGTTGGCGAAGTGCCTGCTTTTGTTGTGGCGTGCGTGTGTCCTTGGGCGTTTTTCCGTCCTTGGCCACACCACCAATGTAACAGATGCCAATGCTGTGGGCATTATGCCCCAGGCAATGGGCGCCAGCTATATTCTCGGCACGCCCCTTGTGGACGCTGCCGTCCCGATAGATGACATAGTGATAACCAATGTCGGCAAACTTGCGTGCCAAGTGCCAACGACGAATGTCCTCCACCGTGAAGTCCTTGCCTTCGGGAGTGGCACTGCAGTGTATGATGATTTCGGTGATTTTACGCATGAGATTTAGTGTTAGAATTGTTCAACTTCTGTTCCTCCTCCTTGATGGCCTTGTCTATTGTTTCACCAATCTTGTCTTGCAATTGTGTGACCTTACGACCATAGTAAATGCTTACTCCGAAGATTGAGCCAGCATAGATGAGACATTGTGAGAAAATCCACAGGACAGAATCCGAGATTTCGCCTTTGGGCGGTGTGATGAACCCTGCGACAGCAAGGGCATAGCCGCCTACGAGCATGGCGAGGGCGGACCAAAATTGAATGCTTACTTTGGGTTTAGTCATTGTTCATTACATTTAGATATGTATTATCAAGCGTTCAGCTTTGTCTGAACAGTTTTCATCTTGTTTTCCAAGTCGTCCACGCGCTCGCCAAGCGTAATGATCATGTTGTAGAGGTTTACCAAGTCTGTTGAAGTGGCGTCCAGTATCTTTTTATCCTCCTTGCTCATGAGACCGTCCTTTGTGGAACTGGCTAACGGAATGGCGTCCGTGTAAAGCGCATTGAACTTCATGCCAAACTGCGAGAGCACGTACTTGTTCGTGTTCACGTCCCATGCCATGCGGTCAGGGAACAGACAGCCCCAGTCCTCGGCATAGCTTATCGTCTTGCGGTCGCTGCCCGTAAAGTAGATGGCACGCTGGAACACTTTGGCATGGTTGAATATGATTTGTCGGCAGTAGTCGTTCTCGATGTTCTGAAAGAGCGTGATGCTCATGTGCTTCTGGTACGTGAGGTGCGCCACCACGATTTCGGCATTGCCCGAAATTGAAGGGTCGCGCAAGGCATTGAGCGCAGCTGTCTCTTCCAAGAAATTGCCCAACTCCTTGACGCGCGTGTTCAAAGCATTCTGCACATCGGTCACGGCACGTGTGATGGTCAATCCCGGCACGCTTGCCGTAGCCATAGGCAGTGTGACGCTGAATAGCTGTGTACCTACGGCATTGCTTGCCGCCAACACGCGCGAACTGCTTGTATAAGCAAGGGAAGTAGCTATGGTGTCTGTGACAGCGGACACCGCCTTGTCGATGGTGCAGACGTGGTCATAATACTTGTTGAGCTGCTGCACCTGTGCAGCGGTCATCACGCCCGCACTCGAAGAGGTGGCGGCAGGGAGGGCAAAAGCATTGTCGATGCTTTTCAGTTCCCCCGTGACCATGTTCAGAAGCGTGGCAGAAAATGCCACACTCACCTTGTTCACTTCCCCCAACTTGAAGTGCTGAATGACTTGCTTGGCTTCGCCCAATTTGGTTTTCCAAGATTTTAGGGAAGCAATGTTTGTGTTGCTGTTGGAGATGGCAAGCTTTACCCTTGCCATGTCCTCGGTGCAACTTGTAAGGCTCTGCACCTGTGCAGCGGACATTACCCCGGCTTGTGCGGTGGTGGCGGCTTTGAGAATTATATTGTCTGCCTGTCGTTGCAGCACACCGCTTGAGGGGTTGCCCTGAATGACGGACAGACAGACCTTGTCTGTGCCGACTGTCCCGAGACTGATGCTCTGCAACAATGTGGAGAGTTTCAGAAAATTGGCTTTCCAAGCCGTGAGGGATTGTAAGTCCGTGTTTGTTGCGGCAGCAGAGAGCAAGTCTGCCAGGGCTTGCAATATCACGCCCAGATTTTCGGGGGTGATGGCGGCTTCGGTGCTTAATGCCCGAAAAGCCGTGATTTGCTTGGTTATGTTTGTCGTATTCATAAGCTAATGATTGTATCTGAGGTACTTATCGTCCAAAGATTGGGCTACCACGCCCACAAATTCTTTGGCCATGTTGTCGGCAAGGAAGTCCCTTAGGTTCATGACCGAAGCGTAATATTTGCGCGAGAACCAAGGTTTCTTTTTGCGCTTGCGCTCCCTGCCAATGTCACCATTGTTACCTCGTGGGATTTCCTTACCCGTACCAAAGTTCTGCCAAAGTCCATACTCTAAAAAAGACTGACTTAGTCCGAGTTCCATGAACCGCCCGTCGGCACGGTGCGGTAACGACTTGGGCGAAGCGAGCAAGGCACCTGTGTCAATCACATCGAGCAAGGTCATTTGCTCTTTCCATATTTTGAGCATGGTTTCGTTAAAAGCCGTGACGAACTTTTCGCGTTCGGAAAAGGCACGTTGCTCGGCATCATTCGTTGTTCCACTCATCTGCATTGTATCTTAAATCCGTAAACGTGTCCACAGCAATTTGGAAGTAGGCACAGGCGCAGCCCGAAAAGAAATACTCGTTCATTTCGTTGAACGTGATACGTTCATCGAGGTAAATGCACGATTGTTCTAATCGTGTCCGTTCAAGAATGAGTTGGCTCATGAATTGACGGAACACCTCTCTGAGTGTTTCCATGCAGGAAAGCCTTGCCTCCATGTCATCTATGGCATGGCGCATGGCAAGAAAGATGGTTTTCACGCGCCTTGTGCGTGGCGTGTTGGCGAGAGCGATATAGCCCTGGCTCATGTCGCTCACACAGACAAAAGCCGTGGTGCTTTGCATGGCTTGCAGTGCCTCTTCAAAGCCTTCCAAGCCCGACACGCGGACAAAGGCAAAGCCTTGTGCGGTGGCAAGCTTGTTGCGGATAACCAAGTCTTGAAAGAATGCCGTGGCATTCCAATTGAGATTTGATTTCATAAGGTGACATGATTAGATATTTATTACTATCTTTGCGATGTGGGGGGAGCGTTTAATCCCTTTAGGGACACGTTCCCCATTCCAGCCAAGGCATTTGCCTTGGCTTTTTTATTTAAGTTGGTTACGTAGTTCTTGTGCTTCTTGTGCCTTGGCATCAAGCTCCGTCAAGGCACGCCAGCAGTCCATTTGCAAAATGGCTGCTTCCTTGGTGATGTCGCCTCCTGTGAGTGCACGGATTTGTGCGTTCATCGCCTGTCGGAGTTCCTCTCCGACCCCAAAATCAGCACTCCCCAAGAGATTGCTTTGCTCTTGGGGTATGTTGGTGAAGAAATGTGGGAACATACGGGTGAAGTTCGCTTTGACAGAAGCGAACCAATAAAATACAGAAAGCAGTTCTGCTTTCTCCAAATAAGCTTTATCCGAAAGTTTCGGATAAAGCAAATGCGCCATCTCCGCAAGGCATTCCATGCTTTGCGTGTGCAGAAAACCTTGGTAATAGTTCTCGCAAGCAAGATAGTCCTCAAAGGGGACAGTTTGCAAATCGGCAGTGACTGCCGATGTACCGCAAATAACAGAAATACGCACAGGCATAGGAGCAAAGCTCTCCAAGAAAGCGAGTTGTCGCGCAGCAAAAGTGACTTGCCAATCGGCAAGCACCACTTGGCGTTTGCTTTTCCTGTCCTTAATCAAACAAGCGTGTTTGTCAGTATGACAGAGCACAACAAATTCAGCCCATTTGCAAACGCAAAGGGCTAACACCTCATTCATCGGCAAATCGCGTGCGACTTGTCGGAAGAAAAACAGCAATTGCTGGTCGGACAGTTCCGACCATGACTTGGGCAGGGATAAAGAAAATGCTTCCATACCGCGAAAGTATGGAAGCATTGTACTCATAGAAAAGACGAGTTAGTAAGCCTTGAATTTGAATTTATCTACATAGAAAGGCATTTCCTTATTGGCAAGTTCTTGCATTCTCGTAGCACGGAAGTCAGGGCGTTTGGCCATTGCATTCATGAGCCAAGTTTCAAAGATGAAACTTTCAACGAAAGGCACAGATCTTTCGTAGCCTGTAACCATATTCGCCCCAGTTCTTCTTTTGAAATACAGGATGTCATCTTCGTTCGTGTTAAGTGTAAGACAGCAGCAGAAATGAACGTTTACAGGGCGTTCCTTGAAAATGCCCTCATATTGATCTGCAAAATCAATCAAAGAGAAAGGCTCTTTGTCTTTATCTTTTTTGTCCGCAGGAAAGGCAAAAGCCCCAGGGTCGCCATGAAAGCACAGATATACAATGTTGTAATCAAAATAAGACTTGTTTCTTAGATGTTCGATGTAATAATCAAAATCCTTTTCGCAACATACATTGCGAAAAGTGTAACTATCAATACCACTATGGGGAGCGGTATTGAGTAGAAATTCCAACAAAGGTTTCACGTAAGAATCTGATTTCAGATCGTGAACCGACTTTACCCATTCAGTTTCAAGGCAGAATATTTTGCTCATTGTTGTATTGTTTTGCTTGCAAATATACAACATTAGAACCAATACCCACCTTTTCTTTTATCATTCTTGTACCCATGATTTTCAAAGAGAGCAGCGGTTTCCGACTGCTTCCACTCCTCAAAAATGCCATCGGGAGCATTACGGAGGGAGTTCACGACCTCTATGCAAGATGGTATGGGGACTTCTCCTTCTTCCCGTAACATATACAGTTCAATGGCGAAGATGTGCCTCCAAGCACGCTTGTAGTGCGGTGCAGATGGGGTCTCGCCCCATTTGCCCAATAGCTCTGCTTGGCGCAGAGTCGCCAAGAGTTCACAGGAGAAGAAATCATGCGCCAATCGTTCCTCGATGGCGATGAGTTTAGAATGCAGTTCCTGATAACGCTGCCAAGAGTGGTCGGTGCTGCCGAGTTTCCGAGGCAGATCCAACCACGGGTAAAGCGTTTGCTCGAAGAATTGGCATGGGTCGCTTGTCGCCCATGCTCCCGTATTTGCCAACAAGGGAAGCAAGATTGAAAGCGTGTCATCACGCATTTTCTCCAACGACAGGAGCAAGCGTTCCACGCGCTCCTTACTGGCAGGGGCTATGTTGGTGTTTGAAACGACCCCAAATCCGTTGGGTGTAAGCACCAAATCCAACTGTGGCACGGCATGGAGCATGGCTTCTGCCACCACAGCCATACGTGCGTAGTGCAACAACTTGTTGTTCGCATTCTCTGAAACAGAGAGCAGTTCCGTAAGGACTGCCTCAGAGAGGAACGTGATCGTGAGCCACGCTTCCGCCACCTCCAAGTGCGGAGCAATTTTATCAAAGAGCAAGGTCTCGCCTTGCACAGACTTCAGCACATTCGGCACGAATTGCAGAAGCACATTGTTATCGGGTATCAGCTGGCTCATGCGTTTTCAGTATTAGGGGTTACACTCACCTGTTTGGCGTCTTTGTTCTCGTCCAACGTGGTGAGTTGGATAAACGGACAGTCGGGATAAGCCCCGTCCCATTTGTTAAACCTTATAATCAATCGGTGCACATTAAACAAAAGGTCGTGATACGGCTTTTGCAAAGCTTGTGCAATCGTATAAAGCTCGCGCTTGTCGCTGCCCGAATTATTCGTCTGCGACTTACCCGGCACAGAACCCACAAGGTTTGAGTGCACACGCATGGTAAAGCACATCATGTTCACCGCCTCGATAATATCCGTAGCCCAATCACCACCCTCCTTGTCCGTCTCTATCTTATTGATCACCACATCATGCTGTTCCTCCCCGTTGGGAGACACATAAAACTCCGAGAAAAGCACCTTGCCCGAGTTCTCCATGCCCGTGAGGAAATTGATGATGTTGTCCTTTTCCTCGTTTACTCGCTCCTGTTGCTTCACGCGGTCGGTAATGCCCTCCGCCTTGAAGATATTGCTCCAAAAAGATTTGGCAATCTCAATGTGGTATTTGATAGGTGCAGAGTTTTTCAGTTTCGCTTCCTTTGCCACCCCGATTAGTTGCTTAATGTTGTACCACTTGCCCTTGAAAAGCGAGGCATAATAAGGAATGGGATAATATGTGCTGTCAGGCGTCGGCACACGGCTGACCACGGCAAACTTGCGTTTGCCCTTCTTCACTTGTGCCTGCAAGTCCGTCCAAGGACTTTGCGGGTTGAGCAGTGGAATCACCTCCACCTGTTCCGCCCGCACCGAATTGCGCCAATTCGCGTATAACACTTGTGGTATCACGCCCTCCTTGTTGGCAGGGGCAAAGCGAACATAGCAAGCCTCCTTGCGCAGCACCCTCACCACCTTGTTGCCTTGCTCATTGAGAATAATCACGCTCACGGCAAAGCCGAAGTGCTTGAAATCTTGGCAAACACCGAGGAAATAACTCGCCATGTCGTTATCCAAGAAGAACTCTTCGACCTCGTTCACCACTTTTCGTTTGCACATTTCATCAGTCTGGTACACCAAACCGCTTCCATAGCACACCTCTGCATTGAACATTTGACAAGTACTCAGTGTCTCATCACTCTCAATCAGATTGATAATGTCATACGGCATTTGGTCGTCTGCTCCCCAAGGCATATAGCTCACCTTGTCGCTCACATGGCGCGGTGAAATCTCCTCCGCTTCCTTGAAAACTTCGCTGCTCTTGGTGGTGAACGCTGCTGCGGCATGATAGCCGGGCAGATCGTTCACGCCTGTTATGTGTAAGTAATTGAAATCGCCCATAGTTTTGACTTTTTAATGCAAAACTATGGGCGATGGAGTATTTATGAAAAGACGTTTTTACTTAATAGCAAATATCACATGGTCTTCGACCTTTCTTCTTTGCCTTATAAAGTGGTATCTCTTTTATTTTATGACCTCTGATTGTATAACAATCTTCTGTTGAATGGTAGCATTCCCCATGAGGTGTTATATAAACTTTGGGACTATCTTCTATTTCGGCACGTTCCTTTAAGTCCCAATAAGGCGCACTTGATATAAATAGCCAAAAGCCAAGTAAGGGACCTAATGCCATCCCCACGCAACCAATAGAAGTTCCTATTTTTTCTCCCCACAATTTTTCAAAAGGAATCGTGGCAAAGGTAGGTGAAATTATGGCAAATGTAAATATTGATAAGCAAAAGAAAAAAATAGTACCTACAAATTTTAATTCTGCAAACCACCATAAGCAACCTAAGAATGTAAGGAATAATATTATACTAAGTAATCCTTTTATATACTCTTTTATGTGTTCTTTCTTTTCTCGCTTAATACGTTCTTCTTTTTGCCGAAGTTCCTCCTCTGTTGGAGGTTGTACCTTGCGAGGTGGCTTTTGGTATTGTCGAAGATTATTAAATATATTCATATCATTCAGCAATCATCAGCAAGTTAGGAAGTTCTTCGTTTATAGCCTCCAAGTAAGCAACGATATACTTATCGTCACCACACCCAGCATATTGTCCCCAAATAGGCTCATCTGTCGTTTCATTATGACTATTGGGGTATGCCATATAGTAATCAGTCAATTCTTCTTGGATTGCATCATACATTTTCCATATCTGACTTCTACTCGGGTTCTTGGCTTTGTCATCAAACTTCCAACGGAAGTATGGTGCAAGGGCTTTGATGCTTATCAAACCCTTTTCATAGTCCTCTTTCATCTTTGCGACAAAAGTATCTTGTTGCTTGAAGTAGTCCATAAATCTGTGCTTTAAGTTATATCGCAAAGGTACTAAATAATAGGTAATTAGCAACCTATTCGTAAGCTATTTACAAATTAATTCAACCAAAATTGTCGAATTTAATTTGTAACTTTGCACCCCAAAAACTTGCAAAAATGAAAGATTATGCTAAAAGGAGGCTACCCTCCACTCTACATAAACTGCGAAAGCAGTACAAACTCACCCAAAAAGATCTTGCTGACAACCTTGGAATAAGCGTTGCTATGTATAGCAAAATCGAGTTAGGTGAGCGTTCTTTACCCCAAAAGCATATATCTAAACTTGCGCAGTATCTTAATATAGATGTTGCTGAATTTAGAATATTATATCTTGCAGACAAACTCTATAGTGAAGTAAGCAACTATCCACGTGAAATGGCTGGAAAAGCTCTTAACATGGTCTTTAACCAATATAACCACCAATCAGAATGAAGAAGAAATATACTTTTATCGACTTGTTCGCTGGATGTGGTGGCTTGTCTGAAGGTTTTTACCGAATGGGGTTTAAGGCACTTGCTCATGTTGAAATTAATCATTGGGCGTGTGAGACTTTAAGAAAAAGAATGCTTTATTATGGATACAAAAATGTAGACAAAGAAGTTATTGAACATGACATCACATCCGATGACATCTTAAATCTAATCAACAAGGCCGTTGATGGTCGGGAAGTTGACATAGTTATAGGTGGCCCTCCTTGTCAAGCATATTCTACTGCTGGTCGTGTGAGGGATTCTAAAGGCATGGCCATAGATCCTAGAAATTATCTATTTGAAAGCTATGTGAAGATATTGGAGTACTACAACCCCAAGTTTTTTGTTTTCGAAAACGTCACAGGTATTTTATCTGCAAAAGTGGATGGAAGTCCTATTCTTCCAAGGATCATAGAAGCACTTGGCAACAAATATAAAGTAATTGATACACCTTCCATACTAGTACACAATACTGCTAATTATGGTGTTCCTCAGTTAAGGAAGAGAGTCATTATCATGGGGGTTCGTAAGGATATTTCAAATATTGAAGTATCAGACCTTTACAATAGTGTATCCAAAACTCATTGGCTTCCAGACACTCCTGAAAGTGAAAGAGATAAGATGGAACGCTACATTGATGTAAAACAAGCTATAGGTGATTTACCTGCTGTTGAACCAGGGTGTGATGCTTCATCCGAAAAATTTGATTATCCATGTGACAATTCGTTTCTTAAACGTATAGGGCAAAAAGGTATTCATCCACTAATGGATCATATTGCAAGAAAACATAACGATTTGGACAGAGAACGTTTTGCCGTTATGATACATAACCATTGGACATTTGGCCAACTTCGGAAAGAAATGCCTCAATATGAACATGAACACGCAAGGGTCTTTGACAATAGCTATGTTGTTCAATGGTGGAATCTACCATCAAAAACGATACTAGCGCATATTCATAAAGATGGGTTCCAATTTATCCACCCTGATGAGAGGCAAGCTCGAACTTTTACAGTAAGAGAGGCTGCAAGAATCCAATCATTCCCAGATGATTTTGAATTTGCAGGTTCACGTGGAGAGAAATACAAACAAATAGGTAACGCAGTTCCACCTTTGTTCGCAGAAGCTTTAGCAAAAGCGATAAAGAAGAACTTAGATAAAATTGAGGAATGATTTTCAAGTCCGTTTCAAATATTTCAACAAAAGAAAAAGATGATTTTATTGAAAAGATACTCATCTACATTCGTATTGTTGAAGTCATTGCTGAGCAAAAACATCTTTGCATACCTATTTCCAAAGCCATTACAGAGGAGATGGTTCAGGAGATTATTGATATGGGTGTCATTGAAAGTATAAATGACTTAGCTATTCTCCAAAAGAAAATAAGTCATTATTATCAACGATTTATTGATAGCATTTCTTTTTACCTTGCGAATAAAGCCTTGTATGGTAATCAGCTTGATAAATTGAACAATAAAAAGAGGAAACAACTGCAAGTGCAAGTGATTAAACAAAACAAGCCTACATTTGCAGACTTCTTCGCAGGTGCAGGTGGCTTAAGCTGTGGATTCACTCAAGCAGGTTACCGTGTGTGTTTCGCGAATGATTTTGAAGATGTTTGTGTTAGGACATACAGATATAATCATCCAGAATTACCAGCGAAAAAAGTAGTTTTAGGTGATATTCGTAAAATAGTAGACCATATAGAAGACTACATTGATGAGAGTGTTGATGTTGTAGTCGGTGGTCCACCTTGTCAAGGTTTTAGTAGTGCTAATCAACAACGCATCATTGATGATCCAAGAAATGAACTTTATAAGTATTATTTGAAAGGAATCAGTAAGATACTTCCAAAGTTTGTAGTCATGGAGAATGTAAAGGGAATGCTCAAAGTTGCAGATCAAGTAGTTGAAGACTATAGTAACATAAAGGAAGTGCGAGATGGCATTACATACACATATTCTGTTGCATATAAGCTCTTGAACTCTGTTAATTTTTCAGTTGCTCAAAGTAGAGAAAGACTCATTTACATTGCTGTCAGGAATGATGTAATGAAGGAACATGGTATTACTCCTACAGATATTTTTAACGACATAGAAAAATCAAATCAGAATAAGTCTCACTTCCTATTGAAAGATGCTTTAGAAGCAATTAAGCCCTTAGATGCCCCTCGCATAAAGAACATGAATGAGGTTGATGACGACAAAACAGGTAAGAAAGTTGATGTGAATACATTTCATGGAAATGAAAATTCATATTTGTGTCTAATAAATAGCAATCGAGATATACCTATTTTGTTTAATCATAAAGCAAGGTTTGTAAACGATATAAACTATGAAATTTATCGTTTACTAGACCAAGGCAATGACGCATCAGACCCTAAAATTGTGGGAATAATGCCCTATGCGAATAGACTGCATTGCTTTAAGGACAAATATTACAAATTAATTGCGAATCGACCCTCCAGAACAATTACAGCTCACTTGCGCATGGATTGTCATTCGCATATTCATCCTTTTCAGATAAGAGCTATAACTCCGAGAGAAGCAGCAAGGTGTCAATCATTTCCTGACGACTACTTGTTTCTTGGTGCTTACTTAAAAACATATATGCAAATTGGCAATGCAGTTCCTTGTCTGATGGCAAAAGGCATTGCTGAAGCGATAAAAAAATATCTATAATATGAGCATCCTAAATATATCACAATATACCCATCGTCCCAACCTAACAGAACTAGGTATGGCGTCAACGCATGAAACATATTTGCTCGTTGCATCTCAATTCGATCTTTCTGGTATTTTTCCTCATAGTATTGAGGTAAATGTAAAAGATACCCATTCAGAGAAAACCTATGAATTAAAATCTGCAATTGGAAACGAATTCAGAATCAATCAAATGGGGAAATTATATCGAGATTATGATGTTCGCCCAGGTGACGAGATTATAATAACAAAAATAGAAAAAGAAGATAACTATGATGTTTTTATAACTGTAAACAAATTCAACAGAGTTGTCTTAACCACAACAAAAAACGGAACAGAAATATCCAATATAGAAAGAATCGAAGGATTAAAGAAAGACTATGGAATAGTTGAATTGGACGCAACAAATGGGGGAAAAAATATACATCTTTCTTTTCAATTCAAAGGAAGTGAGAAAAAGAGAAAGGATTCTCCAAGTCCAACAGATTTCTACATAGTAAAGCAAAATGGAGAAAATATTCCAAATGGAGCCTACTTCTTAAATATTAATGATAATTCGGCATTACAACAACTTCCTAAATGTGAATTTGCAAAAGTCTCAGTTGATGAGAGCCTGCTGAATATACATTCAAATATCAAACTGAGTATGAAAGTTAATAAGTACCAGCAAATCTACTATGGTGCCCCAGGCACTGGTAAGTCTTTCGATATAGACCGCATCACAAAGACTTACTCCACCATACGCACCACCTTCCACCCCGATAGTGACTATTCCACTTTTGTTGGTGCGTATAAGCCCACTATGACAAAGAGCAAGGTGTATGGTGCGCAAGGACCTGTACTTGACAATGGTAGCGAGGTAGAGGAAAACCGCATCACCTACACCTTTATCAAGCAAGCCTTCTTAAAAGCCTACCTTGGTGCATGGAGGAAATATGCCGATGGTGGTGACGAAGTGCAACCGCAGTTCCTTGTGATAGAAGAAATCAATCGCGGCAACTGTGCGCAAATCTTTGGTGACTTGTTCCAATTACTCGACCGCAGCAGCAATGGTTTCTCCACATATCCCATCGAAGCTGATGCCGACTTGCAAAAGGAGATAGAGAATGCTTTCAGCGAGGAAGACGAATACAAGATAGAGGGCGACTTGGACGTGGCAGGTGCGGTGAAAGGCTACACTAGCAACTACGGCAAAAGTCTTTCAGAAGACATAAAGAGTGGCCGTGTACTGCTTCTGCCCAACAACCTTTACATTTGGGCTACGATGAACACAAGCGATCAAAGTTTGTTCCCAATCGATAGCGCCTTCAAACGTCGTTGGGATTGGAAATACGTGCGCATTGCCAATGGTTACGAACGCGATGAAGAAGGTCATTTCAAGTTGGACGATCAATGTCAACGTATTCCTTTGAATTGGCAGATAAAGGTTGATGCCGAGACAAAGTTTGATTGGTGGGATTTCATTCAAGCCATCAACGAAAAAATCGCCGACACCACAAGTTCCGATGACAAAAAAAGTTAGGTTACTTCTTCTGCAAGCCACAAGGAGATAGTAAGACGATTGATGCAGAAACCTTTGTGGGCAAAGTCATTTTCTATCTTTGGAACGATGTGTTCAAAGATGAAGATGCCGACATCTTCAAATTGGGTGCGAAGTCACCCACCTTTGACCAATTCTATACAGAAGATGCAAAGACGGGCGACATAAAAGCCGATACCGAAGTCGTTCGTTTGTTCCTTGTGGACAAATTGCAACTGAAGCCTTTGGAAAATAACGAGAATGAGAGTGACGAAGAAGAAGATGAAGATGGAAACATTCCATCATCAACTACTCGCAACTACGACAAGTTTTCTATCAATGGCAATGGTAGATATGGCAAGAACCGCTTGGCTGCCGAGTGTGTAAAGGAGTACATTCGTTTGAACCCTGATATGTCAGCAGAAGATGTATTATCCAATTGGCAATCATTGGGCATGATTGTATCTTACTTCGTCGAATCACAAGAAGAGCACGAAGCAAGAACAGACAAGTGCAAAGATCGCGTGGAAGCCATTCCATGCGGTTCAGAAACAATCTACGTTGCCATTGATGGCTACGGAAGCAACGGCAAGGCTGATGTATTGATGAATGCTGTAAACCAAAAAGATTGGGGTATAAGAATTGCAAAACTTGACTAATGCGCATCTTAATAGAAGAATACCAGTACGCCTATGATGACGTGAAAGACGTTATCAAGGGGCTTGTGGAAACTCACGATTCGGACGGAAAAGTGAGCCTACCTTATGTAGGCTACTACTTCAATCCGAGTCATGAGGTACAAGACTGCGTGTTTATCTTGCCCAAGGTGCTGCTCGAAGGAAAGTTTGGTGAGGAAAAGGTTTTTGGGCATATAGCCCCCGAAAACCTTATCCATGCCGATGAGTGCAAAGAGTTGAAACCCGATGAAGCCAACTTCATCTACAACCTATCGGTGTGGATATACCGCGCCATCAGTGTGTTTAAGAAGAACGAGTACAAACGCACAGGAGGCAAGAAAAATGCCCCGTCGATTGTGCTACACAAGCAAGTGCAGTCCGTAGGTGGCAGCACAAGGCGCAAACAAACAATTACCTTTTTGGACGTGCTCTTGGAACTGCAACGCTGGAACAAAGAGAACGAACAGTTTGTGACGTTCATCTTGAAGAACCTCCATTCTGGTTACAACAAGATCAATTGGACACGCACCATTAGCAAGTCGTCAGCCATACTGCAAACCTACGGAACGGGCGGTGCAAGGCAAGATGTGACCTACATCAACCCAGTGAACAAGAAACGGCAGATCAACTTCGATGAAGAGTTGCTGATCATCTATTATAGCATCTTGCAATACATGAAAGATGCGTATGGGTTCCCTATAAAGATAAACGTGAACTTCCCCTTAATTAAGGGACGAAAGTTCGAGAAATATCTGAACGGCTATGGTGTGCGTCGTTTGAAGCAAATCAAATACAAATACTTCTCCGACAAAGCCCTGGAGCTATGGAAGCTATGCAACGACTTCTTTGCCCGTCCCAAAGTTTCAGACCTACGAGTGGATAACCGCGAGTACCTATTGGTAAAGAGTTTCCATGTTGTGTTTGAAGCCATCATCGATGAGCTGATAGCTGGCGATCAGCAACTGCCCACCGAGTTGCTTGACCAACCCGACGGGAAGCGTGTAGACCACATGTATCAGTATCAAGAGCTGACCAACAACGATGCAGATGACAATATCTATTACATTGGCGACTCCAAGTATTACAAGCGAGGCAATAGTTTAGGGAAAGAAAGCGTTTACAAGCAATTCACCTACGCCCGTAACGTTATACAATGGAACATCGACCTTTTCAATGATGGGAAGCCCGAAGAACAGAAAGGTCACATCAAACTGCGCGATGACGAAACAGAGGGTTACAACATCATTCCCAATTTTTTCATCTCAGCCAACCAAAACATATTGAAGCCCGAAGACGACATAAAGCTCACCGAAGGCAGACAACGATACTACCTTAGTAGGCAGTTTGAAAACCGCTTGTTCGACCGCGACACGTTCCTTTTAGCCCACTACGATGTGAACTTTCTGTTTGTGGTTGCCCTCTACGGGCGTAACAATCAGGCAAGCAAGGTGGCATGGCGAACTAAGGTGCGGAAACTTTTCCGCACACAGATACAGCAAATGCTGAAAGAGAACTTCGAGTTCTATGCCATGACTGCTCATGCAGACATTGCTCCTGAGCGTTACATCAAGGAACACTTCCAAATGGTGTTGGGAAAAATGTATCACCCCTTTGATGGGCGCGAAGGCAGCGACCAACAATATTACTCCCTCGCCTTGCGCAAGCCCGAAAGCGTGGAAAACAATGATGCGCTAAAATCCCGATTGCAAGAAGAGAACGAGCAAGTGTTGTTTGAACTGCAAGATGCCTTTTACGTGGCAAAATGTGAGTTGGGTACAGATCCACGAGCATTGCCCGAAAAAGATATGCCCATTGTTGAGCCACGTTCGCATGACGATGTACCCGAAGATTTCTTGACCATGCACTACTTGGAGAAATACCCCAACGATTCAATCTTGATAGGTGGCTATAATGGTTGGAAGCAACTCAACTGGATATTTGGTCGTAAGGGAGGTAAGCGCGATGACGCCTACAATGTGCGTTTAGGCGGTAAAGACGTGCCTGGAGCGGTGGTAAAGAGTCGCGATTACGTAAAGCATGCTAAGTTTGTAATCCTCTATGACTTTGAGCATCAAATCAAGCGTTTATACACCTTCCGTGTGAAGAATACAGGTGAGATGAGCAGAGAGAAGATGCTAGAGACGGGGTACGAAGCACCGCGTCATGATCGTTACTTCTGCTATTTCTTCGATGAAGAAATCACGCTTGGCAAGTTCGACATTGAGAGTATTATCGAAACAGAGAGTAAAAAGCCCGGATATGTGGAGGGTATGCCTATCTACTTGACGGGGGAAGAATTGATTAAATTTAGGAAGTAATATGGTTCTCTTAGAAGTATTGATATTCTTGGGCTACATGATAGTTCCTATTCTATTCTTCGGCGTGCTTTTTTACATAAGAAAAAAACGGCCAGAATGGAAAGGGCAATACTCAGAAAAACTTGCCTATCATAAAATGTTGGAGTTGCCAGATGAATATCACATCTTTAATGACCTATTCTTTGAAAACAATGGTTATACAACACAAATAGACCATGTAGTGGTTTCACCTTACGGAGTGTTTGTGATAGAAACCAAAGGTTACAAGGGATGGATATTGGGCGGTGAAAATTCAGAGTATTGGACACAAGTAATATATAAGCGCAAGTCTCAGTTCTATAATCCAATAAAGCAGAATGAAGGACATGTGCGTTTCCTCCGACATTTGCTTTTGAACTCGGCGGAAATTCCCATTATACCCATCGTTGTATTCAATGATGAAGCGGAGTTGAAAGTATATATTCAAAATCATATCGTTGTCAATCGCTATTATCTAACAGACGCGATAATGCGCTATCGCACAGCTGTTATGAGTGAGGAAACACGACAATGGGTTATTGAAACATTGAACAAGCATCTTGTTTATGAAGATAAAGAAAAGAAGAAACAACATATTGTGAACACTTACATACGTGAGAATAGAACAATTTCAATGCTCAATAATGGTGTTTGTCCTGAATGTGGAGGACAATTAGTTCAGAGAAACGGACGACATGGCCGTTTCTTTGGATGCTCCAATTACCCGAAATGTAGATATACTATTAAATAAAACCATAAAATTATGAAAAGAATAGGATACATATATAGATATAATAAAGATGAACAACAGGGCATCCTTGTTTATGGGCAATATAAAAATCAACGTGGGGCTATTTGTGACCTGCCCATTAAGTTTAAAAAAGAGGCTTGCGTTACTTCAATTGAAACAGGTAATTTAGTGTACTTTGAGCTATCAAATCGAGAGGCTTCAGAAATCGAAATAGCGTCATTGAATAATTTCAAATTAGATAATCTTGAGAATGCTCTAAGAAACAAATACATTTATTCAAACCAAGATACACACATAATATTCGAGTATTTAGGCGATATTATGCCAATGAATTTGGAAGAGGAAAATATAATTACTGAAGAAGAAAATTGTGAAAATGGATTCTCTTTAAAACTTTTGGATGAACTCTTAGAGGATGATGACGATGTAATGTTATCCTTTATAGACGACTTATATAGCAGCAAAGATGATCTGTTGCCGTATCACGATATTCATTCGGAAAATAGAGGCGAGACTCCTTTATCTCAAAATATTGACGAATTGTATGAGTGCTTTGGAAAGCGAAAGCATAAAGTTCATCAATATAAATTTGATTGTACATCTTTGGATATTTTGGATATATCACTATGGTTTCAATCGAATCACCTAAATGATGGATATTATGGATCAACAATTGATGAATTCAAAAAGCTATGTGATATATTCCTTTTACGAAAAGTCAATGATCAGAAAGGTGTATCAGAGTCACGCATAGATTTTATATCCACCACATATTGGGAGAAGCTTTTGAATAAGTTCAATGATGATGATATAAAGCTAATTATACATGACTATCCATTTCTCCAACCACTATTGTCTTCAGATTTCTGTTTAAGAAACTTAGATGTTCTAACTGACGAAATTGGAATGCCTAATATAAACATTTGCAAAAAATATTGCGAATATAAAATTAGCGAATGCAATTCAGCGACTTTATATTCAATTCTATATGAAAAAATCGAGAATTATAGAAAATACCATAATGCCCAAAAAGGGTATGGGATTTATCTAGACAAAATTAGTCCAAGATATTTAAAGAAAATGTCATGCGAACTAAACAAGAAATTTGATCTCTCAATAAGGAAGGACATTATAGAAAATCTTAAGAGGATTCTTAATCTAAAAAATTGCGCCATCTCTATTGAAGATAAAAAAGAAGATTTAGTTCTATTAGGACGTTTCTTAGAAGCGATGGAAAGACATCCATATATTTTGTTTGAATTTTATTACAAAGATTTACCAACTGAATATAGGAAAATCTTGCACGAACCTATAAAAAAATGGATAAATAGAAAAACCGTAAAATATTCACATGATAGTGACTATAACTGATTTTACTTTACACTTTTCTTGTTGTTTTACTAAATTACTTCACTCTCTTTTTATTACTTTACTGAATAACTTTACAATGTAGGAAAAGTGTTACTG
>OIWT01000824.1_pt1 | contig 41103 bp, 60 predicted proteins | sample 1587701 | NCBI WGS metagenome assembly OIWT01 (sample SAMEA3888904, study PRJEB22519) | human gut metagenome | biome: human gut; feature: human-associated habitat; material: faeces | place: Denmark | collected 2009 | reverse complement strand
CCTGCTCGCTTTCGTGAATTGTGCATTACCTGCATTGCCTCCATCTCCTTGGAGATTGGAGATAAGGGAGGCTGTAGCAGCGAATCGGAATAGCTGAGCAGAGGAGAGGAGGAGCCACTATAGTCAATGGAGGGAAATGAAAAGAAGGTATCGAGGTTGTGATTCACTACAAATCAGCGTCCCTACACTCTTTCACGCTCATCCCATGAAGAAGACTTGGCGAAGACAGAGTTCAGCAAAATGGCTGCATTGCACTCCTTCTTGAAAACGGAGTGTTCCGATGCATGCACAAACTCTGTCGCTTCATCATCCTGCCATTAAGAGTGGACACAAGACATACCATTAGGCAAGTGACGGAAAGTTGTCCTTCTTGAAGAAGAACTTCACAGAACGAATCTCCCTTTTTCTTCAAACATGAAACCAGGGGTTTCACTCCAGTCGCCTTTTCATCAGACGATGAAACGGATACACTTTTCCACGACAATACCTTATCGTTAGATGGGTTTTATTTTTCAAACTAAAGCCATTGATGCAGTTTCTTCTCCCTCCTCTGTGCATCTACTGTGAAAATGCGCTTTCCGCGAGTACTTCACAAAACAAGGAGCATTATGTTCTCGCAAACAAGGAATGAGTTCATTGAGCTCATTCCCGTTTGATTCTCCACCCATGATTCAAAGCACAAACGGGCGTTTGAATTGTGTCGTTCCGACTGTCCCCGTTTTCCTCGTTTCCCCGTTATGAGCGTTTTCTTCACTCGCTTCAGATGATAATGCGCATTCATTGTGCTGTCATCTCTATCGCGTGAAACTGCATGAGAGAAGGTCAGAGCAATACGTCTCCTCTCCATTTGCGAGTGCTTTGGGCAATGATCGTCCCAGTTGATACACTCGTTTTCACTCATCTGAGAGAAGATATTTTCAGTACGAATTGAGAAATGAATGCACATTTGTTGAAGTGGGGTTTTTGGATAGTAGAGTGTGTGAATTAAGAGTACTACATTGTATTGCGATGATGTGAGAGCAAAGGAAAGAGGGATGGGGATTGCCATACTCAACCCTTCTCTTCTTCTTCCAATCGTCTACTCTCATTTCGGTAGTATATAGTGCACGTATTTTGAACACTCTGCAGTCAGAATGAACTCAACACAGCGTTACGTCACAACGAAGCATTGCATCGACACTAGACAGCCAAACGGTGCTGGATTTCACAACAGCAAGCACTCCCAGTTTATCATCCAAACGCAACGAGACTGCGTCTAGGAAATGAGGAAGGAAACAGTATGCGATTACGTGCTTGTGGACAGAATTGGAAAAGGGTTTTGAGTGCCATTGCGGAATTAGAGCTAGAGCCTTCGGGGAAGTGTTCAAAGCACAGAAACCACCCAATAAGGAGTATTTTGCGATCAAAAAACTGGGAGCCGGTCTAGGAGGCGAGTATACAGAGAACGAGATCAATCTACTAAAGAAGTGCACGTCCAAATTCATAGTAAAGCTGCTTGATGTTGTGCAACAAGATGATGTGACTTGGGTAACTGACGGGATCATTACATCATGAGCAGATTGTAATGGAATACTGTTACCGTGGCTCGTTGTCTTCCTTTGTCTGCGTCGATACGAGACTGGATGAGGATGCTATCCGCGAGATTGCCGCGTGTTGCCTCATTGGATTGCAATACCTCCATTCGCAAAACATCGTTCATCGCGTAGCCGATCGCAGGTGGTGTGAGCACGTAGGACATCAAACCGCCCAATCTGCTTGTTTCGGAAACGGGCCTCATTAAACTGGGCGACTTTGGACTCGCAGCGAAGTTGAACCACTCGTACTCCGTTCGTCCGACCTCCTGCGGCACCTCGTGGTACATGGCGCCCGAGGTGTACGACGGGAAAACGCAGCTGAAGAGCGATGTGTGGTCGTTGGGCATCTCGCTGATGGAGCTGGCGGAGGCCAAGAACCCGTATGCAGATTGCACTTCGGCGATGGTGATGAAGCGAGTGTTCATGGAGGATCCGCCGTCCTTGTCCTCCTCGAAGTGGTCGAGTGCGTTTGTCAGCTTCGTGAATCGGTGTCTCCAGTTCGACGTTGAAAAGCGTGCTTCTGTGAATGAACTGCTGGAGGTGTGCTTTCCTTCATACCCTCATGAATAGCACTCCTTCGTCAGGGACTCCGTGGAACGGATCCTCGAAGAGGGAGCCTCCTTCCTTCTGTTTAACCTGACGAAGAAGATTCGCGGTCTTCCCGCCTCCAGTCCGAAATCGTCTGTTACCATCTCACCGGAAACAGAGGTCAACTACTGTGGCAGCAATCCCCATTTTGTCGTCAAGAATGACGACAGTCGCATGAAACTGCATGCAGAAGTGGAGGACGTGGAGCTGATGGCTCATGTGTGGAACAGCGTCAATCAGTGCGACTTTGGAGTGTGTCCAAGACTCAAGCAGCTTGTGATTGGGGATGACTGTTTGCAGTGTGTCAAGGGACTGGCTCTTGTTGGGTTGGGGATGCTGACAAAGGTGGAGATTGGTTCGGAGTGCTGCAGGAAGGGAGAGGGAGTGTTGGATATACGTGATTGTGCGGGGTTGGCGGAGGTGCGAATTGGGAAGGGAAGTTGCATTGGGTGGAGTGCCTTTATGCTTAAGAACTGTCCAGTGACAAAGCTGGTCATCGACAGTGGCTGCTTCTCTCAACGGGAAGGGCGCTTTGAAGTGAGTGACTGCAAGGAACTGGTGAAGATGCTCATTGGCAGCGACTGCTTCACGGAATGGAGCGAGTGCGCCTTCAAGAACAGCGAGTTGGTCGAGCTGTCCTTCGGTGATGGCTGCTTTCTGAACCTGAAACAGTTTGCGATAAGTGGAATGAGCAAGCTGAAGAAGCTGAATGTCGGCTCGTGGTGTTTCACGCGAATGAAGGGTCAGTTCGATGTGTGGCAGTGTCAAGGACTGCAGGAGATTATCCTTGGGAATGACTGTTGCGCCGATTGGAGTGCGTTTCGGATCATGGACTGTGGCGTGGAACGGGTGGAACTCCGCGCCGGCTGCTTCTCCCACTGTGAGATGATTGTATTGGAGAGTGAGGAATGAAGAAAAGGATGAGTCGTAGAGTTGCCGTCGCTGAAGACACTGAAGATCGGACGAGACGTATTTCGAGGGAATGATGAGAAGCCGTGTCGCCTCGTGATGAAGAGTTGCTGCTAATGAAATAGGATGAGAAATAGACTTGAATGAACTGTGCGCACTCGAGGGCGGAGCGGGTTCTTTCACGTTCGTGAAGGATGTGGAGCTGGTGGACATGCCAAAACTGGCAAGCTGCCAACTGTCGGGCGGATTCAGCCATGTGAACCGCGTCATTATGAGCAATGCTGGGGCATTCGAGAGAGAGAACGCCCTGCTAGCCGCGCTGAAGAGAAGACCGCAAATCCGGGGAAAGGCGGATTTGGAGGGGATAGACAGGAGTGTGGTGGAGAGGATCGAAGTGAGTGCTTCCATGTGCAATGCGAGCGAGCTGGTGGAACTGGATTTGACAGATTGCGTCCATTTGAAAGAACTCAGTGTGGGCGATGCGTGCTTTCAGCATGTGAAGAGCGTGAAACTGATCGGATTGCCGGAACTGGAGAAGGTGATCGTGGGAGAGAAGTGCTTCTGCAATCCGGGAGACAAGGAGGTGCCGCAAGGATCGTTCCAGTTGAAGGAGTGCAAGCAGTTGAAGGAGCTGAGAATCGGCTGTCTGTCCTTCGCTGATTACAGCGAGTGCGACATGCAGGATCTGGATGCCTTGGAAACAGTGGTGATCGGAAACGCGAAGAAAAGCAGTTGCTGCTTCTACTGGTCTGACCTGGAGTTGCGAGGTGGCAACCCTCTGTTGCAATAATCCATAGACTTCCCAAACCTGAAGTTGCTTCTCCTCGGCGGAAGTGCGTTCTCCTGCTGCACTTATGTGGCTCTTGAAAGTGAGCACGTGCTTTCCGCGTAAGGAGTAGATCTTCCCAAGCTGACTTGCATTCGACTCTCCCAACACGCTGTGTCGTTCAATGAGACGTTTCATTCCATTCTCATGATCGCCAGTGCGTGTTTCCGTCAGACATGACGATTAGACTTGCCAGCACTCACCACTCTTTCAGCAGAGGGAGAGCACAGCACCACCTTCGTGTATCCACTTCACATCGCGGTGCAGAGTCCTCTCCTCCTGTCCTATTCACCCTCAGACACTCCCTCTCTCTCCTCCATTTCCCTCCCTGCTACTGCCTTTCAGTGTAAAAAGGAATGCCGGATCGAGAGTTCCAACGCAAACTCTTCTGAACCATAGATGCTGGAGGTCTTAGCCGCTTTCTCTCCACGTCCTAGTGTTTTCCATACTCCATTCTATTTGATACACAAACACGCGCAATTATGGTTATACGTAAACGAAACACTTACTGGTTCATCACCATGACGGGAGTTCTGTCGGCAATCGCACTGGAGGCCTCCGCCACCGCATCCACCACCTGCGAGAACTTGTCCTTCTTCAGGTACAGACGGAGGTCGTCCGCGCGGACCATGCCCGCCAGATCATCCACCATCGCCTTGATCGTGTTCATCTCTGTGCCGGCGAGCCAGCTACGCCTCACGCACCCTCACCTCGCCCACGCCTTCATGTTGAAGCCCTTCAGGCACAGGTTGTTCACCGTGAAGTACGACGCCGTCAGGTCGAACGCCTGCGCCGCCGACTCGTCGTACGTCACCACCGTCGCGTTCCTGCCACTCACGCCCAACCGCCACGCCTACTTCAGCAGACGGCACATGTCCGTCATCACGCAGCCGCCGCGGCCGTTCAGCGCCAGCTTGGGCGCGGGCAGGTCCTGCATGATCTTCTTGAAGTCCTACGCGTCAGCCACGCACCACACGCCCACCACGCCGTGCAGCTGGCTCTCGCGCACAACCACATCGGCGCCCAGCGACTCCAAGCGGCGGAACAGCGCGCTGTACTCGCCCCTAGGGGTCAGGCAAGGGGAAGGCGCTTACACATCCTTCACGATATTGATGGTCTTGATGCCGCGAGCCTTGCAGAGCTGGATCACGGCCATGCCCACGGCGGACGACGCATCGTTCTGGATGAGGAAGTCGCCGGGATTGAGCGTGCCGAAGTCGGCGAGGAGTCTGTAGGCGATACCCGCGGAGTACAGCAGGGAGGAAGCGATCTCGGGAGCGATGCCCTCGGGAGCCTTCATCACGCTGTCCGCAGGAACGACCACCTCCTCACTCCAGGTTCCTATCTGTAAATCGATGGATAACGCCCATTACCCGAAGAAGGCTTCACGAGAAGCACCGTGTCTCTGTTGTTGAGAGTGGTGACGTCCTCTCCGAGCTGCTCGACAATACCGACTCCCTCGTTACCGGCGACAGTGGGGAAGGCAAAACCCATGGGGTTCTGTCCGCGGATCTAATTCTAATGGAAAGCGACAAGTCCGCACGGCCTCGAGATCGAAGGACGTAATGGGAGAAGCAACCATGCGCACCTGCACATCTTTGCTGGTGACGGGCTTCAGCTGCGTCTTCTGCACCCTACGAGGTTACCATCGATCTCTGGACGCAGTACTTCAAAACGCTGCAAGGACAGCCGAACTTCTGGAAAACAGCAGAATTCACAGTGCTAGCCATGCGGCTCAACGAGGGTCTGAGCATAGAGGTCTTAAACAGTGTAATGGCAGCCATATTGAACACGATAACGCCTTATTCTGGGAGATAGAGCAGGTTCTCTACATAATTGGGCCTTGGTTAGCCGATACGGCCCCATTCTTTGAGGCCCCTTTTATCACCTTTCCTTTCTCAACCCACAGTATCTATTCTCTATTCTGTTCACATTTTCAAATGGTGAGTTTTGGAGTCCCTCTGGTCCCCGAAAGGCTCTCCGGGGCCGTTCGCTGTTTCTAGGCTCTCTTCAGCCGTACTCACCCTTTTCTTTAGGAAAACGAAGTCAAGCTTGCTGTCGTCGATAAGGTTCTCGGCAGAACGGGTAACACCGGTAACGTCACTCAGGTTCGCATTTTCCTTTTGCGTTGACCGACTAGGTCCGTGTCACCTTCATGGATGCTTCCAAGCGTTCCATCGTCAGAAACGTCAAGGTAGGTGCTTGGCGTCCCTTCCTCATTCGTTCTAGGGACCCGTTCGCGAGGGAGACATCCTCACCCTCATGGAGTGGGAACGTGAAGCTCGCCGTCTCCGATAAATCTATTGAGTGTAGCAGAATACTGAAAGAGTAGAGGTAATGTCTGTTTGTTGGTCTCGCTCCCTTTTTCCTGTGCGCTCTTGGCCCCACACTCTTTCCACCACAGAGGATGCGATGGTGGCGCGATTCAAAACCAGGCCGAAATGGCCTCGAAAAGTGCCTCTCTCTTTTCTCCGTGTACAATCAACTATACGATGAACAAAGGAGTATTTGCCCTTCTCTTCTCTCTTTTCGTCCTTTCCGCAGCTGGTGCGGCGGCTGCGAAGCCATTCTACTTCGATTTGTACAAAGAGCTGCATCGTTCCTGGAGAGTGGCCAAGTCCGTCACCTCCATTTCCACGGGAGCCGTGATTGAGGAGACGACCGTGAGCATGTTCAATGTGACGAAGAACGACATTCCCCAGGAGCTGGTGCTGGAGGAGGTGGCTCTGGACACGATGGAGGAAATCCGCAAGCCCTACCAGGTCATCGTCTCCGTTTCTTCCAACTACACCGCGACCGTGAACCGCTTCGAGCCTGGCGCGGAGGAGGAGATCCAGAAGGTGCTCGACATCAACCTTCGCGAATTCCTCCACGACGAAGTCTATGTGAGTGCGTTGCGTGGATGTGAGCTGTAGTACTCCTCCGGGTCCGTGACGATGGATGCCTCGAAGAAGTTCGAAATCACGGTGGTTCACGCGACCCTAATCAAGGTGGAGGTGGAGGATGTCGAGAAGGACGAGCGCGTCATCTACGTTGCCAAGCCCATCGTTATCAACAAACAGAAGACGTTCTTCCAGAAGTACGGCCCTTACATTGCCATCGCCGTTTCTTTTGGTATGCAGGTAGTCGTTGTCGCTTTCCCTGATGTCTAGTTCATTATGACGAATATGAACACTGCTCGTATGTAAGCCCACTTTCTTTTACGTGTCGTGTTTGTTGTCAGTAATCCTTCCACACCATGAGCTCGAAGCGATTCGCCAGTCCGATAGACTCGTTTCCACGCAAGAAGGGACCGAGGGGCAAGAAGGAGCTGTCGCAGAGTGATGATGCCAGCCTCTTCTTGCAGTGCCCCATTTGTGGCACAAATGCTTTCTTCTCATTCGGTTGTAATCGTTAGATTATTAAATCTCTGATCGAGCAACATGTCGAGGATTGCCTCACCTCTCAACAGGCAGCGCTCAATTCTTTCAAATCTGCTTCCCTTTCTGAGATGCATCCATCTCCTCAAAAGGAAAAGGAAAGTGTTCTTCCCGCTCAATCCGAAGAAGCACACATCACCGAAAAGAAAGAAGAGGGCGTCGTAGGGCATCAGAGTTCTACGCCAACCAAGGCGGATAAGCGAGAGGCCGTTGATCAGCGTCCGTTGGCCGAGCGAATGCGTCCTACTACCTTTGACGAACTCTACGTACTGTTGTGTGCTGCGATTGATAGACAGGGAAACGCGGAGCTGTTTTCAAAGGGATCGGTGGTGCGTACTCTGCTGGAAAAGGACCCACCTCCCTCCGTGATCTTCTGCGGCACTCCAGGCTGCGGGAAAACGACTGTCGCGCACATCATCGCTCTTCACACCAAATGCCCCTTCTATTCACTTTCCTGCTGCATCGCGGGAACGGACGAAATCAAGAGCATCGCGGACAAGGCGGAGAACGAGTATCGTCTCCGGAAGGTGCCGTCGATCCTGTTTATGGACGAGATCCACCGTTTCAATAAGAAGCAGCAGGATCTGTTCCTCCCCTACGTCGAGAGCGGGAGATTGATTCTGATCGGCGCAACGACGGAGAGTCCATCGTTTTCGATTAATTCGGTGATGGCTATTCCGCGTGGTGATGGGTAGGCTTTGCTGTCGCGATGTCGCATCGTTCCGTTGAAGAGTCTCTCCGTGGATGATTTGTGTAATGTACTTCGTTCTGCATTACAGCGTGATTCTCTTTTGATTCAAACGGAAGTAGGCGTTGAATTGGTGGCTGATGTTAAGGCGCTTCTCTCTGACCATGTGATCCGGCGAATCGCAGATCAGGCGGATGGAGACGCTCGAATGGCACTGAACATTCTGGAGACCTGTTGCCAATTCGTCGCATCGCAGACCGACAAGTAGCATTGCATGTGTGTCGTTACGGACAGAAATGTGACCATTTCGATTGTGGAGCAGATGCTGAAGGGACGATTCGTGAAATACGATCGTGACGGAGAAGAGCACTACAACATCATCTCTGCACTGCATAAATCGATGGTTTGCCTGCAAATGAGGTCTAATGCACAGAGAGGCAGCAATGTCGATGCCGCTCTCTACTGGCTCGGAAGGATGATCGAGGGCGGCGAGAAGCCCGAGTGCGTGTGCTGTGCGTGGTTGATCCTAGGTACATCGCGCGGAGACTCATTCGTTGCGCCACAGAAGACGTGGGTCTTGCAGACCCACAGGCGCTGTTAATCGCTACACGGTGCTTCGATGCCTGCGTGAAACTGGGATATCCGCAGTGCATCGGCTCTCTGGTCCAAACCGTGGGCTATCTGTCGCTGACATCGAAGTCAAACGAACTCTATCTTGCCTATGGAAAAGTGAAAGACGAGATCCACGAGAGCGGTTGTCTTCCCGTACCGCTCTTCCCATCCGATGGAGAGTACAAAACATGCTTTTCGCACCTCCCGGAAAAGCTGCTGGGAACCACATTCTACGACATCAAGAGAGGCATCACGGATCTGAGGGGACCCAGCTTGGAACTGTACGTGAACCCCAACGCGAAGGATTCCAGCGAGAAGGAGAAGGATGCAAATGCGGAGGAACTGCCTTTGGAGATGAGAGCGAGACTGAAGTTGCACGGCGAGGAGGAGGAATCTGTAAACTAGCTTTTGAAGCGTGTTTGTTGATTGACTTCACTAAAGCGGCGTTTTGGCTTCCGTGGGGAAATGGTAAACGGCACAGATCTCTTGTACAATTGTGAAGAATGAAGTTTTGTTATAGTACGGAGCGCTGCCACCATCGCTGACAATGTAGGATTATTATTTGGACTGCTCATTGCAATGGTCTTCGGCGTTGCACTTTCTGATGAAACGATCAAGGTCCCCGTGGATAACGCTCCCAAGCCCGTGGATACTGGTGATTACCGTCACGAATAGACCGAGAGTGAGAAGAATGTGTATGAGCGTGTGAACGAGCTGAAGTTGGATGCTGTATGAGTCGATGGCGATGCGCTCATTCGAAGGACAAATTGGAGACTGAGATCAAGACGAAGTCGGAGGCATTTGCTGCCGAGGAGAAGAAGATCGGTAAGGAAACCGAGGCGATGAAGAAGAGAATCGAGAAGAAGCAGCAGTCGCTCGATATCTGGAACGAGGTGCGGTGTTAGGAGTTGGCGTCATGGCTAGGAGCTGAAGAGAATGCACAGCCGCATCGAGGAGCTGAAGGCCGAGGTGGCCCAGCTGGAGAAGCGCGCCAGCATCCTGAACGGCAAGGCGACCTTCATCGACTGTGTTGTGGATCTGATCGAGCGTTACGTCCTGCCCGCCGGCGAGTGGCTGTACGCGAAGGCTGCTGAATAGCATGCTCGCTTGTCTCTCTTCACGTCCTAGTTGGGTGATCGCCAGGGTGTATCTCCTGAAGGCGTGGACCTGCTTCATCACCTTCTGGAACTCCAACCAGTACACGCAGGCTGCTCAGAGCGCTGTCGTGAAGTACGGAACGATTTGCATCAATTAGTCCTAATCCGCGTCATCTCTCATTTGTAGCGTTGTGGCCTTCTGGAACACCACTGCCTACCCCACCCTCATGAGACTGTACGAGCCGTACGCTCCCAAGGTGAATGAGATCATCGCCTCGATGATCGCCGCTGTGAAGAAGTATGGCATGATTGCCTATACCTGGACGGTGGAGAAGCTGGCCCTGCAGTATGAGCTGATGAAGAACACGAAGTTCGTGAAGGACTACGCCGATGTGCTGATGTACATTACGCTTGTGCTCATCTTCAACGCGCTCTGGCACGCCGCTCTGCTGGTGCTGGTCATCGTCACCTTCCCTCTTCGCTGCCTGTGCCCTTGCTGCTGTCGCAAGTGCTGTTGTAAGAATTGCAAGTGCTGCTGCAAGAATTGCAAGTGCTGTGATAAGTGTTGTTACAAGTGTTGCAAGCGTGACAAATGTTGCGACAAGTGCAGTGACAAGTGCGATGGTAAGTGCTGCGACAAGTGCTGCAAGTACTGCAAGTGCTGCGACAAGTGCAGTGACAAGTGCGATGGTAAGTGCTGCGACAAGTGCGACAAGTGCTGCTGCAAATGCTGTGCCAGCAAGAACTAAGGTTTTGTGTGCATACGCATGTTTGATGAAAACAGAAACTACAGAAGCGACTCGTCCACCACTACCACGGCTGATCCCGTGAGACGACCATGTCGCAGATCATCAATCGCCTGATTCACTTCCTCCAGCTTGTACAGGTTCACCTTCATTTCGATAGGGTCCTACGCGTCATATCGCCGTTCCTTTCCCACCTTCGCCACCAATTCGAAGAATTCCTTTCCATCTTGCACCGTCAGGTTCGCCACTGACTCCACGCGTTTCTCATTCCACAACAAGTTGTAATCAAAGGACGGAATCGGCGTCATGTAGATTCCAGCGCACACCACAATCCCCCCCTTTTTCACCGCCTCGAGGGCACGAACAACGAGGGATCCCTCACTAGCGAAAATGATGGCAGAATCCAGCAGGATATCGGGCTTCTCGCTGCTTCCTCCCGCCCACACGGCGCCCAGCTGCTTGGCAAACGCCTGCTTCTTCGCATCTCCGTCCCTGGTGAAGACGTAGCATTCGATTCCAAAGTAGTGCGCGATCTGAATGACGATGTGGGCAGACGAGCCGAATCCGTACAGTCCAAGGGTCTTGGGATGTCCCGTCTTCCGGAGAGACCGATACCCGATCAATCCCGCACAGAGGAGAGGAGCCGCCTGAATTGGGGAGTAATGCGAGGGAATGGGGAAGCAGAAGGCGGCGTTTGCAACACAGTAATCTGCAAAGCCTCCATTCTTCTGGTATCCTGTGTAACTAGAAATGAAGAGGAGGGAAGAACAAGACATGGCATGGTCACAGAGGTTTTCCTTTCCCTCTTTGCAATAGTCACACTCTCCACAGCATCCGCCTAGCCACGGAACACCGATCTGATCCCCGATTTTGAGCGTCGTTACGTCTTCTCCCAATGCAATAACGATTCCAACGATTTGATGTCCTACACATAATGAAGTGAGGCTGTACCAACCCGGAATGACATTGGGAATGGAATTGGGGAGCTCCGAATCGATTACGTGCAAATCTACTTGTGAAGAGAGTTTGCATATTGCAACCCGTTCTACAGATGCCGCAGGTCAGGACGCGAAGAAGAACCTCTCCCTTTGCCGGAGAAGGCTTGCAGTCCTTTCCGAAGAGAAGAGTGTGATGCTCCTTATCCAAATACGCAAATCGACCTATCCGTCATAGAGAAAACAAGGATGTGCCTTGATTCGAATCCATCTTTGCTGCAACAAACCACAAACCCACATTACAGCTCCACCTCCTCCGTCTGCTCTCCGTCCACCTTCACTTCCTTCTCCATCTTCTCCTCCTTCTTCACTTCCTCCTTCACCTCTTCAGCAGGCTTCTCCTCAGCAGGCTTCACCTCCTCAGCAGGCTTCACTTCCTCCTTCACCTCTTCAGGCTTTTCCTCAGCAGACTTCACTTCCTCAGCAGGCTTCACCTCCTCCTTCACTTCCTCCTTCACCTCTTCAGCAGGCTTCTCCTCAGCAGGCTGCTGACCCATCATGTGCTCCATGGCGGCCTGTGGGTTCACGCTCACGCGGTTGTCGCCCAAGAACTGCATGATCGTCTATCCCTCACTCCTTCCCGCTTCTCTCACGCCCAAATTCGGCACCTTTTCCATCACCACCATCTCACGACCATTTCCGCCAGCCTTGTACAGAGCGATCATCGGATTGCTGCGCATCTCCAAATTGCTCACATCATTCTTCGAAATGTTGATACGCGCCACCTCGATGTCCGGCACGTCCACGAAATACCCTGCAATCGTATTATAATCCTCCTTCAGCTTCTCGCATGCGCGACAGTTCTGTTCCTTACTCCACGCACACACTCTCACGTTCGTCACAAACTCCACCAGCACGTTCACCGTCGGGTCGTACGCCACCTGCTCGAAGTCGTCGTGCACCAGAATCCGCACGTCGCCCTCACGCTCCTTGTAGATCGGCTCCGACTTGAAGTACGGCTTCAGATCCCCGCGGAAATAGGATTCAATGTACTCGCGCACCGCCGCGTCCTCGAAGGCCCCGCGGAAGGCAAACTTCGACACGTCGTTCTCTCCGTTCTTCACCTGTGGGTGAAACTCCAATGAAACGCCCACCAGACAGAAAGTGGGAAGGGACTCGGGATCGACGGCGAAGTAGTCCAGGAGACCCGCCTCGCTGGAGCTGATGTGAACGATGAACAGACGGCCGATGTAGTCCTTCGCGATCTAGCGATGATGATGATGCGATGATGCGACCTTCTCGAACATGGCGGCGATCTCGGGGTTCTCCTGGAAGTAGTCCTTATCCGCGAAGAAGAGAAGGTGGTCCGACACGCCGTTCTCACGGGCGAACACCAACTTCATGTACTGACGCTTGTACGGAATGATGGCGGGCAGATACTTCAGCGTGATCCACTTCTTCATCTCCTTCACCGTCATCTCTATGCCTCATCCTCTGACGGCATTGTCACTTCCATCGTAGATGATCTTCTCGCCTCTAGCATAGGTGTACACCTGGTTCATGGGGACCTCCACGTTCGCCTTGCCAACCACCACCAGCGTGAAGAAGTCCAGATACACGCTAGCCGCCTTGCGGTAGTTCTTGTACTCCTTGGAGCTTCTCTTGTTCACGTGGGCCACCAGAGTGGGGAATCCGCGCTGAACATAGCTCTGGATCTCCTCGTCGGAGGTTACCTGGATGAGGCCGGGCTCAAGACCCTTCTCAATGAAAAACTGCACATCGCTAGCACGTCATTTCAAAATCGCAAATAAAACTCCTCATTGAGGTCGCCATCGTAAAAGCGAGGATTGCCCTTCTTGAACAGGTACAGGACGGGGAATCCACCGATACGATAGATCTGAGCAATCTTGGGGTTTGTGTAGTGATCAATCTAGCAGATCAGGAAAAACGACAATTACAACCTTCGCAATCACGGGATGCATATCCTTCGCTTCCAGATTCTTCAGAATCTTCTCCAACGTCGCCGTAAACGCGAGGGATTCAGGAGCGCCCTACGAATCAGTGGTTAACATGGAAACAACAGTGGAGTAGAAGTCGATGAACATCACCTCGTGTTCCTTCACCGTCTGCTGGAAATTGTCATCGTTCAGCAGCAGAATGCCATTCTCAGTGGCAACTTCTCCCATCGTGAAACAGAGAAGGCACAGAGCAATAAAGAATCCTTTCATTCTAATTGTATCAGATAATTAATTCTTCCTGCCGATTTCTAGAACAGAATTGCACAGTGTGAATGATCCTTGATCATCAAACACCACTCTACGCGCACTCTCATGAACCGGGAATTCGCATGAATTATCATCCTAAATGGAGTCAGCTCCAAACCAAACGAAAGAGGAGAAGGAGAAGCAGCGCAGGAAACGGAGGAAGGAGATGCAGAAGATGAAGAAGTCGTTTTGCTTCTAACCCATTCATTCGTAGAAAAGAAGATAGGAACAACTTAAGGAGAGGAAAAGGAGCGACATCCATCGTGTTCAGCGGAAACACTGCTCCTACGGAGTCTTTGATTTCTGATTCTATTGGGCCAAGTCTTCCGGACGAACATCAACGGAAACAGCAGGAAATGAGCGTCACTACAACAAACCCGAATCCTACAAGTGCGACTGAGAAACAGGCCATTGGTGCTGTTTGAATTCGTGATTAGAGTGACGATTAGACGCCACACTACCAATCCGTTTTGAATGACCTCCAAATTGAGGTGGATTCATCATCAAGACGCAAGATCATCATTTCCTTCTTCACTCGCGTGTTTGAAGAGTACTCTGCCTATGGAGAGTCTTTGCCACCAACGGTATCCTTTCTGTCATTGTTTCCCCGTGTAGGAGCAGGCCGAATGGAGGAATCGCTGCTCTTCCATACAACAGTCCCTCGACACCCTGTCCTTTTACATGAAAAAAGCTCATAGAGCCGTTCCTGAACGCATTATGAACAAATTAGTGAATATCCGCAAAGCGTTACTATCGGGTGATGTGGATTTGGAGGAAAGGAGTAAGCAATAGGGAAACCGTGCAGATGAATTGTATTTGGATATGGATGTGGGTAATATCGTATCTACCAACCCTGCATACGCCGATCTGGAGATGAACTGTGAGACTCTCTGTCGCAGTCTAACAGAATGCTTTCCTCCGTATTTGTAATGCGTAGAACATCAAACGGCTGATGAACTTCTTTTGCGCCACGATGATTCTTGGTAACCAGTACAAGCTCTGTTTCTGTTTGTTCCATCCATCTCGTATTACACAACAAACGCCACCATTACTTTCTCTTCTTTCCATGCGGTCCCTTGCCCTTTTTATTTGACCCTCTCTTAAAGCTCTTTCTATTCTTCTCCTTCTTCTCTCTTTCCTCCGCCGTTGCCGCCAACATGCTCTCAAACTCCTCCGCAGACGCATACAGCGACTTCATCTTCTTCTTGTGCTTCTCCGTCTTCTTCTTAGACCCATCGTCGCCCTCATCCAGAATCATGCCTCCATCCTCATCTCCATCCTCATCTTCATCACCGAAGCTCATCTCGTCCTCCTCGTCCTCCACTTCTTCTCCCTCCTCCAAAAAGCGACCATTCTCGTCCTGGTCAAAATCGTCCATAATATCGTCATCCTCACTTCCCACCTTCTGGTTCATCATCTCCTCCGCCATGTCCTCCGCAAACTTGTCCATCTCCTCCTCGTCCGCTTCCTCCTCCTTCTTGCTCTTCTTTCCCTTCCCCACGTTCCGTCGTGCACGCTCCTTAAAGAACTTATAGAAGAACTCGTCCTCCACCGCCACCTCCGACTCCTTCTGCTTCAAAAACGCCTCCGAGTTCACGGGAATCTGCGACGCCGACAGCGGCGTCTTCTTCGACTTGTGCACCGTCATCCCGCGGTCGCGCGCGTTCTCGATGTCTCGTTGCTTCGCGTGCTTGTACCTGTCTCTCACACACCCTCGCCACGCCTACGCAAACTTGTCCAGGAACGCCTTGTTGCTGAAGTCCTGCAGCGGGTCGCCACTGCACTGCACGGGCTGACCGCTGAGCAGCAGAGACGCGAACTTGGCCACGGTGGGGTGGTAGTGATGGGTTAGAAGGGACAGCTCGAAGAATAGCGTTTTGCTGGCGTTGCTGAAGCCGGGGTCGCGAGCAGCGAACTGGTAGACTAGGAATGAGTGGAGAGAAGAATAGAATACTCAGAGGCGTCTTCTCCTCTTCCTTCTTCTCCTCTTCGGGTTTCGCTTCTTCTTCCTCCTCACTCGATTCCTCCTTCTTTTCTTCCTTCGCCTCCTCCTTCTTGTCCTGGTCCTCGAAGAAGGATTCGTTCAGGTCCATCACCTCGTCATCGCCCTCCTCCATCTTTTCTTCCTCCTCCTCCATCACATCTTCCTTCTTCACCTCCTTCTCCACCTTCTTCTCTTCCTTCTCCTTCACCTCCTCCTTCTTCTCTTCCTCCTTCTTCGTCTCCTCCTCCATCACCTTCTCAAACACTCCATTCTCCATCAGCGTCTTCAGCTCGCCCTTCACCGCCACGTCGCCTCGCTCGCGCATCACCGTCGACACCATGAACAGCAGGCCACAGCACATGCCCACATTCATGCTCAGACAGCATTGCAGCACGCGCTTGATCAGCCCGTACACCACCTCCTGCTCCTTGCAGTGGCGCAGCACGCGGTACAGCAGGTTCAGGAAGAGGTTGTTCTTGGTCGAGTGGATGAATTGCGGGGACAGCAGCTGCCCGTACAGCGCGCGGTAGAAGCGAGCGGCGTGCGCAGCTACGTTGGGTGAGATGAGTTGAAAGGGAGGGTGTGTTTATCACAGCATGCTTTGATCATCACAGTCATTGTCTTCACATCACACATCACAGTTGTTATATCACTCATCACAACACATCACATCACATCACATCACTCATCACTCATCACATCACACTCATCACATCATTCATCACATCACTCATCACTCATCACTCATCACTCATCACTCATCACACTCATCACCACACCTACGGTGACTGGTCACGATGGTGTACAGCAGCATCATCGCCTGCACCGAGCAGCTCCAGCTCTGGCAGTGCACGATCCAGTACAGGCTGTCGATCTGCTCGTTGATCATCTTCTCCGGCACTACGCCTCACACGCCCTCACCACCCACACCCTTCCCGTACGGCATGGCTCGATTAATCCCCGTCAGCAGCGCCGAAATCACCTTCAAGCGCGTCTCGTTGTTGTCCCCCTCGTCCTTCTTCACCTCGCGGTTCTCGCGGTTCTTGCGGTTCTTCGTCTTCTTCGCCTTCTTGCCCTCCAGCGTCAGCACCGCGTACTTCTTGAACAGCAGGAAGTAATACGACAGCAGCGACACCACGAAGTCGTTCTCGCCGTCCACGAACTCCAGCTGGTTCAAGAACAGCACGCCGTGGTACACTGTCTTGATCGTCACGTCATTGCGAACCAGCAGCTGACGCACTTCCTTCGACACCACCTCGCGCATCACCGGGTGCTCGTGCACCAGCTTCTGCAGCAGGTACACCGCGTGCGACGAAATCTACCATCAACACACTCCTTCACACGCACCGTAGAATCAGGGTCGCCCAGCTTTTCCACCAGCATCGCCAACAGAACGGATTCTTGCTCGGGCTTGCTCACAAGCAGCAGGTAGATGGCCGTGTCCGCGATCTTCTTGAAGAACTGCTGCGGATCGAAGCTGTACTTCTTCAGCAGCTCGATGAACTTAGCATCATGAAGCAAGTGCATCGCCCACCTCTGCGTATTTCTGCTTCATCACGTGCTCGAAGTAGAAGAGGACGATGATCTTGTCATCCACGCCTTCGGCTTCGAGCGGCTGCTGAGAAATGTAGCGCAGCGGACGATTGGGGAGAATCCACAGCGAGAACAGCTCGCGGAGCGAGTTGATAGCCAGCTGCGATTCACGCTTTCCGTTCTTCTTCGCCATCGCCAGCATATCATCGATCAAGTCCAGATTGTGAACGGGATCGTTTTGAATTAATGACGCCATTGCAGCGACTTTATCCGTCAAGGTACCCGAGCTCAGCATGCTTCGCACCCACTTCGCATCACCATAGTCCGCTTCTCTACACATTACTCTGCGGTAATGGACTCACCTCTGCTCCTTGCGAGCCTTCTCACTCTCACTTTCCAGCAATTCCTTGCCCTAGTCATTACCGTCAACGCACCACAATATACGCGCTTTCTGCAACGGAAAATCGCTGCCTCCGAGTTAGAATCCGTTTGCTGCGGGAATTGATCCAGCGGAGTATACCAAAAACCCTCGGTATTCGTTGCTTCCATTCGTTCTATTCTACCGATAATACAACCCGATGTGAGACGAAACCACTTGAAACGCGAATCGAAACTCAAGAGATTGGACGAGTGAAAAAGCACGAAGGGCGTTTCACAGCACAAGTACGCCCCAATTCTGGAAACAAACAAGAGAGTTCTTCTTCTGAACAGAAATACCGTCCTTCATTCCGTTCATGCTCTCCAGAGCCAGCATCAGCGCCTGCGTTCCCAGCTTGCCATTGCCCTGAGCCTTCACAGACAGGTACAGCTGGTTCGCCAGAGCCAGACCAGGAAGAGACAGGTTCATTCTCTTCGCCTCGTCCAGCGCAATGCCCATATCCTTGATGAAATGATCCACGAAGAAGCCAGGGTCGAAGTTGCGCTTGATCATGCGAGGACCCAGGTTGTTGATGCTCCAAGAGCCAGCAGCGCCAGCACCCACAGCAGCAATCACCTCATCCAGATTGAGGCCGGCCTTGTAGCCATAGAGCAGACCCTCACACACACCAATCTATTTCTAATCGCTACGAAGAAGAATCACCATCATGGTGGAAATCAGAATCTGGTTCACCATCTTGGTGTGCTGACCGCAGCCAGCACCTCCCATGTACTTGATGTTGGTTCCCATGCACTACCCATAACGAATCAACTTCAGAGAAACCTTGAACAGGGGAATCACATCATCGAACACGTTCTTATCTCCGCCCACCATGATGCTCAGCTTGCCGTCGCGAGCACCGATATCACCTCCAGACACAGGGGCGTCGAGGCTGTTGAAGCCCTTCTCCTTGCACACGGCATTGATCTCCTGAGCGAGAGAAGGCTGGCTGGTGGTCATATCCACGTAGATGCCGCCCTTCTACCCATAAGACGCCAAAACCGCCATTACCTTCAGACCCTTGAGAATACCCTTCTCACCGAGAGTGATCTCTCTCACATCCGAGGGGTAACTACAGATTACGAGAAAAGGGTGAATCGACCCGACAATGCTGAAAACAATATCGGAATTCTGCGCAACCTCAATGGGGCTCTTCGCCAGCTTAGCACCCTTCGCGACGAGGGGATCGCACTTGCTCAGGGTACGGTTGTACTGAAAATGACACAGAGAGCATAGCCGCTTACCACAGTGCACTGGTAGCCGTTATCGATGATGTGCTGGCACATGGACTTGCCCATCACACCAGTACCAACCCAACCGACACGAGTGGTCTTAGGGCTAATGGTAGAGACTATGGGTTATCCATAATGCGTGATACAACAGAAGCGTCTCAAAGCAAGGGAGCAGTTCATTGGAAACGAGGATGACTGCTTCAAGAAATGGGGAAACGGGGAAACCCATCCCAACAATCACCAACAATGGTTGAAACTGACTTAACGAATCCAACACAATCGATTCACAATCAGAATAAGCAAGGGAAAAAAATGCCAAAACCACCCTTTCGCGTTCAAACCCCCACAATTAATCCCCACAACTCCGCTTTTCCCACACCCCCATCATGGATCCACTCAAGTGCCCACGTTCATAGCCCCTCACGCATAGAATCCCCCAATTCAGTAGAGTGACCAAACTGCTCTTCTACACCATCACTCTGTTTTGTAACACCTTCCGCCCTTCATTCCCACCCTAGTCTTCTATCGTTCTCTCCGTATTCTCTCCGCCTACCCTCTGGGCGGAGTGTGGGGCCAGGCCCCCGTTTATCTCGTGCACTATGATGTGTCAGTCCCGGAGAAGACACAGGCGGAGGGTTTTTCCGTAAACAGCCTCCCCGCCAAGGCGATGAACGACTCTCCGTCCATCGTTCCCTGCAGACTGCATCCGGGCCTCTTCAACGGGAAGAGTGGGCGTGGCTGCGTAATCTGAGGAGTAGAGGTCGTACCGCTGAAGCGCCGCAGCGACTTCGTGGTGGAGAGCGTGGTGCGCCGCAACCGGTCGGCGCTGCCCCGCGCGTTCCTGTCGGTGGTGGGTGGTGGGCGTTGTGAGGCGTAGAAGAGCCACAAGTACCGCCTGGTGCTGACGACGTGGGTGGGCGAGAAGGAGGTGGGCGCGGACAGGAGCCATGAGGCGTAGCTGTCGCCGGCCGTGGCGAACACGCTGCAGTCGCTGTGGGTGTTCCAGCAGTTCCTGAACACGCGCGTGGTGGTGTTCGCGTGGGCGCAGCCCGTGGTGTCGGCGTGTCTGGCGCTGGGGCTGGACGTGGTGCCGTCGTACCCGTGGCGGTGAGGGCGTGGCGTGAGGCGCAGATCGAACTTCGCGGGCCTGCCGCTGCTGCGCGAGATGCTGGCAGCGGCACAGCGTCTGCACACGGCGCCGTTCTACGGGTTCGTGGACAACGAGGTGCTGCTCTCACCGGCGCTGGCGCCCCTGCTGGACGCGCTGGAGACGCAGCACGCGCGCAAGCGACTGACGGACGGCGTGGGCGTGGGTGTGAGCCGTGAGCCGTAGTTCCTGGTGGCGGGCGTGGCGTTCGAGGCGCCGGTGAAGGCAGTGCCCGTGGCGTCCGTGACGGCGTACGCGAAGTTCGTGAACCGCGCGCGAGGCGTCGGTGGGCTCGGGCGGCCCGTGTGAGCCGTAGGACTTCTGGGTGGTGCACCGCTCGGCGGAGCTGGAGCTGATGGGCGACGTGGTGGTGGGCCGCGCGGGGCTGGACCGGTACGTGGTGGGGCTGGCGAGCACTCTGCAGCTGTCGGTGGTGGACGTGACGTTCGGCGGTGAGGCTGCGAGGGGCGTGTGAGGCGTAGCCATCGCCGTGCGACAGACGCAGAAGGGTAAGCAGGCGCAGCAGGCACAGCAAGCGCAACAAGACGAGGACGCGTGGTTCAACGCGTACTGCGCGGGCATGCAGCGGCTGGAGGCCGTGGCGTTGTCGCTGCCCGGAGATCGCGTGGCTTGTAGGCGCTGGGGCGGGAGTGAAGGGCAGACTGGAGCGAGAACCAGGAGGTGGTGGTGGAGCGGTGGGGCCGCGGCGAGGCGCGCGAGAAGAAGAGAGAAGAGCTCCAGGCGATGCTCCTCCTCTCGGACAAGCAGATGCCGAAGAAGTTCGTGTAGTCCCTTCCTGTTTGTTGCAAAGTGGCAGGGATGCAAACAGACAATACAGTTTGTGTTCCAAATCGATTTGCACATGCGATATCCATGGACTTTTTGGACTGATCTTTCCTCACAAAATGACTCACCACCACAGCGAGCTCGAAGAGCCTATCAACCCCGGATTTCGCAAAACAATCACCAACTTCGAGGCGGACGACGCACCCCAGAATCACAACCAACTCCACCTCGTGAACGGAGTCATCGTCCCATGCATGTTACACATGATGGGTATTCTGTTTTTCCTCCGAATCACGTGGGCCGTGGGAGTGACGGGTTGGGTGAGCACTCTCGGGTGAGACTTCTTTTGTGTATTTACCGTGTAGTATGTTCATCGTGGGTGAATCGATGGCCCTGTTCACGGCAATGTCGCTGAGCGCTCTGTGCACAAACGGCAAGATGCGGGCGGGCGGTGCGTACTACATGATCAGTCGCTCGCTGGGACCGGAATTCGGCGGAACGATGGCCGTGCTGTTCTTTACCGCGTACGTGGTGGGAAGCACGTTCCACATATCGGGTAAGTGAGCGCAATGAACAGCACAAGCTAACGGCGTATAGGTGTGGTGGAGTTGGTGGTGGGCACATTCTTCCACGACGACTCGAAGTGGAGCATAATCATAGGCACGGGCATCCTGCTGGTGGTAACGGGCGTGGCGATGATCGGCGCGGAGAGCTACGGCAAGATCAACCGGTTCTTGTGGGGAGGCCAACTGCTGACCATCTGGATCACGTTCGGTTTCATTCTCTTCACGAAGGGCGGTTACGTGGGAAGAACAGAAAGGCGTGAGGCGTAGAAGCTGGCGCATGGCGGCGAGTTCACGGGCATCTCGTGGGCGACGTTCAAGGCGAATCTGGTGCCATCGTAGCGACCCGAAACACAGTCACCCGTAGCACGCTGTCGGCGGCGTCGGTGAAGCAGGTGTTCTCGGTGATCTTCCCCGCGATGACGGGCATCATGGAGGGCGCGAACCTGTCGGGCGATCTGGAGAACCCGGGTAGGCGTGGGCGTGGAGTATAAAGCGGAGGCCGCGACCTGGGCCGCGGGACGATCATGGCGGTGGTGGCATCGCTGTCGCACTACACGGTGCTGTTCACGCTGGCGGCGCTGGCGTTCCCGCACGAGACGCTGGCGACGCACTTCACGGTGTTCCAGGACATCGCGCACACGCCGTACGTGGCGTTGGTGGGCATCGTGATCGTGGGCTTCTCCTCGGCGCTGGGCTCGTTCATCGGCGGCGCGCGCGTGCTGCAGGCGCTGGCCCGCGATCGCGTGTTCCCGTTCCTGGGCTGCTTCGGACGTGGGTTCGGGAAGGGCGACGAGCCGCGGCTGGCGATCCTGCTTATGTACGCGCTGTGCCAGGGCTGTCTGTTCATCGGCGGACTGAGCGTAGGCGCAGGCGGGAGCGTGGAGCGTAGGTGATCGCGCCGATCATGACGAACTTCTTCTGCCTGTCGTACGCGCTGGTGAACCTGTCGGCGTTCGTGCTGCGCATCACGGGCGCGCCGAACTACCGGCCGCGGTTCAAGGCGTGCACATGGCAGGTGTCGCTGACGGGCGCGGCGCTGTGCTGCCTGATCATGTTCTACATCGACTGGGTGTAGGTGCGTTTAGAAAGCGTGAGGCGCAGCAAGGCGGTGATCTCGCTGGCGGTGATGGGCGTGATCTTCCTGTACCTGCTGTACACGACGCCGCGGCAGGAGTGGGGCGACATCTCGCAGTCGCTGCTGTACCACCAGGTGCGGAAGCTGCTGCTGAAGCTGGACACGGACAAGAACCACCCGAAGTACTGGCGGCCCTCCGTGCTGCTGTACGCGCCGACGCCCGACACGTACCCGCTGGTGGACTTCTGCAACGTGCTGAAGAAGGGCGGGCTGTACGTGGTGGGCACGGTGTACGAGAACGACCTACGCGGCGACTGCGACGAGTTCTACACCCTCGAGAACTTCTGGGCGTACTTCATCGGGCACGTCAGGCTGGGCGGCGCGCGTGAGGCGTAGTGCAACGTGAAGGCGTTCCCGATGGTGAGCTTCGCGCCCTCCTCGATGGAGGGTCTCCACGACATGGTGGCGACGTGCGGGCTGGGCGCGCTGCGACCCAACACCATCGTGTTGCCACTGGAGCAAGCGCGGTGGGTGGAGGTTGTGGGCGTGAGGCGTAGAGGGCGTGAGGTGAGTTCGTCGGTGGAGATTCTGCACCGACTGCGCGGCATGGCGCAGGCGGAGCTGCCGTTGGTGTCGGTGGTGGGCGTGAGGCGCGGGCGTGAGGCGTAGCCGCTGCCGTCGATGCTGAGCGACGAGGAGTTCTGCCGCATGGTGAACGACGTGCTGGTGCTGCAGAAGAACATCGTGGTGGCGGCGAACTACGAGAAGATCCAGCCGCACGGGACGGAGCTGACGTGGGCGGCGATGGGCGAGGTGCGCGCGCACCCCGAGCTGCACACGATCGACATGGTGATCGTGGGTCACTGGGACTGGAACGTGGAGTTCTCGAGTGGGCGTGGGGCGCGGCGGTGAGCGGTAGACTATCTGTCGGTGATCCTGCAGTACGGGTACATCATCCACCGCAACAAGAACTGGCAGGGCTTCACGCTGCGACTGCTTCAGATCCTGCCGGACCGCGAGGAGGGCGAGAGTGGGCGTGGCGTGTGGGTGTGAGGCGCAGATCTGGAGGAGGAGAAGAAGAAGCTGGAGGAGCTGTTGGAGGAGGTGCGTGTGGAGGCGACGACGGTGGTGCGTGGCGTGCCGCAACATGTGTTCGACGCGTACCGTGAGCGTGAGGACTTCTGTAGGACGAGGGTGTGGGTGTGAGCGTAGCGGTGCACGTGTTGCCGTTCGACGTGTTGGCGGCGGTGGTGAACCCGCTGCTGAAGGAGCTGTGTCCGGCGAGTGAGATGATCCTGATGAAGCTGCCGAGTCCCGAAGAAGGAAAGGCGGAAGAGTACATGAAGGCGTTGCGAGCGTTGGTGAAGGACTTGCCTCCCATGCTGTTGATGAACTCCAGTACCCACCTGCCCGTCATCACCCGATACATTTCCTCTGTTTGTTCAACAAGGAAGAGAATGCGATTAAAGCTCAATACTCACAGAAGAATCAAACAAATCGTAGGGCATCTGCTGGTGCTTATGGGCAAGTCTTCCTTTCACACTGCTTAATGCCTTGGCTTGGCGCGAGGATCTGACAATCAGGAACACGACAATCACGATGATGACAATGACAACTACGGCAATGACGACGACCAGCACGATGGACACGCAGAAGCCCGACGCCTTCTCCCACACACCGTCCTTCTCGCCCAGCACACACGCTCTCTTCTGCGTACCCACGTAACCGCCCTGCTTCGAGCACTGGTACACCGCCGTCTCGCCCACGTCCGTTCTCTCGAACACGCCCTCGGGCTGGCAGTAGCCCTTGCGCACAGTGATCGCAATCTCGGCGAACGTCGCGGCGCGCGGGTTCTTGCCGTGGATGGTGAACGGCGTGGAGGCGAGGAGGGCGGTGGGAATGCCGGAAATCTCACCGGTCTGCGCATCCAGCGTCAGACCCTCAGGGAGCGTCACGCCCTCCTCCAGGAAGAACTCCGTGATGATGTTGTTGAACGTGGGCTTGCCCGACGTGCCCTCCACGCCCAGCACGAACACGATGGTCGTCACGTCGTACACCAGATCGCTCGGGCTCTTGTACACGCACTTGTCCGTCTTCACGTCGCCCAGCACGCCGTCGTGGCACTCTCTGTACGCATAACCGCTGAAGCCCTCGGCGCAAGAAGCGGGAGAGATCTGACCCTCGCTCACGGGCAGGTACTCGTCAATGCCGGGACACACAGTGCCCGCCGCCTTGCAGTACACGAAGAACATCTCGTTCAGCGTCATGGAGGCAGGAGGCGTGTCCACCTCGAACTTGAACTCGCGGAAGCCCACGATGCCCGGACTCACCTCCCACGTCTTGCGCTGCTGGTTCTCCGTGCTCTGGTCCACCACCTCCAGCATCGCCATGTAGTCGTCCTCCGCCACGGACCGACCGTACAGCGAGAAGCCGATGTTGCTCACCGCCACGCCCGTCTGCCACGCGTAGCCGTTGAAGCGCGTGCCCTCCAGGTTGGCCACGGTCCACGTCACGTGCACGTCGCTGGGGTTGGGGATGTCTCGGTAGGTGACGGGCGAGAGGTCGAACAGCTCGGTGAGCGTGGTGGCGTCGGGGATGTTGGACTCGATGGCGCTGTAGGAGTCGATCAGCACGGAGCACTCGCTCACGCCGAACACGCCGCTCGCGTCGAAGAGCACGGGCTCGGTGGAGGACTCGCCTCTGGAGCGATGCAGCTCGAAGGCGATCACGTTCTTCTCGGTGTTGGCGCCCACGGTGTTGAGGATGATGTGGAACTTGGAGGTGGTGACGTCAGCGATGGACACGAGCGACTCGGTGTCGTGGGTGAAGGTCGCCGCCAGGTTGAAGCGCGCCACCTTGTGGCCGTTGAAGTAGGCCACCACACCGCCTCTGTAGGTGAGCTGGACGTTCAGCACGGCGTAGTCCTCGGTGTTGGGGATGGGGAACTCGCGGCGGATGTAGGTGGTGATCTCGTTGTTCACGCCGATGTTGGCGGTCTTGTCGGTGGTCCAGTCGGCCGCGGCGAAGGCCACGGTGTTCCAGTCGGCGGGCGCGTGAGCGTTCTTGAGGAAGACCCAGTCGTCGTACTCGATCTGGAAGGGCAGGTAGGAGGAGAAGAGGACGGTGGAGGAGTGCACGCCGGGGGACATCTGGCCCAGCTCGAAGCGGAGAGCGCCCACGTCGATGGTCATGTAGTAACCGGCGGGCTGCAGCCAGCCGTCCGTACCGGACTCGCGGAGCTCGAGCGTGTAGATGTCGTGAGGCAGACACCAGTCGGCGTAGTTCAGATCGCTCTTCACCTTGAACTCCTCAATGCTCGCGACCGGCTCGCCAGTGGTAGTCTTGCCTCTGAACAGTCTGTAGGAGCCCTCCGACGGCCAGTTATCCAGACGCGCCACGAGGGTGATCAGCGACTTGGTGTTGTGGCAAATAGCAACGGTCAGCGTGAGAGTGGTGGTGGTCTGCTCACCGCTCATCTTGTAGGCGCTGATGGTGTGCACAGTGCCAGTGGCGGTCTCGTGGGCCGTGCCGGAGATCACACCGGTGTTCACATCGATGACCAGTCCGCTGGGGAGAGCGGGGTTGATGGTAAAGTCACAGAAGAGCTCGCTGTTGGGGTACGCCTCAGCCATCTCGATGTCCTTGTAGATCTCCAGCGTCTGACTGCCCGTGTACTGCAGATCGGGGATCTCCATGTTCAGAGACACGCTGAGCAAGTCCAGACGGTTGATGTTCCACAGGCAGTTCTGTCCCGTGCCGATGAAGTTCTCGAAGCGGTACTGGTTGTAGGGCTTGTTCTGCTGGACATAGACGATCTTTCTCTGACCGGCGAGCGACCAGGTCAGACCGCTCACCTCCTTCAGCGTCGTCCACTCCTCGTCGTTTCGGTTCCGCGCCTTCAGCGTGAAGCCGAGAGGCTGGTTGTTATTCTGCATGACGTTCAGTTGGACGGCAACGGCGCCCGCCCACTCGCGTCTGTCGTTGTTGAAGGAGACGGAGATGAAGTGGTCCATGCACATCGCCATCTGGAACTGGTTGAAGAAGTAGTCGCGGAAGAGGTTTCTGGGGTCGTTCATGAACGGGCCCTCAGCCACCACCTCCAGTTGGTCCAGACTCAGCACGCGGGACTCGGACTCGTGGCCCATGAGACGGAGAGCGCAGTCGAAGAAGGAGGTCTTCGTGGAGGCGGTGGACACGATGGCGATGGCGATGGTGTTCTGGCCCTGCTGCAGGTAGTTCACGGGAGGATTCGCGCCCTCGGCGAACGTCTTGATGGGCAGAGAGACGATGTGGTAGGACACCGAGTCGTAGATGTTCTCGGTGGTGGAGGAGGTGCTCAGAGCGCCCACCACGCCGTTGCGGAACACCTCGTGGTTGTTCAGGTACACGATGCAGCCGAACTTGTAGCGGAGCGACAGAACAATGCCGGCGAAGCCCTGCACGCTGGCCACGTTGAAGTTCTTCTTGTAGAGCTGGATGGTGTTGGTCGCTTCGGGATAGGCGCCGAAGGACCCCTGCGTCCAGCCGGAGAGGTCCGAGCCGAACCAGTTCTGCGGCACGTCGTTCATGTGGTAGTGCCACTGGGCCTGGAAGCCGATGGGATAGACGGTGGAGAAGTGGCCCGTCTCGAAGCCCAGGAAGCTGTCGTAACGCACACGCGTCAGGGTCTCGAACTCGTCTTTGTTAGCCATCATTTCCACATACAAGAAGGAACCTTCCTTCCAGTACTCCTTCAGTCCAGCCAGAAGAATGGTGTAGTGATCCGGAGGCAAGCACAGAAGCGTCTTGACCTCTTTGTTATCCTCCTGTGTGCTGAGGGGCGATATGCTGTACACCACTTCATCAGCAGCGTTCTTGACGGAGAAATAGTCGCGGCCCGCATTTGAGCCATACACACGGCGCAGCAAGACCATGTTGCCCTGGCAGACGCTGAACTGGAGAGTGAAGGTGCCGGTGAAGGTGTTGCCTCCACGCACAGAGCTCATCGTGAACACGGTGGGCGCCATCTCGGCGTTGTGCGAGCCGGTCACGGTGCAGGTAGCCGCGTTGAGCGTCAGACCCTCGGGCAGTTCAGGGCTGATGGTGCAGCCCGTGAACTCCTTGATGGTGGGAGAAATGCTCACGGAGTCGTAGATGGCGTTGTAGTTGTAGGAGGAGGGGTTGAAGGTGATGCCCGTGGGAACACCAGCGGCGCACACCATCGGGTGAACCTCGTAGAGGTTGACGGCAGCCGAGTAGCCCTCCGTGATCTGGAGTCTGTACTCCTTGTAGAGAGCCGAGTCGAAGTAGCCGTAGAGGAAGGTATCGGCGTTGTTGGTGTACTCAATGCCAGTGGCAGTGATGATGGTGTTGTAGGTGGTGCCCGAGTTCTTGCCGCTCCAAATGAGAGACTTCGCCGCGCTGTAGCCAGAATAGAAGGGCCAGACGCGCAGACCAGCGATGTAAGGAACCATGTTGGTGAACACGTAATCGATGTTGATGGGCTCGGTGGGCGTGGGCATCATGGCGGCAGCCGTCGACTTGTCGAAGTCGAAGGCCATGGCGATGTTCTCGACGGAGGAGGACATCTCCACACCATCCGACACGATGGTGCAGGAAGTGCCGGTGACGGAGGGCGCGAGCGCCGCCAGGAAGGCGTTGAAGTCCACGTCGGGGGAGGCCTCCTCCGTGAAGTGAATCTCCACGGCCAGCACCGTCTCCGCGTTCTGGATCTCCGAGCCGGGACGCATCACGGCGCGATAGGCAGCGGCGGAGTAGCAGCCAGCGGCGGGAGTGGTGGCAGTGACGGGAGTGTCGGGCATGTTATCCGCGAAGATCTGCACACCGTTGATGTAGGCGACAATACCGCAGTGGTAGAAGAAGCGCGCGTCGTAGGCAGCCATGTCGGCAACACCGGTGAAGGTCTTGCGGTAGTACTGGGTGCTCGAAGCAGGAGCAGTCACCGAACCCAGCGTGACGGAGGTCCAGGTGCTGTCGTCGTAGGAGTATTGAGTCCAGGTGCCGGAAGCCGAGGCGGTCATCTTCCACTCCGCGTTCTTCATGATGGGGTAGTTCAGAGAAAGGTCGTAGGTTTCCTTCCCAGAAGCAATCATCATGTTCTTGAAGACGACGTTGTCGTAGATACCACGGATTTCAATCCAAGCACCGTTGGTCCAAGAATCGTTCGCCGTATCGATCAATTCAAGGGTATAGAGGTTCTTCGGATTCTTAGCAATGCAGTACTCAAAGGTCTGAGTCGTTTGGGAAGTCAGCGTGATACTCTGAATCAGAGTCGTGGTGCCATACTTGACAGCGAAAGCCTCCTCGTCTGCATATCTCTCGCTCTTCTTGATGATCTTGACGTAATTCTCGGTTTCGGTACAATCAAGAGAAAAGACAACAGCCACTAGAGTTTCATTCACACCGCATTAGAGATTACATAAAAGAAGGGTCACGGTGAGGGTCTTCATCATTGGGATAAAAGAATTGTGGAAACGTGGATGAGACGGTAGAAAAGAGAATGAATGGTCTTGGTGCATAATCATGGACCACTGAACGTGTACCTGTCACGCGTTAAAGGCTGCTTTTGTGGCTTCTTGTGAAAAACGCGACGGATGTGCACCAACATCGATATTTCCTTTTATGCTTGATTATAAACTAGCTCGGTCACGTGTTTAGCGGCCAGTTTATCACGTGTCTATCCTATTCAGATGAGCCAAACTGTCTCTTCATTTGATTGACCGATACAAAGGACAAACAAACAGAAGGAAAGAAAAGGAATAACCACTCATGAAAGGAATTACACTAGCCCTCTCTTCTTATCCGACCTCACTCTTCTGTTGTGATTCAGCTTGTTACGCTCAATATTCTTCTTGTAGGGATTTGCTGGCTTCGCACTCGTTGGCTTCTTCTCCTCATTCACAGCAGGAGTCGCTTTCGCAGGGGCCGGCTTGGCCTTCTTCGCGTTAGACGTCTTAGGGGCAGGTGTTTCCTTCTTGTTTTGCTGGCCTATCTTTCCCTCCTTCGTCTTGATCGGCTGCTCGGGTTTTGCAGAGGACACAGGTTTTGGAGTGGATACGGGCTGAGAAGGAGCGTCTTCCTTGTCTTCCTCCTCCGATTCCAATTCGTGGTTCGTGTTCTTTATCGTCTACGGTGAATAGAATGATGCGCCCTTACAGCAAAGTAGTCGTCGTCGTCTCCGTCGTCTTCATACATGGAGCGGTTGTACTGGTTGAGAATCGATTTCTTCACCGAAGGATCGAGATTCGCGTCTTCCAGGTCGTTGTCTTCCTTTTCCTTCTCCTGAAGAATATTCAGCTACGCTCAAATCCGTGAAGAACAACAACTCGCTTCAGTTCGTCGCCGTCGAAGAGAGATTGCAGCACATTCTTCTTTTCCTCCTCGTCATTCTGTTGCGCGGATTTCTGCTTCTCACTCGCTTTGAAATCACCCACATAGAGGTCTCGCATCGTCTTGGCGTTCTTGTTCAGAATCGCCAAATCGCGCGGGAGTTGGTTATTCAGCACGATTCCAACGACACGCTGCAGTTCCGACTGCAGCTCGGAGTCCTGGACAGTCTGCAGGTGGTAGTACTGGCAAACGGCCTCAAGGAACGCCTTTCCATAATTCGGGAACATTTCGGTCAGCTAGCACTCAATGCCTTTTCTTCGCTCCTACCACGTCAACGGCGAACTTCTGCTGAGAAATCGGCTGGTTCTGCGCCTTGGCACGCTCCTTCTGAATCGTCAGTTTCTCGAGCGTCTGATCGAAATCGGTGTCCTTCTGCTACGCGTCAGAGTCACGTCCCATGCCAACGGAGAGGATTTCCACGAAGTAGGCGCGCTGCGTCTCGTCCCAGCCGGGAAGACGCTCCAATCGATTGACGACGAAGTGATGGAGATAATACGCGTCGAGCGAGTCCTCGTCGTCCAGCACAGCACGAAGATAGCTAAAGAAGGTAGATTGGAGCGAATCTGGTGATGACGGAATTCGAGGCAATTCTCACCATCGTGCAGGGAAGGAGTGGTGGGCTGAAGAGAAGGATCTGCGTAACAGAAGATCATCTTTTCGCACATCAGATCGTAGCACTGCGCAATCACTATGGATGAACAACGACCCCTGAACGTGCATTGTTGTGTGTCGGGGTGCTTCTTGCAAGCCGCAAAGATGCCGATGAGGATGTGCTTTAGATCGGAGTGGAACAGAAGAGACTGGACGGAATCCACCATTCTGTAAACCAGTCTGGGAACACACTGCAGAAGGAGCGTAAAGTTCCACACAATGTCGTCCACGAAGGCGATATACTCGGATTCCCGCGGTTTGGCTTCTTCCTCGTTCATGAGCATCTTCGCCATTTCTTCCAGTTTCTTCGACGCGCGCATGAAAAAACCGATCGTTTCGTCGTGGAAGACGGGGTGCTTCTCCTCCATCTTGTCCAGCATCAGATCGACAATTCCGCGATTCTTCACGCCGAGCAGCGTGCACCAGTCTGCCATGGCCTCCATACTCAGCAAGTGGTTTTTAAACACAATATCCCAATAATTGTCACCCAGACCTCCAAAGGGCGGAATTGCCTTGGCGAAGTCCGCCTGGCCCTCCTCGTCGGTGATGAGTCGATAGTACACGCGGAGGAGAAGGGCGTAGATAGGAATGGAGGGAGAAGTGGGAACTGAATGGTAAGAGGAACCAGAAATGGGAACGTTTTTTGTCGTAGACACGAGGTGCATAGAGGAAGAAGGTTTGGATCGTGTCCTTCAAGTGCGCGTCACAGAGAAGATGGCTGAGGAAGTGGTTGAATGGCATCTTGAGGAGGATTTGCAGATCGCGGCACAGGTATTTGATGAAATGGGTCTCTTCCCTACTTGTAATCGGCAGCAAGCACACACACTGGACGAAGAAGTCCTCCGGAAGCACAGCACCGAAGAGGAGACCGTGGGTTGTATTGTAGGAGACGACTCCATTGCCGAAAAGAAGTGGATTAATCGCGTGATCGATAGTCACGACTGTGGGTTGGGATATTTCCTCCTGCTTTCTTGTAACGGGCGATTTCGCGTTTGATGACTCCTACGCGAATGATTCCACAGCAGATGTGCTACATTCGGCGCAGTCATAGAGTGAAGATATTCGCAATCGTCGCCGTATCTGCAATTGCCTTGCAACCAGAAGCGGCAGGGAATCGGCTTCTTCTTCTTGGCAATCTGATAGTAAGTAGAGAAAAGAGGTTCATACTGGCTTTGGATTCATTCTTTGAGGCTTCTACGAGGCGTTGATGTTAGGGAGTCGTGGATTGGAATTGTTGGGAGTCGTGGGGTCCACCATAAACCACCTTTCCCGTTCCTTTCACTGCCTTGTGAGAATGCTAAAGGAAGACGCATTCTGGGATTTGTGGGAGGAGCACAAGGAGTGGTTGTTGAAGACATGTGGTTGTTTTCGCGAAAATCGTCGTTTCCAATATGCATCCAGCCATTGTGAATCCCAATTCGAGGGTTTGGAATACGGCTGGCCTTCACCTTCTAGACTATCTAAAGAAGTTCATCAAGGGATATATCAAGATGGGTAGTACAAAAGTATGCATAAGACACGTGGGCTGGCTCACATTCCAGATTGAGGAGAGGATTCGCAGCTACAATTTCACTCTTCCCGTTGTAGATGCGATGCAGAAGGAGAACGTACGGTTTCCTCCTGATTTCATTCAGGGATTCCGACTCGGCCTCTACACCTTCATCAACTACAAAACAACACAGGAATTGAATGAAGTATTTCAAGTAATGTTCGATGCTGGACTGTGACGGTAGATGAATCAGGACAAGCGGAATCTCCCCATTTTCCGGGAGAAGGAGCGCATCATCCAGTCCGTGAGGAGCAACCCGGTGACGATCATCATCGGAGACACGGGCTGCGGCAAGAGCACTCAAGTCCCTCAATACCTGATTTCCGCGGGATGGAGGCACATCGTGTGCACACAGCCGCGCCGACTGGCCACCATCAGTCTGAGCGAGCGCGTGGCGAAGGAGATGTACTGCGAGGGCACGGACGACGTAATTCACAAAGTGCTCGTTCACAGCAGATTGGGTACCAGATTCGCTTCGACTCCAGCGGCCGCGGCACGAAGCTGAAGTTCGTCACGGAGGGCATTTTGATCAAACAGCTTCAGTCCGACGCCCTGTTGCTGCGCCCGCGTGCACTGACGTCTAGACTCAAGCAGTACTCCTGTGTGATCATGGACGAGGTGCACGAGCGTCACATCTCCACAGACATGCTGCTTGGCATGTTGCGGATCATCGCCGCACAGCGCAGCGACTTCAGAATTGTGATCATGTCCGCCACCATGGACCCGCAGCAGTTCATCGACTTCTTCGAGAAGCCGCTGGGCGATGAACCCACGCAAGCCATACGAATCAACGTGATTCAGGTTCCCGGCAGAACCTATCCTGTCACAAGTGAGCGCTCCCGAATTCGGTCCGATTTTAGTCAACTATGTGCCTGTGGAAGAGAGTGAGAGTGGGAGACGGCACAGGGGTCCGCGCGAGGAGCGAGAGAATCCGCTGATCGTGGGATCCCAAGAATTCGACCCTGCGCCCTACATCCAGATCCTTCGCGAAATCGACAACACCCTTGGTACTCAAGAATCACTGCGAATCACTGAACAGACGTGAATGAGCGCGGAGACGTCCTCATCTTCGTGAGCGGTCTGCACGAAATCAACACGCTGATCAACGCCCTTGCGGGAGTGGGCGATTCCCCGCGGCATGACGCATAGTTCGCCTCCTCGTCCGGTCGCTGGGTGCTGCTCCGTCTTCACTCCACACTGCAGGCTTCAGAACAGCAACTCATCTTCAACCCCACGCCGCCGGTAGGGTCACAAGGAACGATTAATCGAAGGGCGTGCGGAAGTGCATCATCTCCACGAACATCGCGGAGACGTCGATCACCATCCCGAACGTGCGGTACGTGATCGACAGTGGCAAGGTGAGGGCAGTCTGCGACACTGACCTGCAGAGCAAGGAGCTGAGCGAGCCCTCGCTGGCGAACAGCGCCATGCTTCAGTTACACGAGTGCTACATCGCGCGAGCCAACGCTCGCCAGCGCGCCGGGCGAGCGGGACGAACGGGTCCGGGCGTGTGTTACAGGTTGTACACGGAGGACGACTACTACGAGATGACGGAGTATCAGCTGCCCGAGATGCTGCGCGGGTGCGTGGACGACTCGGTTCTGCTGGTGTTCTTGTTAGCCTCTCTCCACATCATTCCTCCTTCGATCCACTCTCTCGCCGAGTACCCGCTGCTGGACACGCCGTCGGATCTGACCATTCGTCGCTCCACGCAGCGACTCTTGAACTACAGGGCCATTGGGGGATCTGGTCCCTATTCCATCACCTCATTAGGGTGTATTCTCTCATCCCTGCCCCTATCCCTGCCCCAGGGCTATTTCCTCATTCTCGTCTCCTTCTTGAAACAGCCCTATCTCGGCTCCCTTCTCTGTGCCACAATGTCCTTTCAAGTGAGACCCTTCCTCTTTCTCCACAAATAGTCCCTGTTTTTGAACCGCTCAGCACAGTCGTCGATCGAGGTGAACAACCGGCACAAGTACGACAATAAGTTCGGCGATCTGATTGAAAACCTCAACATCATGGTCGATTATGTGCGGTCCAAAAAGAAGGCCGATACTTCCTCCAAGTGGTGTCGTAACCGCATGCTGTCCTATCCCAACTGCGCGAATTGCTTGCACATTCTCTCGCAGCTGCTCGTGATGCTGGACACGCTCCATCTCACCACGCTCGCCTCCTCCAAATTGGTGCATTCGTGCGCGAATAGGGTGGGAATGAGAGGTAGAGAGAGCGTGGAAGAGCGGAGAAGGCGTGTGGTTTCCAGGCATGATGTGATGAAGAGAAGACGGGTGGAGATCCTGGACACGAACTACAACGAGAAGGTGCAGCGCGAGGCGGAGACGAAGGCGTTCACGCCCTCGCTGTCGAGTGCGGAGGGCGGCGAGTTGGACACGATCGAGTCGGAGGAAGAGGACGACGCCGTCACGGGCAGCAACCGTAGAATCGACATCCACGACCTCGCTCGCCTGCTGGAGGCGAGTTCCACTCCGGACTGCGAGCTGCTGCTGGCCTTCCTGCTGGGGATAGTGTACTACCCGAACGTGGCAATCGCCAACCGGACGTGGGCAGAGTGGAGAGAAGTGAAGAATAGCAATGGCATCCGACCGGCGAACGAGTGGACGTTTCTGGTGAACGGCGAGCGGGGCGAGGGCGTGATGGACGTGTTCCTATATCCCACGAGGTGGCCGAAATAAGGAGGTTTTATGGAGTAGCGGGATTCTGGGGTATTATGGGAACAACGTGGAGGAGGTGAGCGTGTGAGTTGCGTGTGATGTGCAGAAGTGCGAGTACCCTTTGCAGTTCAGCGTACTGGTGTACGAGAAGGTGTGTATGGGAGTATCCATTGAACGAGTAGCTTCTGCACACCAAGAAGATGTACCTGACGAACGCTACGGTGCTGCCTCTTCTGCCCGCGCTCCTCCTTCTGGCGAAGTGAACTTGGACTGCTGTGTGAATGATTAGAGAAATCGACGTGGCGGAAAACGGGTCGATTCTGATTGACAAGTGGTTGTATCTTCGCTTCTACGGCAATGTGACCCTTGCGCAAGTGTTGGAGTTCGTGAAGGAATCGCAGCGTCTTCGCGTCCGGCTCTCCTGTTTCGTGGACCACCGCATGAAGGGCCTGCCGCGCACCGCCGTCGAGGATTTCCCGCCAAGTGACGTGGAGGAGTTCTGCCGTGCGATGGAACTCCCGCCAAACTGCAAGCTTCCGGCAGAGGCGAGAGAGGTGTTCGCGTGCGTGAAGGAGAGTTACCGAGATTCCGACGTGGTTGAGCTGACTTCCGGAATTACGGCCTTTTTGAAGCAGTCGCTGTCGTACACGGTGGAGGAGGCCAGCGCCAGCAAAGCCAAGGCTCTGTTTGTGCGTGTGGAGGAGAGGTGTCAGAAATAGGGGCTTATTCCGTCGTGTGAGGAGCTGATCGAGCAGATCCGGCGAGACAAGCGACAGCACGCCAATGCCATGAAGGCGTTGGAGGGAACAGTGGACTCCGAGAGTGCTCCGTCTGCCAGTGCAACCAACACAATCAACACAACCAACACAAACAGCACAGCAAGCACAGCAAGCATAGCAAACGCCTTCGACTACTCCGTTCGCCTCGGCGTGGCGGACGGGCTGGAGTCGCTGGAGCACTTTGAGCGGCGGGGCGTGCGACTGTCGCCGTGGGTGTGGTTCGGGTCGCTGGTGGGCGAGATGCAGAGCGCGACGATGGAGCGATACCCCGACCTGATCAGCGCGGGCATGACGGTGCGGTGGTGCTGTCCGGAGTGCAAGGAGGTGATGTACGTGAAGAAGGAGGAGTTGATGAGCCATTTGAACGAGTGTGTGAAATGACGTGTTTGGAACAAACGCAACAATACACACCCGCCTCCACAAACACCTTGGTCACGGCATCCTATCCATAACCAAACCAAACCATGCTCACCGTATCGACCAGCTCCTCCTTCGTGTCGAACAGCTTCTGCAAGTACGCTTCCACCAGCGGCAGGATCGTGTTCACGAACTGAATCACGATGATGTCGAAATGGTCTTGATTCGACAGGATCGTCTCGTTCCGCGTCTTCGGCACCATAATCTACTCCTCATTCTCCACTCTCTTCCCCACCTGCGAGACGAGATCACGCGCCTTCACCACGCCCTTCGCCATCTCCACCAAGCAGCCGTTCAACCCCTTCACGATGGTTTTGGCCTCGCCCTTGATCGCCACGAATCGTAACTCATTAAACGTCGCGATGAAATCGTTCACCAGCTTCGCCAGCACCGGCACCTCCAACAGATACCCCGGCAGCAGCTCCTCCTTCTTCTCATTGCAGTACAGCAGGAACGTGTCTCGACTCTTCAGTTTGAACACATTCTGAGTGTACACGGATTTCATCCAAAACAAGGAGGAGTTCACCTGCCCCACGAACTCGTCGCGCACCACACCCCAGTACTGCTGCATCAACTCCTCCACTGCCGACACCATCACGGGGTGAAGAAGGAAATAGATGTTGCAGTGGAGAATGCTGAGACCGTCACACAGATAAACCACGTCGCGGAACAGAGAAGCCAGCAGCGAGCCGGAAATCACCTTCTTTATGTGCTTGTCAAAAACATCCACGAAATTGGTCACTTCTTGCATCAGGTAGTTGTGGAAGAAGCCTACACCTCATTCCACGCTTCTTCTCGAACCTTCCATGGTATTCCCGAAAACGGCCTGATATTGGGTAACCACACTCATGCACTTATCCTTGAAGACTGCAATGTACCCCTTCAGGTACTCGCCCTGGTCGTACTCCGTCAGAACCGCGGTTTTTTTCTACCAGTGAAACGCCCTCCGCTCAAACGACGAGGAAAAAACGGTCTCTGGCTTTGAGGAAATTCGTCTTGATTTCCGTCACCTGCTCCTGGGAAAGCGAATCCAGCGTCAGAGCGTCCTTCTGCTGCGTGTTGAATCGGAGCGCGTAGTTCTGGGCGAGATAGTTCACGATCTGCACACATCGCGATGTGGAGATGTCCGTCTCCAACTCGCGGATGAGCAGCGTTTCCTGCTGCTCGGCCACGGCGACCATCTCCCTGAAGATGCTGAGAATGATGCTGTTTCCTGAGCGGAGCGAATCGGCCTGAATTGTGGAGGGCGTGGCATTGGGGCTAGAGGTGACGGAGATGGAATGCAGCGACAAGTGCTCGCAGAAGAGAGCGTTCGCGTGGCGCAGGAGGACCAATCCCTCTTCATGCAGGTTGTTGCGGATGCACGTGTCCATCAGTTGCGGCATCTCCAGCAGCTCGAGGAGCTACACATCAGCCCGACTGCAAAGGCAAACCTGGGTGTGATACTTGAGCGCCTTCTTGCTTTGGTTGTATTTGGTGTAGGTGTCCTCCACTTCCTTCGAGAAGGAGCTGCAGGAGTATTTCACCGTCGGAATGTATTCGCAGGCCGTCGATACGGTGAGCTGGAGCGAGTTGATCTAGTTCGTCAGCGAAACCGCTTAATAATACCTTTTCCAGCACATCCGAAAAGCACTTTTGGGCCTTTTCGAAAACCTCGTTCTGTTCAATCGCCTTGGTTTGGATCTCCCTTTCCAGCGAGTTGGCCTTCATCTCAAGTCTGGACGGTTCATCCAGCAATTCGCGCAGACTCATAGACGCTATCCTTCAGAGAAGCGGAACGGAGCAAACCAAGACGAATGATATAGGACTCATCGTAGTGACTGTCAATCGGAATGTCGATCAGCTTGGAGAGTGAAGCCAGTTGGGTCGTTGCCATCTACATCCCATCACAGAAGAGCAACGGGGAGTACGAATCGGATTTCGGTTTTCGTTCACGGGTTGCGCGAACACGAGGCAAAGAACGACGGGGAAAAGAGAAGAATGGAACAAACACAGCCGAAAAGCACACTTTTAAGAAGAACACCACAGCTCCACCACCGCGCACTCAAACTCGCTGCATCCCGCGAGGGGAGGCGATTTGTATGTCAAACACTCTCCGCTTGCCCCGTGCTTCAGCGTCGCATCCAGGAAGATCGCATGGCGGTTCCCGCCTCCCACCACCAGCTTCGTCTCCGTGGAGAGTTGGAAGAAGGAATTCACCTTGCTCCACTCAAAGCTCTCAATCCTCTCATCCTCGCACACTCTGAACACAACACTCTTCCCCGACCCGTAGAAGGAGGCGGCGTACCTCCAGGGCTCCTCCTGGCAGCAGCCCAGCACCTCGCCCTCCGCCGTCACGACCACCAATAGCGTGTTGGAGCGACCGCGCGCCGCGTCCAACAGCTGCGTCAGCGTCGTCTGCGCTATCGAGCGGAACAGGAGTCTCGGCGCCTGATCGGGTTTTGAGGGGAGGAAGGTGGTGGTTAGCTGGTGCAGCAGCGTCTTCGGCACGCAGGGAGAGGGTGTGAGAAGAGAGGTGGATTGAGGTGTTGGAGTGGTTTGAGGTGTTGGAGTGGTGGTTGGTTGTGCCGGCTCCGTTTCATTCACCTGCTCAGCGGATTCAGTCACATCACTCCCCTCCTCAGGCTGGCAATGATCACTGATCCACGCGCTGGGGCGGGCGCAGAGCGAGGGCAGGAGGGGCGTGTTGCCGCGCAGACAGGCGGCGAAGTCCGCCAGAGAGTGCGCGACGGCCAGAGCGCGACGCAGCTCGGTGGAGACGCGCTGCAGGAGCGCGGTGAACTGGAGGAAGTAGGCCTCTCCCGGCGCGAACAGCGAGAAGGTGTAGGTGGCCAGGCCGAAGAACAACTACCCGTCAGACGCACCGCGTGAAGCCACTTGATTCAAGAAATCGGGCGCGCTGGCGAACTTCCACGCGGGCAGCTGCGACAGCTTCGCCACATCGGAACCCTCGTCGCAGTTGAAGAGTCCGAGGTGCTTGGTGAGCATGATGGACAGGTTGATGCACGCGATCGCAACGGGGATTTGCTTGGCTTTGTCCTCGCAGTCCATCACCTCCAACATGAATTCGGGACACTGCGACACAAATGCCTCCAATTGAATTAGGGACAGCACACCCCCGCCTCTGAAGTCTGTGAGGGGCGTTTCGCGCTGGAATCCGAGCAGTTTCCAGTAGGGCGAAATCGGGCTGAATTCTGGAATGGGCTGATCGTGGGCTTGACAGTACAAAGCCACGGTCTTCGACCACAGTTGCTTCAGCAGCCGCAACGACATGCCCTGGGCGTCGGCAATGTCCACCGAAACGCCCACCAACTGGACAATTCCAGAAACCCTCTGTTTTTTGTCCGACAGCACGGCGTTGGAGGCTTCGATTTCTCTTCGGGCCTCCTGCAGCACCTCCGCAGGGCGCGTTACCATCAGTGCGAGCAACTCCTCGCAAGCAGCCGCTTCGCCTTCGGTTTGAGGACGATTGACGTGAATCGCGGATGGAAGCAAGAAATGGAGAATGGCGTGGCGAATGGACGACACTTCCTCCGGAGGGTCTACACGTCATGGAAAACGGGGGGAGCCACAAGCCATGAAGCGTTGAGAGAAGAGCGTGATGATGCGATCCAGCACAATCTTCTCGAATAAGGACAGGTCGCGCAGAATCGTTTGGAGCAGGTGGACTTGGAGCGATGCGTCAAACAGGAGGGCGGTGTGGAGGCAAGCATTGTAATGCTGTGCCGGAATGAAGGAGACCTTCAGGTTCGATAGAATGTAGTACAGAATGCTCAGCCCGAGAGGCGTCTGGATCCCCGCGGGGAGACGGTTGTTCTGGCGGAAGAAGTCAATCACGGGCAGCACCTGATTCAGATCATAGGAGAGGGTCATAGACGGGTCAAAGCACCAGTTTTCTTCGAGCGAGGAGAGAAGGAGCGTGAGAATGCGAGGAACGCACAAAAGAGGCTCGATTCCAGAATCGGGCGCGATCACGTCTGGAATGCGGATGCCATCGTCGTTGGAGGCACTTCGCAGGGCGGACTCGGCAAGCGCCTCATCAAACACGCTGTCGATGTAATCGACACTGCTTTCGAGGGAAGAAATGAAACCTCCAAAGACCGTCCTACTCCCTTAGTCGTTCTGCACAAGGGTACGACCACAGCGAGAAGGCCGTTTCAGAGGAGGGAGACTCTTCTGTGGGGGGAATCTGAATGGGAAGCGAAAAAGGAATCGTTTCCAGGAATTGGAGAATAGGCATCTAGTTGAATCATTCCAACAGAAATGGAATTACAAGAAGAGACAGGCACTGCGAATCGCGGAAGAAGGAGTATCCGTAATACTGGCCCACATTTTCCATCTTGGACAGTGCCTATGCATGATGTGAGGGATGAAACAGAAGACAATCACAACTGAAGAAAGGGAATGGCGGTTGAGGAATGCGCACAGCATCCCTATCAAGCTCTCGTGCACTTTTGCACCGTTCGCTTCGGTAGAATCCTTGATGGCCGCGGCAACCACGTCATTCGTGGCTGAGAGCGATTGAAAGAGTTGGAATAGTGTATCTTCACCTTCATCCAACAGTCCGAACAAAAAGCACTGCTCCACGTTGTCCACTTGACATTAGACGGAAAACGCAAACACCTTACAAAAACCAACAATCGGTTGGCTGATTGCGCTGATTGGCTTGTCTGAAGACATCTCCTTCACCAATGCGCTTGAAGCCTTCAGGTCGTACTATGCATCACCTCTCGCTTTTGATATTACTAGAACCGAATAGAGCGAATACCAGCTTGGCTCTTCCTCTGCCATGGGCTCCAGAGACTGCTTGCAAGGCAATGAATGCTGCTTCCGTGCCAACCCATGGGGTGTGTTGTGCTCAGTGTGTCTATTGAGTGGATTACAGTGCGGAATAGAATGACCGCGTTTCTCTCCATCCGTGCTATCTTGCATGTCATTGTGTTTGAGAAAGACTGCACTTCTCGTTTCCACACTGAGTAGCCCATTCTCTGCTATGAATGACATGCATGTCTTAACATCCATAGAGAAGAGAACCCTGTGAGCGGTCCTATAGTGTAATCGGTTATCACAGAGGACTTTGAATTCTCTGATCCGGGTTCAAATCCCGGTAGGACCTTTTTTCTTCTTCTCCATCTACTTGCACCTCATCAATTCCACCTACATCACCACTCCATAACATCACTCTTGCGCAGCATTCCAACAAACACGCCACATTAGATTACTCTTACTTTCGTCATGTCCGTGTCGTAC
>OIWT01000821.1_pt1 | contig 41180 bp, 47 predicted proteins | sample 1587701 | NCBI WGS metagenome assembly OIWT01 (sample SAMEA3888904, study PRJEB22519) | human gut metagenome | biome: human gut; feature: human-associated habitat; material: faeces | place: Denmark | collected 2009 | reverse complement strand
GAGTAGTAATAGAAGATAAAGATGTAATTAAAGATATTGGAAATAATAGAGGAAATCAATATGTATGGGTACCAGTAGGAAATGAAATAAAGAAGAGCGATGGAACATCTGTAAATATTACACTTGGAAGATATACATTTGCAGATGGAACATATGACAAAGATGCAAATGATAAAGTACTTACAAAGGGAACACCGATATTAAAGCAAAGTGCAGAAAATTACACACAAGAAGTGCTAATAAATCCATATTATAAAGAACTAGCAATATATAGACAAGGTGTAGCAAGTTATGGAGAAGATGGATTAAATACAACATCAAGAGGAAAGAAAAAAGCAGACGGAACATATGAAGGAATAAAAAGCTTTATAGACAGTGTAAAATCAAATGGAGGATATTATATAGCGCGTTATGAAGCAAGTTATGGAATAGATGGAAAAGTAAATTCAAAAGTTTCAAATGCTTATATAGATTCTAACACTGCACCAACAACAAGAACAGAGGGGATGTTATGGAATCATATAACTCAAATAGATGCAGCAAAAGCATGTTATGATTTATATACAACAGCAACAACAGATTTAATAAATAGTTATGCATGTGATACAGCGATAGTATATATTCAAAATTTTTCAGGAGATACAGAATATTCATACCAAAATGGAAATAGTATAAATTCAATATTAGCGAATACGGGTAACAATAATGATGAAAAATGTAAAATAAATGATATGGCATCAAATACTTATGAATGGACAACAGAATACTCTACTGGCGCCATTAGCTCTGATGCTTGCCCTTGTACTGGTAGGGGTGGCTATTACATCGATAGCTATCGTTACACAAGCAATCGTGACGGCTACTATGCGACTAATAGCAACAGGTACGGTACGTTTAGGCCCACACTTTATATGTAGCCCTGAGCTCTGTTAAGCAAGATATAAAGTATAGTATATCAAATATAAAAAATAATTTAAAGTTCGCATATTAGCGAACGGAGTACGCTAAGATGGAAAATTTTGAATTTATTGGCGAAGCCAGTAGGTTCAAAATTTTCCACTAGCGTGGCGCCACTAGCGTGGCGTCTTTTTTTGTTTCAAAAAAAGACAACACAAAAAAGAAAGGTAGTAAAATATATGAGTTTTAGTAATATGTTAGAAATATTAAAAGAAAAAAATAAAGGAAAGATAGTAATAATAAAATTAGGAGCATTCTATATAGCAACAGAAGAAGATGCAGTGTTTTTACATAAAAAAATAGATTTAAAATGTAATTGCTTTAAAAATAATATTTGTAAAGTTGGTTTTCCAGTAAATTCATTAGAAAAGTATATAGAAAAATTAAATGAAATTAATTATTCATATATTATATATGATATTAATAATGAAAAAAATGAACTAATAGAGGTATGTAGTAAAATAGGAAAAAAGCATAAAGAAAGTAATAAGAATATTAACTGCTTAAATTGTAAAGGTTTAAGTAAATATAAAGAAGACAAATATATATTGGCTGTATTAAAAACGTTAAAAAAGGAATAAAACTATATATGAAAGATGAAAGAGAATTAATATTAATACCAAAAATAGAAGATTATATAAAATATGTTTTAAACATAATAATTAAACTACCAAGAACAGAAAAGTTTAGCATAGGAACAGAATATAAAAATAATATTTATAAAATGCTAGAAGAAATATTATATATAAATAAATCAAAGATAGATGAAAGAAATACTATTTTAAATAGAATAGATAGTAAATTAAATTATCAAAGAATACTATTAAGAATAATGAAAGAAAATAGATGGATAGATGAAAAGAAATTTTTAGTTTGTATAGAAAAAATTCATGAAATAGGAAAAATTGTTGGGGGACTAATAAGATATTATGGCAAGAACAATAAGAAATGAGTATGACAAAAAATTATCATATGAAAATTTGATGAAAGCTCACAATTTAAGTAAAAGAGGAAAGGGTTACAGAAAAGAAATAATAAAATTTAATATAAAAAAGGAAGAATATATAATGTGGTTATATAAAAATTTATCTATAGGAGAATATAAACATCGGAGGTTATTATACTTTTTATATTAAAGAACCAAAATTAAGAAAAATAGAAAAAAGTAAATACATAGATAGAATTGTACATAGATGGGTAGTAGACAATTTTTTAGAACCATATTTTGTACCGACATTTATTTCAACTTCTTATGCTTGCTTAAAAGATAAAGGAATGCATAAAGCTTGTTTAGATGTTCAAAAAGCAATGAAACATTGTAAAAATATATGGTCAGAGTACTATATACTAAAAATGGACGTAACAAAGTTTTTTCAAAATATAAATAAAGATAAATTATACTATATTTTAAATAAAAAAATAGAAGATATAAAATTAATGAAATTGTTAAAGAAAATTATATATTCAAATGAAGGAAAGTGTGGATTAGCAATAGGAAACTATACTTCACAAATGTTTGCAAATATATATTTAAATGAAGTAGACCAATATGTAAAACATAAATTACATTGTAAATATTATTTTAGATATATGGATGATAGTATAATATTAGTAAAAACAAAAGAAGAAGCAAAGGAAATTTTGCATAAAATAAGAAAGTTTTTAAAAGATATTTTATACTTAGAGTTGAATCAAAAAACACAGATATTTAAAAATAAACAAGGTGTAAATTTTTGTGGATACAAAATAAATGAGTATAGATTAAAAATAAGAGATAGACGGTAAAAGAAAATTAAAAAATAAGTTAAAAGAACTAAAGTATAAAATAAGAATAGGAGAAATAAGCAGTAAGGAAGCTAAAAAGTATTTGTGCGGACATATAGGTTATATGAAAATAGCAAATACAAAAAATTTGACAGATAAATTATTTTATAAAATGGGATAAATCAAAACTCTACTAACGCCAATAGCTCTAATGCTAACCCTTGTACTAATAGGGGTGGCAATTACAACAATAGCAATAATTACACAAGCAATCGTAACAACAACAATGCGACTAATAGCAACAAGAACAATACGTTTAGGCCCACACTCTAATATTATTTGAGATTATATATTTCAAGGAATATATACAGTAAAGTATTAGATATTAAAGAGATTTATTCCATCCTAGAGATTAGCTAGGTAAACATGAAGCAGTATAATTTGTATTAGTAAATTTAAAATATTAAATAGAATATATGAATTATACGAAAATATATTTTAAAGGAAAAATAACAATGAATATATGTTTTATATTAGGAAAAGTAATAAGTGAAGTTGAATTTAAATTTATATACAATAGCAAAGATGTATCAATAAGTATTTTTAAAATAATGTTAAAAAATAAGAGTACAATAGAATGTATGGCTTATAATGATGTTGCGGATTATATATATAGAAATGTAGAAGTAGATGATATGTTATTAATAGAAGGAAAAATTCATAATGATAGTATAGAAATTTTGAAGATGGAAAAAGTTTAAAAATAAAAAACTATGAATGTTGAAATTCAAAAAATCTCGTGAAAAAATAAAAAGTAAAGCAAAAACACTTGACAATTTTAATAAAATAGTGTAAAGTATAATAGCATTACAAAATAAAGAGGTGATTTTGTGGAGAAAAAAGTTAAAATAAGCATGTTATGTGAGATTTATGGTAAATTATTAACCGACAAACAGCTTGAAATCTTAGATGACTATTATAATAAAGACTTATCTCTTACTGAAATTGCCGAAAACAATAAAATAACAAGACAAGCTGTGTTAGACAATATAAAGAAGGGAGAGAATAAACTTTTCGAGTTCGAAGAAAAGCTTTTAATTATGGAAAAGACAATAAAACAAGAAAAATTATTACAAGAAGTTCTAACAGAATTAAGTAAAATAGAAGATACATCATCAGACAAAAAAATAGAAAAAATACTAAATCACGTTAGAAAAGAATTAAACTGTTTAGTTTAAAGGAGGAAAAACATATGGCATTTGAAGGATTATCTTCAAAACTTCAAGATATAACAAGAAAGTTAAGAGGAAAAGCAAGAATAACTGAATCAGATTTAAAAGAAATGTTAAGAGAGGTAAAACTTGCTTTGCTAGAAGCTGATGTTAACTATAAAATAGTTAAAGATTTTATAGCAACAGTTCAAGAAAAAGCCTTAGGCCAAGATGTTTTAAAATCATTAACTCCAGGACAACAAGTTGTAAAAATAGTAAAAGATGAATTAGTAGAACTTTTAGGCGGAGAAGAAAGTAAAATTAATTTTACTCCAAATCCTCCAACTGTAATAATGTTAGTTGGTCTCCAAGGATCAGGAAAAACAACAACAGCAGGAAAACTTGCTAATTTATTAAGAAAACAAGGTAAAAAACCATTACTTGTAGCATGTGATATATATAGACCAGCAGCTATAAAACAATTACAAGTAGTAGGAAAACAATTAGATATACCAGTATATGCAAATGAAACATCAAAAGATGTAGTACATATTGCTAAACAAGCAATGAGTGTTGCAATCTCAAAACTAAATGATGTAGTTATTTTAGATACTGCAGGTAGACTTCATATAGATGAAGAATTAATGCAAGAACTAAAAAACGTTAAAGCAGGTGTTAAACCACATGAAATACTATTAGTAGTAGATTCAATGACAGGTCAAGATGCGGTAAATGTGGCACAAAGTTTTAATGAAAATTTAGGAATAGATGGAGTTGTACTTACAAAACTAGATGGTGACACACGTGGTGGAGCAGCATTATCTGTAAAAAAAGTAACAGGAAGGCCAATAAAATTTGCAGCAACTGGAGAAAAATTAAGCGATATAGAAGTATTTCATCCAGATAGAATGGCATCTAGAATATTAGGAATGGGAGATGTACTTTCTATTATAGAAAAAGCTGAAGAATCATTAGACTTAGAAGAAGCAGAAAAATTAGAAAAGAACTTAAAGAAAAAAGAATTTGATTTAGATGATTATTTAGTACAACTAAGACAAGTTAAAAAAATGGGTTCATTTTCATCAATATTGAAATTAGTTCCAGGAATGGCAAATATAAAAGACTTAAAAGTAGACGATAAAGAATTTATTAGAATTGAAGCAATGATTTGTTCTATGACAAAACAAGAAAGAAAGAATCCTAAAATACTTAATGCAAGTAGAAGAGTTCGTATAGCAAAAGGAAGTGGAACAACAGTACAACAAATAAATCAATTTATGAAAACTTTTGAAATGACACAAAAAATGATGAAAAAAATGCAAGATACTAAAAATATAAAAAAAATGATGAAAGGAATAAACCCAAACGACTTAAAGAATTTTAAAGTTTAAAATAGTTATTAATTTTTAAGTTAGCTCTCCAAAAGGAGTTTGATATAACTTATTTGTATATATTTTTTGAAAATTTAGAAAGAGGTGAAATTTATGGTAAAAATAAGATTACAAAGAGCAGGTGCTAAAAAAGCTCCATTCTATCACATTGTAGTAGCTGATTCAAGAAGCCCAAGAGATGGAAAAATTATAGATCAAATAGGAACATATGATCCAATGACAAATCCATCAACAATAGTTATAAACAAAGAAAAATTAGCAACATGGACAAAAAATGGTGCAAAACCAACAGAATCTGTAAAAGCTTTAATTGAAAGAGCAAACTAGGAGGAATTTTAAATGAAAGAAATTCTGGAAATATTAATTAAAAGCCTTGTAGAAAACGCTGATGAAGTAGTAATTACTGAAAAAAAAGAAGAAAAAGAAACTTTATATGAAGTAAAAGTTGCACAAACAGATATGGGAAAAGTAATAGGAAAACAAGGAAGAATTGCTAAATCAATTAGAACTGTTATGAAATCTGTTGCAGGTAAAGAACATAAAAAAGTAACAATCGAATTTTTAAATTAAGAGGAAAACTTATGCAAGAATATTTTGAAGTTGGACAAATTGTTAATACGTTTGGTATAAAAGGTCAACTTAAAGTAAAACCCTTTACAGATGATATTAATCGATTTGAAGAATTAAAAACCGTATATATATGTAAAAAAAATGAAATGAAAAAAGTTGAAATAGAAGATGTTAAATATAATAAACAATGTGTTTTATTAAAGATAAAAGGCATTGAAAATTTAACTGAGGCAGAAAAATATAAGGGTCTATTTTTAAAAATAGATAGAAAGGATGCTAAAAAACTTCCAAAAGATACTTATTTTATTGCAGACATATTAGGATTAGAAGTATATACAGAAGAAGGTGAATTGTTAGGAAAAGTAGATGATATATTTCCAACAGGAGCAAACGATGTATATGTGATTAAAGATGAAATGCGGAAAACAATTATTATTGCCAAGTATTCCAGAAGTATTAAAACAAATTGATTTAGAAAAAGGAAAAGTAATAGTTCACTTAATAGAAGGTTTAAGATAAGAAAGGAAAATTACAATATGCAATTTGATGTGTTAACACTTTTTCCTGAAATGTATGAACCACTAAAACAAAGCATTTTAGGAAAAGCACAAGAAAATGGAAAAATTGAAATAAATATTATAAATATACGTGATTTTTCAAAAGACAAACACAAAAAAGTAGATGATACGCCTTATGGAGGTGGAGCAGGTATGGTTATAAGACCAGACGTAGTGTATGATGCGTATTGTTCTATAAAAAATAAAGAAAATGCAAAAGTAATTTATCTTTCACCACAAGGTAAAAAATTAAACCAAGAAAAAGTAGTAGAACTATCAAAAGAAAAACATCTTATCTTACTTTGCGGACACTATGAAGGAATAGATCAAAGAGTTTTAGACGAAATAGTAGATGAGGAAATATCTATAGGAGACTATGTGCTAACAGGAGGAGAACTACCAAGCATGGTACTAATTGATTCTGTTAGTAGATATGTAGAAGGAGTTATTACAAAAGAATCTACGCAAGAAGAATCTTTTTCAAATAATTTATTAGAATATCCTCAATATACAAGACCTGAAACGTTCTTAAATAAAAAAGTACCAGAAGTACTTATGTCACGGACATCATGAAAATATTAGAAAGTGGAGACAAGAAAAATCAATAGAAATAACAAAACAAAAAAGACCAGATTTATTTTTAAATCTAAAAAACTAAAAGCGCCATCCAAAATATAAGAAGGATGCGACACTTTAAATAAGAAAGGAGATATCATTATGGATATTATAAAATCAATTGAACATGAACAATTAAAAAATAAAATTCCAGACCTTCATATAGGTGATACAATAAGAGTACACCAAAAAATAAAAGAAGGAAACAGAGAAAGAATTCAAGTATTCGAAGGAATAGTAATTAAAAAACAAGGTGGAGGAGTAAATGCAACATTTACAGTAAGAAGAGTAGCTTATGGAGTAGGTGTAGAAAAAACATTTTTAATTCATTCTCCATTAGTAGAAAAAATAGAGGTTGTAAGAGTTGGTAAATCAAGACGTGCAAAATTATACTACTTAAGAGATAGAATTGGTAAAGCTGCTAAGACAAAAGAAAATTTAGCTGCAAGAATTGAAAACAAAGAAATTACAGTTAAAGAAGATTTAGTAGAAGAACCAGTTGCTCAAGAAGTTGTAGAAACTCCAGTAGAAACAGCAGTAGCTCCTGAAGAAGCTCCAGCAGTTGAAACAGAAGCACCTGTAGTTGAAGAAGTTGTTGATACAGTTAAAGAAGAAAATGTTCAAGAAGTTAAAGATGAACCAGTAAAAGAATAAAAAATATAAAAATGAATCTAAAATTTAATAGATTCATTTTTACTTTGTAATATTTGTAATATAAATGTAATAAAAAAAAACGAAAAAAATGTTGACTAAGTAAAAAAAAAGCTGTACAATTATTCTAGTTTAAGAGAGTAGTTTATATTTTACGTATATTTTCCAACAAAAATATAAATACTAATAGAAATTCATAAGAAAAAGGAGAAAAGAAAATGAGAAAATCAAATGTAAAAAAAATAATATTAATAGTAACTTTAGCATTAATAACAGTATTATTAGTTTCAAAAGTATACGCTACAGGAACATCAGCTAACCCTGTACAAATACCTACTATTACACCATCAACAGATACAAATAAAATAAATACAGTAAATACAAATACTATAAATACAAATACTATAAATACAAACACAGTAAATACAGTAGCACCAGCTACAACAAATACAACAGCAAGCACATATACAAATACAAATTTACCACAAACAGGAGATGCTAGTGATTATGCGATATTTTTATTAATTGTAGTATCAGTAGTAGTAGCAATATTTGCATATAAAAAAGTAAGAGATTATAATATATAATATTAAAAAGAAGGTTCGATTAAGAAGAACCTTCTTTTGCTTTTATTAAAAGTCTATCATTTTTTAAAGAATTGCAAGTGATCAAACTTATTTCTCTAAGACCATTAGTATTTTGATCAATACAAGAGGTATCATTAGATTTAATTCTTTTTATTTCATAAATGTAATAATCTATATAAGAACCATTCAAATCATATATTTTAACTATATCATTTTTTTCTAAAACATCTAATTTTCCAAATAAAGTGTTATTAGCATTATTATGACCTGCAATACACAAATTACCAATTTGATTTGGCATTGGACCATAAAATCTACAAGGAGCGATACTTAAAGAATTATCTGAAGCTTCAGATAAAATAGGATATAATAAATTAATTTTATCTATTTTTATTAATCCAATAACAAAATCAGAATTATTAGATTGTGTTAAATTATAATTTGCAAAATTAGCAGAATAATTAGATTTATTAGAATATAAAGTAGTAATATTAAAACTATCAATTAATTTCTTTGAAACTTTTTCTCTTTTTAGTGAATTATATTTTAATAAAAAGAACAATATAATAGAAAAAATAAAAATAAAAATAAATATCCAAAAAATAATTTTAAAATTCTTAGCTGATTTCTTTAAATAAGAAAAATCTGGACGAGCATCATTTCCTAGTATTTGATTCATGTTTTATCTCCTTTAAAATTAGTATTTACATATACATAAAAAATATGCCAATAAAAAATAAAATAAATATAAAAAAATGTTAATAAAGTATTTATTTTTTCTATAATTATATGATAGAATAATAAACGATAAAATTAAATAAGGAGGATGTTGTCAATTGTCTGAAATAAAATATAAACGTGTTTTATTAAAGTTAAGTGGAGAAGCAATAGGAGGTGAAACAAAAAAGGGCGTAGATGCTGAGACTTTAGGGAAAATTTGTGATCAAGTAAAAAAAATAGTTGAGTTAGGAGTTCAAGTTTCAATAGTAGTAGGTGGAGGAAACTTTTGGAGAGGAAGATATGGACATCAAATGGAAAGAACAACATCTGATTATATGGGAATGCTTGCAACGGCTATGAATGGGTTAGCGCTTCAAGACTCACTAGAAGCAAGAGGATTATCTACAAGATTACAAACTGCAATAGAAATGAGGCAAATTGCAGAGCCATATATAAAAAGAAAAGCATTAAAGCATTTAGAAAATGGAAGAGTAGTAATATTTGCTTGTGGAACAGGAAACCCATATTTTACTACAGATACGGCTGCAGCTCTAAGAGCAGCAGAAACAGAAGCAGAAGTAATATTACTAGCTAAAACAATAGATGGAGTATACTCTGCAGATCCAAAAGAAGATAAAACAGCAGAAAAATATGATGAAATAACATATTTAGATATATTAAATAAAGATTTAAAAGTAATGGATTCAACAGCAACATCACTTTGTAGGGATAATCAAATACCATTAATAGTATTTGGAATAGATGAGCCAGAAAACATAGTAAAAATAGTTAAAGGCGAAAAAATAGGAACATATATTAAATAATAAAAAGGAGAGAAAAATTATGGATTATACAAATATAGAAGAAAGAATGAAAAAAACAATAAGTGTTTACGAAGAAAATTTGTCAGAAATAAGAGCAGGAAGAGCAAATCCTGCAATATTAAATAAAATAACTGTAGACTATTATGGAACAGCTACACCAATTAACCAAGTAGCCGGAATATCAGTTCCAGAAGCAAGATTAATAGTTATACAACCATGGGATGGAAGTGTGTTAAAAGAAATAGAAAGAGCAATATTAGCATCAGACATAGGAATAACACCAAATAATGATGGAAAAGTAATAAGATTAAACTTCCCAGAATTAAATGAAGAAAGAAGAAAAGAATTAGTAAAAGATATAAGAAAAATGGGTGAAGAAGCAAAAGTTGCAGTAAGACAAGTAAGAAGAGATGGAATAGATGATTTTAAAAAACAACAAAAAGATTCAGTAATAACTGAAGATGATTTGAAACAAGCAGAAGATCAAGTTCAAAAGTTAACAGATAAGTATGTAGAAGAAATAGATAAATTAACAGATTCAAAAGAAAAAGAAATAATGACATTATAGAATAATAAGGACACCTTGTACTAAATAGAGATTGAAGCAAGATAGAATCTAAAACAAGATAGGAGACAAAAATGGAAAAAGAAAATATGCCAAAACATATTGCTATAATAATGGATGGAAACCGTAGATGGGCAAGAAAAAGAGGCTTAGATCCAAAGCTTGGACATAAAGCAGGTGCAAAAACATTAGAAAAAATAGTAAGATATGCAAATAAAATAGGTTTAGCTTATATTACAGTATATGCATTTTCAACAGAAAATTGGAAGAGAACAGAAGATGAAGTAGGAGCTCTAATGCTATTACTTCAAAACTACTTAGATGAATACAGTAGAAGAGCAGATACAGAAAATATAAAAGTAAAAGTATTAGGTGACATTTCAGCACTTCCAGAGGGAATGCAAAAAAGCATAAAGAACTGTATGGAAAGAACAAAAGAAAATACAGGAGTAACATTTAATATAGCATTAAACTATGGTGGAAGAGATGAAATATTAAAAGCAGTTAAGAAAATAGCACAAGATGTAAAAGAAAATAAAATAAAAATAAACGAAATAACAGAAGAAACAATTGCAAATTCTTTATATACAGCAGGACAGCCAGATCCAGACTTGTTAATTAGAACAAGTGGAGAATTAAGAACAAGTAACTTTTTGCCTTGGCAAATAGTATATTCTGAATTCGTATTTACAGATAAAAATTGGCCAGATTTTGAAGAAAAAGATTTAGATGAAGCTATAGAAATTTATCAAAGAAGAAATAGAAAATTTGGAGCGCAGTAAAAAAGAAAGAGGAAAAAGTATGGAAATAAAAAGAGTAATATCAGCACTAATAGGTTTCCCATTAGTAGCTATAATACTAATATTTGGCAATAAATATTTAGTAGATGTAACAATTAGTATAATCGCAATAATGTCATTATATGAATATTTTAATAGTTTTAAAGATCAAAAAGAAAATAAAAATTTAAGATGTATAGCATATATAGCAGCTATAACAATAATGTTTATACATATAATACCATCGGATATGATATTAAAGCTAATTGCAGCAATTATTCCAATTTCAATATTAATATTATTTTCACAGGTAATAGCAAGCAACATGAAATATAATATAAAAGATATATCAATTACTCTTTTTGGAGTATGTTATGTAGTTATATTCTTAATGTATGTACCAATTATAAGAGAAATGACTAATGGAAGAATTGTAATTTGGTATGTATTTATATCAGCATGGGGAACAGATATATTTGCATATTTAATTGGAAGAAAATTTGGAAAACATAAATTTAGTCAAATAAGTCCAAATAAAAGCATAGAAGGTTGTATAGCAGGAACAGTAGGAGCAGTTCTATTAAGTTTAATATATACATTAATATGTAATACATATTTTGGAATGAACTTTAACTATTTTTATATAATACTAATAGGAATAGTATTAAGTTTAGTAGGACAAATTGGAGATTTTGCGGCATCTAGTATAAAACGTTATGTGGGAATAAAAGATTTTAGCAATTTAATACCAGGTCATGGTGGAATGTTAGATAGAATAGATAGTGTTATATTTATTGCACCATTTGCCTATTTTTTATTAATGTTATTGTAGAGGAAAGGAAGAAATACATTTGATTATTTTTTTATTAAATGCTTTAAAAGTTATATTTGTATTAGGCTTTTTAGTTTTAATCCATGAAGGAGGTCATTTTACTGTAGCTAAGCTTTGCAAAGTTACAGTAAATGAATTCTCAATAGGATTTGGACCAGTAATATGGAAAAAGCAAGGAAAAGAAACGAAATATACAATAAGGCTAATACCATTAGGTGGATTTGTAAATTTAGAGGGAGAAGAAGGAAATTCTGAAAAAGAAGGCTCATTTAGTAAAGCAAGTAGTCTGAAAAAAATGGCTATAATAGTTGCAGGAGCACTAGTAAATATTATATTTGCAGTTATTGTATATTACTGTTTAATGTTATCTACAAACAAACATATGTCATTTAAAGTAGAAGACTTTGCACCTCTATACAATATAGAAGAATCACAATTACAAAAAGATGATGAGATACTAGAAGTAAATAATAAAAAGATATATACAAAAACAGATTTAGAAAAAGTTATTTCACAAAGTAATGGAGAAGATTTAAATTTAACAGTAAAAAGAAACAATGAAATATTACAAAATGTCAAAGTAAAACTAGTGAAGCAAGAATATAAAAATACAGGAATTTATTTAAAAGCAACAAATGAAGATGAAGGTTTAACTAAAATACTAACAATAGAAGCTAAAAGTCCAGCAGAACAAGTAGGAATAAAACCAAATGATGTAATTTTAAAAGTAAATGGAAAAGATGTAAAGAACCGGACAAGAAATAGCAGAATTGATACAAAATACAACAGAAGATAAAATAGAAATTTTATTAAAAAGAGGAAATACAGAGATAGAAGTATCAATAAAACCTGAAATAAAAATAAATTATTATCTTGGAGTATATTTTAAACAAGCAGATAGCAATATAAAAGACAATATGTATTATGCTTTATTTGAAACAAGAGATTTTGCATTTTCTATTATAGACAACTTAAAAATGCTAGTAACGGGAAATGTAAGGGTAGATCAATTTATGGGGCCTGTTGGAATATCAGAAGTAGTAGTAAAAACAAATAATATACAAGATTTCATTTATATATTAGCATTAATATCATTATCACTAGGAATAACTAATTTATTACCAATACCAGCATTAGATGGAGGAAAATTTTTCCTGATATTAATAGAAGCGATAACTAAAAAGAAAATTAGTCAACAATTAGAAATAAACATTCAATTAATAGGATTTGCTCTATTAATATTACTTGCATTATATATAACATACAACGATATAATAAGACTATTATAAAAAATAAAAAATATAGAAAGTAAGGAAGAAAAAATGAGAAGAAGAGTAGATATAGAAGAAGAAAATAGAGAAGAGAAAAAAAAATTGCAAATGCAGGATGTTTTAGAAAGATACCAACAAACGCTCATAGACAGCCTTGATAAATATGTAGAACAATCACAGTATGACAAAGAGATAGATACACTAAGAAAATTGTGTCAAAAAATAATGGACTTATATCAAGTAAGCAAAAATGAAATAGACAGAATAGATAAAGAAACAAAAGATTTAACTCAAGCAGATTCTGGTGAGGTACAAAAGCAAATTAAAGAACTAAAAAAATTTATACAGTTGCAACAGGAAAAAAATGAAAAAGATAGAATGGTTATAGAAAGCAATTTAATGGAAAGCAACCAAAAAGAATGGGAAAAAATTAAATTGCAATTTGATCAACTTTCAATAAAAGTAAAAGAAATATCACCTGTTTCAAAAACTAAAAAAACATTAACAAAGGTACTAGATAGTAATAAAGAATTAGAAACAAATTTAAATAAAAAAGTACAAGAGATCTTTGCACAAATAGAAGAAAGAGATAGAATATTAAATCAAACAAGAGATACAGACAATAGAGAAATGCTAGAAAAAATACAAACAATATTAATTGTACTTGAAAAATTAAAAGAAGATAATAAAAAAGTAAAACAGAGTAATAAAGATGAAATTGAAAAACTAAAAGAAGAATTAAATAAACAAAATGAAAGTTTAACAAAGCAATTAGAAGAGCAATTACAAAGTTTTCAAGAAGACATAAATAAAGAAAAACAAGAAAATAAGGAACTTGCAGAAAAAAATAAATCTGAAATAGATAAAAAATTAGAAAAAGTACAAAAAGAGTTTGAAGAAAGTAAAAAGATACTAGAAGATTCTATACAACAAAAACAAGATATATTAAGTAATACATTAGAAAGTAAACAAAATGAATTGACAAACAATATGGAAGAATTAAGAGACAAAATAGAAAAAGATGCTAAGAAGAACCAAGAAGAAATAAGCTTAAGGTTAGGAAATATACAAGAAGAAACAAATACAAAAATAGAGAATATACAAAAAGAAGCACAAGAAAGTAAAGAAACATTAGAGAAAAATATAGAAGAAAAACAAGTGGCTTTAGAGCAAAGTGTAGAACAAAGACAAACAGAGTTAACAAATAAAATAGAAAAAATAGAAGAGCAAGTAAATAAAAATATAGAGAAAAATAAAAAAGAGACAAGTGCAAAATTAGAAAATATACAAAAAGAGGCTCAAGAAAACAAAGAAAAATTAGAGACAAATATAGAGGAAAATAGGAAAGCATTTCAAACAAGTATAGAAGAAAAAATCCAAACACTAGAAAAAAGTGTAATTGATAAACAAGAATTACTAGAACAAAATTTACAAAAAAAACAAGAAGAGTTAACAAAAAGTGTAAACTCAAAGCAGAAAATGTTAGAACAAAGTGTACAACAAAAACAGGAAGAACTTACAAATAGACTAGAAGAGACTACAAACAAACTAGAAGAAAACTTAAAAAATAATAAAGAAGAAATTAATACAGAATTAGAAAACATAAAGAAAGAAAATGAAGAAAAAAGATTAGAAAATATAGAAAACATTAAAATAGAGTTAGAAGACTTAGAAGGAAATTTATTAGAACAAATTGACTTAAAAAATGAAATAATACAAGAACAAATTGGCAGTAATAAAGAAGTAATAGAACAAGAGTTAGAAAAAATAAAAACTGAACATGAAGAAAACAAAGTTAAAGTTCAGGAAGAATTAAATGCAAAACTACAAGAATTAGATACAAAAATGGACACTGCTAAAAAGTCTTTACTACAAAAAATACGTTTGATAGCACAAAAATTAGAAGAAGAATCTGATGCATCACAAGAAGAATTAGCACAATATCAAGAAGAAATGGATGAAATTGTAGCACAGATAAAAGATTCTATAGTTTTAATAAAACAAGAACATGCTAAAAAAGCAGAGCAAAGTAGAAAAGAACTATCACAAGTTGTACAAGCTATAAGAAGAGAGATAAAAAAGCAGAATGAAGAAGACCAAAAAATAATAAAAAACTATCAAATCGAGATAAATCAAAAAGTAGAACAAATGGAAATGCAAAATGAATTAATTACAAAACAACAATTAAAAGAAATAAAAAAAGAACTTAAACAAGAAAATAGTAAAATGCAAGAAGTAATAGACATATTGTTAGCAGAAAACAAAGAAATGAAAGCTAGAATAAATAAAATAGAAGCAGATAATGATATAATGCAATTAAATTTAGCAAAAGTAAAAAAACAAACCACACAAATAAAAGAAGAAAAAATTATTAAACAAGAACCAGTAAAAAGAGTAGTAAAACAAGAAACAACATCAAAAAATGTAGAAGAAGTACCTAAAACTACGAGAAAAGTAGCTACTACAAAAACAACTACAGTAAATAGCAAAACAGTTCAAGAACCAAAGGAAACTCCAAATATTGTACGTAGAGCTAGAAGAGGAAAAACTCAAATATTAGGTTTGTTTGATAATGATGGAGATATTTATTAATATAACAGTTGTAAGAAGAAAAGAGTGAGAAAATGAGTCAAGAAGAATATAAAACATTAAAAGAAGTATTTAAAGATTATTATTTTAATAACCCAAATTTATCAGAATCAAAAATAAAATCTATAAATTTATTTAAGAAAACAAATTCTTTAGAACTTATTTTATTTACAGATAAAGCAATAAAAATAAAAGATATATATGTATTTGAAAATTATTTAGAAGTAAGGTTTGGAATAAGAAATATACAAATAAAAATAGAAAGAAATAAAAACATAGAAGAACTAGAAAATGTTTGTGAAGGAAATCAAATAACACAAGTAGAAAAAAACATAGTAGAAGAATGGGGAGACATAATAGAATATGTAACTAATAAACATCCTATGACAAAAGCAATTTTAAAAAATAGTAGCATTTCTATAGATGGAAAATCTGCAAACATTTTCCTTTCTATGAAGGGAAAAGAGTTTTTAAGTGCTAAAAAATTTGATGAAGTATTATCAAATCTTTTATTAGACATATACGGAGAAAGATATAAAGTATCATACATAGAAGATATTTCGGAAGAAACAATAAAGAAAAGACAAGAATATCTAAAATTAAAACAAGAAGAAGAGATTCAAAAAATACAAAAAGAAATAGAAATTCAGAAAGAAGAAATTGAAGTAAGTAAAAACCAAAACTACGAAAATTCAGCGCCAATTCCGGATGATGAATTCTTTGGTGGTGACGTGCCAATTCCAGATGAAGCTTATTTGCAAGAACTAGAACAAATGGATGAAGAAAACAATATAATACTAGGAAAAGCATCAAAGGCAAAAGAAAACAAAGTAAGAATAAAAGAAATTACAGCAGAAAATAAAAGAATAACAATAGAAGGAAGAGTAGTTACTTGTGAGTCAAGAGAGACAAAAACAGGAAAAGGAATGATTATATTTGACTTGTATGACGGAACAGGAATAATTACATGCAAATCATTTACACCAGATAGTAAAGAAGGAAATGAAGTAGCAGAGAAAATAAAAAAGGCAAGTGGAATAAAAGCAATAGGAAAAGCATCTTTAGACACATTTGCAAATGATGTTACAGTTATGGCTAATACTATATACGAAGTTGATGGAGAAAACTTCCCAAAACTTCCAACAGAAGACGAAGACTCTCCTCTTATATTAGGAATGAATCCAGAAATAAAAGAACCATTAGTAAAAATACAAGACATAGGAGTAGAATCTGGAAATGTTGCAATAGATGGAGAAGTTATAACAATGGAAGATAGAGAACTAAAAGGCGGAAAAATCCTTCTTAGTATAGCTATCTACGATGGAACGAGTACAATGACATGTAAAGCTTTTTTAACTAAAGATAATAGTAAAAAAGTTATAGGAAAAATAAAAGCATCTAAAGGAATAAGACTTGCAGGAAAAGCAGGAATGGATACATTCTCTAATGAAATAACTATAATGGCAAATACAATAGTTCAAAGTAATGGAATAAAAAGAGAAACAAGAATGGACAATTCTGAAGTAAAAAGAGTTGAACTTCATATGCATACTCAAATGAGTCAAATGGATGCTGTAACTCCTGTTACAGATCTTATAAAAAGAGCAATGAAGTGGGGCATGAAATCAATTGCAATTACTGACCACGGAGTTGTACAAGCTTTTCCAGATGCACACAAAATGTTAGGCTATGACAATCCAGATATGAAAGTTATATATGGTGTAGAAGCATATTTAGTACCAGATAAATCAAATGTAGTATCATTTTCTAAAAATCAAAACATAGAAGAATCTACATTTTGCGTATTAGACTTAGAAACAACAGGACTTTCATTTAGAACAGAAAAAATCACAGAAATAGGAATTATGAAAGTTAAAAACGGAGAAGTAATAGATAGTTTTTCAACATTTGTAAACCCTGAAAAACCAATACCACCAAAGGTTGTAGAAGTAACAAATATTACAGATGATATGGTAAAAGATGCTCCAACAATAGATGAAATATTCCCTAAAATGTTAGAATTTATTGGAGAAGATAGCATATTAGTTGCACACAATGCAGACTTTGATATAGGTTTCTTAAAATATAATGCAAAACAATTAGGTTATACACTAGAAAATACATATTTAGATACATTAAGACTTGCAAAACTATTATTCCCAGAATTCAAAAGATACAAATTAGGAATAATAGCTGACAAATTAGGTATAGTTGTAGAAGTAGCACACAGAGCATTAGACGATGTAGATACAACAGTAAAAGTTTTAAATGTAATGTTTGATATGCTTAAAGAAAAAGAAATATATACATTAGATGATATAGATAGAAAATTCGAAGTAGACTTTAAAAAATTACCAAGTTACCATGCAATTATTTTAGCAAAAGACTATGTAGGTCTAAAGAATTTATATAAATTAGTATCAATATCACACCTGCACTATTTTTATAAAAAACCACGTATATTAAAATCAATTTATAAAAAATATTCTGAAGGTTTAATATTAGGAAGTGCCTGTGAAGCAGGAGAATTGTATAGAGCAATTGTAGAAGGAAAAGATGAAGAAGAAATAGAAGCAATTGCAAAAGATTACGATTACTTAGAAATTCAACCTACAGGGAACAATATGTATATGGTAAGAAACGGTACACTTCCAGATGCAAGAGCAGTAGAAGATATAAATAGAAAAATTGTAAATTTAGGAGAAAAACTAGGAAAACTTGTAGTTGCAACTTGTGACGTTCACTTTATGGACCCACAAGATGAAATATATAGAAGAATATTAATGGCTGGTCAAGGCTATGAAGATGCAGATGAACAAGCACCACTATATTTAAGAACAACAGAAGAAATGCTTAAAGAATTTGAATATTTAGGACCAGATAAAGCCTATGAAGTTGTTGTTACAAACACAAATAAAGTAGCAGATATGTGCGAAAGAATAAGTCCAATATCACCAGAAAAATGTCCGCCACACATTGAAGGTTGTGAGCAAACAATAAAAGATATTGCATTTAGTAAAGCACATGAATTATATGGAGATCCACTTCCAGATATAGTACAAGAAAGACTAGACAAAGAGCTTAACTCAATTATAAAAAATGGATTCTCCGTTATGTATATAATTGCACAAAAGCTAGTATGGAAATCAAACGAAGATGGATATATAGTAGGTTCCAGAGGATCTGTTGGTTCATCATTTGTGGCCAACATGACAGGTATAACAGAAGTAAATTCACTTCCGCCACATTATAGATGTCCAAATTGTAAATATTCAGATTTTACAGACTATGGTTATCAATGTGGATTTGACTTACCAGATAAAGATTGTCCAAAATGTGGAACAAAAATGGTAAAAGACGGAATAGATATACCATTTGAAACTTTCTTAGGATTCAATGGAGATAAAGAGCCTGATATCGACTTGAACTTCTCAGGAGAATATCAAGCAAAAGCACATAGATATACAGAAGTAATATTTGGAAAAGGAACAACATTTAAGGCAGGTACTGTTGGTACAGTAGCAGATAAGACAGCATATGGATATGTTAAAAAATATTACGAAGAAAGAGGAATTCCAGTATCAAATGCAGAAGTAATAAGAGTCTCTGCAGGATGCACACGGAATAAAAAGAACAACAGGACAGCACCCAGGAGGAATTATAGTTGTACCAAAAGGTAGAGAAATATATGAATTTACGCCAGTACAACATCCAGCAGATGATCCTAATTCAGACATTATAACAACACACTTTGACTACCACTCAATAGATCAAAACTTGTTAAAACTAGATATACTAGGACACGATGATCCAACAGTAATACGTATGCTTTATGATTTAACAGGAATAGATCCAACAAAAGTACCATTAGATGATAAAGAAACAATGAGTATATTCAGTTCTACAGATGCATTAGGAGTAACGCCAGAGCAAATAAATAGTAAAGTAGGAAGCTATGGAATACCAGAGTTTGGAACAAAATTCGTAAGAGGAATGCTTGTAGACACAAAGCCTAAAACATTTGACGAATTAATTCGTATATCAGGTCTATCACATGGTACAGACGTGTGGCTTGGAAATGCACAAACATTAATAGATGAAGGAACAACAACACTTCAAGACTCAATTTGTTGCCGTGACGATATTATGATTTACTTAATAAAGAAAGGTGTACCACCAAACCATGCATTCAAAATAATGGAAACAGTGCGTAAAGGAAAAGCATTAAAAGATCCAGCAAAATGGGCAGAATATAAAGAATTAATGAAAGAACATGATGTACCAGATTGGTATATAAAATCATGCGAAAAAATAAAATACATGTTCCCAAAAGCCCATGCAGCAGCATATGTAACAAACGCATTTAGAATAGCATGGTTTAAAGTACATGAGCCAAAAGCATATTATACAGCATATTTTACAATTCGTGCAGACGAATTTGATAGTGAAATAATGTGCTATGGAAAAGAAAGAGTAAAAAACAAAATGAAAGAAATAGACTTAGCAGGAAATAGTGCAACAACAAAAGACAAGAATATGTATGCTATTTTGGAACTAGTACTAGAAATGTATGAAAGAGGAATAAAATTCCTACCAATAGACCTTTATAAATCACATGCAACAAAATTCCAAATAGAAGAAGACGGAATACGTCCACCATTAAACAGTGTGCCAGGACTTGGAACAGTTGCAGCACAAGGAATAGAAGACGCAAAAAAAGACGGAAAATTCATGTCAATAGACGATATGAAAATTCGTTCAAAAATAGGAAACTCAGTAGTAGACTTACTTAAAAAAATGGGTTGCCTAGAGGGAATGAGCCAAAGCAACCAAATGAGTTTATTTGGATAATAAACTATTAGGGACGGGCCTTTTTAGTTTAGCATATAATAAATATAGCAGTATAATATATATTTTTTATTTTGAATATATATTATACTGCTATAATAATTTATAAAAAAACTAAACTAAAAAGGCCCGTCCCTAATAGTCTAATAGTTTACTATCTTTCGTCGTCACCCATATCAATTTCAATATCAACAATTTCATTGTTAGCACCAAGTTCTGTATAAGAACCAGAAGATTTACCAACTGAAGTCTTACCTCTTAAATCATCTCCAGAGGCTTTTTTTAATGGTTCAGCATGTTTTAAAAAATAAAAGCCTTCTTTATTATATACTGTATTAGAATCAGGAAATACAACAAATTCTTGATTTTTATTATTTTTAAATTCAACCCAAGTACTAAGACTTTTTGCTTTATCTGCAATTCCATATGTATAACCAGTAACAATACTATTAGGAAAAGAAAGCATTTGAGAAATGTACTCAGAACGATAACAACTTTTATCTACAACATTTTCTTTCTTATTAGAAGGTTCAACATTTTCTATACCAGGTATAATATCTGATAATTTTGAAGTTTTAATAACAGTTGAAGCAGTCTTAATAGATATTGTATTATTTTGTTCTACAATATCTTCTACGATTTTATTATTTTTTAAGTTTTCTAAAACTTTTTCTTTCTTTTCAGTAGATAAATTTGCATTATATAGTTCAAAAATAGAATGGTCAATAGAATATTCATCTAAATAAACATTTCCAGCTTTACTTAGTAATTCAAAGATTTTTTTCTTATCTCTATTTTTGCTTGCATCATAAAAAGATTGATTCCACATTTTATCTTCTAAAGAAAAAGATTTATAACTTTCATACATATAAAATCACCTTCTCTTTTTTAAGCACATGATAATTATACCATAAACTGGGAAAAAAGGCAAATTTTACAGTAGTTAAATTGAAATACCAAAATTCGTAAATTCATTTGCATAAATAAAAAAGTATGGTATAATTTGAATACATTTATATTAAGAGGAGAAAAATATGATAGGAAATACTATAGATTTAAGTAAAATATTTAATTTACAAAATGCAATTATATATTTAATATTAATAAATATTATTACATTTATAGTAATGGGAATAGACAAAAAGAAAGCTAAATACGGAAAATGGAGAATTAGTGAATCAATGTTATTTATATTAGTTTTACTTGGAGGAGGAATAGGTGGAATAGCAGGAATGTACACATTTAGACATAAAACTAAAAAAATGAGATTTGTTATAGGTTTTCCAGCAATTTTAATATTTGAAATATTAGTTATAATATATTATTCTATAATTTTATAAAATTACAAATTGAACAGGAGAAAAAAATGAAAAAAGAAATAGAACAAGTAAGAGAAGAATTAAAAAATGATGTAAAAAAATTTACTATATTTGGAGTAAGTATATGGAGAATATTTGCATACTTCATTATATATAGTGTAATAGGTTATATTATAGAAACAGTATTTGGAATGGTAACAAAAGGAGTTATAGAAAGTAGACAAAGTTTTTTATATGGACCTTTTTGTGCTATATATGGCTTAGGGGCAGTAGTTATGATTTTATCACTTAAATATTTTAATAAAAATCATAACACACTATTTGTTGGTGGATTTATAGTAGGTTCAATAGTAGAATACATAGTTAGTTGGTATGGAGATGTATTTTTAAATGTAAAGTGGTGGGATTATTCAAATATGCCATTAAATATAAATGGTAGAATATGCGTGTTTTTCTCATTGTTTTGGGGATTTTTAGCAATTTATTTAATGGGATATGCTAATCCAAGAGTTGATAAATTAATAAATAAAATAAAATCAAAAATATCAATAAACAAACTAAAAATAATAACTACAATAATAATATTATTTATGGCAGTAGACTGTATAATAACAGGAATTGCTATAAAATTATTTATGATAAGAAAAGTACATGAATATGATTTAAAAGTATCGAATAAACAAGAAATAGAAGAAGCATATAGTGTAATATATAAAAATGATAAAATAGATGAATTTATAATGCGATACTTTGGTGACAAAAAAATGATAAAAACATTTCCAAACCTAAAAACACAAGATGAAAATGGAAATATGTTATATTTTGATTGTTATGTTGGAGATATAAAACCATACTACTATAAATTTAACTCTACTTGGAGAGGAGATTTAGTAAAAACATTAAAACATGAGGAAAAAATGATAAAATAATTTAATACAAAATATTTATATTAGGGGGAAAATATGAAAGAAGAATTTATAGAATTATTGAAACAAACAAATCGTGAAGGAATGGAAAACTTAATAGAATTCTTAAAAAATAAAACAGACTTTTTTGAAGCACCAGCTAGCACTAGATTTCATGGTAGTTTTAAAGGAGGCCTTTTGGAACATAGCATGAAAGTATATGAAATACTAAAACAAAAAGCAGGAGACAGTGAATCTGTAAGGATAATAGCATTATTGCATGATATATGCAAAACTAATTTTTATAAAGTAGATTATCGTAATGCAAAAAATGAGCAAGGAGTATGGGAAAAAGTACCTTATTATACAATAGAAGATACAATACCATATGGACATGGGGAAAAATCAGTAATGATGATATCAGAATTTATAAAATTAACACCAGAAGAAAGATATGCAATTCGTTGGCATATGGGATTTACTGAACCAAAAGAATTATATACAACAATAGGACAAGCATATAAAAAATATCCAATTGCGCTTCTTACACACGAAGCAGACTTAGAAGCTACATATTTTTATGATATTTAAAATAAAAGGAGGACCTAAAATGAAAAAGATAAAAGATCCAGTAAGTCGGAATTTCACACCTAATAGGTGCTGTATTTTCAGTGGCAGGTTTAGTATTATTAATTGTATATTCATCAATTTATGGAGAAAAAGCATGGGATATTGTTTCTTTTATCATATTTGGTGTGGGATTGGTGTTATTATATACCTTTAGTAGTTTATATCATTTATTAAATTTAGGAGAAACAGGAACAAGAGTATTCAAAAAATTTGACCATATAATGATATATATATTAATAGCAGCAACATATACACCAATATGTTTAGGACCAATAAGAGGACCATGGGGTTGGAGTATATTTGGAGTTGTATGGGGATTAGCAGTATTAGGAACTATATTATCAGCAGTATGGATAAAAGCTCCAAGATGGCTAACAACATCGATATACATTGCAATGGGGTGGTTAGTAATAATAATGGCATATCCATTATTAAAAACATTTAAGGAATTAAATGCTCTTCCATCACTATTATGGCTTTTAATAGGAGGAATATTTTATACTATAGGAGGAGTAATATATGGAATAAAAAAAGCACCATTTACTACTAAAAATTTTGGATTTCATGAGATATTTCATATATTTGTTATGCTAGGAAGTTTTTGCCAATTCTGGTTTGTATTTAAATATTTATTATATATTTAATAAAGAATATTACAAAAAAGCACGTTATAGTGTGCTTTCTCTTGCAATTTTACATAATACATGATATACTATAAAAGTATCATTTATATATCTGTAATAACTAAATTTAGTTACAACATAAGGAGGAAAAAGCTATGTGTAAAATTGCTGAATACCCTGAACTATATAACAGAGCAGAGGAACTTCTTCGGGGAAAAGGACTGGATAGAGTAGATCCAGGCTATGAATTCTTAAGAAAGGCAATTGTAATTTCAAAAGTTGAAGGTGAAAAAAACACAAAAAAACAGCTTTTGAAAGAAGTGAGCAAAGGAATGGTAGTACCATCCAACAAAAAATTGCAAAAATCCAGAGATAGAGTTGAACAGTGGATGATTGAAGCCTTAAAGAGCGTTTCAATAGACATTGAATTAATGGATTTTATAAAGCAAATGGCGAAAAAAATTTGAAAAAAACCCACAAGATTTAAATATTCTTGTGGGTTCTTTTCTGTCACATTATATAAAAAGTAAACATAATATGTAATGTGAGGTGAATAAAATTGGATTGGTTTGAAAGTTTAAACCCTATAATTCAGGCATTTCTTGCTTGTACATTTACATGGGGAGTAACAGCATTAGGTGCATTAGTAGTTTGCTTTTTTAAAGAAATGAATAAAAAAGTATTAGATACAATTTTAGGCTTTAGTGCAGGAGTTATGATTGCAGCTGCATTTTGGTCATTAATAGCACCTTCAATAGAATTATCTGCAGAATTGGGTTACATACAGTGGCTTTTACCTGCAGTAGGTTTTATAATAGGAGGATTATTTGTATTATTATCAGATAAATTTTTAGACAAAGCTTTAAAAAGCAAGAAAGACTTAAAAAATAAATCATCTTTAAAAAGATGCATTTTATTAATATCTGCAATAACAATACACAATATACCAGAAGGTATGGCAGTGGGAGTTGCGTTTGGAGGAATAGCAAGTGGAGTTCCAGGAATGAATCTAATAGGTGCAATTATGTTAGCACTTGGGATAGGTATACAAAATTTTCCAGAAGGGGCGGCAGTATCATTACCTTTAAGAAGTGAAGGATATTCAAGATTTAAAAGCTTTATGATAGGGCAGGCATCTGCATTAGTTGAGCCAATAGCAGCGGTAATAGGAGCAATATTGGTAATATATATAAGAATCATGCTACCTTTCTTATTAGCATTTGCAGCAGGAGCAATGTTAATAGTAGTTGCAAGGGAATTACTTCCGGAATCAGTAAAAGACTATAAAAACTTAGCAACATTTGGATTAATAGGTGGATTCGTATTAATGATGATATTAGATGTAGCATTGGGATAAAAATAAAAATAGATCATAATTGAAAGGTTGTGTTGCGTGGGCAAAAGAAAATAATGTAAAACTAATTACAGAAAAAAATGGAAATAATTCAAGATAAACGTAACAAAGAGAAAAAGTAAAGCTAAAAAATCCCCCAAAAGTTTATGTACTTTTTGGGGATTTTTTAGGAATTTTTTAAATAGACATGTATTTTCTTTACAAAAGAAAAATTATGTGCTAAAATGAAAAAAGATTTTATAAGAGAAAACGAGGAGGAATAAAAATGTCAGGACATTCAAAATGGCATAACATACAAGCCAAAAAAGGAAAAGCAGATGCAGCAAGAGGAAAAGTATTTACAAAGTTAGGTAGAGAATTATTAATGGCAGTAAAACAAGGTGGTGCAGATCCAGCTGGAAACTCTAAATTAAAAGATGTTATAGCTAAATGTAAAGCAGCAAATATGCCAAATGATACAATAAATAATGCAATAAAAAAAGCAGCAGGAGCAGGAAATACTGAAAATTATGAAGAAGTAATTTATGAAGGATACGGACCAAACGGAATAGCAGTCATAGTAGAAGCTGCAACAGACAATAAAAATAGAACAGCAGCAGATGTAAGACATGCTTTTTCAAAATGTGGAGGAAATTTAGGAACAAATGGATGTGTATCATATTTGTTTACTAAAAAAGGAGTTATAGTAGTAGATAAAGCTAACTGCAAATTAGACGAAGATAGCCTAATGATGCTTGCAATAGAAGCAGGAGCAGAAGATTTTTCTTCAGAAGAAGAAGTATATGAAATAACAACAACACCAGAAACATTTTCACAAGTAAGAGAACAATTAGAACAAGAAGGAATAGAATTCTTAGAAGCAGGAGTACAAATGGTACCATCTACATATGTAGACTTAGATGAATCAGGAGTTGCAAAAATGGAAAGATTTTTAGATATGTTAGATGAATTAGATGATGTATCTGAAGTATATCATAACTGGAATGAGTAAAATATAAATAAAAATACGAAACTTAAAAACAGGTAAGTTTCGTATTTTTTTAGTTCTATAAAGAAAACTAATGAATATAATAATAGTATTATGATACAGATAAATAGTATATTAAGATGTTTTCCTAATGCAATAGTAAGAAAAATAGATGAATATTTTACAATAAATGACGTAAACTTAAACTATTTAGAAGAAATAAGAATACGAGTAAATAGACCAATTATATTAAAATTAGGACAAACTGAAATAGTAATTGAATATATAGTAAAACCAGAAGAAATATTAGATATATTGCAACAAATATGTGACAACTCAATATATAGCTATCAAAATCAAATATGCAATGGATACATTACACTAAAAGGCGGACATAGAGTAGGAATTAGTGGAAATGTAGTAGTAAAAGATGGCAAAATTATAAACATTACATACTTGTCCAGTTTAAACTTTAGGATAGCAAAACAAGTATTAGGTGCAAGCGATAAAATTATAAAATACATATTAAATTTAAAAGAAAATGACGTGTACAGTACATTAATAGTATCACCGCCAGGAGTAGGAAAAACAACAATTTTAAGAGATTTAGTAAGAAGAATTAGTAATGGAATAGAAACATTATCATTTCATGGAATAAACGTAGGGGTAGTAGATGAAAGAGGAGAAATTGCAGCAATGTATCACCGGAATACCACAAAATGATATAGGAGCTAGAACAGATGTATTAGACGGAGTACCAAAGGCACTAGGAATGACAATGTTAATTCGTTCCATGTCACCAAAAGTAATAGTTGCAGATGAAATAGGAAACCAAAAAGAAATAGAAGCAATAGAATATGCTGTATGCTGTGGAATAAAAGGAATATTTACAGCACATGGCTCAAATATTGAAGATATAAAATTAAACCCCGCAATAAACAAATTAATAGAAAATTATTGCTTTGAAAGAATAATTTTTTTAAGTGATAAAAAGGAAAAATGTAAAGTAGAAAAAATATATGTACTAAACAAAAATGAAAAACACTACTCACAAATAGAATTAGAAGAAAAATATTAAGAAAGAATTTTTAGTAGTTTAAGCTATATAAAAATTCTTTTTTTATATTAATTAGTTCTAAAATAAATACTAAGTGAATATACTTAATATATAAAAATAAAAAGGACAAGGAATGCATTATGCAGGTTATAAAATATTTAATGTTGTTACTAATCTTATTATCAAGTACATATATTGGAATATTAATATCTAAAAAATATACAAATAGAGTAAAAGAATTAAAACAGATGAAAAATGCATTAAACATATTTAGTACAAAAATAAAATTTACATATGAGCCAATTCCAGAAATGTTTTACGAAATATCAAACAAAATAGAAGCACAAATAGGAGAAATTTTTAAAAATGCTTCAAAAAAAATGAAAAAAAACATAAATGCGGGAGAAGCATGGAAACAGGCATTAGAAGAATCAAATACAAATATGAAGAAAGAAGACATAGAAACACTAAAAACATTAAGCAATTTACTAGGCAAAGTAGACATAGAAGGGCAAATAAGTGAAATAGAACTAGTAAATAACTTTATAGATAATCAAATAGAAAAAGCAGAAGAAGAAAGTAAGAAAAATGTAAAAATGTACAAAACATTAGGAACAACAGTGGGACTAGCAGTAGTAATATTACTAATTTAATAAAATAATAATTGAAAGGAATACAAAAAATGGACATTAATTTATTATTTAAAATAGCAGCAATAGGAATACTAGTTGCTGTATTACACCAAGTTCTAGTAAGAGCAGGAAGAGAAGACCAAGCAATGATGACAACACTGGCAGGATTAGTAATAGTATTAACCATGGTAATAAAAGAAATAAGTACATTATTCGATACAGTAAGAACAATATTTGGACTTTAGGCTCGAAGGAGAGAATAATATGGATATTATAAAGATAATACGGAATAGGTTTAGTCGCATTAATCTTAATTATTATTTTAAAACAATATAAACCAGAATTTGTAACATATGTATCAATAGTTGCTGGTGCTTTAATACTAATTCTAGTGTTCTCAAAAATATCAGGAATAATCTCATTAATAGATAATTTGGCAGGAAAAATATCTATAAATAAAGAATTCATAACATTATTAATAAAAATTACAGGAATAGCAATATTAACAGAATTTGCAGTAAGTATTTGCAAAGATGCAGGAGAAAGTTCTATAGCTAGTAAAATAGATATGGGAGGAAAAGTTATAATTGTTTCGATGTCTATACCAATTTTAGCAGGATTGTTAGAAACAGTTGTAAAAATATTGCCTTAGAACAAGGAGATACTAATGAAAAAAACATACATAATAATCTTTATATTAATAGTTATTTTACTATTACCAAATTACACATATGCAAATAATGAAACAGAAGAAATATCAAGTGAAGAAATAATATCTTCGCAAAAAGAAACATTAAACATCTCAAAATTCCTAGAAGAAGCAAAAAAATATACAATAGATAGCTTCGAAGACTTGAATTACGAAGAGTTATTAAGCTCAGCAATAAAAGGAAAAATAGATAACGAAGCCTTAGCAAAAGGAATATTAAATACAATAGGAAAAGAAACAATAAATTCTATAAAAACAATAGCAAGTATAATGGTAGTTATAATAATACATAGCATATTAAAAAGTTTTAGTGACGGATTAGAAAATAAAGAAATATCTAAAATTTGTTATTATGTACAATACATACTTATAGTAACATTAATAATGTGCAATTTTTCACAAGTAATAGAAATGATAAAAGCATCTATAGAAAATTTAGTATCTTTTTCAAACACACTAATTCCAATATTAATAACATTAGTAATAACAACAGGAAATATAATATCAGCAAATGTACTGCAACCAATACTATTGTTTATAATAACATTTATAGGAAATTTTATATTAAAAGTAATAATACCAATACTGCTTGCTTCAACGGTATTAGGAATAATATCAAAAGTATCAGATTATGTACAATTAGATAAACTGTCAAAGTTCTTTAAATCATCAATAGTATGGGTATTAGGAGTAGTGTTAACATTGTTTGTTAGCTTAGTTTCAGTAGAAGGAAGTTTAAGCAGTAGTGTAGATGGAGTAACAGCAAAAACAGCTAAAGCAGCAGTTTCAAGCTTCATACCAGTGGTAGGAAAAATATTATCAGACGCAGTAGATACGGTTATAGGATGTACAAGCATACTAAAAAACGCAGTAGGAATAGTAGGAGTTGTAGTAATAATAGGAATATGTATAGCACCAATAATAAGATTATTATTATTAATGTGTACATATTATTTAGGTTCGGCAATTTGTCAACCTATAGCAGATGAGAAAATAGTAAAACTATTAGAACAAATGGGAGATACATTTAAAGTACTTTTAGCAATACTCTGTAGTATATCAGTAATGTTAATAATAGGAACAACATTAGTTATGAAAATATCTAATAGTAGTCTAATGTATAGATAAAATGGGAGAAAAGAAAAATGAACTTTTTGAATACGTGGTTACAAGGAATAATAGTATGTGTAATTATAGCGACAATAATAGAATTAATTTTGCCAAGTGGAAGTACAAAAAAATACATAAAAGTAGTATTAGGAATGTTTATTTTATTTAATATTATTACACCAGTAATAAATAAAATTACAAAAAATAATTTTGAAATCTCATCAATCATAAATATGGATGAATATTCTAAAAAAATGAAAACATATGAAACATCTAGTCAAAATCAAGTATCTTCAAATGCGAATGAACAAACTATAAAACAAATATATATATCAAAATTAGAAAAAGACATAAAAAATAAATTAAAAGAAAAAAACTATACTGTAAGTAAAATAAAAATAGAAATTAATGAAAATGAAGAATACAGTATAAAACAGATAAATTTATTAGTACAAAAAGATGAAGAAGAAACAGAGAAAAAACAAGAAAATGCAATAGAAATCGAAAATATAGAAACAATAAATATACAAGTCAATGAAAATATAATACCAGAGCAAAAAGAAGAAAATATTTCAGTAAATGAAATAAGTAAAATAAAACAATATTTAGCATCTGAGTATCAAATAAATGAAAAGCAAATAAATATAAATTAAAAAAAGAAAGAAGGGTGTTTTTATGTTAGAAAAACAACTAAATAGAATAAAAGAAATTTTTAAAGAAAAAAATAGTAAAAGAAAAATTGAAAATTTGGTTGTGTTTGTAATAATACTAATTGTAACTATAATTATAATAAATTTGATATTTAAAGATGGAAATAAAGAAAAAGATAATACTTCAGAAATACAGAACAATGAAAATGTAAAATTAGCAACCAGTAAAGAAGATGATACATATAATTTAGAAGCAAAGCTAGAAGAAATATTAAAAAAAATAAATGGAGTAGGAAATGTAAAAGTATTATTAACATATTCAGAAACTAGTAAAACAGTTGCTATGTACAATGAAGATAGCACAAAAAACGATACAGAAGAAGCTGATAAACAAGGAGGAAATAGAAAAGTTAGTCAAACATCAACTAAAAAAGAAGTAATTTATCAAGAAGTAAATGGACAAAAAATTCCAGTAACTCAAAATATAATAAACCCCAAAATAGAAGGAGCAATTATTACAGCTGTTGGAGCTCAAAATACACAAGTAAAAGAAAATATTATTCAAGCGGTAGAAGCGGCAACACGGTCTTGCAACGCATAAAATTCAAGTGTTTGAAATGCAAAAATAATAGATAGGGGGAAAGTAAAAAATGAAAATCTTAAAGAAAAATCAAATTATAATTTTAGTAATTGCTCTAATGTTAGTATCAGCAGGGTATTTAAATTATAGTGCAAACTTAAATGAAGTGCAAAAAACAGCAAGTATAGGAGATGCAAAGTTAGTAAGTAGTAATGGAATTGTAGAAATAAATACACAAGAAACAGCATTAGTAGAAAATCAAAATAATGAAATTGAAACAAATGCAAACGAGACAGCATTAGTAGAAAACAATAAAGAGCAAACAGAAGAGACAACAAAAACAAATGCAAAAATAATTAATGAATATTTTTCACAAACTAGACTAAATAGAGAATCAATGTATTCACAAATGGTAGAAAGTTACCAAAAAATATTAGAGAACGAATCTATTGCTTCAGATCAAAAAGCAATAGCACAAACAGAAATAAAAAATATAAATGATACAAAAAATAAAATAATGATATGTGAAAATTTAATAAAAACAAAGGGAATAGATGATGTAATAATATTTGTTAACGATAAAAGCATAAGTGTTGTAGTAAAAGCAGAAAACCTAGAAGAAGACAAAATAGCACAAATCCAAAACATAATAGCAAGAGAAATGAATACACAAATAAATGATATACATATTAGTAATAAATAATAAAAAATTGAAAAAATGACTTGTAAAAAATTAAATTATTGATATAATAAATAACATGGAAAAAAGAGAGAAAATAGGGAGGAATTATCATGGTAAAAAAAGTAGCAATATTAGCAAATGGAGGAGACGTATCAGGATTTAATGCAGTTATTCGTGCAATAGTAAAAACAGCTGAAAGTAATGGAGTAGAATGTTATGGATTTATAGATGGATACCGTGGGCTATTAAAAAATGATTATATAAAATTAAGTAGTGCAGATACAGCATCAGGAATATTACAAAAGGGTGGATCAATAATTTCATCTTCAACAAATGCAAACGTATTCCATTATAAAGTAATAGATGAGAATGGAAATGTTTCATATAAAGATTTATCAGAAAAATGTGTACAAAATGTAAAAGACGATGGATTTGATTGCATATTTACATTAGGAGGAGACAGTACACAAAAATCTGCAAGAGATTTTTCACTAAGAGGAATAAATGTAATAGGAGTTCCAAAGACAATAGACAATGATGTTGCATGTACAGATATAACATTTGGATACAACACAGCAGTATCTGTTGCAACAGAAGCATTAGATAGACTTCACACAACAGCAGAAACACACCATAGAATAATGGTACTAGAAGTTATGGGAAGAGAAGCTGGTTGGATAGCATTAGAGTCAGCTATAGCAGGAGGAGCAGACGTTGCACTAATTCCAGAAATCCCATATGATATAGAAAAAGCTGCAGAAGCAGTAAAACAAAGACAAAAAATAGGCAAAAATTTCAGCATAGTAGTTGTATCAGAAGGAGCATTCCCTAAAGGAGGAAATGTATCTGTAATAGACGAAAGAGATGGAGGAGAAGGAGTTATAAATATACAACTAGGAGGAGCTGGAGAAAAAGTTGCAAAACAATTACAAGAATTAACAGGACTAACAGCTAGATGCACAGTATTAGGATATATGCAAAGAGGTGGAACACCAACAGCATTTGATAGAGTACTTTCAACAAAATACGGAGCAAAAGCAATGGAACTTGCTATTAAAGGAAAATTCAATGTATTAACAGTAATAAAAAATGGAAAATTAGACTATGTAGATTTAGAAGATGTTGTAGGAAACAACAAAACAATAGGAGCTGTACAAGGCGGAACAGCTGAAAGTAACGTAAGAATTGTTACAATGGACCATGATTTAGTAAAAACAGCAAGAGATATAGGAATATGTTTAGGAGATTAATAAGAATATAATAAAAATGAAAAAATCCATTGAAATAAATGGATTTTTTTGTTAAAATAAAAAAGGGGCTAAACAATGGAAGAAATAAAAGAAAAATTAGAATGTATAAAACAATATTTAACAAGTAATTTTGAGTGTGAAGCTATTTTACTATTTGGAAGTTATGCAAGAAATACTCAAAATTCAGAAAGCGATATAGACTTAGCAATAAAATTAAAAAAAGAAATTCAGCCCAAAGAATTATTTGAAATAAAAAGAAAATTAGAAGATATCTTAGAAAAAGATGTAGACTTGATAGACTTAGATAACACGCAAGATGGCATAAGGTATGAAATTTTAATAAACGGAATTATAATATATGTAAAAGATGAATTCAAATTTGAATTATATAAACTAGATATGTATAGAGAATATTTAGAATTAAATGAAAGTAGAAAAGAAATTATAGACAATATAAAAAAAGGAGGAAATAGCTATGGAAAATGAAGCTGTCATTTTAAATAAGTATGAAATAGTAGAAAGATGTATAAATAGAATAAATGAAGAATATGAAAACAATTCTGAAAACTTAGAAGACTATAGAAGATTAGATTGCATAGTTCTAAATTTACAAAGAGCATGTGAAGCAACAATAGATATAGCTATGTATATAGTTTCAACTAGAAAATTAGGAATTCCACAAACTAAAAAAGAAGCATTTAAAAAATTAGAAGAAAACAATATTATTTCAAAAGATATGTCAAAAAATATGCAAAATATGACAGGCTTTAGAAATATAGCTATACATGATTATAAAGAAATAAATGAAGAAATACTAAAAGAAGTAATAGAAAAACACTTAAATGAATTATTAGAATTTGCAAGGCAAATGTTAAATTTAAAAAGATAAAAAGGGAGAAAATAATGTTAGATTTTAAAGAAGCAATATCAGAAGAAATTGCAAAAGCAACAAACTTAAATAAAGAAGAATTAAAAAGCTATATAGAAATTCCAAAAGATAGTTCAATGGGAGATTATGCATTTCCATGCTTTAAACTTGCAAAAGAATTAAGAAAAGCACCACCAATTATCGCAAGTGAAATAAAAGAAAAATTAGAAATAGACGAAACATTAATAAATAAAGTAGAAATAGTAGGTGGATATATTAATTTTTATGTAAATAATACAGCTTTAATAAATGATGTTTTGGACCAATATAACACAAAAAAAGAGCAATATGGAAATACAAATATAGGAGAAGGGAAAAATGTAGTAATAGACTACTCATCACCTAACATTGCAAAACCATTTCATATTGGACATTTACGTTCAACAGTTATAGGAGGAGCGTTATATAACATATACAAATTCATGGGATATAATGTAATAGGAATAAACCATTTAGGAGACTATGGAACACAATTTGGAAAATTAATCGAAGGATATAAAAGATGGGGAAAAGAATATAATGTAGAACAAAATCCGATAGATGAACTTACCAAAATATATATTAGAATAAACAATCTTTGTAAAGAAGACGAAAGTGTATTAGAAGAATGTAGAAATAACTTTAAAAAATTAGAAGATGGAGACGAATATTGCACAGAAATATGGAAAAAATTTAGAAGTCTTAGCTTAAAAGAATTCCAAAGAGTATATGATTTATTAGGAAGTAAATTTGACTCATGGAACGGAGAAGCATTTTATTCAGATAAAATGCAAGAAGTAGTAGAAAAGTTAGAAAAGACAGGAAAACTAGTTGAATCTGAAGGAGCTAGAATTATAGAATTAGGAGAAAACATGGCTCCATGTATTATTGGAAAAACAAATGGATCTACAACATATGCAACTCGTGATTTAGCAGCAATATTATATAGAGCAAGAACATATGACTTTGATAAAGCATTATATGTTACATCATACGAACAAATACTACACTTTAAACAAGTATTTGAAGTGGCAAAACTATTAGGTTTAGATGAAAAATATATAAACGGATTAGAACATGTACCATTTGGAATGGTAAGACTAAAAGAAGGAAAAATGTCTACAAGAGAAGGAAATATTATAAAACTTGAAGACCTATTAAATGAAGCAATTTCAAGAGCTTTAAAAGTTATAGAAGAAAAAAATCCAGAACTTGAAAATAAAGATGAAGTAGCTAAAAAAGTAGGCTTAGGAGCAGTAATATTTAATGATTTATCAAATAGTAGAATAAAAGACGAAGTATTTGACTGGGATACAATGCTTAATTTCCAAGGAGAAACAGGACCATATATACAATACATATATGTTCGTACAAAAAGTGTATTAGAAAAGGCAGGCTATATGCCAGAGTATAGAAAAGAATATGGAGAAATATTATCAGATACAGCATCTGCAACAGTTATAAAAACTATAGCAAATTTTTCAAATACATTGGAACAAGTTATTGAAAAAAATGAACCATCAATATTATCAAGATACTTAATAGATTTAAGTCAAAGTTTTAGTAGTTTTTACAATGCAAATAAAATAATAGGTGAAGATAAAGAAAAACAAGATGCAAGATTATATTTAACTTATGTTGTAGGAAATATTTTAAAAACAGGAAGTTCTTTACTTGGAATACAAATGCCAGATAGAATGTAAAAAATAAAAATATTATAAATATTATTTGTTACATAATTAGACAAACTAATATTTATAATATTTTTTTGATTATTTTTATATAGCGGTAGCAGAGCGAGTCTCTAAAGAATTTAATCTTAAATCATGATCTAATAATTTTGAATCAATTCGTGAAAAGCTTATATCATATTCATTATGTTTGCGTAAGTTTTCGTTTGAATATTCTAATAATAAATCAATTTTTTTATCTTGAATAGCAAATCTTTTATCTATTTCTTTTTGCATTTTGTTAAAATTAGAATTAATAGTATTAGTTATATCATGTAAAACATCAGCAAGCTCAAGAGAAAATTGTTTTTTAAAATCTTCAAATTTAGCATCCATTTTTTTATCCATTTTAACTTCAAAAGCTTCAAACTTAGCATCCATTTTATTATCCATCTTAACTTCAAAAGCTTCAAATTTAGCATCCATTTTCTTATCCATTTTAACTTCAAAAGCTTCAAATTTAGCATCCATTTTCTTATCCATCTTAACTTCAAAAGCTTCAAACTTAGCATCTATTTTCTTATCCATCTTAACTTCAAAAGCCTCAAATTTAGCATCCATTTTTTGGTCAAGTCTATCTTCAACCTCCGTAAATTTTCTATCAAATATTGTTTCAATAGCATCTAAATCTTTTTTATCTAGCATATAAATCCCTCCTTGCATTTTTAGTTTGTCTAATTATGTAGTAATATAATAATACATATAAGTTAAAAAGTCAACAAAAACATTTCGACAAAAAGCAATAAAAAACGTCAGAAAATGTTAATAAAACAACAATAATACAATAAAATAAAAATACAACATATAAGTAAAATAAAAAAATATTGCAAAATATATAATGCTGATATATAATAAAAAATAAAAAGAGGAAAACAAATTGCAAGAAAAAACAAAAAGAACTATTTTAGGAATATTAATTTTAATAAATTGCGCAACAATATTTATGTTCTCAAACCAAATAGCAGATGACTCTACTGTAACAAGTAGTAGAGTAGTAAATTTTATATCAGAAATAATACCTGCTATAAAAAATATGCAAGAGCCAGATAAAACAATATTAAAAGAACAAATACTAACTCCAATAGTAAGAAAAGGCGCGCATTTTTCAATATACACAATGTTAGGAATGCTTACAATAAGTTTTGCACAAACATTAAAAAATAAAAAGCAATATCAATTAATCATATATTCACTTTTATTTTGTATATTTTATGCATCGACAGACGAATTTCACCAATACTTTATACCAGGTAGAAGTGCAGAAATAAGAGACGTATTAATAGATTCATTAGGGTCATTAACGGGAATATTATTAATAGTTTTGATAAGAAAAATAATTGAGAAAATAAGGAAGGAAAGTATATGAACCAAAAAGTAGATATATTACTTGCAACATATAATGGAGAAAAATACATAAAAGAACAAGTAGAAAGTATATTAAATCAAACATATGAAAATATACAAATAATAATATCAGACGATTGTTCAACAGACAAAACAAGACAAGTACTAAAAGAGTATGAAAACAATGAAAAAATAAAAATATTTTATCAAGAAAAAAATTTAGGTTATGTAAAAAACTTTGAATTCTTATTAAAACAAGTAGAAAGCAATTTATACATGTTGTCAGACCAAGATGATGTATGGAAAAAAGAAAAGGTAGAAAAATCTGTAGAAAAAATAGAAAGTGAAAAACTAGATTTAGTATTTGGAGACTTAGAAGTAGTAGATGAAAATTTAAACACACTTTATAAATCTTACAATAGATACATGCATCTAATACATAAAATAAAAAAATACCAAAAAGACTATAGACTTCAATATTTATACAATTGTATGACAGGATGTACAATTATATCAAGAAAAAATTGGATAGATAAAGTATTACCATTTCCTACAAATTCAAAATATATGATACATGACTATTGGTTAGGACTTGTAATAGCATTAAATGGAAAAGTAGGATATATAGAAGAACCATATATTCTATATAGACAACATGGAAAAAATCAAGTAGGAAGTAAAAAAGCAAGCAAAACAGCAAGTAAATTAGAAAAAGTTAGAAATATATCTATAAATACAAGGATAGGAACGTTTGAAACATATGTGATGCATGAAGAAATATTTGACGAAAAACTAAGAAAACAAAACAAAAAAGCATTAGAATATTTTAAAATGTTAAAAAATAAGAAAAACTTTAATTTTAGACAATGGGGGATATTTTTTAGATTATACAAATATGAAAGTTTTTCACAATACATTAAAAACTTTATGGTGTTGAACTTACCTTGGATAGTAAAAATAGTATTTGATTTAAAATATAAAAAATAGAGAAATTGTAAAATTTCTCTATTTTTGTATTTACTAATTATTGTAACCAGTTTTATTAATAATTTTATTACTAATAGATTTAACGGTATCTGAAACAGTATAATCAGTTTCTCCAAATACTTGCTCATGTAACTTTTTAACATTTTGCTCTAAAGTAACAGGAACACCATACCATCTATCTAAAGTAATACCTTTTACCTCGTAAGGCCATCCAATACTATCTGTTACATTATAAGATGCAGCTTGTGGTAATAATGAAATAATTTCATCTTTACTAATATTTGTATAAACATGAGGTAATAATGTATCTAATAAAGAATTAAGTTCTGGAATACTCTTAGTTTTTGCTTTTGCAAATACAGCAGTTAATACATCTCTCATACGTTCAGTTCTTTTATAATCTCCACCATCAGTATAACGAATTCTTGAATATGCTAAAGCTTGTACACCATCTAAAGTATAAGTACCTGGAGTAGTAATAGAAGATGAGTTTCTTCCTAATTGATTATTTATAGCTGAAATATATCCGTTTATATATTTTACTTCATCCGCAGTAATTGAAATTTGAATTCCACCAACAGCATCTACAACAGAAACTACAGTATCAAAATTAACAGTAGCAAATTCTTTGATGTTTAAATCTAAGTTTTTATTAATACTACTCATAGATAAAGCAGGTCCACCATATGCATAAGCATGTGTAATTTTATCTAGTCCATAATTATTAATATCTAAATAACTATCACGATAAATAGAAGTCAATTTTACATTTTTTGTACGATTATTAATAGTTACTAAAATAATACAATCACTTCTTGAACCTTTAAAAGTATCTTCTCTAGCATCTAAACCTAAAAGTAAAATATTTCTATATTCTTCTAAATTTTCTTCAACACCTTCGTTTACCTCTATATCTTCTTCAGGAATATTAACATATTGAACCTTATCTAGTTTACTATTTAAAAACCACCAAGAACCTCCTAAAGCAGATAAAACAAATATTACTATAATAATTAAAAGTGCAAGTAATATTCTTAAAAATATTTTAAAACCACTTTTGTTTTTTTGTGCATTTTCTACATTATTCTCTTTTCTACTCACAATAAAAACCTCCTAAAAAATAAATATCGAGATTATTATACAACAAAATATAAAAAAAAGCAAAATATTTTATTTTATATTGCAAAAAAATATTAAACAAGTTATAATTAATAGTAGCATGTGTTTAATTATAAACGATAATGTTAAAGGGGGATAAATATTATGGTAAACAATGAATCTGTTGTTACAACAGAAGCAATAGTTGAACCAAAAAAAGAAGAAACAATAGAAATGAAAAATAAAAAAATTGTTTATAGATTTATAAAAAGAATAATAGATATAATAGGAGGACTAGTAGGAATAGTATTATTAATTCCAATAACAATAGTTTTATATTTAATTAGCATATTTTCAAAGGAAAATAAAGGACCTATATTTTATGAACAATTAAGAGTTGGCAAAAATGGAAAGTATTTTAGAATATATAAATTTAGAACTATGATAATTGGGGCAGATAAAATATTGAAAAAATATTTAGAAGAAAATGAAGAAGCAAAAATAGAATTTGAAAAGAATCAAAAATTAGAGTACGATCCAAGAATAACAAAATTAGGAAAAATTTTAAGAAAAACTAGTTTAGATGAATTTCCTCAATTTATTAATGTACTAAAGGGAGATATGAGTTTAATAGGCCCAAGACCATTAGTGGAGGGAGAACTAGATGCTCACAACGGAAATCATAAACTATATGAGAGTGTAAAACCTGGGATAACTGGATATTGGGGAGTAAATGGTAGAAGTAATACTACATATGAAGAAAGACTTGAACTAGAATATTATTATGCAAAAAACTTTTCTTTTTGGTTAGATACAAAAATATTTTTTAAAACAATAATATCAATAGTAAAAAGAGAAGGTGCAAAATAATGAAAAAAAATATATTATTTATAGCTCCTACGTTTTTTGGATACTATAAAGAAATAGTAAAGAGTTTAGAAAAAAAAGGTAATAATGTAGATTATCTATGCGATATTCCAAGTTCATCCAATATATATAAAGCAATATCTAGAGTGAAAAGAAAATGGACCAAATCTATAGTAAATAGATATTTTAATAAAAAAGTAATTCCTTTAATAACTGATAAACAATATGATTATATTTTTATAATAGTAGGAATGACTTTTTCGCTTTTCCCAGAAATGATAGAAAAAATGAGAAAACAACAAAGTAATGCAAAATTTATTATGTATCAATGGGATGGCGAGGAAAATATAAACTTTGTAAAAGAATTACATGAATATTTTGATAAGGTTTATACATTTGATAGAAATGATGCCGTAAATAATAAAAAATATAATTTTTTACCATTGTTCTATACAAATGTGTATGAAACAATTGGAAAAAAAGAAAACAATGAATATGAGTATGATGTTTTTTATGTAGGAACTGCACATCCTCAAAAACTAAAATATATAACAGAGATGTCTAAAAAGTTGAAAAAAATATATAAAAAGCAATATATATATAATTATATGCCATCTATATTAAAATTTTATTATCATAAATTGACAGCTAAAGAGTATAAGAGTGTTAAAAAGAAAGAACTACATTTTGAAAAAATGCAGACTAATCAAATAATAGAGCATATAGAAAAAACAAAATGTATTCTTGATGCACCTCAAAAAGGACAAAACGGATTAACAATAAGAACAATTGAATGTTTGGGGGCAAAAAGAAAATTAATTACAACAAATCAAGATATTGTTAATTATGATTTTTATTGTCCGGAAAATATATATGTATATAATGGAGAATTTGATTATAATTCGATTTTTTTTAAAACAAATTATAAAGATATTGATAATGAAATATATAAAAAATATTTATTAGATAATTGGTTAGATATAATATTAAATTGAAAGACTAACTATATGAAGTCAATAGAAAAATGAAAAAAAGTTAAAAAATATTT
>OIWT01000818.1_pt1 | contig 41202 bp, 39 predicted proteins | sample 1587701 | NCBI WGS metagenome assembly OIWT01 (sample SAMEA3888904, study PRJEB22519) | human gut metagenome | biome: human gut; feature: human-associated habitat; material: faeces | place: Denmark | collected 2009 | reverse complement strand
AATATCGAGACTGGACGGCTACGAGGAAGGCTTTAACAGCGGCGAGCGTGCCGGCGCCGAGCGCGGAGCGATGCAGAGGCAATGTGAGATTGCCAAGAACTTTAAAGAATCCGGCATTCCGATTGACGTAATTGCGAAGAACACCGGACTCAGCGAAGAGGAAATCGCGGCGCTTTAGCAGAAACCTGAAAGCCCCGAAGTATCTCGAAGTATAATAGAACCAGCAGCAGACATGCTGACTACCATGTGTAGTTGGTATGTCTGCTATTTTCAAGGGGAAAGAATATGGCAGCGAAATCAAACCCGGATTACAAAATTTATATGGACTGGAACCCCTGGCACGGCTGCACCAAAATCAGCCCGGGATGCAGATACTGCTATGTGTACAGGCAGGATGAGATGTATGGAGCAGCCGGCGCAAGCAGTATCTGCCGCAAGACAGGGAATTTCGATTACCCGATTAAAAGAAAAAGGGACGGAAGCTATAAACTGCCGAGTGGGAAGATGGTGTTTACATGCTTTACTTCTGACTTTTTGCTAAAGGATGCGGATGAGTGGCGGGCGGAATGCTGGCGTATGATGAAACAAAGAAGCGACTGCCTGTTCTATTTCTTTACGAAGCGGATTGACCGATTTATGCAGTGCATTCCGGACGATTGGGGAGACGGATATGATAATGTGCTCGTTGGATGCACGGTGGAGGATCAGAGAAGAGCCGACTACCGTCTGCCGATTTTTTTGAATGCACCGATTAAGCACAAGTCCATCATAGCCTCGCCGCTCCTTGAGCGAATCGACCTTTCGCCGTATTTAGATGACAGCATTGAGGAGGTTGCGACGGGCGGCGAATCCGGTGTGAATGCCAGAGTCTGTGATTATGACTGGATTCTCAACATGCGGAGACAGTGCGTGGAAAGAGGAATTCCGTTCCGTTTTCACCAGACAGGAGCTTTTTTCCGGAAGGACGGGAAGCTGTACAGAATAAAGCGGCGATACCAGCTTTCGCAGGCGCATAGGGCAGGCATCGACTACAAGATTGGCAAATATTATATTCCCGAAACGCTCAATAAAAAACTGCTTATGGGAATCACAGAAACAAACGAAGAGGACGGTGTGCAGCTTGAAGTGAAGCTAACCGGAATTTCCCTCGGAAGTAAGAATGCTCTTATCCGTTAGCTGCTTGCAAAAGCCGTGAATCTGACCTATAATTAAGTTACAATCATCTAAAATTAACTGCATGCGGAGGGCGATTCCATGAGAAAAACAGGCATTATTTCAGCAATGTGGGTGGAAGCTGAAAAACTGCATATGGCTATGGAGCAGGACACAGTTAAAGAATATGAATACAATGGAATGAAGTTCTACGAAGGCCGGCTTTGCGGATGCGACGTGGTGCTTTCCATCTGCGGAGTAGGCAAAATCAACGCGGCAATTTATACGCAGCTTATGATTGATAAATTTGCGCCGGACGAAATTATACATACCGGAATCGCCGGAAGCCTTGACCCTGCAGTCAAACATTTGGATGTAGTGATTGCGGACGGGCTTACCTATCACGATGTAAGAAAATCGCAGCTTACGGAGTTATTTCCGTTCCGGCAAGTTTTTCCGACAGACCCGGAATTGACAGGCCTGCTTCTTGAAAGCGCGGGAACGGTGCGTACTCATAAGGGAATGATCCTTACCGGTGATTTGTTTGTTACGGATGCAGCAAGCAAGACTAGGCTGAAAGAGCAGTTTCCAATGGCTCTATGTGTAGAAATGGAAAGCTGTGCGGTGGCGCATACCGCTTTTGTAAACAGGATTCCGATTGCCGTTGTACGCTGCATTTCGGACCTTGCGGACGGGGCTGCGCATGAGGACTATGATGAATTCGAGAAAAAAGCATCGGACACCGCAGCAGAAATCGTGATGAAAACCTTGAAAAAAATGGGAGAAGACAGAGGATGAATGATCAGGTTAATTTGACCGATTTGGAATATAACGAGCTGGAGAGTTTTGTAACGGAGACGCTTGGGCAGCCGAAATTCAGAGCGAAGCAGATATTCGGCTGGATTCACGGTGGTCCGGCTAAGGACGGCGGCATTCGCATGGGTGCGGAGTCGTTCGAGGACATGAGTAATCTGCCGAAGCCCCTGCGTGCGAAGCTGGCAGAATGCGCCACGCTTGTGCAGCCTGCGGTTCTGCGCGAACAGGTTTCCAAGCTGGACGGCACGCGCAAGTTCTTGTTTGGGCTTGAGGACGGAAATGCGATAGAAAGCGTTTTTATGAAATATAAGTTTGGAAATTCCATCTGTGTATCTTCGCAGGCGGGATGCAGAATGGGGTGCCGGTTTTGTGCATCGACCATCGGTGGACTGAAACGAAATCTCACGCCCGGCGAAATTGTGGGTCAGATACTGGCGGCACAGAAGCAGACAGGGGAGCGTATCAGTCATGTTGTGGTAATGGGAACGGGCGAGCCGTTTGACAATTACGAGAATCTGGCGGCTTTCATACGTATCATCAACGACAGAAACGGTCTTGACATCGGCATGCGAAACATCACGGTTTCAACTTGCGGACTCGTACCGAAGATTGCAAGGTTTGCGGAAGATTTCCCGCAAGTTAATCTGGCAATATCGCTTCACGCCGCAAGTGACGAAATGCGAAGTGAAATCATGCCGGTAAACAAAACCTATCCGATGGAAACTTTACTTGAGGCTTGCAAGGATTACACAGAGAAAACCTCCCGCCGCATTACGTTTGAATATACATTGGTAAAGGGTGTCAATGACAGCACGGAACACGCAAAGATGCTCGCATCAAGGCTCCGCGGCATGCTTTGTCATGTGAATTTGATACCGCTCAACAAGGTAGAGGAAACCGGGTATGACACGACGGAACGCGGGGCAGTGATTCGATTTCAAAAAGTATTGAACGAAAACGGGATTCCGGCAACGATCCGGCGCGAACTCGGTGATGATATTGATGCCGCCTGCGGGCAGCTGAGACTTTCCGAAAGCTAAAAGGAGGAATGGTTATGGAATATATCGGAGATGTGTTTTATGATTACGGCGGAGGACTTTATGTCAATATGACAAACAAGTGTCCCTGCAGGTGCGCTTTCTGCATACGGGACATGGTTGATTCACTCGGAGACGCAGACAGCTTATGGCTGAAGCGGGAACCGAGCAAGGAAGAGTTGATGAAAATGCTTAAGCAGCAGAATCTTGCCGCATATGACGAGATTGTATTTTGTGGATACGGGGAGCCGACGGAACGACTTGACTGCCTCCTGGCTGTTTGCGATTATGTAAAAAATGACCCGCTGCTGAAAGGCAGACTGAAGACGCGGCTAAATACCAACGGTTTGTCTGATTTCATCAATGACAGACCGACGGCACGCGAATTTTCCGGCAGGCTGGACGCAATTTCAATCAGCTTGAATGCGCCCACCGCCGAAAAATACAATGAGTTATGCAGACCGAAATTTGGAATTCAGTCCTTCGACGAAATTCTGCGTTTCACGCAAGAGGTCAAGCAGTATGTGCCTGATGTGACAATGTCTGTGGTGAGCGGTTCGATTTCATCGCAGGATGTCGAGGAATGTCGCAAGACTGCGGCGAAACTTGGTGTCAAGTTTCGGGTGCGCTGATTTCCCGTTCTTACAACTCACGGATTCTTTCGAGTGCCGCGGCCAGATAGACATCTTGATACAGAGGCATTTGCTCGAAATCACGCCCGAGAAAGGCGCGAATACGATCCAGACGGTATTTCACCGTGTTGCGGTGCAGAAAGAGAAGTTCCGCTGTTCTTTTTACAGAGGCGTCCGCATCAAAAAGATAGGTCTGCAAAGTCAGGAGCAGATCGTCGCTTTTTTCCGCAGCCAGAGGTGAAAGAAGCGAGCGATAGTAGGAGGCGTCGGCATTGGCAGTGTTTTCCGGTTTAATGCAGTTTGCGGCGAAATGAAGCGTGTCATACATTACGATTTTTCGCATAGGAAAAATCTTTTCAATTGCGGAAGAGGCCGAACATATTTCAAGATAAATATGAGCGGCATGCTTTATTATGTTTTTCCCGGTAAATTTATATATTTTTTCTGAACAGATTCCGGTCAGCTCGTCTATCAACAGCTGACCTTTTGTATTGGCAAGATCCGCTGATAGAAAGGAAATCAGTGCATTGCCGTAGCGGTCGGTGACAGCGGTGCGGTCGTATTCTGCGATCATGCGGCGTATTTTGGAGGTGTCATCTTTGGGGCTGAAAACCAGCATCGACCTATAATTATCAAGTTCGAGATTGTTGCGGTGGGAAACCTGTGCAAGGGCATCAAACTTTTCCTCAAGAATCAGAGGAATCACGCTTTCTCGGCTGTTTGTGTCCAGATTCACGTTCCAAATCGATGCATAAAGCTGAATAATTTGTGCGGTTTCCGAGAGTATATTTCTTGAAAGCGATGCAAAAGGATTGACAAAGCAGAGCTTGAGAGGAGTTCCGCCCTTGCTCTTGAATTCATAGGAAAGTATTTTTTCCGAGTATACATCTTCGGGAAAATTCGCAAAAAATTTCTCGACATTAAGCGAACTTCCGGCAGGCCAAAGGGAATACCCCAAAATTCGGTTATCTGAGTTACAGAGTACGACGCTGGAACGGTTGTATTCGCTGATGAGCCCCAGAACCGTGTCGAGACTGCGGTGACGGTCATCCATCTGCGAAATTCGGTCAATCGTGTTGTCAATATAGAAATCCTCCGAACGCGCGTCAAGAAAAATCGCCTCGCTGATATCGTGAATCACATCACTGTATTTCAGCCCCATATCATCCCCGGAAAGCAGAATCAGCGGGAGGTTGCATTGGTCAGCGGCTTCCACGACTTTGCGGTCCACGCCATGGAGAACCATATCGGAATAGAACAAAACAAGCGCAACGATGCCGCTGCGTTTTGCGGCTTTTATCGTTTCAACCTGATCCGGTATGCTGTTTCGGATGTCGTAGAAGGCAGTGATCGCCAGTTCGTTAGGTGTGAAAATATCATCCGATGTTAAATCAAACTCAAAAACGGTGACGGAACTTACGATGCCGGAAAGTCCATTCCTACCGGCGATGACACGGCCCATGCAAAGCGATGGAAGACTCAGGCAGTCTTTTACGGTTATGCTCATGGTTTACCTCCACAAGAAAAATTTTGCTTTTCTTCTTTTTTAGCACAGATAAACCGGAAATACAACCCTTTTTTATGCACGTGCATAAAAAAGAAGCTAAAACTTCGTTAATATTTTAATTACTTTTGTGATAGGAGACTATATAATGTGAAAAAAAGCGAAAATCCCACCGCGCGTGGGAGAAAGGAGCTATTATGAGCAATAATAATCAAGAAATCAATGCTTTATCACCTATCACCAAAGAACAAAAACAAGGATGGATTCCACTGGCATTCATTCAGGCAGGCATATGTGTATGCGTGCCGTCATTTTTGGAGGGAGCTCTGCTGGTTGAGGAAATGAATTTCTGGCCTGCAATTCTTTCCGGTACGGTAGGGTACATACTCGTTGTAATTGCAATGACTGTGCTTGGATTTATCGGAAGCGACCTGGGTCTTGCATCCTGCACGATTACAGAATCCTCACTCGGAAAGAAGGGCGCAAGATACATCGCGGCGATTGTCTTCGCCATCAACCTTGTTGGCTGGTTCGGCATCAACAACCAGGAATGTGCGGAATCTTTCGTAAACTTCCTTGACTCAAACTTTGGAATCACAGTTCCTTATGCGCTTTCCTGCATTTTCTGGGGTGTAATCATGACAATCACAGCGGCTTTCGGAATGAAGGCAATGGAAAAGCTGGACTATGTATCGGTTCCGCTTCTGCTCATCGTTATGATTATCGGAACTTATCTTGCGATTAAGCAAAACGGAATCAGCGCGATTGATGAGGAAATCACACCGACGATGTCTTTCCTGGACGGCGTAATTTTATCCTTTGATTTCTATGCATGCGGCGTAATTACGGCAGCCGATGTTGCAAGATTCCAAAAGTCAAGAAAGGAAACGATTTTGTCAACGACAGTAGGCGTATTCCCGATGGGAATTATTACCCTTGCTCTCGGAGCTATACTCACAAAAGTTGCAGGGGAATTCGACATCAGCATGGTACTTATCGTTGTTGGAATTCCGGTACTTGGCGTAATTTCCCTTATTCTTTCGACATGGACAACAAACTCCTCCAATGCATACTGCGGCGCACTCGATGTTGTTTTGGCAGTAAATGCACCGGACAACAGAAGAAGAGAAGTAACGGTTATTGTAGGCGTTTTAGGCACACTCCTCGGACTGACAGGAATTGTTGATAATATCGAGATTTTCCTCGGATATCTTGCATACATGGTCTGCCCGCTCGGAGGAATCATGTTTACAGATTACTTCATCATAGGCAAAGGCAAACCGGAGAACTGGCATTCCAGAGACGGCATTTATATCGCAGGTGTGCTCACTTGGATAATCTCGGTTGTGCTCTCGTATCTGGTACAGCTCGACTTTGCGGGAATCGGATTTGCAATCGTTATCTATCTGATTCTTGAAAAAATCTGGCCTTCCACATCAAGACCGACAATAAATAAATAAGAAACAGGGGTATGACATGAAAGTTTTAACAAGACAAGAAGCAATCGACATTCTGTACGGCTGTACGGTCGTCGGAACAGGCGGCGGCGGCAGCCTCGCCGCAGGGCTTCGTATGATTGAAAAGGACTATGACGAAGGCAAGGCACTGAAACTGATGTCCTTGGAAGAAATTCCGGACGACGGTCTCGTGGCTTCACCTTACGGATGCGGTGCAACGCTCTGCGAGGGCGAAGAGGCAGATCCGCAATACAAAGACTTGCCGCGTCTTAGCGATTCATCCGCAGTACTTGCGTTTAAAACACTGGAAGAATATATGGGAGAAAAGTTTTGTGCGGTTTCTTCAACGGAACTCGGAGGTGAAAACACCGCCGAGGCTATGCACATCGCGATGTCGCTCGACAGACCGCTTGCAGACAGCGATCCTGCGGGAAGATCCGTTCCGGAGCTGCAGCATTCCACCTTCTATCTGGCAGGAATCCCCATCACACCGCTGGCATGTGCCACGAATTTCGGTGAGACGGTAATCATCAAAGATGTTGTCAATGATCTCAGAGCCGAAGCAATTGTAAGGGCAATTGCAGTCGCAAGCGGCAACGAGGTCGGAGTGACCGATCACCCGATGCGTGGGAATGTGTTCAAAAAATCCGTTATAAAAGGAGCAATCAGCTATGCGATGAACATCGGCAGAACCCTGCGTGAGGCAAACGAAAACAGTTTGGATGCAGCAGCGGCCATCGCAGACAAATTCGGAGGAAAACTTCTCTTCCGCGGCACGGTTGAAGAGACACCTTGGGAATTCAGAGACGGATTCACCTTCGCTGAGGTTCATCTTGCCGGATGCGATGGCTTTGAAGGGGAAAAGTACGAAATTTTCATACAGAATGAAAATATCTACGCGAAGAGAAACGGAGAGCTCGACATCTGTGTGCCTGATCTCATCTGTATGCTTGATGATAAAGGCCGGCCTGTTACCAACCCAAACTGGACAATCGGGCAGAAAGTATCCATGATTGGGCTTCCGGCATCGGAGATTTGGAAAACGCCGGAAGGCCGGAAAGTGTTCAGCACGGAAAGCTTCAAATTGGGCTTTGCATATAAGCCGTTTTTATAGTATACTGAAAATATAAGTTGAAATGGAATCCGCTGTGTGCCGGGTTTTGTGAGGATAAGCCCCGCAAAACGGATGCAGCGGATTTTTGTGCAGGAGGGAGAACGAAAGAAATGATGTCAGAAGCATTAAAGGGGTTACTGCGTATTCCGAGTGAAACGGGATGCGGCGAAGAATATGACGAAAAATATGGCGTGATGCCTTACGGTCGTCACGTGTTTGAAGCATTGAAATACATGCTCGACTTATGCGAGAGCTTGGGCTTTCGAACCAAAAACTGCGAGAATCGCATAGGCTGGGCGGAAATCGGAGAGGGAGAGCAGCTTATCGGAATTCTTGCTCACCTCGATGTTGTGCCTGCGGGAAATGACTGGGACTATCCGCCGTATGATTTGACCATTGAGGACGGGCAGATGTACGGAAGAGGCGTGGTGGACGACAAAGGACCTGCGTTCTGTGCAGTCATGGCGATGAAGGAACTGCTTGACAGTGGAGTGCCGCTTAAAAAGAGAGTCAGAATCATCTTCGGCTGCCAGGAGGAGGCCGGAGACTGGCTTGACATGCAGTATTACAGAGAACATGAGGAGCTGCCGTCGTACGGATTTACGCCGGACGCGGATTTTCCTGCAATCTATGGTGAAAAAGGAATCATCTCCCTGTATGTATCGCATCCGATTGCCGGAAGCGGAATCAAAGCCGCAGAGGGCGGCAATGCCGTAAACATGGTCGCAGACCTTGCGAAAATTGTCACCGTGAACGATGAGACAATTCAAATGAGCGGCGTTTCGGCACACGGAAGCACACCGGAAGAAGGTGAGAATGCCATAACAAAGGCCATGGAAGCAGCCGCACCGAAATGCTCGTTTGCGGCAAAATATATGGATTTAATCGGATACCACCTGCACGGGGAAGCCCTTGGACTGGATTTCAGCGACAAGCAGAGCGGAAAGCTGACAATGAATGTCGGCCTTTTGAAAACCGATGAAGAAAAAATCACGCTCGGAATCGACATCCGCTATCCGGTGACACTCAAAGCTGACGAAATCAAGAAGAGAATAAAAGAGACATTTGAGTCTCAAGGCTTTGCAGCGGAAATAACGGAACACATGGATCCGGTATTCATGGACGAGAACGGGGAGGTAATCCGAACCCTCATCGGAGCATTCAGGGAAGTTACCGGAATCGAGGATGAGCCGACCGTAATCGGAGGCGGAACTTACGCACGTGCAATGCCGAATATCGTGGCATTCGGTCCGATTATTCCGGGACATCCCTGCACGGAGCACATGAAAAATGAGCATATTTCGGAAGAGGACTTTGAAATTGCCATGAAGGTATATACTCTTGCACTGAAAAAGCTTGTAATACAGCAATGATTTTCAAATACTTTCGCTATTTTGTATTGACGGAATCCACCTTCAAAAGGTAGAATATAGCTGACGGATGTGCTCAAACAGCCATGCCGGATTCATCGAAGACGAGGAGGAAAAACATATGCTTAAAAAATCCAAAGATGCACTTGATCCACAGTCGTGGTGCGGACTTAACAGACCTGACAGAAAAGAAACCGAAGTTGATGCGGTTTTGTTCGGAATTCCGTTTGACGGCGGGGTCAGTTACCGCGGAGGCGCTGCGGAAGCACCCGAAGTTCTGCGTGCAAACACGAAACATTCCACACCGTCTACCGAGCGGCTGTATTACTACGATAAATTTGACATCCTCGATGCTGGGGACTTTGTGAATGAGGACAGAGATGCGCTTTTCGCAGAGGTACAGGAATATGTACGGGAACTGGTAAAAAACAATGTGCGCTTCACAATGGTGGGCGGAGACCATTCCGTTACCATCCCTATTGAAAGAGGCATAGATGATGCGCTTGACGAGGAATTCGGAATCATTCATATCGATGCCCACATGGATTTATGCGATGCGCTTGAAGGCGATTACCTTTCGCACGGCAACACCGAGAGAAGAGCACTTGAACTTAAGAATATCAAATCCCTTGAGAACCTGTTCTTCATCGGCATTCGCTCCATCGAGCCGGACGAGTTTGAATTCCATAAGGAAAACAAGATACAGGTAAAAACCGCGTACGACTGTTATCACGAAGGTATCGAAGCCGTTGCGGGCTGCTGCATCGAAAGAATGAGAAAATTCAAGAAGATTTACATTACATTTGATATTGACGCCCTTGATCCGGGCTTTGCGGCAGGAACGGGCACTCCGCAGTTCGGCGGTCTCACGCCGAGAATGGCACTGACCTTGCTTGAAAAGCTTTTTACGAATCTTCCGATAATCGGATTTGATGTTGTGGAAATCGCACCGGCACTCGACCCGTCGCTGGCTGCGATGTTTGCCGGACGCAAACTGCTTCAGGAAGTATGGGGATATTGGGCAGATGACATAGGAAAACTTGAAAAGGTGGAAAAAGAGATTTAGGAAAATGGAAATAATAGAGGAAGAAAACATAGAAGACGAAGAAATCGGGGAGGAAAAAAAGCATAAGCATGAGATCGACATGACCGACGGCTCGGTTCTGAAGAAGATGCTGCTCTTTTCGTTCCCGCTGATGGGGTCGAGCATTCTGCAGCTTTTGTTCAATGCAGCGGACATTATTGTGATCGGCCGTTTTGCGGGAGATAATTCCCTGGCGGCTGTGGGTGCAACATCGTCGCTGATTAACCTTTTGGTAAATCTTTTCGTGGGGCTTGCCATCGGAGCCAATGTGCTGACGGCAAGATATTACGGAGCTAAGCGGGATGCGGATATCAGCCAGGCCGTGCATACCTCGATTGCGCTGAGCATTGTCTGCGGCGCGGGGCTTGCGGTAATCGGAATTCTGATTTCCAAACCGGTTCTGGCAATGATGGCTACACCGGATGAAATCCTGCCACTTTCAACAATCTACATGCAGATTTATTTCGCGGGAATGCCGGCAATGATGATATATAACTTCGGAAGTGCGGTGCTGCGCGCAAAAGGAGACACCGCAAGACCTTTGGTATATCTTGCGATTGCCGGTGTCCTGAATGTGGGGCTGAACCTGTTTTTTGTTATATCCCTGCACATGGATGTGGAAGGAGTTGCAGCGGCAACCTCGATTTCGCAGTGCTTATCTGCGTTCTTGGTTCTGCGCTGCCTCAGCAAAGAGCCGGATGCTTTTCGACTGAAAGCAAAGCTTTTGCGTATTAACCGACAGAAACTGAAGGTTATCCTGCAGATCGGTCTTCCGGCAGGGTTTCAGGGAGTGCTGTTTGCTCTTTCAAATGTCATTATACAGTCGTCGATTAACAGTTTTGGTAAATACGTAATGGCTGGGAGCGCGGCGTCGTCAAACCTGGAAAATTTCACATATTTTGCGATGAATGCTTTTTATCAGGCGGCAATTTCGTTTACGAGCCAGAATGTCGGAGCGGGAAAGTACAAGCGCGTGAAGAAAATTCTGATTTGTGCGGTAACATGTGCGGCAGTGACCGGAATCACGGTGGGAAATCTGACCTACTTATTCGGCAGTCCGCTTCTTGGCATTTATTCAAAGAGCGCGCCTGTGATACGGGAAGGGTTGAAACGAATGCTTTTCATTTGTGTGCCGTATTTCATCTGCGGCATCATGGATACGATGACGGGCATGATTCGAGGGCTCGGATATTCGATTCTGCCGATGATTGTATCGCTTCTGGGAGCTTGCGTGCTTCGTATTATATGGATTTTGACGGTATGCCGGCTGCCTGCGTTTCATCATGTTGAATTTGTGTACGCGTCCTATCCGGTTACATGGGCAATTACAACGGCAGCACACATTATTTGTTATGTAATTATCACAAAAAAAATCAAAAAATCCATTGAATCACAACAAAAAATGGGTTAAGATAAGACATATAACTCAGGGAGGGAAGAAAATGAGAAAAATCGTAGCAACCGACAAGGCACCGGCAGCAATCGGTCCTTATGCACAGGCAAATATAATCGGAAATCTTGTGATTACATCCGGACAGATTCCAATCGACCCGGCAACGGGAAACCTTGTATCCGGCGGAATCGAAGAACAGACAAGACAGGTCTTTTGCAATCTCAAGGCGGTTCTTGAGGAGGCAGGAAGCGGATTGGACAAGATAATAAAGACTACATGCTTTATGGACAACATGGGAGATTTCGCAAAGATGAACGCAGTGTATGCCGAATATTTCAGCGGCGAATTCCCGTCAAGATCAGCGGTGGAAGTTGCAAAACTTCCGAAAGATGCTTTGATTGAAATCGAAGCAATCGCGTATCTGTAATTTTATTATTAAAAATCAAAAGCAGGGCAGTCTTCCATGACTGCCCTTATGAGGTTTATTGGAGATGAAAACAAACAAAAAGAATTACGACAAATCACTTTTCAGAATTTTTATATCGTACTTTCCGGCACACAAGAAACTCTTCATTCTGGACATGTGCTGTGCTTTTGTTGTGGCAGCAATCGATGTCGCGTTCCCGCTTGTTTCAAGGTATGTGATGTATGACCTTCTGCCGGACAAGGCATATCGGGCATTCTTTACGGTCATGGCGGTTGTAACCGCAGCATTCGTTGCAAGGGCCTTCATGAACTATATCATTACCTACTGGGGGCACCAGTTCGGCATACGCGTTGAGGCAGATATTAGAAGGGATTTGTATTTGCATTTTCAGGAACTGGATTTTGACTTTTTTGACAAAAACAGGACAGGAAAACTCATGAACAGGCTGACAGGAGACCTTTTTGAAATAACCGAACTCGCCCATCACGGTCCGGAGGATCTGCTGATTTCGACAATCACCATAATCGGGGCACTTGCGGTAATGTTTGCGGTGGAATACAGACTTGCGCTTATTGTGCTTGTCATCGTGCCGATCTTCGTTTTCATCGTCATCGCGTGCAGAAAGGACATGATGGATTCCTCGGTCCGCGTAAAGAAAAAAATGGCGGATATCAATGCGGACATCGAATCTACGCTTTCCGGAATGAAGACCTCCAAAGCCTTTGACAATCACGAAGTTGACTTTGAGCGTTTTGACCGTTCCAACGAGATGTATAAAGGCTCCAAGAAAGGATATTACAAAGCAATGGGCAGGTTTAACGCCTCAATGGAATTCTTCATCTGCTTCCTGCAGATTGCCGTAATTACGGCGGGCGGAGGGCTCATCATGAAAGGCAGCCTGAACTATATCGACCTGATTACATTTACACTTTACATTACCGCATTCGTAACTCCGGTCCGCAAGCTTGCGACACTGGCGGAAATTTTTACGAACGGACTTGCGGGACTTAGACGCTTCGCAGAGGTTATGAGAATAAAACCAAGTATCAAAGAGGCCGAAGATGCGGTTACGCTTACATCGGTAAAGGGCGAAATCGTTCTTGAAAATGTAGCATTCGGATATAAGAAAGATACGGATGTGCTTCATGGCATATCGCTCAAAATAGATGCGGGACAGAGCGTTGCAATCGTCGGACAGTCAGGCGGCGGCAAAAGTACTCTGTGCCAGCTGATACCAAGGTTCTATGATGTCGAGGAAGGAAGCATTTTAATCGACGGAATCGACATACGAAAGATCAGCAAAAGTTCTCTCAGAAGAAATATCGGAATCGTGCAGCAGGATGTATTCTTGTTTGCGGACACGATTTATGAAAATATACGCTACGGCAAACCGTCGGCGACTTATGAAGAGGTCATGGAAGCTGCAAAAAAAGCGGAAATTTACGATGACATCATGAAAATGCAGGATGGTTTTGACACCTATGTCGGGGAAAGGGGCGCACTTCTTTCGGGCGGTCAGAAACAAAGGATCTCCATCGCCAGAATATTCCTGAAGAATCCTCCGATTTTAATTTTGGACGAGGCGACTTCCGCACTCGACAGCGTTACGGAATCGCATATTCAAAAGGCATTCGACGAGCTTTCCGAGGGAAGGACAACGCTCATGATTGCTCACAGACTGGCAACCATCCGAAACGCGGACAGAATTGTTGTGATTGAAGACGGAAGAATCCAGGAAGAAGGAACGCAGCAGGAACTGCTTGCCGCAGACGGAGAATTTGCGAAATTATACAAAGTACAGATGAGGTAAGGCATGATTAGGGACATCAAAGAGATAAGGGCAGAGATTACTCGAACAGACGATGAAATGGCGAAACTTTTCGAGAAGCGCATGCAGCTTGCTTCGCAAGTTGCCGCCTACAAAAAGTCAAACAGTCTTCCGATTTACGATGCAAAACGGGAGGAAGAAGTGCTCAGAAACGGGGCTGCACGAATCAGTGATCTTGAGATTCAGTCCTATTATTACAACTTTCAAAAGAAAGTGATGGAACTTTCACGAAACTATCAAAGCAGGCTTATGGAAGGACTTTCGGTTGCGTATTGCGGAACCGAGGGTGCATTCGCACACATTGCAGCGGGCAGAATCTTTCCAACATCCAAGCTGACCGCCTTCGGAAGCTTCAAGAAAGCCTATGAAGCGGTCGAGAACGGAGAATGCGACTGTGCGGTTCTGCCTGTCGAAAACAGTTTTGCGGGAGATGTCGACCAAGTAAACGATTTGATGTTTTTCGGGACACTTTTTGTTAACGGCATGTATGATTTGGCGGTGACCCATGACCTTTTAGGTTTGGAAGGAACGCGGATTGAGGATGTAAAAACCGTTGTGACACATCCTCAGGCACTGTCGCAATGCAGTCTGTTCATTAAAGAGCATGGGCTGAAGGAGATGGAATATTCCAATACCGCACTCGCGGCAGAATATGTAAAAGAACAAAACGAGAAGAGCATTGCGGCGATTGCGAGTGCGGAAACGGCGGAGAGAACCGGCCTTTCCGTAATTGCAAGGAGCATAAACGATGATAGAAGCAACACGACGCGGTTTGCTGTTTTTTCGCGAGTTGACAGCCGTGCCGAAGGACAAACGGGAAAGCAGTTTTTCTCCTTGCTGTTTACGGCAAGAAACGAAGCAGGCTCGCTTGCCGAGGCACTCAGCATCATAGGAAGGCATGGATTCAATATGAGAACCCTGCGCTCAAGACCGATGAAGGAGCTTCTGTGGCAATACTACTTCTATGTTGAAGCAAAAGGAGATATATACGGCGAAGAGGGCAGGGCATGCATTGAGGAAATGAAGCATTGCTGCGACAAAATAAAAATAGTAGGATCATACAATAATCTTAACGACTGCTTGTGGGAGGAAAAATAAATGATATTACCTGTAAATCTTGGACAGGACAGCTATGATATAACGCTTGAGCGCGGTGCGCTGAAATGCGCCGTGGAAGCGTTCGGATTGAAAAACGAAGGCCGCAAGGTGATGATTGTGACGGATGACGGCGTTCCGCCGCAGTATGCGAACGAGCTTTTGGTGCAGTGCTGCAGCGGCTGTATACACTTAATCCCACAAGGGGAAGCATCGAAGAATTTCGATATTCTGCAGGATATACTGAGCCATATGCTCATTGAAGGTTTTACGCGAAAAGACTGCGTAGCGGCGGTTGGCGGAGGAGTTGTGGGAGATCTCGCGGGTTTTGCCGCAGCCTGCTACATGAGGGGAATCGACTTTTATAATATACCGACGACATTGCTTTCGCAGGTGGATTCTTCAGTGGGCGGAAAGACGGCAATTGACTTTAAAGGAATCAAAAATATCGTCGGAGCCTTTCACCAGCCGAAAGGTGTGCTGATGGATCCGCAGCTTCTTGAAACTTTGGACAAAAGACAGTTTGCATGCGGGGCAGCGGAAATCATTAAGATGGCAGCGACTTCCGATGCCTCACTCTTTGAGAAAATCGAGGCTGAGGGAATCGGTACAGAAAATCTGGAATCTGTTATTGAAGCAGCACTGCGAATAAAGATTGATGTGGTCGAAAAGGACGAAAAGGAAGCGGGACTCCGCAAGGCGCTGAATTTCGGGCATACCTTGGGACACGGAATCGAAAGCTGCACGGATTTTTTCCACGGGGAAGCAGTAGCACTCGGAATGCTTCCTATGTGCAGTGAACCGATGCGGGAAAGACTGATTGATATGCTCCGAAAAGCGAACCTTCCGGTATCTTGCAGTGCGGGTGCGGACAGGGTGATTGCAGCCGCGATGCACGACAAAAAGGCGGAAGGAGACTCCGTTTCTACCGTGCAAGTCGATGTGCCGGGCAGCTTCCGGTTTGCAAAATGCACGAAAGAGGAACTGGAAAAACTCTATAAGGAGGTATTTATATGAAGAACACATTCGGAAATGCCGTTACTGTGACGCTTTTCGGCGAAAGCCACGGCAAGGCTGTGGGTGCTGTCATAGACGGGCTTTCACCGGGGATTCCCATTGATGAGGAATATATCCGTGAAAAAATGAATCTCAGGAAAGCCTACGGAAAAATATCTACGGCGCGGCAGGAAGAGGATGAAGTTAAATTTATCAGTGGGGTGTTTCAAGGCCATTCGACGGGGACGCCACTTACTCTCCTTATTGAAAACCAAAATACCAAAAGTGAAGACTACGGCAGCAGGATGCATCTTCCGAGGCCGTCGCATGCTGACTACACCGGGCATTGCAAGTATGGCGGATACGAAGATTATCGCGGAGGCGGGCATTTTTCGGGAAGAATCACTGCGGCACTGGTTGCTGCCGGGGCCTTGACCGCAAAAGCCCTTGAAGATAAGGGCATATACATCGGCACTCATATTTTGAACTGTCACGGTGTCTGTGACAGGCATTTTGACGGGAAAGCAGCGATTGACGATATTAAGAAGCTTGCCGGAGTGCGTTTTCCGGTGCTGGATGAAAAATCTGCGGAAGTCATGCGGCTTGAAATCGAACGCGCCGCGGCAGATGGCGACAGCGTGGGCGGAATCTTGGAAACTGCGGTTATCGGACTTCCGGAAGGCATCGGAGAGCCTTGGTTTGACACCGTGGAAGGAATGCTCGCGCATGCTGTTTTTTCGATTCCCGCCGTTAAAGGAATTGAATTCGGCATGGGATTTGATTTTGTAAAGATGAGAGGATCCGAGGCAAATGATGCGTTCAGATATAAAAACGGCAAGGTTGTGACAGAAACAAACAACAACGGCGGAATCAACGGAGGAATCACGAACGGGATGCCGATTCTTTTCCGGACTGTCGTAAAACCGACTCCCTCCATTTTCAAAAAACAGGAAACCGTGGATCTTTTCACGAAGGAAAACACCGAACTGGAATTGCGGGGAAGACACGATCCGGCGATTGTTCACAGGGCAAGAGCAGTTGTGGATGCAGTGACAGCATTGACGATCTGCGACCTTCTTGCAGTACGCTTCGGAACGGATTTTTTGAGGTAGGAATATGAAGATAATTGTAATTAACGGCCCGAATCTGAATATGCTCGGGATTCGGGAGCCGGACAAGTACGGAAACGAGACTTATGACATGCTGCTTGCCAAGATAACGGACTATTGCCGTGCGAATTTTGGAGATCTGGAATGTGAGTTTTTCCAGTCGAACCACGAAGGCGCGCTGGTTGATCGAATCCAACAGGCATATTGGGAGAAGGCGGACGGAATCGTTATCAATCCGGGGGCGTATACGCATACAAGCGTAGCACTCCTTGATGCGGTGAATGCGGTGCGGATACCGACGGCAGAGGTTCATATTTCGGATGTCGCAAAACGCGAAGAGTTTAGACAGGTAAGCTATATCCGCAAGGCATGCTGCTTTACCGTCATGGGACACGGAACCGATGGGTACCTTGAAGCATTGGATTATCTGCATGAACTGCTCGGGAGGATGAAATGAAGATAAAAATCGAGAAAGGAATCGCCCGAGGCACGGTTTGTGCACCTCCGTCAAAGAGCATGGCACACCGTCTGCTGATCTGCGCCGGACTTTCCGATGGAGAATGCGTCGTGCACGGCATTTCCGACTCAGAGGACATGCTGGCTACGATGGACTGTCTCAGAGCTCTTGGCGTGCAATGTGAAAAAGACGGAGAGACCGTCAGAGTATCGGGAATCGACATTCGCAAGGCTGCAGCACCGAAGCAGCTGAACTGCAGAGAAAGCGGCAGCACGCTTCGCTTTTTCATCCCGATTGCGCTTATGACGGGAATGGAAACAGTGCTTGCAGGAAGCAGGAGGCTGATGGAGCGGCCGCTCAGCGTATACGAAGATCTTTTTCTGCAGCGAGGAATCGGTTTTCGCAAAACGGAGCGGGAAATCAAAATCTGCGGAAATCTCCGAAGCGGAGATTTTGAACTGGACGGCAATGTCTCCAGCCAGTTTGTAACGGGGCTTTTGTTTGCACTTCCGCTTCTTGACGGCGACAGCCGCATTGTGCTCCGTCCTCCGGTGGAAAGCCGCTCTTACATAAACATGACGCTTTCGGCACTGAAGCTGTTCGGAATCGAAGCGGAATGGCAGGAAGAAAATGTTTTATATATAAAAGGAAATCAGCATTATCGGGCAGGTGAGGTCTTCGTGGAAGGAGACTATTCAAATGCGGCATTTTTTGCGGCATTGAATCTGCTCGGCGGACAGGTAAAAATCGAAAATCTGCGTGAGGACAGTCTTCAGGGCGACCGCATATATGAAGAACTGTTCGAAAAGCTGAAAAGACCGGGTGCGGAGATTGATCTTTCCGACTGCCCGGATCTGGGACCGGTGCTCTTTGCGGCGGCAGCGGCGAAGCACGGCGGTAAATTTACCGGAACAAGCCGGTTAAAGATAAAAGAAAGCAACAGAGGAGAAGCGATGGCGGAGGAACTTCAAAAATTCGGTGTGACTGCGGAAGTTCTCGAAAAGGAAGTTTTTATCAGCGGACAGGGGCTGCGAAAACCTGAAGAATGCCTCGACGGACACAACGATCACAGAATCGTGATGTCCGAGGCGATCCTTCTGACGCAGACCGGGGGCATAATCGACGGTGCGGAAGCGGTTGCCAAGAGCTTTCCGGACTTCTTTCAAAAACTTGCTTCTCTGGGAATTGAGGTAGAGAGAGTTGAGAATTGATCACAGTACAAACATTTTAATCGTAGGGCTTGGACTTATCGGAGGAAGTTACGCAAAAGGTTTTGCCAAAAATGGGTTTGACCTTTGTGCGATTGACAGCAATCCCGATACCATTCAATATGCCCTTGACAATTACATCATAGCGGAAGGAGCCACGACACCCGATCCGGAAATGATCGGGAAAGCGGATTTGGTGATTTTCGCACTTTATCCGCATATTTTCAAAGAATGGATTGCAGAAAACCAGAAATATTTCAAACCGGGCGTTTTCATCACAGATGTAACCGGTGTAAAGGGCTGCATCGTTGACGACATCCAAAAGATGCTGCGTGAGGACTGCGAATACATTGCGGCACATCCGATGGCAGGCTGCGAAAAACTCGGGATTCAAAACAGCAACGAGAAGATTTTCTATGAGGCAAACTACATCGTCGTGCCGACCGAAAAAAATACGGAAGAGGGAAAGGATGTCTGCAGGCAGATCGGTGAAATTCTTGGATTTGCAAGAATTTCCGAGCTTTCCCCATATGATCACGATGAGATGATCGGATTCGTTTCCCAGCTTACGCACGGCATCGCAATGTCGCTGATGACCTGCAATCACATGGAAAAAGTTGAGGATTACACGGGGGACTCGTTCCGTGACCTGACGCGAATCGCACGCATTGACGAAACGCTTTGGAGCGAACTGTTTTTGCTGAACAAAGACGCGCTGCTGCATCAGCTCAAGCTCTTTACAATGGAAATTTCCAAGCTGGAGCGAATGCTGATGGAAGCGGACAAAGAAGGAATTAAGGACATGATGAGGCGTTCGACGGCACGCAGAAAGCTGTTTGACAAGGAAAAACCGGAGAAATAAACACACAAGGGGGAATGCAAAATGAATATGGATTTCAAGCGGAAACTTCCGATTCCGAAGGACATCAAGGAGATGTTTCCGATCAGTGAAGAATACAAAGCAAAAAGAGAGGCCTGCGACAAGGAGATTAAGGCAATTCTGGACGGCAGTGACGACAGGCTTTTGATGGTAATCGGGCCATGTTCGGCAGACAACGAGGAAGCCGTGCTGGACTACCTCCTGAGACTGCGAAAAGTACAGGACAAGGTGAAGGATAAAATCTGTATAATTCCAAGAGTTTACACGAGTAAACCGAGAACGACGGGCAAAGGCTACAAGGGCATGCTCCACCAGCCGGATCCGCTTCTCGGAGATGACATGCTCAAGGGAATTATCACGATCCGTGAGACTTACATACGGACGATGAAGGAAACGGATTTCTTCTGCGCGGACGAGCTTTTGTATCCGGAAAATTACAGATACTTAAGTGATATTTTGTGTTATGTGGCTATCGGCGCACGGTCGGTGGAAAACCAGTTCCATCGCCTGACGGCAAGCGGACTGGACATCGCAGTCGGCATGAAAAACCCGACGGGAGGAGACCTTTCGGTCCTCATGAATTCTCTCATTGCGGCGCAGAGCGGACACACTTTTATCTACAGAAACTGGGAAGTTGCCAGCCACGGCAATCCGTATGCACACGCAATTCTCAGAGGCTATATGAACAAGCGCGGACAGTCGATTCCGAACTATCATTACGAGGATTTGAGAATCGTATGCGATATGTACCGGGAGCATGACCTTAAGAACCCGGCGATTATGATCGACGCAAACCATGCAAACTCAGGCAAACAGTATCTTGAGCAGATAAGAATCTGTAAGGAAGTTTTACATTCAAAACGCTTCAGTGAGGACATCGGCAAGATGGTGAAAGGTGTAATGGTGGAAAGCTATCTGGAAGACGGATGCCAGCCGGTGGACGGAACCGTATACGGAAAATCCATTACGGACCCTTGCCTGGGATGGGATAAGACGGAAAGATTGATTTACGAACTGGCAGAAATGGTTTAAGAAGGTGACGATATGGAAAAAAGATTTTTGTCAAAACGCTATTGCGTTGATACAGAAACGGTCATGGGACAGGCAGCCGGGCTTGCGGGAAATTACGATGATGTTATTAATCTGAGCCTCGGCGACCCGGATATCATTACCCCCCTGCCGATTATAGAGCAGGCATTTGAGGATGCAAAGGCCGGATACACCAAGTATACCGACTGCAGAGGATATAAGGAGCTTCGCGAGGAGATTGCGAAGTATTATAAAGAGGAGTTTGGCATGCAGGTGTCCGACGAGGAAATCATGGTTACGGCCTCAGGCTGCATTGCTATGTACCTTGCGCTGGAAGCAATTCTTGATGACGGTGACGAGGTTATCGTACCGACACCGTATTTTACCATATACAAGACGCAGATTGAACTTGCACGAGGAAAGATTGTTGAACTGGATACTTTTGAGGAAGAACACTGGCAGATTGACCCTGATCGTCTTGAGAGCTGTATTACACCGAAAACAAAGGTAATCATCATCAACTCGCCGAACAATCCTACCGGAAGCTGCCTGAGCCCAGATACGATGAACAAAATCGCAAAAGTGGCGCAAAAACACGACCTGGTCGTTATCAGCGATGAAATATATACCATCTACAGCTTTGCACAGAAATTTATTCCGTTTTCTTCACTCGAGGGAATGAAGGAAAGAACCATCACGATTAACAGCTTTTCGAAGAACTTTGTAATGACGGGATGGAGACTTGGAATGGTTATCGCCCCGCCGCATATTGTAAATACGATAAAAAACATAAACGAAAATCTGGTTTACTCGGCACCTTCCATCTCACAGCGGGCGGCACTCAAGGCGCTGCAATGCAGAGAGGAAGTGCAGCCGCAGCTTATAGAGACCTTCAGGGAAAGGGTTTATTACGCCGCGGAAAGAATCAACCAAATCCCGAACATGCATGTAATTTATCCGCCGATGGGGAGCTTTTATCTTTTTATCAATATAAAGGACACCGGACTTTCTTCCGTGGAAGCGGCTCGGGAAATCTTTGAGAAAGCACATGTTGTTATGATTCCGGGAAACGGATTCGGCAGATGCGGGGAGGGATTCCTTCGAATTGCATGTACCATCGATGTTTCGGAGCTTAAGGAAGCTTTTGACCGTATCGAAAAAATGGATATTTTTAAACGGCAGGCAGAATGAAATAAAGGTTGAAAGCCATCCAAAAGTAGTGTATAATAAACGAAATACCAAAAGTATAAGCAAAAAGATTTAGGAGGCGGTTATCATGGTTAAATTATTAGTGGGACATAAAGGAAGCGGAAAGACAAAACAAATGATCGATCTTGCCAACGAGTCCGTGGAAACAAGCAAAGGAAGTATTATTTTTATCAATAAGAATCATAGATTGATGTATGATCTTAAGTACAGAATCAGAGTAATCTGTATGGAAGATTTTGAGCATGTAACAAACAGCGACGAATACATAGGTTTCCTGTATGGAATCATCAGTTCCGATCACGATATCGAAACGATTTTCATCGACAGCATTCTTAAGCATGCTGACTTCACATTGGGTGACCTGCCTGAATTCGTTGACAGACTCAAAGATATTTCCAAAAACTACGGCATGAACTTCGTTGTAAGTCTCAGCGCTGAGAAAGAAGAGATGATCGGCGTTAATTTCGAAGGCTGCGAAATCTTAAATTAATAATTTGCTTAGAGATATCAGGCGATGGGTTTCCATCGCCTTATTGTATATTTGGAGACAAACAATGAAAATTGATGAGATAAAGAATATAATCCGGGGCAGAACCCCTATTACACTTGAAATCATGAGAGAATTTGCGGTTCTCATTTTGCTGACGGAAAAAGAAGACGGACTTCATTTCGTATTTGAAAAGCGTGCTGCGGGAATCAAGCAGCCGGGCGACATCTGTTTTCCGGGAGGCAAAGTCGAACCGGGAGAAAGCCTGGAAGAATGCGTCCTCAGAGAAACAAAGGAAGAAATCGGGCTTACGCAGATAGAAATGCTGGGAGAGTATGCGACGCAGTATGAGCTTACGTCCATTGCCATGCACTCCCTTGCGGGCTTTGTACCTGAAGAAAAACTGTCGGAAATGCGGATAAACGAAGGGGAGGTGGCGGAAGTCTTTACGGTGCCTGCCCGCTTCTTTGTCGAAAATGAGCCGTACCTGTACGAGTACGATGTGATTCAGGATGTCAGAGATTTTCCTTATGAACAGTTTGGAATCCGCAGCGACTACAAGTGGAGAGTCGGTCACAAATCCATCGCGATATACCGGTATGGGGACAGGATAATCTGGGGTCTTACAGCGGCCATAGTGAAGAAATTTACGGAGGAATTCTTCTGCAAATAGTGGCAGGACCGCCATATTTTGAGGGGTAGATACGATCCGGAGGATAGTTTATAGTTTTTTGCAGGGAGGTAATTACTATGAAAAAGAAACTATTTACTATGCTCATCGCAGCGAGCATGCTCGTCAGTGCAACAGGGCTTGGATATGCATCCGAATGTAATCCGATACAGGAGAAGGTGCCAATCAAGGAGACTTTAAAAATCGATTGCTCCGAGCTGATTGAAAAATTTTGCAATAATTCTGCTTCGGAAAGCGTTCAGCAGGGAAGCATGACGGGTCAGGTCGTAAATCTTGTGAACAAAGAAAGAAAAGCAAACGGTCTTTCTTCACTTTCTTTAGACAGTCAGCTTGCCAAACTGGCACAGCTGAAGGCAGAGGATATGGCAAAAAACGCATATTTTTCGCACACTTCACCGACATACGGCTCAGCGTTTGACATGATGAAGACATACGGCGTTTCCTATAAGACCGCCGGAGAAAATATTGCAAAAGGGCAAAAGACGGCTGAGTCCGTGATGAACGGCTGGATGAATTCGTCCGGGCACAGAGCCAACATTCTCAGGTCCGACTACACGAAAATCGGTGTCGGATATGCAAAATCCGCAGACGGAACCACCTATTGGGTGCAGATGTTTAAGGATTAAGCCCCGAAAACGCATAGACTTAACAAAAAAATAACAAAAAAGGGGAATGTGCAAAGAATATGCAAAAAATAACTTTTACTTTTCTTCTTAATGTATTACAATATGAATGTAATATATTCTTAATTTCATTTAGGAGGGAACAAATGAAAAAGTTATTAACAGTATTGCTTATGTTAGTAATGGTATTCACATTTGCTGCTTGCGGCAATGAAAATACTACTACGGGCGCAGTAGACTACGATTCCATCTCTGATAACTACGAATCTGAAGACGGTACATATCAGATCGCAATGGTAACAGACGTTGGACAGTTAAAGGACGGTTCTTTCAACCAGTTCACTTGGAACGGCGTTAAGAAGTATGCTTCCGACAACGGTTTGTCATACAAGTACTATCAGCCGGGTAATGCTTCCAACGCAACTGACGAAGACAGAATCAAAGCTATGACAGACGCTTGCGAAGCAGGTGCAGAAGTTCTCGTAACTCCTGGATTCTTACAGGCAACAGCTTTAGAAAAAGTAGCTCCTCAGTACCCTGATGTACAGTTCATCTTCATCGATGGATGGGATATGGGACTGGATAACCTTGTTGGCGTTTCCTATCAGGAAGAACAGGCTGGTTACTTTGCAGGTTATGCAACAGTAATGGAAGGCTACACGAAGTTAGGATACTCCGGCGGTGGCGGTGGAACAAACCCTGCATGCGTTAAGTACGGATACGGATTCGCACAGGGTGCTAATGATGCTGCTGCAGCTAAGGGCGAAACTGTTGAAATGAGATATTCCTGGGAACACGGTGCAAGCTACTCCGCTTCTCCTGACCTTCAGGCTATGTTATCCGGATGGTACAATGCAGGCACAGAAGTTATCTTCGTAGCAGGCGGTTCCATGTTCAACTCCGGAGATGCTGCTGCACAGGCTGCAGAAGGCAAACTTGTAGGCGTGGACGTTGACCAGTCCGGTCAGTCCGATGCAGTTATCACTTCCGCTATGAAGGATCTTGCTAAGTCCGTAATCGATGCTATCACTAAGTTCTATGACGGTGGAGCTGTATACGGCGGTTCACTGGTTCTCGGTGCTAAGGACAACGCAGTAGGTATCCCTACTGATACTTGGCAGTTCGAAAACTGGACAGTTGAAGAATACCAGGATCTTTATGATAAGGTAGTTTCCGGCGAAATCGTTGTTGATAACGACGGAGAAATGGCTGACCCAAGCAAAGCAGGTCTTGAAAACATTAAATTCGTAAAATAGTTTACGGGTTAATGGATTAAAACCGAAATAATGGAGGGGGAAAATTCTTTCCCCCTTTGTTTTTATCGAGGAGAAGGAAGCAACATGTCTGAGTATATAATTGAAATGAACCACATAAGGAAAGAATTCCCGGGAATTGTGGCAAACGATGATATTACCCTTCAGCTTAAGAAGGGAGAAATTCACGCTCTGTTGGGAGAAAACGGAGCAGGCAAATCAACGCTTATGAGCGTTTTGTTCGGACTTTATCAACCTGAAGAAGGTGAAATCAGAAAGAACGGAGAAATTGTGGAAATCAACGACCCGAATGATGCAACCGCACTTGGAATCGGAATGGTGCATCAGCATTTTAAATTGGTCGATGTGTTTACCGTGCTCGATAATATTATTCTGGGTGCCGAAACAACGGATAAAATGGGATTCCTTAAGAAAAAGGAAGCAAGAGAAAAGGTTATGGAACTTTCGGAGCGTTACGGTCTGAAGGTTGACGTAGATGCCAAGGTAGAAGATATTACCGTTGGCATGCAGCAGAGAGTTGAAATTCTCAAAATGCTGTACAGAGAAAACGAAATCCTGATCTTCGACGAACCGACGGCGGTTCTGACCCCTCAGGAGATCGATGAACTTATGGAAATTATGAGAGGTTTTGCAAAAGAAGGCAAATCCATCTTGTTTATCTCACATAAATTGAATGAAATCATGGCTGTATCCGACAGGGTAACGGTTCTTCGCAAAGGAAAGTGCATCGGCACGGTTAATACCAAGGACACAAACAAGCAGGAACTTTCCAACATGATGGTAGGAAGACCGGTACAGCTTGAAATCGACAAAGACGAATCAAAACCGGGCGAGGTTGTTTTGGAGGTGGAGGGACTTACCGTGCCTTCCAGGATTCACAAAAATGATGCCGTGAAGAATGTTTCGTTTGATGTGCGAAAAGGCGAAATCGTATGCATTGCCGGAATCGACGGAAACGGGCAGACAGAACTTGTTTACGGACTTACGGGACTTGAAAAAGCATCGGCAGGCAGGATTACTCTTTGCGGAACGGATATTTCCGGTGCTTCCATCAGAAAGAGAAGCAGAGCCGGAATGTCTCATATCCCGGAAGACAGACATAAGCACGGGCTTGTTCTCGGATATACGCTTGAGCAGAATTTGGTGCTTCAGAAATACAAAGAGCCACAGTTCCAAAATCATGGATTCATCCGTTTCGACGAAGTACGCAAATATGCGGACAGGCTCATTGAAGAATACGACGTGCGTTCGGGTCAGGGTGCGATTACGATTGCGCGTTCCATGTCCGGCGGTAATCAGCAGAAGGCGATTATTGCAAGGGAACTCGACAGAAACGAACCTTTGGTTGTTGCCGTACAGCCTACAAGAGGCCTGGATGTCGGTGCTATCGAGCATATCCACAAACAGCTTGTGCAGGAAAGAGATGACGGAAAAGCAATTCTGCTTGTGTCACTTGAACTTGACGAGGTTCTCGGACTTTCGGACAGAATTCTCGTTATCTATGAAGGCGAACTTGTTGCAGAACTCAATCCGAAAGAAACGACTCCTGAAGAACTCGGCCTGTACATGTCGGGCGCAAAACGTCAGGGAAAGGAGGTAGAACAGAATGCCTAGATTAGAACCCGAAAGCGGGAAAGTAAAATGGTATAAATCCGACGGCGCGAAATCTGTTTATGCCTCTTTGATTTCGATTTTAATCGGACTTGCGGTCGGAATGATTGTAATTATTATCGTAGGCCTTGCAAAAGACAATATTTCCATGAAAGGCATATGGGACGGCATTCGTCTTGTATTCCTTGGGGTGTTCAGTACCGGAAGAGTGGAGGGTCAGTTGACATTCGGCTTTAACCCTATCAATCTGGGAAACATGCTTTTCCGTGCGACACCGCTTATTTTGACAGGTCTTTCCGTTGCAGTGGCGTTTAAAACGGGGCTTTTCAATATCGGTGCCGCAGGGCAGTACCTGATGGGTACGATGGGGAGCATTTCCGTGGCGATTTGGATGGGGACAAGCGGGTGCCCTGCCGGTCTTGCCTGGGTATGTGCATTCCTTACGGGAATTGTGCTCGGAGCTCTTTGGGGAGCAATCCCGGGACTCTTTAAAGCCTTCCTTAATATTAATGAAGTAATCACATGCATCATGACAAACTGGATTGCAGCAAACCTTGTAACATGGTGGTTTGATGCACATGATGTATTTAAAAATGCCGGAGAGGCCGGTAAGATTGGATACACCATTCCGCTTAAGAATCTTGGAATTTCGACACCTAAGCTTGGCATGGATGTCCTTTTCCCGGGTTCACAGGCAAACGGCGGATTCTGGATTGCATGCATCATTGCAGTTCTTATGTGGGTTGTAATGACAAAGACCACTTTCGGATACGAACTCCGGGCGTGCGGTCTTAACAGACATGCTGCCAAGTATGCCGGAATCAACGATAAGAAGAATATCATCTTATCCATGGTAATCGCAGGGGCACTTGCCTCTGCAGCAGGAAGTCTTTACTTCCTTTCCGGAAACACGGAATTTTACTGGTCCACCTACATGTCGCTTCCGGCTGACGGGTTCAACGGCATTCCGGTTGCACTGCTTGCCGTAAATCATCCGATTGGCGTTGTATTTACAGGTATTTTCATGTCAATGCTCAACGTTGCCGGAATACAGCTCAAGTACATGACGGCATATAACGAATACATAGCAGATATTATTATTGCTACAATCGTATATCTTTCTGCATTTGCACTCATCTTCAAGATGATTCTTAACGGCAGGAAGAAAAAGAAAGAAGCAGCGGAAGGAGGTAACAAATAATGGTATTTTTGATTCAGCAGACAATGCTTTATGCAGTACCTCTTATGATTGTTGCTTTGGCAGGCGTATGTGCGGAACGTTCGGGTGTTATCAACCTCGCTCTCGAAGGTATTATGATATTCGGGGCATTTATGGGTGTAATTTTCATAAGAATGTTCCAAGGCATGGGATTCACCGCAGATCAGGGGCAGCTGGTTATGATTCTGGCAATGCTTTTGACAGGTATCTGCGGGGTAGGATTTTCGATGCTCCTTGCGTTTTCTGCGATTAACCTGAGAGCTGACCAGACCATCGGCGGTACGGCACTGAACATGCTCGCACCTGCGGTTGTACTGTTCTTCATTTACATGATTGCACAGCAGAACACTTTGGGAATGGCAACGGGAAGCGCAGCAGGCTGGTTCATGGTTCGCCCTTCGACTTTCGGACTTCCGAAGGATTACAGCTGGGGTGCTTTGATTGACCTGTTTATCAACAAAGTTTATCCGAGTACCTATGTGTGCATACTTATTTTCGTAGCAGTTTCGATTTTCCTTTACAAGACAAAGACAGGAATGAGACTTCGTTCCTGCGGTGAAAATCCGCAGGCGGCGGATTCGCTCGGAATTAATGTATATAAGATGAGATACCTGGGAGTAGGTCTTTCCGGATTCCTTGCAGGCGTGGGCGGATATGTATATTCGATGACGACTGCAAACTGCACATCGACAGGCGAAGTTGCAGGCTATGGTTTCCTTGCACTCGCAGTTATGATTTTCGGCAACTGGACACCGCTGAACATTGCACTCGGAAGCATTCTTTTCGGACTGTTTAAGTGCATTGCCGCAATCTACGGTTCCCTTGACATCAACGGAGACGGTGTATACATGCTCGCGGAAATCGGAATCAGCCCGTATGTTTACAGAATGCTGCCTTATGTGATTACTCTGATTGTTTTGGCATTCACTTCCAAGAGTTCCAGAGTTCCGAAAGCAGAAGGAATCCCTTATGACAAAGGACAACGATGAGTTTTTTACCAATCAACGAAAAAGAAATGAAAGAAAGAGGGTGGCAGCAGCCGGACTTTGTGCTGGTTACGGGCGATGCCTATGTTGACCATCATTCTTTCGGCACTGCCATCATCGGCAGACTGCTTGAACAATACGGATATAAAGTTGCGATTTTACCTCAGCCGAACTACAAGTCGGCTGAGGATTTTCGCATATTCGGAAAACCGCGTCTCGGGTTTCTGATCAACAGCGGTGTGGTTGATTCCATGGTGAACAATTACTCGGTGTTTAAGCACAGACGCAAAACCGACGAATACGCACCGGGAGGCAAAACGGGACTTCGACCGGACCGTGCCGTAATCGTGTACGCAAACAGGGCGAAGGAAGCCTATAAGGATGTGCCGGTCATCATCGGCGGACTTGAAGCAAGCCTTCGCAGATTCGGACACTACGATTACTGGAGTGACAAGGTGCGTCGCTCCGTGCTGCTTGATTCGAAAGCAGATCTGCTTATTTACGGAATGGGAGAACGGGCAATTCTCGAGATTGCCGAAGCCCTGGACAGCGGCATTGATGCAAGGGACATCACCTGGATACGAGGCACTTGCTATCGTGCAAAGAATCTTGAATTGCCGGGCATGGAGGAGGCGGTAATCCTTCCGTCCTTCGATGAAATCAGCACAAGCAAGAAGGCTTATGCTGAGAGTTTTGCCCTGCAGTACCGGAATCAGGATTCAATTTCGGCGAAAACCATGGTGGAAAAATACACGGACACGGTTTATGTGGTTCAGAACCCGCCACAGCCGCCGCTCGAAAGAGAGGAACTCGATGATATCTACGCACTTCCCTTCGAGAATGAGTGGCATCCGACTTATGATGCTTTGGGCGGAATACCCGCTTTCAAGGAGATTAAATTCAGCATCGTAAGCTCACGCGGCTGCTTCGGGGGCTGCAGCTTCTGTGCCATTACTTATCATCAAGGCAGGCAGGTCAGAAGCCGCAGCAAGGATGCAATCGTACGCGAAGCTGAGGCTTTGACACAGAAGAAGGATTTTAAAGGGTATATCCACGATGTGGGCGGGCCTACCGCAAACTTCCGCTTCCCGGCCTGCGACAAGCAGCTCGTACGCGGCGTGTGCCCGAACAAGGACTGCCTGTATCCGAATGTGTGCAGAAACATGAAGGTTGACCACAGCGACTATTTGGATGTTCTAAGGGCGGTTCGCAGCATAGACGGTGTAAAAAAAGTTTTTATTCGTTCGGGAATCCGATATGATTACCTCATGGCAGATCCGAAGGCGGATGAATTCATTGAAGAACTTTGCAAATACCATGTGAGCGGAACGCTAAAGGTTGCACCGGAGCATGCATCATCGAAGGTCCTCTACTATATGAGAAAGCCGGATGCGAATATTTTTCTCGATTTTGACAGAAAATATAAAGAGACGAATAAAAAACTGGGGCTCAAACAATATCTGATACCATATCTGATATCCTCCCACCCGGGGTGCGGACTTCGCGAGGCAGCGGAACTTGCGGTATTTCTTAAAGAATATGGCTTCATACCGGATCAGGTGCAGGATTTTTATCCGACACCGGGAACGCTTGCAACCTGTATGTACCATACAGAGCTTGACCCGTTCACCATGAAACCGGTTTATGTCGCAAAAGATATGGAAGAGAAGAAAATGCAGCGGGCACTCATGCATTACCACAAAAAGGAAAACGAAGATTTGGTGAAGAAAGCACTAAAAAGGATTAACAGAGTTGACTTGATAGGCCATCTGATATATAATAACAAAAAACCTAGTATTTAATACTAGGTTTTGTTTTGAAAGGATACGAGAAAATGCAAAGCAAAAAGTGTTATATAAACAAAGGGGGAAACCTCAAGGAAATGCTGAATCTTGTTGTGGAGAAATTTCCGGGCGAGAAGGCATTTATGATTAAAGAAAAGGGCAAAATCAGAAAAATATCTTTTTTTGAGCTGCTCAGTGAGGTCAGATGCATCGGAACGGGGCTTCATTGCGACGGCATTATGGGAGAGAGAATTGCCATAATCGGAGACAACAGCTATCCATGGTTTTGTGCATTTCTTTCGATTGTATGCGGAGGAGGTGTGGCGGTTCCTCTTGATAAAGGGTTTACCGCCGCAGAACTTAAAAACTGCCTTGTGAGAAGCAAAGCAAAGGCACTTTTTTATGATGAAAAACACGAAAAAGTTGTTAGGGAAGCAATTGCGGAAATGGGTACGGACGCGGAGATTCCGAAGCTTTACAGAATAACCGGAGATGAGGAAGAGCTTACAGTGCTGAAAAAAGCGGGTGAAGATGCTCTTGTCGCGGGGAGCAGCGACTTCTATGATGTTGCAATCAAGCCGGAGGAACTTGCGGTGATATTGTTTACATCCGGGACAACAGCGATGTCGAAGGCCGTAATGCTCAGCCACAAGAACATCATGAGCAACATCCGGGATATGCAGTGCTACGAGAGATTTTATCCGTGGGATGTAAACATGGCATTTCTGCCGCTGCACCACAGCTTCGGTCTGGTCGGAGTTCTGGTATTCATGGCATCCGGAGCATGCAGCGTGTTCTGCGACGGCCTGAAATATATATCAAAGAATCTGGCGGAATACGGAGTCACCGTTTTCGTCGGCGTTCCGCTCCTTGTTGAAAACATGTACAAAAAGATTTGGCATAAGATAAACAAAGAGGATCTGACCAAGAAGGTCGAGTTCGGCAGACGCATTACAAAACTTCCGGGAATCGGAAACCTTGCGGTTCGAAGAAAAATCTTCCGCAAAATCATCGACGGGCTTGGCGGACACCTCAGACTGATAATCTGCGGTGCTGCACCGCTTTTGCCGGAAACCGCAGCGGGTCTCAATGACTTTGGAATTGTCACGATTCAGGGCTATGGGCTTACCGAAACATCACCGGTTGTTGCAGCGGAACGACCGGAAGATCTTGCGGCGGGCTCGGTCGGAAAACCGATGCCGAGCGTGGAAGTCACGATAGAAAACAAAGACGAGAACGGAATCGGGGAGATTGTGGTAAAGGGTCCGAATGTAATGATGGGTTATCTTGACCAGCCGGAAGAAACGGCAAATGTTATCAAAGACGGACGCTTTTATACCGGAGACCTCGGCAAGTTCGATGATGGGGGGCATCTTTGGATTACGGGCCGAAAGAAAAACGTTATCGTAATGAAAAACGGCAAGAATGTTTTCCCTGAAGAAATCGAAAGCATCATCGACAAGCTGCCGTATACTTCCGAGTCAATGCTTTTTACGCGTGAGAAGCATAACGAACTCGTTCTCTGGGTCAAAATCGTATATAAGCCGGAATATCTTGAAGATACGGGAGTCACATTTGCGGAATTTGTGCAGACTGTAAGAGGCGATTTGGCGGCAATCAACGAAAAACTGCCGAAATATAAACATCTGCATCGTTTCCTTCTTACCGACGAACCGATGATTAAGACAACGACGCAAAAAGTAAAAAGAAATTTGGAAATCGAAAAGATAAATCAACAATGGCAAGAGGAACTGTGTTATAATAACTCCATCTAGTCGTGCAAGGCTCTGCATGTGCAGGGCCTTGTATTTTCCCGTGAGGAAGGATAGGAAACATGAGTTTAATCAGTAATTTTGCCAAAATAACAGAAGAAAGCCAAACCGAATATGCGAGCATGAAGGACGCGGTGCTCAGCCGGACGGATGTACTCGGAGATTCCTGCGAGGGAGATAATCTGCTCGCGTTTTGCGATAACGCATCCTTTATGAAATACCTGCGGGACACTGCAGGGATGCGCGGCAAAGTGAAGATGATATACATCGATCCGCCGTTTTTCAGCAAAGCCAACTACGAAGCAACCTTATCCGTTTCCGATTCCGCAGTGGGCGGAGGCAGGAAAGTCCGTCACCTTGCATACGAGGATGTGTGGGAAAAAGGCATGGAAGATTATCTTAAGATGATTGCAACCAGGCTGCTTTTTATAAAGGATCTGCTCGCAGAGGACGGAACGATTTGGGTACATCTTGACTGGCACAGCGTGCATTATGTAAAAATTCTTCTTGATGAGATTTTCGGAGACCGCAATTTTATCAATGAAATTATTTGGCAGTACAAATCCGGCGGAAGCAGTAAGAAACATTTTGCCAGAAAGCATGACAACATACTCGTATATGGCAAATCGTCAAAATACTATCTGAAGCTGCCGAAGGAAAAGTCCTATAACCGCGGGCTGAAACCCTACCGTTTTAAGGGTGTTGAAGAATTCTGCGACGACATCGGCTGGTACACGATGGTAAACATGAAGGATGTCTGGAGCATCGACATGGTGGGAAGAACCTCAGGCGAGCGCACGGGATATGCAACGCAGAAGCCTGAGGCACTGCTTGCAAGGATTATAGAGGCCGCAAGCTGCGAAGGAGATATCGTTGGGGACTTCTTCTGCGGAAGCGGAACCTTAGCCGCCGCAGCATCAAAGCTCGGACGCAGGTGGATATGCTGCGACAGCAGCCCTGTTGCCCTCGCTTCCTGCATAAAGCGTTTCCTTGATAACGAAATGAAATTTACATTCTTGATAGAAGACGGACATGCGGACGAAATCGAAATCCGCGAAGATGCGGACAAAAATAAGCAGATGACCCTTTTCCCCGATAAAAAATCGTACACAATTAACATATAAATATTTACTTTTCGGCGAAAACCATGTATACTAAAGAGGCTGCGAACCTTTCGGTACGCAGCCGTAATCTTTTCAATATGGCTCCTTAGCTCAACGGATAGAGTAGTGCTCTCCGAAGGCATTGATCGGGGTTCGATTCCCCGAGGAGTCACCATAGCATGGGGCTGCCTGCATTAACGCTTATTTTCTGTTAATGCAGGCAGCCCCTTTGTATTTGAGCGCTCGGGGTAAGCAAACTTTCGTAATGGAAAAATTAGGTAATTTCCACCAAGTGCCTCATATAGACCCCCTTTTCGTGTATTTTCGCCTGTTTAACACCTCTTTGATTCCGTTTTTCTCTGGATTTACGGCAGAATTTTACGCTTTTCAAAAATGTCATATTTTGGGAGGTTGAAATTTCAACGTTTTTCCACGACCTCTTTTTGTTATTATTTTACAGAAGCATCTTTTTCCCTCCAAGAATCCCTCGGATACACGAAGCATCCCTTTACAGAAGCCTTCTTCGTGTAAATGCTATTTTCGGCTCCGTAAATAGCATAGATCTATGTGATGCCCCGTGGTTTTCATCGGTGCACCTCAGTAATTTGCTCAAGAGTTTAGCGGAAGGGATTATAAGGCGCAGCCGGTGCGGACTTGAACACATCACAGCACCTGTATATCTGCAATCAGCGCATCTATTTCATCCTCCGTTGTCGACCAGCTTGTGCAGAAGCGGACTTTCTTTCTGCCGTCTTCGAGCGTTCCCATGCCCTCGAAAATATACTTCTCGGCAAGCTTTTCCTCCTGCAGCGGTGTCAGAATCACGAACTGCTGGTTGGTCGGGCTGTCTACCGCAGACGGAATTCCTTTCTCCGCAAAAGCCTCTTTCAGACGCATTGCCAACTTGTCTGCGCGTGCCGTAATCTTAAAATATTCTCCGTTCTCAAGAAGCGCATAGAACTGCAATCCGAGAAGCCAGCCTTTTGCGAGGACAGCACCGTTCTGCTTCATGTAGGTTTTGAATCTGTGCTTGAGCGAATCGGCAAGCAGAACAACCGCTTCGCCGAACAGTGCACCGCATTTCGTTCCGCCGAGATAGAAAACATCCGCAAGCTGTCCGAAATCCCGCAGGCTGACATCATTTGCCTCCGAGCCAAGTCCATAGCCCATGCGCGCGCCGTCCACAAAGAGATACATGCCGTATTTATCGCAGACCCGTCTGATTTCTTTCAGCTCTTCAAGTGAGTACAGCGTTCCGAGCTCCGTAGGAAATGAAATATATACCATTTTCGGAACGGTGAGATGCTCCGGCTCGCCGTCGCTAAAATATTCCGAAGCACAAGCTTCTATCTGCTGCGCGCTCAGCTTGCCGTCAACGCCCGACAGTTCCAAAATCTTATGGCCTGTATTTTCAATCGAAGCAGCCTCGTGACAGTTGATATGTCCTGTTTGGGCGCAGATTACGCTTTCAATCGGACGCAGTGCCGCTGCCGTCACCACAAAATTTGCCAGCGTGGCCCCGGCGAAGAAAAAGACGTCCGCATCCTGTCTGTCGATTTCTTTTTTGATAAGCTCTTTTGCTTCGTCGCACCAGATGTCCTCTCCGTAGCCACCGTAGCCTTCGCCTGCGGTCTTTTCAAGCAGCTTAAGGACGCATTCATGCGCCGAATGGTTATAATCGTTGTTAAATCTCATCATATGCACTTCCTCCTATTTTCTATACTATATCACAGGTTTACAATTCTGAACACATAAAGTTCTGCTCTCTTATTTTTATATCGATATAATCCATTGTTTTTTGGTACCTTAGACAATTTTGAAATGGAACTTTTTCATAAAGGGGTTCCGTGCTATGTTTAGAATATAACAAAGAGGAAAGGAGAGAAAATGAATCAGTTAGTACAATATAGGCGTGAGTTCCACTATTTTCCTGATATTGGGTGGAGAGAGTTTCGGACAAGTGCACGAATTGCCGAGATTCTTACAGAAATGGGATATGATGTGGTAATGGGGCCGGAATTGATCGATGAAAAAAGCATAGGCGAACCGGAAAGGCTGGATGCAAATACCGTTCGTGCGGAGATGAACCGCGCAATTCAACAGGGAGCAAATCCAAGCTTTGTCGAACAAACAAAAGGTCTTCCGGGAGTAATGGCTGTTCTCGACAGTGGAAGACTCGGACCGGTTACCGCATTTCGTTTCGATATCGACGCATTGCCTTATCCCGAAAAAGGAGAAGAGGGATTTCGACCCTTTGACGAAGGATATTTTTCCTCCAGTCCGAACGCTGTGCATGCTTGCGGACATGACGGACACGTGGCAATTGGACTGGGAACGGCGGAAAAACTTCTCACGCGGAAAGATGAGCTTTGTGGCAAAATTAAGTTCTTTTTTCAACTGGCAGAAGAGAGCTTTTATGGCGCACAATCAATTGTAGATAAAGGTCATTTGGATGATGCAACGAATTTTATCGCACTCCACATCGGGCTCAGTGCAGATAGCAAACCGCTGCCTTCGCATACAATTGCATGCAGATGCAGAGACTTCGTAAGCGATCGACAGCTGGATGTGTATTTCAAGGGAAAGGTAGCACACCCGTGCGGTGCCGCACAGGAGGGAAAGAATGCTCTGTTGGCGGCGTGCTCTGCAGCCCTAAATATTCATTCGATTGCGCCCCATGAAGAGGGGCTCTGCCGTGTAAATGTCGGCGAAATACATGCGGGGCTGTGCGCCAATACTATCGCTCCGGAGGCAATGATGCGCGTTGAGTATCGGGGACAGAATGAAAATATATCGGATTATCTCGGCAGACGCGTGATGGCGATTATCAAAGGAACGGCAGCTGCATACGAACTTGAATACAGGATTGTTGACTATGGTGAAGTTCCGGCGGTAGAAAGCGATGATGAGATGATGCAGCGGTGATGATGAAAAGGGTTCAGGAAAACGGAGGAAAGGCGGTATATGTGGGAATTGGAGCAGATATTACCAATCCTTTGCATAACCCGGAATTCGATTTTGACGAGGACTGCCTTGAGGCTTCTGTGTAGCTTTGTGCCAATGCGGTATTGCAGATAGAAGACTAATCCTTCTCTTTTTGATTTTTGTTCAATACTTTTTTGGAAATATTAAAAAACTTTGTTGCACTTTGCGCTTTTTTCCGTCTTAATATATAGAAGGGAAAAAAGGAGCTTTTTACAGCCTAAAAAATAATTCACGGGGATTGATAAGGTACTGGAGGTGAAACCAATGTGGAAATAAAGAAAAGATAGTACTGAATTAAGTTGAGAAGGAGGAAAAAAAGATGAAACAGGTGAAAAGAGTTATAAGTTTGATAGTAAGCCTAATTTTATTAGCCACATCTGTTGTGTTTGCTACTGAAGAAAATCAAGTTTGCCAAAACAGCAGAAAATCCCTGGGAGAAAGTGAAAACTTAATAATAATGCCGGGAAATGTAGAAATAAACGGAGCACCGGCTGGGGTTAAATTTGGCAAAGAAACAACTGGACAGGGAAGTTATGAAATAGAAGGGATATCTGCTTCAACATCAGCATCTGCCATTGCTGTTGCCATGGGAGTTGGAGGAATTAATGGATATATACTTTTAGGCGTAACAACCGCATTGTCGACAGGGGCAAGCCACATCTATTGGGTAAAAAAAATTGCGTATGGGGAGGATTCAGAATATTACTATGTTAGAACAAAAATCAGATTGTATTCAGATGCTGCTCATACAAACTCTGTAACTGAGTGGAAGACTGATTACCATAAGAAATCAAAAAGTAGTGGTGCCGCAGTAGAAGGTGAGCAGATATGATTATCGGAGAAGGTGGAACTAAAAAACTGTATATAAGTATGATTGCGGTGACACTTTTACTTTTTCTGTTTAGCTGTGTGCTTTTAAAAGAAAATAGCCTTTACTCGTTGGCATGTGCAATTGTACCGTTTCCCATCTACTCTCTTATGGATAAAATTTATGTACTGCGAAAAATGAAAAAATACAAATCAAAAGGGAAAAAATTGTACATTTTAGCAGGAATAAACCTTTTCATAATACTTGCAATGGTGAGCTACTGCACATATATTTTTTCAAAAGGTGATGTGATTTGTACAATTATGGGGACAGGCCTATACGGGCTTATCGACTTAGCATTATGGTGTGCTATCAAATATAACGGATAGAATGATTGACTGGTTATTGTATTAAGCGAAAAAGAAAGGAACACTTTGGAAAATACTTAACGTAAATACGACCATCGAATTAAACCGGTGGTCATTTTTTTTGAGCGAAACAAAAAAACTTTGTTGCACTTTGCGCTTTTTTCCGTCTTAATATATAGAAGGGGAAAAGGAGGAACAAAATGAAAAGCAAAATTGAAGACGATAAGATTTATACAAGTAAAAGTCTCACAGAAGAGATGAACGAAGAGCGCATTCGCGAAGGAAAAGATGAAGTGCAGGAGATTAATCCTTGCAGGGGCGGAACCAGCACTTTGGCGCGAAAAGACAAGTCATGGAGCAGCGTGCCGGACTTCTTCGCAAAGGTTTTCAAGAAGAAATGAATGAGCAAGCCTTGCGTGGCAGCCTTTGATTTGGTAAAATCTTCTTACACAGTAAGTGACGTGTAAGAGGGTATGATAAATGAGCAAAAAACAAAACATGGAAGAAATCTACCTTGAAAACAGGTATTGGGTATATGGAAGTTTTCTTAGAAAGACGGGAGCAGTAGAGATTGCAGAGGATTTATCGCAGACACTTTGGCTGCATTTCTTTCAAAATTATGAGAATTTGAATCTGCCAAACGAAAAGGTGGTGCGGGCATATCTTCGCAGCATGATTCTGCATGCAGTAGCTGATTATTGGCGCAGTATGCAGAAAGCCGAAGACTTAATGCGGGAACTTGAAATTCTTTTGGAAGAAAACGATACCGGGCAAGGCGCGGTGCACGAAGAAGCCTTTCCCGAAGAAGAGATGGACGATATTGCAATGATTTACAAAGAACTCAGCGAGGAAGAGCGGATTTTGCTCTCGCTCAAGTACGAAGGTCGTTATACCAGCAGGGAAATCGGAGCCGTCATCGGAATTTCTCCGTCGCTGGTGCGTATGCGGCTGAGCAGGATTACCGAAAAACTGCGCAAACAGATGAAAAAAAGAAATGAGTAAAGGAGGTGAAATCTGTGGAGCAAAAAATGATGAAAGCCTTAGCGCGAAAAATAGATAATGAGTTTGAAAAAGAATACGAAGAGCTTAATGAAGCGGGAAAAAAGTTTTCCCCGCAGCTTGATGGGAAGCTTTTGGAAGCGGCAAAGTTCTACGACAAGCGATATGCGGCAGGGCAGAAAAAGAGAAAAAGCCGGCAGATTTTGCAAAAGGCGGCGGTTTTCCTTTTCATTTTTCTTTCCGTCAATACCCTTGCAATCGGGACTTCGCATGCCTACCGCCAGTTTGTGTTTCAGGTGTTTGAAAACAATGAGAATAATTCCATGACCATTCATAATCCGGCAGAGCTTGACATGATTGGCTCGTGGGAGGATTACTGGTATCCGGCTTATTTGCCGGATGGTTATCAGATTACTTATGCAGAAGAAGCCCCGGCAAAGTGCCTTTTGATTCAGCCGGGTACGGGCGCAGAGTCTTTGATTATTACGGAATATTCGCAAGGGACAGAAATCTCCTACGATACAGAGCATTCACAGATTTCTGACATTCAAATCTTAAATTACCTCGGAAAAAGAATTGCCTTTGAAAACCATACCATAATTGCTTACCCAACCGAAACGATGATTCTAGAGTTCCGGTTTGATGCCGGAATTCCGGAGCAGGAAGTCGTGAAGATTGCGGAGAACATGGAGTATATCGCAGGATCCTAGGAGAATTTGAAAAATTTATATAAGATATGCAAAGATAGGGGGATTGCGTCATGACTCGGAAAACAGTTTGGATTATCACAGGGGGGCTGCTTTTTAATGCGGTCACAGGCTTTGTAATTTTGCGAAACAGCATGCATGATAAAGATTCGCTTGTTTTTTCCTGCATTGCATATTTACTTTGGATAGCAATATGTGTCGGATTAACTTGTGACAGGAAATTCTCATTAAGAAAAGCCTGCAGTGTGGGATTGGTACTTGCACTTTGTTATGCCATCGGGGTGCTGTTTTCGTACAGCTTCTTTGGAATAATCTTCCTTTGTCCGTTCATGGGGATTGCTTATCAGCTCTATCCGACATTCGATTATTCAATTACGGTTTTAGTCTTATACTTCTTACTTGGAGTAGTAATGTTTGTGCCTGCATTAAGGCGTGAGCGGCGATTGATGAAAACACGATCATCGAATTAATCCGGTGGTCTTTTTCTTTATAAAAACAAAAAAACTTTGTTACACTTTGCTTTTTTGTCGTCTTTATTTATAGAAGGGAAAAAACAGGTTTTTATGAGCCAAAGAAAATGGAGGGGGAACTACAATGAATAAACGGCAGACCGCAATCGTAAGCATTTTCGTACTTTTCGCAGCACTCCTGACCCTGTGTGGATGTAAAGACAATAAAAAAGAAATTATCGGCCTTGCACGAAGCAACATTGAAAACGAATTGAAGCAGGAGCAGGAATCGGGGAGACTGCATGATTATGCAATTGAGTCCTGTGAGGTTCTCTCCGCCGACGAAGAACAGCAGAAAAAAGTGCGTATTACCTATGATGTGATTTTGGGCGATGCGGATTGTACCGGCATGACAGTTACGGTTGAAAGCCTTTGCACATTTGAGAAAAACGAAAAAGGGGAGTATGCAGAAAATGCAGGAATGCGTGAATATGTGAAATTCACAGCTCATGAGGAAGAGCAGTATTGCAGAGCAGTTACGACCGGAGATTTTGTTGTTAAAATCAATAAGAGTGAAACGGAGGGGAAATCGCCGAAAGAGGTGGCGCAGATCCTTTTTCGACAGTGGATGGAACGATTTGAGAAGTGGAACGAAAGGAATTCTTTTATCGTTTTACAGCATACAACCCACAAGGTGAGCTTGCAGTCATATGATGCCGATCCTTCGTGGGGGCAGCATGAAGGTGCAACAGGCCCAAGACGAAAATATCCCGACGCAAAGGGCGGATGGATGGCTTTTCCTGAATGTGAATATACATTTTATGGCTATGCTGCTGTTATAGATTCGGATTTCGGTCAGTTCGGAGGAAAACCTTTTGGAAATGATGGGAGTACCGTTTCTGCCGAAGCAAGCTTCTATGGGATTTCAAATCGCATGCTCATGAGTGAATGGGATGATTGCTGGACACTCGAGACCGACGCACATTTCCTGAAAAGCTTGGAGAAAAGTATGGAGGGGAGTTTTCGCGGATGAACGATATAGGAATTAATAGTATAAATTTGAAAAAGGGGAGACGAAAATGAGGAGACATTGGATATTCATTCTGCTATTATGTGTCGGATTAAGTGCCGCAATGTTTACAGGGTGCGCTTTTAAGGACAGCGATTCCCAAAATAAGGAGCTGGCAGATCGTTTTCTGTCAGAATTCTTTACGATTAACAGCAACGGAAGAAATGATGAACTGATGACAAATCTTCAAAATAATTCTGAGCTTTTTACTGACGAAGCTGTTTTGCACGATGCTTTGGAAGAATATTATCACGGCGTATCGGAATACCTCACCGATGAGTGCTTCAATCAATTGCTTGCCGAGCGAACCATGTGGAGGCTTGACGCGGATTTCCTCGGCGCAGGAAACAATTGGAAAATTTCCGCATTGGATATTCAGGACACTTCCGAGGCTGATTCCTACGGCTTCCATGCAGAGCTAAGCGGCGGCGAAGAAGTGAAAGAATTAAGCGGCACGCTTTCGTTTACGG
>OIWT01000811.1_pt1 | contig 41471 bp, 64 predicted proteins | sample 1587701 | NCBI WGS metagenome assembly OIWT01 (sample SAMEA3888904, study PRJEB22519) | human gut metagenome | biome: human gut; feature: human-associated habitat; material: faeces | place: Denmark | collected 2009 | reverse complement strand
CGCCTTCGTGTCCACCATCTCGTCCTTGTGGTCGATCACCTCCAAGAAGTACGCCGCTGACATGCGTGACTTCGCCAGCGCCTCGATGGACGTGAACGCACTGCCCATGCCCACAAACGACTGCAACACGGCGAACGCCACAATGATCACCTCACTGCCCACCAGACAGTGCCCGCCCGCCGAGAACCAGCACTGTTTCACCTCCTCGCACAGTGACTGGCACGCCTGCGTCGCGTTGAACAGCGGCTGGAAGCACACGCCCACGTCCGTGCTGTTGGCGGGCAGACAGCCGGCGGCGACAAGGGCCTCGGGGAAGTGGCGGCGCTGGCTGTAGGTCAGGAGGATGGCGGAGAGGAAGAGAAGCGCGTTGGAGAACTGCATCGTGCCCGTCATCTCGCCCAGCGAGCAGCCGCTGCCGCGCATGATCCGGACGGCGAAGCGGCCGCAGTCAAGGATGATGCGCGTGTAGCGCGCGATGAAGGACTCCTCGGCGCCCAGCGAGGCCACGGTGCGAATGTTGCGGAATGACTCCTCGGAGAGGCAATCCGCCTCCTGGTGCTCCTTCGTCGTCAGCTGGCTGAAGTCGTTCATGGACTTGTTGAATTTGTACCCAAAGTACATGACGAGCGGAGATACGATGATGGTGTAGACAGTGAGCTGCCAACTCTACGAATGACTGCTGTGAAGAAGGCGCACGTAGTAGAGCCCAATACACACGCCACAGACAAGACAGGCGGCGGAACGAATGAAGATGCCCAAACCGGGACCCAATCCGTTGATGATGCGCGACGATTCCTCCGAATACCGCTGGCCTAGCTTTCCGGGACTAACGTTCTCGATATACTCCACATCGTGGTTGAGAAGAGCGCGGACGTATTCTCCGCGATACTTGCGCGTGACGCGCTCCGCAAAGTACCCCAGGCAGAGTCGCTCGAAGAAAATAAACACCGCAGCGGCAATCAAGGAAAGAGTGAAGGCCACAAGGATGCCGTGCACTTCGCTCATATCAACAACGTCCTTATTGAGTTGGTCGAAGAGGAGTCCGAGACAAACAAACGCCAGAGGACTGACTAGTCCGGAAAGCGTGGAGCCTACAGTTTATCGATGCAACGAGCAGTCACTCAAAATGCCGAGCCATAGTACACAGCGTTCGTGACGAGTGGAGTTTGAAAAGAAAAGCGTAGATAGAGATACAGGTACAACAGCGTTTTGTTGTATTTCGGACACGGTAGCAGTTGCGTCCTTCTCGTCTGTCTCCTGGGTCATCGTAGACAAAGCAACGCGCAAAGCAAGAATCAATTTGAATTCCAATGTCCTATGTTTCCGTTTGTTATTCAAGTTTGGATCATGTGTAGCTGAAGTATTTTGTCTCTGAAAAGGGCGGCGAGAACAAGGAAGCATGCGCTTACTCGTTGAGACTTCCGGGAAACAGCATGGCGTCCTTGATCAAGGGACTGACAGAAGGGAAGCAGTGCTCGATTTGCATGGATGAGGTCAAGGATAACGGAACTGGCGTTGCAGCTGGAAATAGCGTTCATCTATAGCACATTCGAATAGGGGAGGAGGAAGTGAACGTTTCTATGAAAACAAATCCGTTCGTGACGGAGGTCGCTTCTGTAATACCCGACAACATGACCTACGTGAGTGCTTTTGAGTGAACTGAAGAGTAGAGATGCGAGTTGAAGGGCGTCTTTCAAGGCATGAGTAGTGGAGACAATCGAGAGGGCGTGAAGCCTACAGCATTGGGAGCGGCAAAGCCAGCAAAGCCAGCAAAGCCAGCAAAGGAACCGGAGAAGGAGGCGGCAGTCGAGCCGTTTCTCTCCCGAATCGAGAACACTCCGTCCTGCTCCCTGTCCACGCTCCGCCTCTACACAATCCACTACCTTCTCCTTCACACGGACATGGCGATGAATACCATTTGCTCTGCAGTGATGAGGGATCTGACCAAGGCGAAGAAAACAGTGAGTCCGAAAGACCGGGAACGTATCAAGTTGCTCGTCGTGTCACTCTGCTATGCGACGAGAAGCGATTGCTTCGACATCCGGAAGAAGGTGGTGGACAGCCTGCAGCTGTCCTCCTTCGCGTGGACTCCGGAGGAGAAGCGAATGCTCGCCAAGTGGACGAAGAAGTCTGTCAAGCAGAAGGAGAAGACCACAAAGCAAAAGGAGAAAACCGCAAAACAGAAGGAGAAGGCAACGCGCCGGAAGAAGGTGAAAGCGAGCGATACGGTGAAGGAGAACGACTCGTATGTGGGTAGAGAGTCTGAATTGGTGTTGAGTGTAGAATTGCAATTGACCATCCCGAATCATCAGCTTCGGTTCTCCGAATCCATCCTCTCTCCCACCATCACGGAACATATGAAGACGAATATGACCCAGTTTGAAGAGTATCGACAGAAAGTGGAGACGGGAGTGCTAAGGTGGGGGATTGAATCAGGATTGAGTGTAGCACGGAGGAAATGAGCAAGCTCCATGCGGATTGCATTCTGCTGAAGCGCATTCTCGATCGGCGGTCCCAGAGGCATGAGGCCGATCTGGCGTCAGTCAACACGGTGATCACGACGCTGCAAGGACCGGACGCGGAGATTGTGAAGGAGTATAAGCGGAGGTTGGAGGAGAAGAGAGAGAAGGATGTGTGGATCATGAAGGACTATGCGGAGAAGATGCATGCCTTTTTGAGCGAAATGTACCCTACCTTGTACAGGTTGCGTGTGTGTTCCAAACAGCCTCAACTAAAAGAACTACAATTCCTTCACCTTCTTATTCTTCCTCTGCATCCTTACGACAACAAAGATGGCCAGAACCACGCCACCAACAAGCGAGCGGAAAAGCACTTGCCGGTAGTTGATTTCCGCCTGGTGTGTCTTGCAGCTCTCCATCTGCAGCCTCTGCAGCAGCATTTCCATCCACTTCATCCTGCACATAAAGCTCGCCAATTAAAGTCACTTTCCCAGAATCAATTCCGCCTTCCTCACATTCGCATCGGTCACATCCAACTCAATTCGTTTCAGCGCAGACCGGAACTCCGTGTCCAAATCCAGCACCACTTCGCGCTGCTGCGGAGACAATCGCGCATTCTCCCGCTCGAACAGCTCCTACGCCTCACACGCCTTCTCCACTTCCACGATCAATCCGTTGAACGAATCGATGAGTCGCTGCACCTGCACGACGTAGAACCCGCGTTGGATGATATGCCGGTGATAGCTGCTGAACACGCCGTTGGCGGAGAAGAAGGCATCCACCGACCCGAGCTGGCGCTGGGTGAAGTCCTCGACGAGGGGTGATTCGTTGGTCTGAACCTTCTCGCCGATGTAGAGATTGAGGCGCGTGTTGGAGAGGAGCTCGAAGACGCTGCTGAGAAGCGGCGACATGATGTTGTGAAGGTTGTAGTGCATGGGGATGTTGTTGAAGTAGTACGGAGAGGACGACGACGCCTTCTCGTTCTGCACCGCGAAGACGATGTGATTGAAGGCGTCGCTGCGCACCACCACCTGCTCGCCGTGGTCCAGCAGCACGGGGCGGCGTGCCGGGTCCGTCATGCACAGGATGTAGATCTGCACGTCGCGGCCGGACAGCACGCCGTCGGAGCTGCGGAGGAGGCTGAACAGCGTGGTGGTGTTGAGGAAGGACTGCTGCACGGGGAAGATGGCGCGTTTGGTGCTGAGATGAGGCACGATGGTGGAGGACAGGGCGTGGAGCAACGCTGTCTGTAGACGCGGCTCCTTGTCGAGGCGGTACTCTTGGAAGGAGAAGAAGAACTCCTGCGTGGGCAGCTTGAGACGCTCCACCTCGCTGCGGAACACGGAGTAGTCGAAGAAGTTCTCGTCTGGCGAGAAGAACTCCTCGAACCCGCTGCGCGTCAGGTAGTTCACCTGGAAGTGCACGCGCTCCTTCGCCCGCGGCGCCGCCACCACCTCCTCCTCCAGCCGCTGTCGCAGCTCTGCCCGTGTTGATGGCATTGTCGCTTGCGCCTTCAGCGCGAAGTAGTAGGAGGCGGGCGTCGTCATCATGCCAGCAGAGCTGTCAGAACTATCAGAGCTGTCAGAGGTGACAGCATTGACACCATCGACAGTCTCAGAGAATCCACGCGTACTCACACCATCAGCAGATGCAGCGCCAGCGCGCAGCACCATGGGCGGCGTGATGGCGTGGGCGATGACGTCGCTCAGCACGCAGCTCAGCCGGATGGTCACCTCCATCGCCTTGTCCTTCAGCCCCTGTGCGTGGCCCGCGACCCGCGCCGGACGGTACTTCGCCTCCATCGCCCGCAGCGCGCCGAACAGCCGCGCGTACTCCGCCGTGCTCTTGACTGCCTGGCTGCGGATCGCCTTCTCCACCTCGTCCATGGCCGAGGCGTCGCGCTCGCACTCGGAGCGTTTGTCGGAGCGGCCCGGCTGCGCGCAGGCGCGCTGCACCTCGTGCGTCACGTGGCGCGAGCGGTCCAGCAGCGCGTCCACGAGCGAGGCGTAGTAGGCGAGTTCCCGCGGGAACGCGGCGGCGTCGAGGAGACTGGTGCGCGTGCGGATGTTGGAACTGGCGTCGATGGAGCCCCACTCGAAGGGTCCGGCGGTGCAGTCGTAGAAGTAGACGTTCTGGAGGAAGAAGAAGTCGCTGACGACGTGCGTGCCCTCGACCATGTTGATCAGCTCGTCGTTCATCATGCGCTCGTTGTTCAGCAGCTGCTTCATCTGCACCAGGATGCGCCGCTGCTCCTTCTTGCTGTAGGCGTCGCGCAGGAGGCTCAGGAAGTGGTGCGTCTTCTCCGCCGAGCTGCGCTTGCCGCGCTTCGTGAGGGCCTGCAGCGCCGCTTCCTTCTCCAGCGCCCACTCCAGCGACACCTCGTTCCAGTCCTGGAGACAGTACTGCGCGATGGCATCGTCCTCGCTCTCCTCCGAACCGTTGGTGAAGGAGTGCAGAACAGGCTCCTCCGTGGTCTCGTAGTCTTCCGAGAGGGTCAGAGGCTCGGTGAGGGGGAAGATGAAATCGCCAATGGCGAACTCGCTCCCCTCGCGGAAAATCTCGTCAATCATCTTCTGCTCCTCCGTGTAGGAGAACTCCGTCGAGAAGCCGTAGCGCGTCTTCCCTCCCAGCTGGCCGTTCATGAGGACGAGGATGGGGTCGCTCTCGCTAGGAACGGGATGGTCGGAGTGCTTGCGCACGTAGCGGAAGAGATCCCTCAGCTCCCCGACGATCTCGTAGGGATTGATGACGCGGATGCTCGACAGGTTGATATCGACGTCGCGCGCCGCGTATTCCATAAAGCGGTGCAGGTAGAGCTGAACGGCCGGATTCACCTCCATAACGTGATAGTGGATTCGGTACTCGACGTGGCTTCCAGCGTGCTCCTGGATGCTGTTCTTGTGGATGTTCAGGAAGCGCTGCACCTTAAACACGTTCAGCTCGCTGATAATTCCGTCCTGGATGGTGCCAAAGTCCTCCGTGTACTTGTCAAAGCCGATGAGGAGCAGGTTCACGTCAATCTCCAGAACCACGCGATCGATGGGCGAGAACGAATACGTCTGCGCCTTGCCGAAGCTCTATGCGAATGAGGGGAGGGAGAGGGAGGAACGGAAGACTCGCGCGATTTCGACTCGATACAAGAGCAAAGGTGCAAAAAGAGAAGGAAGAACACAAAGCGAGTGCGCAATTGCATGATGGCCTCTTCGGCGACGCGATTTCCTTCAAAAAAGAAAGGACCGAAAACGGGGGGAATCCGGAATGGGAAAAACGGTCGAAAGAACAGGCCGAAACGCCGTGCTAAAAGAGTGTTTCTCCCGCGGAAGAATGATATGCCCAGAGTTAGATCATTGAACCCAAAGATTGAATCTGTTAGCGCAACCACGATTATGTCTGGAATTAGTGGGCTGTAGTGGTGGTTTCTGACCCGTGTAGTTACCCAACCCGGAAGCATTAAGAAGGTCGCTGTTGCAGCGTTGTTCAAGCTGAAGACCCCCGCTTTTGACAAGGAGGAGTGCAAGGCTTGCCTCAAGTCGATTTCCGACGATTTGACCGAGGTAGATTTCTCTGGAGAGAGACTCAGCCGCTAGTATACCAACTGGCTGAAGGCCTCCATGGACCAGAAGCTGAGGGACATCGAGGCTTACGTCATGTCGCAGAAGAAGCAGAAGGCGCTGGATTGCATCAACTACCGCATGAGAGGAGACAACACGCTCGCTATGATCGAGATGCTCACTCCCATGGTGGAGAAGGTGCGCAAGGCTTACGTGCGGATGCGTTTGGGGTGTGACGCATAGAAGACGATCCTGAAGGAGGACAGCGTGCCCAGCGATGTGAAGGTGGAGCTCAGCACCATCATCTACCTCGTGGGCCTCCTGAACATCGGCAATTGGAACAAGCTGAAGAAGCAGCTGGAGCTCAAGTACGGCAGCGAGTGGACCGAGAAGATCCAGGAGAAGAAGAAGAACGTGGAGCCCAAGATCCTGGAGTTCGTGGACTACAAGGCAATTGCGTGAAGGCGATGTGACGCGTAGCCCAAGGAGAAGATCGTCCGCGACAAGTACAAGGAGTTCGAGGACGCCTGGAAGCTGAAGCTGAAGAAGGAGGAGGAGGATCTGGACATCGAGGAGCTGAGTGACGATGTGGAGACGGAGTCGGACACGCACATCCACGACGACCACAACCTGGACAACCTTGACGACGTGACGCTGAGCCCCAAGGACAAGAAGAAGAAGAAGAGTCTGAAGAAGGATTCCAGCTCGGACTCTGATTCTTCGAGCGAGGAAGAGAAGCCGAAGAAGGCCTCGAAGAAGGGTAAGGAGTCTTCATCGTCTGATTCGGATTCTGACTCCGATTCGGATTCTTCGAGTGAGGAGGAGAAGCCGAAGAAGGCCTCGAAGGCTGCTAAGGAGTCGTCTTCGGATTCTGACTCCGATTCGGATTCTTCGAGTGAGGAAGAGAAGCCGAAGAAGGTGGCGCTGAGCTCATCGAGCGAGGAGGAGAGCTCTTCGGAGAGTGAGGAGGAGAAGCCCAAGAAGGCTTCCAAGAAGGCCAAGAAGGAGTCCTCTTCGGATTCTGATTCTTCAAGCGATTAGCTGCTATGTTGCGATTGGCCTGGTTTGTTGCACACATGGTTGCCACATTTCCGTCAATTCTCACAGCACTCTTGGTTTGGTAGATGGAAAAGGAGAAGACGGAGAAGAAGAGGTACGAAAGGCGCTTTCACAAGGCGCGTGGTGTGGTGAAGAGGCGTTTGCCCCCTTCGAAGCATATCGAGTACAACCAGTTGTAGGGAGTGCAAATCGCGGTTGAACAGTAGCAAAGGAACCTACCCTATTGAACGCGACTTGGAGATCCGCTTGCTGAAAAAGGAGAGTCTGGGGGAACTGAGTGACACATCCGATGGAGAGGACTGGTTTTCTTTTTGAACGCGGGGCGTGATTCGTAGCGCTGTTCCTTTGCAGGCGTTAGACAAGGTGAGCGTGTCGAACGAGTTCGGAGTGATGATTCCGGAGGAGGCTGGACTGGAAATGAACTACATAGCCACGACGAAGGACAGTCCCACAACTGTATACGGAGACATTGATATCGGTATCCACTACATGTCCCCCGTGCGGGAACTCATTGGTCTTCTGAAAGAGGATCAAGTGGACGATCTCATCGAGTTTGGATATGGAGCGCGTTTTACCCTGTAGAATTGCATCGTCGTGTCCCGTCCGTAGGAAGGAAACAAGTAACCGTTCCAAGGACGCTCTGCATGACGTGCTGCTGAGTGATCGCTGGTGGGAGTCTCCCGCTGCCATCTTCAACACGTGGAAGACCCTCCAGTACCCCGCTCCCAACTTCCCGGTGCCGTACCACCCCAATCACGTGCCGCTCGTGTACAACGGCAAACCGATGAAGCTAACGCCGGTGCAGGAGCAGATGGTGTATCCGGTGTACAGACGGTGGGACAAAATGGACAACAAAGAGAAACAGAATTGGCTGGAGAGTTTCCGCCAGTTAAGTGGCTTGAAGAGTGGTGCGGATGCCAGCAATCCCAATGGTAGTGAGAATGCCGATGATGCTGGCAATGCAAGCAATGCAGGCAGGGACGAGGAGGAAATGGATAAGAAGACGAAGAAGAGACTGAAGATGCTGAAGGAAATGACGGACGCGAGCAAGGTGGACATCTCGGTGATCCAAGCCCAATACCGGAAGAAGAAGCCGCGGATGGCTCGAGGCACTCGCTACACGATCGTGGACGGCAAGCTACGGCTCTGCACGCACCAGCCCAAGTACACCTTCCATGTCCGCAGCAATGGCAGCATCTGCGTGGGCGACGCGGTCATGACTGAAGCATAGGATCAGCTGTTCCCGGAGGACATGCTGATGAACGCCGCGGGCGACACCGTCATTCCGCCGTGTCCGCTGGTGGGCCACAACTGGGGCGGGGCGACCTGTCAACTGGGCATGCCGTGGGCGATGCAGTCGACGTTCAACCCGAGCCGAAGCGTGCCTATGCAGATGGACGACGGCACGCGGATCCTGCGGCTGTCGTACCACGTGGAGGACATGTTCCGAAAAGTTGGGGGTGTTGGGGAGAGTGACGAGAAGATCCGCTGCGTGCCGTGCTGCTTCGAGAGCTACCGCGCGTTCGTGACGAGCAACCTGCAGGCGGTGGACCTTCGTGTGCGGTGAGGGTGGTGAGGGTGTATGAGGGGTAGCCAGCTGGCGACGATTCTGTGGCTGCAGGACCGGCTGGCGCTGTACGCGTACTCCGCGCCGAAGGACGAGGCGTCGGCGCTGATGCTGAAGGCGGGCGACGTGGCGGAGGAAAGCGGCTTCGCGCTGAAGATCAGCCACCCGGAGAAGGTGACGGTGACGGCGAACGTGGGGCTGGTGTGTGGTGCTGAGGCGTAGTTTGACCTGTACCCCGACGGGCGACAGGCGCACGCGAACCTGGTGGCGTGCTGCAGAGGGAAGGAGAAGGAGGCGGCGGTGTTCGACCTGGTGAAGAAGGAGGACGTGGAGGACCAGATGCGATTCTTCTACGAGGCGTTGACGCCGTTGACCTTCATGATGTTCCGTGTGAACATGGTGGTGAACCGCGTGCTGCAGGAGCCGGTGGAGGCGCTGAAGGGTCTGGAGGACCGCGAGCTGGCGAAGTACCTGAACCTGGTGGTGCAGTTCGCGCGGAAGAGCGTGGGGATGGAAGAGAGCGAGAACATGATGGAGCTGGAGGCGCTGGAGGCGAAGGAGGCGCTGCTGAAGGCGCAGGTGGAGGAGCTGAACGAGATGAAGAAGAAGGTGAAGAAGGGCGAGGCGGTGAGGGTGCTGTCGAAGAAGGAGAAGAAGCTGATGAAGCCGAAGCCGGTCGACCGGAAGAAGGAGGAGAAGCGGATGAAGAAGGAGTACAAGGAGATGCTGAAGAAGGTGGAGGAGGAGGAGAAGAGCGGAATTCCGGTGGGGCAGAGGGTGTATGTGAGGAAGACGAAAGAGGAGTGGGAGCGGGAGTGGAAGGGCATGCTGGCGGCGCGGGTGAGGGCGGAGGACGAAGAGCGGGAGAAGATTCGACATCTGTTTGAAAAGCAGCCGACGCTAAGCGAGGTGAAGGACCGGATTCGGGGCTTTGAGTCGAAACTGGAGGGTGTGCAGGCGAAGATCGAGGCGGCGAAGACGAAATCCGTGGAATCGATGAAATTCATCGTAAAGAGGAATATCGATCCTCGCATTACCATTGCGTGGTGCAAGCGAGTTTGAGAGTGGTGGTGGCGTGTTGTGTAGGTGGGTCTTCCTCTCTATAAGGTGTATCCGTGGCCCATTATGGGTCTCTTCGTGTGGGCGCATGACACTCCCGCTGACTTTGTGTACTAGCCATTGTTTGTTCCATTCAGACGACCTTTCAGTCAATGGAAGAACGGAAATCGGGGCGAGTTTGGCGTTCAGGGCGTTTCACTGAATCCTGTTCAATCTCGCACAGTTTATTTCTGTGCAGTATGGAACCTTCCTGTTACATTGGTATTGATCTGGGAACGACGAACAGTGTCGTTGCCTACCTGCGAGAAGGCTTTGCTCCGGAAATAGCCGAAGTGAATGGCGGCAGGTTACTGCGTTCTGCGGTGATGTATAACAATGACGGATCTACCGTTACTGGAAAGGCGTGTTTCACGAGTTCAAAGCCGATATTGAAGGGGAATGTGATTACCTGTTTCAAGCGTATCATCGGTCGCAGAATAGACGATCTGTTTGTGGAAAAGGTGAAGGGATCTTGCAAGGCCGCTGTTGTGGATAACGGTAAACAAATGGCTGCGTTCAGGGTTCCGAACGCTAAGGAGGTTGTGATGCCAGAGGCGGTAGCAGCCAGACTGCTGGATGAGATGTATGATGCTGCGATGAAGAAGATCGACAAGGGGAAGGTGGTTGGAGTTATTGTCACCGTGCCTGCGGCGTATAACAACGAGCAGAGATGTGCTACGAAGAGAGCCATCAAAATGTCAAAACTGAGCAGTTTGAAGGTGCGACTAGCGGACGAGCCCAGCGCTGCAGCCGTCTGCTATAGTATGGGAGAGAAGTACAAGAACGGTTATCTCGTTGTATATGATCTGGGCGGTGGCACGTTTGATGTGTCGGTCGTCAAGCTGCGGAGTGAGACGGAGTTCGACGTGCTCAAAACCGATGGAGATATTGGTATTGGAGGTGAGGCATTTGACGATTACATTATGCAGGAGCTTCGCTCCTTCATCCAGACCAATGCGGGTGAGGATGAAGATCCTCTGAAGTATTTGGAGCAAAATATAGAGGGTTTGTCAGAAGAGAAGTGCAAAGAAAAGTTGAATCGTTCGTTGGATCTCCTCCGTGAGAAATGCCGAGAAGCGAAGGAGAGTCTTTCTGCCTTCAAAGACGGCGTGGCGCCGATTGATCTCATTGACTTCTATGAAAAGATCGCCAGGGAGTTCCCTAAGCCGAAGACGGGGAACGAGTACGATGATGACGATGGTCTGATCGACGAGGATGTGGAGTACGGACTCACGACGGAGACGCTGAACAGGCTCATCAAGGAAGACATTGAGAAGACGATCGGGATCACCCTGCGGTGCATCAACGACGCGGGTCTGACGAAGGACGACATCTGCGGCGTGGTGATGGTGGGCGGTTCCAGCATGATTCCCTATGTGCAGAAGCGCGTGGAAAAGGAGTTCGGGGGTGGTCGTGTAAAGTACACCAACCCGAGCGAGTGCGTGGCTCTTGGCGCGTCGATGCTCGCGTCGAAGACGGTGCACAACAGAACCACGCGCGACCTGTGCATCACAGCCTCGGGCGGCACGTACAACACGGTGATTCCCAGAGGCACGGAGTACCCCACGCACGGCGAGAAGGTGTTCAACACGGGGCAGTTCAACATTGGCTCGATCAACTGCTCTGCGTACGAGTACGACACGGAGTACCGCTTGATGGACAAGATGACGGTGGAGGATGACGACATGGAGGGCGAGGTGGTTCCCGTGGAGTTCCAGTACAACGTGACGGATGAGGGCATCTGCTACCTGACTGTGCGGAACACGCAGACGGGCAGAGTCCTGCTGAAGGACAAGCCCTTGACTCTTAACGAGGATGTGATTTAGTGGTGTGTTTGTTGGAAACAGGAGCGGAAGCACGCTACCGAATGCAACTCAGAACCCCTCCTTGCTCGCCTGGTCGATGATCTCGTCCATCTGCTGCTGGATCGACTTCGGAATGCCCTGCACCTTCACGTTCAGGAAGCCGCGGATGATCACCGACACTGCCTCCTCCTCCGTCATGCGGCGCGTCATCAGGTACTCGATCTTGTCCTTCGCGATCCGGCCGATCGCCGCCTCGTGGCTCAGCTCCGTGCCGAAGCTGCCTGAGATCTGCGGGATCGAGTGGATCACGCCCTTGCCCTCGTCCACCACCAGGCCCTGGCACTCGATGTGTCCCTTCGTGTTCAGCGCGTTGCCCTGGATGTCCGCGCGCGCGAAGATCACGCCACCCTTCGAGATGGTGCGCGTGATGCTCTCGCTGCGCGCACCCTCGGCGTTCAGCAGCGCGCGCGACCCCACGTCCAGCGTCGTGCCCTCCTTCGCCAGCAGCACCGCGCTGAACTTCGCCACGGCGTTGCGCCCGCGCAGGTCGGCCACGGGGCACATCTGGACCTTGACCACGGGCTCCAGACAGACGTAGTTGGAGTAGAACACGCCGTTCTCCTCCACGACGGCGGCGGAGCGCGGCCACACGATGTAGGAGTTGCACCACGTGTGAATCTGCGGTAAACAAGGAGCAGAACCCAAACCATCGAGAAGCAGAGCTCCGCGTCCTTCTCCACGAAGAACTCGGACACGCCGTAGTGCTGCCCGCCGACGATGTAGTCGTGGTGGTCCTTCTGGCCGCAGTGGTAGGTGCAGAGCGAGGCGACGGTCAGACAGGAGCCGGGCATGGAGATGAGGATGTTGTGCACGTACTGGATCTTGTTGTTCTCCATGATCAGCTGGCTGTTGATCGGGTTCACCGACTTCGCGCCGGGGTGGGCGATGATCACGTAGCCCGTCGGACTCTACACCTCACGCCACGCGCACACGCCCACCGTCTTGTCGTTCTTCGCCACGGCGCGCGTGATCTCGTCCTTGTCGGGGGACATGGCGCGCCACATGTACTTCTCGCCTACGCGTGAAGGCATCGGCGCGGGCTCACGGATCCACGGGTACTTCTCCAGCGCCTTGGCGAGACACAGCACCTCGATGCCGTCCTCGAACGACTCGTACTCCTCCACCACCTGGTCGCGCTGCCGGTACTCGCCGCCGTACACGTCTACGCCTCACGCCGCCGCCGCGCTCGCACCCGTGTCCGTCACGTCGACCTTCACCACGCCGCCCTGCTGCGGTGCCTGCACGGCCGTCGTCGTCGTCTCCGTCAGGAAGGAGTCATCCGCGATGCCCTCCACCGCTGCCAGCAGCGACCCCGTCTTCGGCTCCTCCTCCATGTGGGTGTTTGCCTGATTGTTCACACACCCATTGGGTTGGCTGACAGGCTGAGAGGAACTGTTCAGGAAGGCGTCGAGCTTGGCGGAGCGCTTGCTCTCCAGCTCCTGGTGGATGACTACGCGTCAGCGCGCGGACAGACGCCCACTGGTGTGACGCTCCTTCTCGGGGCAGGTGTCGCACCGGCCGTTGCAGGAGACGTTGCGGAAATAGCTAGGAATTACGGAAAGGGAGGAGGCGCACTTGAAGCCGTTCTTCTGAATGATGTCGAAGAACACCGCCTCGTCGCCCGTGCAGACCATGCGCCCGTCGATCAGCACGTGCGCCTGCGTTCCGTGCATGTACTGCAGGATGCTGCCCGTGTGCGTGATGACTACGAATCACTGGCCGGATGGAGGCGGACTGATGGTGGCGGAGCGGATGCCGTTGACGTCGCGGTCCTGCAGGGCAGACAGCGCCTTGCCCAGCACGCGCACCGATTCCAGATCAACGCCGCTCTCCGGCTCGTCCAGCATGGAGAGCACGGGCTTCTGGAGCAGCAGCTGGAAGGCCTCGCAGCGCTTGCGCTCACCACCGGAAAAGCCGACGTTCAGGTCGCGATCCAGGTAATCGGTCATTGTGGTGGTTGCACTCATTTCCTTCATGTCTACGCATCACCGCAAATACGGAGAGGCACATTTCTCGTCGCACTGCTCGAACGCCGTCGTGACGAGTCTCTTCAGCGGCAGTCCCTCAATCTCGGGAGGACTCTGGAAGAGCATTCCCATGCCCATGATGGAGCGCTCCGAAATCTATAGTCACACGGGAAACATTCCGCCCTACGGTCTTATTCGTGACGTCCTCGCCGAGGAAGAAAATGGATCCCTGTGTCACCTTGCACTCGCTACGGACATCACGGAAAGGAGGAAAGAAGCAAACCTAAGGCCGATTATCGTCTTGATCAACGTGCTCTTTCCGGAGCCGTTGGGGCCGAAGAGAATGTGTGTTTCCCCAGGGTAAATGCACAGGTTGACTCCCTTGAGCACTTCCTTGCCGGCGATTTCAACATGGAGATCAATAACGTTCAAAATAGGCTCTACGCATCACACGCGAGGAGGAGTGCGTACGCGCCATCGCAATTGCAAAAACAAAATGAACTGCTGTTCTTCGTTGAAACTATTGGGCGCAGCTGATTGGTGCCCCGCTTGTTTCGGAAGTGCTGCGTCTTCGAAAGTGTGGAGAGGGCGAAAATGCGTCAACAAACAGAGCAGCAACGCAAGCAACTCACTTCTTCGGCTGATGCTTCCACACATTGATCGCCACACAGGCGGCGATAATGAGGACGAGGACGATGATAATCGTCCAGGGGCGGTTCGACTTCTTGTATTCCTCCGCCTTCACCACCTGCTGCAAGCCCTCCTTCACCTTCGTCACGGCCTGGTCCATGTTGTAGTCGATACGATCCACGATCGTTCCCTGCTCGATCACGAGCTGGTTCAGGTCCTTGAAGATTTGTGCCAATTCCTGCGCGCTCTTCGCTACACATCACCGCCGCATTTATATTGGACCAATCTGCTGAATTTCCTGCTCTCGGCTCTGCGCCTCCTTCTTCATCATGTCCATGGCGCCCTTCTGTCCCTGGTGGAATCCCTACGCATCAATCTTAATAGCTACAGCGACCGTTTCAATGAGGTCGTCGTCTCCGTCCGTGGCCTACAGATGACGAAGAGAGGGGAGCCGAACGTTCACGCTGCGCAGCTTCTGGAAGAACTGCTTCTGCTTCTTACGGTAGGACATGGAGAGCTCCTGGAGCCGGCTGGCCAGACCCTTCTGCACGTTCTTGAAGATGCGCGCTTCGGTGTCATTTGAATACTCTACCCGTAACATCGTCATAAGAAAATCACCTCGCTTCTGCAGATTCTTGAGACGGGTTTCACACTTGTGGAAGATGCGCGTGAGGTTCTGGGTGTAGGTGGCGATTTTGGCATCGCACTCCCGGATTTTATCGTCGAACACGGCGGCGACACGGTCCTTGTAGATGGTGTCAAGTGTGTTCACTACGCGTAACGCCCGCAAGCACGCACCCACGTTTCTTCTCGACGTCGTCGAGGTCAGCGCGAATGCGCTCGATGTCCTCAACCCAGTAAGGAGCGATCGAGTCGCCTCCCATCGAACTCCTACAAGTGAGTGGTTCCGCGAGCGGCTCCCTACATTTCTCCACCGATGAGAGAGGAAGTGGTCGACGACGACTGATTCAGAGGTCGTTTGCGCCCCGACGCTTGGCGATACTTGTTGAACTCAGGCGTGAGATTACGTGTGGCCATGATGAAAGGGATATCAAAATGGAGTCTCCAAAATACCAATATCTTGAGTTCCAACATGCACATAGATGCACGCACAGTGGTTTCCTTGATAACCAACTGCGCAGTGATTCGCGTCGTGCTCGCCTCTGCAGCGTGCTGATGAAAACGAAAGGGGTACGGTCGAAAAGGTCCAGCGTGGACAAACGCAGTGCCACTCGATATGAGCCCCTTGCCACGTAGAGGTCAAAGAGGCCGTGAGCACGTGTAGGACACAACAAACAGCCCATTCCATCAAGAGTTACTACTCAAATACATGCACTTTGAGATTTAGTGGTACTACGCATTAGGCCACGCAAAAAGCATGCGACATGCACAAAACCGATCTTAGGAGCCTGCTCGCGGAAGCAACGTCTGCACAGGAACAGGTCGTACTTTCTAATCAGACCACGGCGGTTACCACAGGCACGGCTACACAGAAGTGAGTCACGCTCCACGCCCATCGCAATCAACTTACCAGCAACGAGAACCGGGACCAAATTCACGAGGATGAGTGTAATCAAGGCTGGGCATGTTTCCTACGAACACGGGTGAGAGGGACCCCACTCCGTTTCAATCGAGCACTTACTTTGGAAACTAACTCTTTTATTACTGAATTCGGATGAAAGGCAAGGGAATGGCGACAACCGTGGTTATGGACCGATTCCGGGGAGTTTCCCCGTGTTCATTTCTCTCCCTTCGCAACCAAGGAATGACTGCACGCGCGTCTCCTTTCTCCATTTCACAATCCGATAGAGCAATGCGCAAGCTGCTGTTTATCCTTCTTCTTTCCGTTGTTCTCGCCGACGACAGCGACTGTAGCGGTCGGTTTTGCCCTTTAGCCTAGTCTTTGAGTTCCTCAGCAATGGGGAAATGATCAAGAACGTCCCCGTGAACGGAACCATTCCCAAGGGCGAGTCTGTCTCGTACACCAGCAAGGCTGGTAACTGGGAGTACGTGACCTTTGGCATTCAGGTCACGGGGTACGGCCGGTTTCACTCTTTTCACTCGCAGACCCAGCGACAAGCAGTTCCAGCAGATCGCCACCGCCAAGATTACCTGCGACTCGCACACCATCGAATTGTAGTCTCTCCCTTGCGCTCTGAGTCGCAGCCCTCTGGAGTCCTACGTCCCCTCCACCCGTAACGAGGATGTGGACTGCAAGGGCAAGGACACGGTGATCACCATCACCAACGGCCTCACCAAGGACATCAAGTTCTGGGCGATTGTTGCTGGCATCGATGGTTCTCTTAACCGAGCGTTTTAATCGCTAGACATCATGTACGACGTTCCCGACAACTCCTTCTACTCCAACGTGCTGCCCGGCCACGCCTCGACCGAGTTCAACTCCTACCGTGTCTATGTCCGCTCAGCACCACTTCCTCACGCGTAGATCGGCAAGGACGAAAGCGGCTCCGGCGCCGTCGACTTCGTGAACGTCACTTGCATCTACGATGCCTTCTCCAAGTCCACGGTGCAGGCGTAGTGCCGCTGCTCTCCACTCACTCGCAGCTTCTTCTCGGACGGTCCGCGCCCGGTGCCTCGCAGAAGCAAGATGCTGAACAACGCGGGCGAGGGCCTGCTGTGGACGACGCTCAGCAAGAACGACCAGCTCTTCTGCCAGGACTGCTACCTCTACGTGGGCGCTGGCCGCGGGAATGACGCGTAGCTGCACGTGAAGGTGGACAAGGCTGGCAACGAGCCCGTCTTCTACAGAATGCAGTGGAACGTGGACCGCGGTGGGCGAGGCGGCGTGGCGTGAGGCGTAGACATCGTCCGTCTGCAGAACAACGAGATGTTCGAGGGCACGGTGATCTCGGACAACCACGGCCAGCACTTCGTGATCGACCTGAGCAAGATGGAGTACGACACCAACATCTACATCGGCACCAGGAAGCTGGACAACCCTGACGACACGCTGACCTTCGACGTGTCGCTGACGGTGTGTCTAAGACGCGGGCGTGACGCGTAGTCCTTCGACGACGGCGAGTGGGACACCTGCAAGACGGTGGAGAACGGCGGCGTGGGCCTGAAGGAGTGGGGCATCAGCCGCCTGGACCCCTGCTGGCGCCTGGGCGCGGTGTACTACATCCGCGCGTGGACGGCGAACCAGGTGACGAAGCCGCAGAAGTTCTCGATCGTGTTCCGCCTGGCGCGCGTGCAGGGCACGTACCTGTACAAGGGCAAGACGACGCACTACCAGACGCGCGAGGAGCTGCCGAGCATCGCGTACTACATGATCAACATCCCGAAGGAGGAGTTCGTGGACTACCAGTAGCGGCGGCGCGGCGGGCTGAGGGGTAGGTCGCTGACCGTGTCGATGTCCAACATCTTCTACACGTCGACGGGCTCCTTCTGGTACGGCTTCGACGTGTTCTACGGCAAGGAGGCGGACTCCATCCTGCCGATCAACCCGCAGGACCCGGGCACCTACTCCTACACCGCCACGGTCAACTACCAGAACACGCGCTCGTTCATGCTGACGGAGGACCAGGAGGGCTGGTGCACCGACTGCACCTTCGTCTTCGCCGTGCGCTCCATGAAGGAGACCACCTGGGCCATCACGGCCGAGCTCGGCTACGGTGGGGCTGGCCGCGGCGCCTGACGCGTAGTGCCCTTCCTGCTGCAGCCCAACGAGCACCGCTCGGGCACGCTGCACCCGTACACGGCCGGCACGGAGATGTACTTCTACCACCACCAGTCGGAGTACCGCCCCGTGGAGGTGGCGGTACGCAAGGTGAACGAGAAGTCGCCGAACGTGGTGATGTACATCGCCACGTACCCGCACCCCGACAAGGAGAACCACCAGTGGGTGGACACGACGGACGCGGACGGCCGCGCGGACATCACGATCGAGGAGGGCTACCCGTGGTACTGCACGGACTGCTTCTACTACGTGTCGGTGTTCTTCATGGACTCGGAGGCGGAGCAGGACAACACGGCGATCGAGATCGAGTACAACTGCCCCGACAGCGTGTGCAAGGTGTGCAAGAACGGCTTCGACCCGTCCACCGACTGCAAGGAGTGCCTGCCCGGCTTCTACGGCAAGGACTGCAAGGCCTGCAAGAACTGCAACCACGGCACCTGCGACTCGGGCATCTCCGGCACGGGCAAGTGCATCTGCAACGAGGGCTGGGGCCCCGAGGAGGTCTGCACCTCCTGCCTGGAGGGCTTCTGGGGCGACCAGTGCCAGAAGTGCCCGAGCTGCCACAGCCACGGCAAGTGCAACGACGGTCTGAAGGGCGACGGCACCTGCACGTGCGAGGGCAACTGGGACACGCGCGTGAACTGCGACGACTGCAAGGACGGCTTCTTCGGCCTCTCCTGCGAGGGTCAGTGCCCCGCCACCACCAACGGCGTCTGCGACAACAACGGCGACTGCAACGACAAGCGCACGGGCGACGGCCACTGCGTGTGCAACGCGGGCATGGTGGGCATCAACTGCGACACCAAGCTGGAGGACGACAAGTGCAAACCGCACTGCATCGAGGGCCACGGCGCCTGCGACGAGACCCAGGGCAAGTGCCAGTGCTGGGGCGACTACAACGGCAGCGACTGCAAGTACGAGAAGAAGAACATGTGGATCACACTGCTGATCGCCTCGACCGTCATCCTGCTGATCGTGCTGGCCATCGTCATGATCTCCCGCCTCGCCCACCACACGCCTCGCCGCAACAGAAAGGAGAAGAAGCCTCTGGTGGCTGATGCGGAGAATGGCTACAAGTCCATGGATTAAGGCGTCCTGCTTGTTTGTTTGGAGTTCATTAAGTGTCAGTTGGTTTTGGGAGGGACAGTCTTCATTTCTGGAGTTGTAGTCTTGGAATACGGCATTCTCAACTTCGAGAAGAGGTTCTCCCCTCGAATCTTGCGTATTCCACCATTGCTTCCGATTTTGAGAGACACGACAGCGAATCATGGAGGAGATGTGAGTGTTGAGGAGCCGTCGTTTATCCACCTAGCGTTTGGAAGGTTTCGGTGAACAACCAGAAGGTCAGCATCCGGGTGGAAACGAAGCCGTCAACTCGGCGCGACCACGCCGTTAAGCTGGTGTACGTCCAAATCGACGGCTACACGTACTGCTTTGTCACGAAGATCGTCAACAAAGGATATCGCAGTCGCGAAACGAACAACTTCAACGCGACGCAGGGAATCGTCACGGACAACGGAATCGCGTTTCTTGTCAATGAAATCAGCGTCCGAACCCAAATCGACATCCCCGGTCTGTGCAAACTGATGGCCGTTCGCGATTCCGAAAACTTCACATTCCTCTGTTTGTCCACTCCGCAAATGTGACTGTTTAGTCGAGGAGCTGTGCAACATGGGCGTCGCCATGCTGAACACTGACGGCGTGTATGTCCGGGAGAAGCGCACGCTGGAGCTTCCCACAATCGTCTCTCGTATTCGCGGTTCGCAGAGCTCGCCGGCCGATTTGGATAACAAGAACGGATCTGTCTACAGCGAAGCCGAGGCGCGATTCATCATGTGGCACGTGTTCCGCACCATCCAGGAGCGTTCTTCTTGCTCTGTCCAGTGACGTCTAGTGCACAACAGCCAGATCTGCCACCTGGACATCCGTCCCGACAACATCTACTTCACATCGGCAGGGTACCTTCCTCTCTCCCTCTTCATCCTAGCGAGGTGAAGTTGGGCGGCCTCTGCTACCTCTCCAACTTCCGCAACGACATGTTCGGCGGCCTGCGCTCCAACCTGCCCGGGCGGAAGGAATTCCTGCTCCCCGAGTACTGGCAAGGCGGGCGCGTCTCCTGCTACGCGGCAGATATTTGGGCGGCGGCCGTTTCGCTGTACGTGCTGGTGAAGGGCGTGGACCCGTTCCCCATCGACCGGCTAGACCGGCACATGGAGCGAATGAGCCACTATTCCGCCTTTCCGGAAATGGCGGGTTTTTCGGCCGAGTTGCAGAGTCTGTTGCAGCAGTGTCTGAACCCGCGGATGGCGATGCGTCCCACCATCGAGACCATTCTGGTGAAAATCGGGCCGATTTCTGACGGGTAGAAATCTCCATGGTTCGAGAAGAACGGTTACGACATTCGCGTGCTGACGTGAGAATCGGGCCGATTTCTGACGCGTAGACCGAGTCCGAGTTACCACGTAAAGCCCGCGCTGTCGATGAGCGAGAAATCCATTCCGGCGAAGTGGACGAGTCCGGGCATGGTGACTCTAAATGTTGGGGGAGTGGGGGGCGGTGAGGCGTAGAGCGTGATCGACAGCTGCTTCCAGAACATTCTGGACGTGATGTACGGCGGCGTGGATCTGATGGGCAAGGACGTGGAGTACCAGAGCCACCCGTCGGACGAGGCGCTGCTGAAGACGGTGGAGTCGGACGAGGCGATCCGCCTGCTGTCGGGCAGGCACTTGGAGAACAAGGCGGACCGCAGCGAGAACGTGACAGGCTCGGTGAGCGAGCGGAAGGAGGATGAGGCGTAGCTGCCGAAGAAGGGGCGGGTGTGGTTCCGTAGTGGGGAGAGCTGCCCGCTGTGCTGGCGGCGCACCGAGCTGTACGTGGAGCGGGGCAATCTGGTGGTGGGCGGACTGCGGCGGCCGGTGAGGGCGAGGAGGTGAGGTGAGGGGTAGGACTCGCAAACGTACTCCGTGCTGGACATTGCGACCATCGTGTTCACCGAGGAGAACCCGAGATTGTTCACAGTGGGCAATGGCGGCGGCGGTGAGGAGTAGGTCTCCTGGAAGGATGGCACTGTACTGCGATTCAAAGCGAGCAGCAGAGCGGACGCGTATGACTGGTATCATGCGATCAAGCTGGCGATTGCCCTTTCTTCCCCTCTTTGTTCAAGAAACAGGCCATTCTAAATCGGGCAAGTCACTAAAATCATCGTCGTCGCTCTTCGGCTCCTCCTCCTTAATCTCCTCCACCACGGGTCCATCGGTCTGGATCGGCTCGGCCTCCTCCGCCATGAGGTGTGTGACCACGTCTCCAATCACATCCACCGTCTCCTGCGGCAAGATCTTCTCCATCTCTATCCCTCATCCGCATCCATCATCCAAACCCATGTGCATGTCGCGGACAACGCAGTACACGTTCATCTTGCGCAGAATCACGCGGCCGGTCTGGTACTTGGTGATGATCAGAATCAGGTCCATCGAAATGGCGATCACCTCCAGATCCTTCTCGCGCTCCTTCTTCAGCGAGTACACCATCGGGTCCACCACCTTGTTCTGGATGAGGTGGCTGCCGTTCAGATTGGCGCACACGCGGTTGATGATTTCCTTCAGGTACCCGTCCTTGTCAATGTTATCGACGAGCTTGTCCCAATAGTAGTCGTCCAGCATGATGTTGCGGATCATGTTGATGATGCCCTTGCGACGGATCGGGTTCGATGCGTTGATGTAGGGAATCAGTTTCACGATGAGCTTGCGATTCTCGTTCATCACCAGATCTCTGCCTTCGTACAGCTATTCCTGACTGAAAGGATAAGGAGGCACTCTCGTGACGTTGTTCAGGATCGTCGCGACGTATTGGTAGGGATCGGCCTCGTCATGCTCCACGGGCGTGCGAAGGAACCACAGCACCAAACGGCACAGGTGAAGGCCCTACAGTGAATGTCGGTGGGAAACGGTACCTTCATGGTTCCCTGCTTCTGACGCAACTGCAAGATGGCGCCAGCTCCGATGTCGTTCTATGCCATCACTCCCTTTCTTTAAACACACGGTGCTGACATTGGCCATGAGCATCAGGTTCAGATTCACCAGAGGGTAATGATCGCTCTAATCGTTACAACCGCGGAAGCGAGCAAACCATCAGGTTCTCCATCAGTTTGTCGACGAGTTCATCATTCGCAATGTCCGTGAGCACGCCCGTGTCCTCGCACATATTGATCAAGGCAGTAATGGCATACTTGCTGGTCGTCTGTGCGTTATCACATAACTAAAAGCAAACGATGCTATCACCGAGCAGCTTGGACAGCACTAAATGACCCTGCTTGTTGGAAATCAGTTTGCATCCCTCGGGCGTGGACGTCAGACTGCAGACGTACTCGGCGGCTTGCTGTCTCACGTCCGGCTTGGGATCTCTAGCCAATCAGCGGAATAGGGAGGCAAATGCCTGAGGAGCATGAGAAGATCGGTGATGACAGAATCGTCCATTGCTAGGGATAACGAAAGGTTGCGTGTGGAGCGAGGATGGAGTGGAGCGGAACTGCGTGTGTTAAGGAGGCAAGTGGGGAAGGAAGAACAGACCGAACTTAGCTCAGTTGGTAGAGCGTTAGACTGTAGATCTAAGGGTCGCTGGTTCAATTCCGGCAGTTCGGATTTTTGCTTTTTTCGTTATTGTCTTTCATTTTGTATGGAGTGGTTATTCTGTTATATGAGATGAATGTGAAATGAGGGAAGGGAATGGATTGTTATTAACAAAGACGTGAATCAGTTAAAACGATTTGAGTAAGTTCATAAGAATGCGAGCTGCGGAGGATGCGTCGTCTGCTGCATCAAGTCTCCTTGCCAGATCAAGGAAATCGCTCTTTGACCAGTGTCCGACATTGTCAAACAACCCTTGCAGAGTGCAAATGGTACCGATTCCGAGATTCATAAGAGAACCACCGAGATCAAAGATATGTCTGAAGATCTTGGCTCTCTCGAAACAAACCAGCAGATTAAAGATGAAACACTTGTTGCACTCCTTATCAGACACGCCAACAATAGTGTTCAGTACATCCTGAGTGAAGGAGATCACTTGGTAATCGAGACGGAGAGCATTGAACTGTTGAAAGTCGGTTGTCAGCGTTGGACCCATATACCACTTAAAGCAGCTATTACAGATACTGCAAGCGGGATGAGGGCAATCACTGAACAGCAATTGCAGAGTATTGCTGTCATAGCTCACCAGCTTATTGAGAGTGAACTTTCTACCACATAGAAAGCACATCCACTTATCGAATCCACGCCAGTTATGGGCTTCCATGGAGTCATAGAGGGTAGTGATGAAGCTGACGCAGGACAAGGTGCAATGAATCATTCTTTTAAGTAAATAATGAAATGGTGGATCTTGATTACCTAAAAGCGTGTAACTGCCATCCATTGGTAATCAAGACAACCCTACTCCACAACCTCATTATTTACTTAAGAATGATTCACTGTACCTTGTCCTGCGTCAGCTACATCACTACCCTCTATGACTCCATGGAGGCCAGTGGTTGGCTTGGATTCGATAAGTGGATGTGCTTCCGATGTGGCAAAAAGTTCACCCTGTCTAAGTATGTGGCCTATAACCGTAGTAACCTTCTACTGGCTCTCAGTGATTGCCCTCATCCCGCCTGCAGTGTATGTGATCGCTGCTACAAGTGGTACCTTGGTGCCACATTGATGACCGACTTTCAGCAGTTCAATCTGTTTCGGGTTGGTCACGATCCCGTTCCACTAACTGATGATATTCTATTGTCTTTCACTAATGTATCCGACATTAAGAGTAATAAGTGTTTTCTCTTCAATCTGCTGGTTTGCTTTGTGAGAGCCAAGATCTTCAAGCACGCGTTTGATTATGATGGTGCATTAACGAGTTTAACTCTCAATGTGTTCTGTAGTCTGCAGATCGTCTATGACACGATCGGGGAATGGTCAAGAGACGACTTCATTCGTTTGGCGCGGAAGCTTGATGAAGCGAAGGATTACCATATGGCGGGGCAACTACTGGCGACAGTGTATGAATCCTACCTTTAATGCTCTTGTTTCTAATCATCACACCATATCTATGCTCTCCCATTCAACCACGCTACCTCAAAACACTAAAACAAGAGAATTGCAGTAATTACAGAAGATAATAGAAAAAGCAAAAATCCGAACTGCCGGAATTGAACCAGCGACCCTTAGATCTACAGTCTAACGCTCTACCAACTGAGCTAAGTTCGGTCTGTTCTTCCTTCCCCACTTGCCTCCTTAACACACGCAGTTCCAACAAACACGCGCTATAAACACACTTTTAGTTTCTCGCTCATGTGTACTATATTCTCCTTCATGCCCTCGAGCAGCTGCAGCAACTCTCCCTTCCGCTCCAGGAATGCGGCGTCTTGCGGCGCAGACGCATCCTTTAGCAGCGTCGCGTACATCCGCAGGCTCTCGGAGACGGAGACCGTCCGCTCCACGCAAAACTCCGTCGCCTCCTCCTTCGTCACCGTCTTCCTGCTGGTGGCTTGTGTATATGGCGCGTAACCCGCGACACTTGCAGCACTTGCAGTACTCCCAACACCCACAGCACTCACACCACCCTTCCCCTTCATCGGCGTGGCCAGTCCCTCTACGTCTCACGCACCCACACCTCATCCACTCGAGATGTACTCCTCCAGCACGTAGTCGTTCGTGCCCGGCTTGCCGTAGTGCCTACCCTACGCCTCACGCCCGCGCACCACACCCACGAAGTACAGCTCCGTGCCCTCGCTCTTGTACATGTCGTTGTAGTGCACGCCGTACACGATGCGCTTCAGCGGCGTGCGCCCGATGAACGTGATCTCCGCGCGGTGGTAGTTGCCGTCGCGGCCCAGCGCCATCACCGTCTCGTTCATCTTGAACCGGTTGCCGCAGTTCAGGAAGCCCTCGTCCAGCGTGCGCTCGCTGCGCGGGTCCGGCTCCGTGCGCACCAGTCCGCCCTTCAGCGGCGTCTTGGGGTAGGAGGGCTGGATGGAGGTGAAGCGCCGCGGCGCGGAGGGCGACTGGCTCGCCTGGCTGAAGGTGGCGTTTCGACTCACGGTGTACGAGGTGGACGGCGTCGTGGTCCCCGCTACGCCATCACGCCCATCCCACACACCTCACCACCACTGGCAGCACTCACACCACTCACACTACTGGCCGTGCTGGGCGTGAGGACGCGGGAGGTGACGCGGCTGGCGGACTGCGTGTAGGGGCGGCTGGGCGAGGCCGTGGCGCTGGGGAGGCGCGAGTAGGACTTGGTCGAGCTGCCCAGCTTGCTGAGGGAGGCGGCGGAGCTGGACAGCGGCGTCGCCGTGCGGCTGGGCGTGTACGACATGTGCTTGATGGAGGTGGAGGCGCTCTGCTGCGGCCGCGCGGCGGGGTGCGTGTAGTAGCTGCTGCGGCGAACGCTGGAGGCGTCGCTAGAGGTGAGGCGCGGGAGACACGGGCACTCGGCAGCGAGCGTGGGGTACTTGGTGACCAGCAGCTGGTTGATGGACTTGAAGATGGAGCGGATCTCCGCGGACTTGGCCTTGAGGCCCGTCTAGGGGGGAGGGAGGGAGAGAATGCGCACATTCACCAGCTCGGTCAACTGGGCGCTGAAGTGGGTGATGCATTCGGGGGGCCAACTCTGGATGATCACCTCCGTGCTGCGCGCAGTGACGAATTGCACCTTCTCGCTGGAGCGTCAGAAAGCAACAGCGATCCTACCTCAGATGCTTCAAGTAACGCATCAAGTTGGGAATCAAGCGATCCATTCGCACGTACGACACGATGCGAATACAGCACTCCGTAACGGCGTTCGAAATGGTCTACAGGGTATACCCACATTCCGTCTATACGCTCACGCCCGATGCGGCCTTCTCGATGATGCTCATGTACATCTCCATGGCGGCGCTCGAAAAGCCGTTACCAAATAGACGACACAAGTCAGCAATCGTCGCACACGCCTCCGTCACCAGCATACTACGATTATCGGAAACCTACGCCGTAATAGGAGAGGAAGAAAAGAGTACGCAGGCAATCAGCCCCATTTTAATATTCGTGTCGATTTGTGAAGCAAGCAGTCCATTTCCACTCTGGCTGCACAGCAACTACGCCATAATCACCAAGCCCCTCACGAATACGCGTAATTTCTTCAGACATTCCAGCTTCTGATCCCAGCTTGCCTTTGGATTGCTCAATGTCCCGCTGATCTCGAAGAGAATCGAATTCGGCAGCATCTACACAACCGTTAGTGCCATCTCCACAGTTGGTTCCTCATCCCCACTCTTTGCGAATGGATGGAGTATCACTTCCAGCAATCCTTGATTGAGCATCCTCCCGTTTCATCGAATAACCGCGGTTGTCGTGAATGTCAAATATCTCTTGATCGATTCGTCCATGGAGCAGATCGGAGATGCACGCTGTTTTTGCGAACTCTCATCTCGTAGTATTCGGAGGAATTTGAAGCTGTCACTGATGATGTTGTTATCGATGGTTCCTTTTCTTTGATGGACTAACTCGAAGATAGTACAGAGTCTTCCAATCCTCTCAACGAGTTTGCTACCGACATGACGTTGAGCAATGAAGACCGCATCCGGAAATACGCCTTCAGCGACATATTAGTGCAGCGGTTTGAATGATGGTGCATTTTAAGTGCTAGGTATTGTTTCATTAAGGACATCAAGGACTGCTGCGAAAAGGGACAGTTCCAGAGCGTAAAAGACACGATTGTTCCCATCCTCGGTGATTTGGTCGCCGACAGAGATAACTGCATCCGCTGCGTGGCCTTGAACCAGTTCGAGTGCATTGCAAAGGTTGTCGTTGTTTGGGGGGTTCAATTGCAGCTGTTTTTCGACTATTCCTACGAGGAGGGGATTGATCTGACGCAGAACGTCTTCTTCCCTCTCTTCAAGCAGACGCTGATGGACATCACCGAATCCGTCCAGAAGGCCGCCATTGACGCCTTTGTGGCCTGCTGCTCCCACATCCACCGCGATGACCAGGGGAAGTACACCTACCTGTTCATCCTGCAGGTGAGTGTCGTCTCCGACCTTAAAGCATAGTATGTGCAGCACCCCGAGAAGGAGTACAAGATCATCGGCTGCAAGCTGTTCCGCAGCGCCGCGCGCGTGCTGGGCTCCGAAATTATGTCCGAATTCGGCGTGTCGGAGCTGCTGCTGCTCTCCAAGGACCCGCTCTGCCAGGTGCGCAAGCACGCCATTCTCGCCTTCGGCGCCGTCTCCTCGATCCTGGACGTGCAGCAGGTGGAGGAGGACATCTTCAACGCGCTGCTGCTGAACGCTCGCGTACCGCCAGCATCTCTCCTTGTCCGTAGAGCCCGTCGTGGGTGGTGAAGCGCGCGTGTGCCATCGTCATCCCGGAGGTGTTCTGCAACGTCCGCTCGCACAAGACCTTTCTGACCATCACCAAAACCATTGGCGAGCTGTTTCGCGACGAGTGGGCAAGTGAGGGTAAACCGACCCGTAGCAACACCTGGGTGAAGCAGGCCATGCTGCAGACGCTGGGCCACCTGATCGCCGTCATTCCCAGCCACTTCAATGTGGGTGCATGACTCCGACTTGATCGTCAGATCAACGACGATGTGAAGACGCGGTACATGCAGCTGGGCAACGCCAAGGACGACCTGCCCAGCAACCTCTACAGCCGGTGCTGCGCCTTCTACTTCCCCGCGGTTCTGCGCGCGCTCTCCTCCTGCGACAGCTTCTGGAACGACATGAGCGACCTGTACGGGCGGCTCTCGCATCACACGGACCCGATCGTGCGGCGCAGCCTCGCGCACTCTCTCCACGAGGTAGCGCGCATCGTGGGACCGAAGCTGGCGCAGAAGTTCCTGGTGCCGGTCCAGGCGCACTTCCTGGAGGACCGCGAGGACGTCCGCACGGGCGTGCTCAGCCACTTCGCCGACTTCTGCGAGGCGCTACCGGAGGAGGAGCGCGTGCGCCAGGCGGAGGTGCCGGCGGGCGGTGGCCGTGAGGCGTAGAGCGTGGCGCACATCGTGGAGAGCCTGCGCGAGATGCGGCAGTGGCGCATGCGCGTGGAGGTGGTGCGGCAGCTGCCGAAGCTGGTGGGGATTCTGCCGAAGGCGGTGGTGCTGGAAGCCGTGGCGCCCGTGTTCCTGACGCTGCTGAACGACCCCGTGGAGATCGTGCGGCGCGAGACGTGAGAGTGCGACGGTGCGGTGAGGCGTAGGGCGGCGTGCACCTTCGTGGTGCTGAACGCGGCGATGGAGGCGAACGCGAATCGAGGCGTGGTGTACGTGTTCCAGATCATCCTGTTCGCGAAGTCCCCCAAGTACAACACGCGCGAGATGTTCCTGCTGTGCTGCCCGCAGCTGAAGAGGCTGCTGTCCTCCCATTCCTTCAAGAAGATGATTCGCCCCATTATCGTGATGCTGGCCCACGACCGCGTGGCGTGCGTGCGCGAGTGTGTGGTGGACCTCATTCTGGACGAGCCTGGTGCGTGGAGGGCGTGCGGATGAGGCGTAGACAAGAAGACGCGCCAGCTCTACGGGATGAAGGCGGTCCTCAAGGCGCTGGAGAGCGAGACAGATGCGGAGATCGTGGCGAAGCTCGCTAAGCACCCTCTCACGCGCGAGAGGTGGCAAGGCCCCGAGTTATAACTTGTACCCTATGCTCGTGTTTAATAAACATGCAACTCACTGTACTGATCCATAAACCACTTCTGGAAGGCGCTGATGCGCATAATCACCGACTCGATCTGCTCCTCGGGCGGCAGAATGGTGGTGCGCACGTGGTACGTGCCGTCCTTCTGGTGGAAGCCGCTGCCCGCCACCGTCACGATGCCCGTGTTCTCCAGCAGCTTCTCGCAGTAGAAGTAGTCCGGCTTCACCTTTCGGGCCTTCGCCTCCTCCACCGCCTTCTTGGGCAGCAGCACCTTGAAGAACGCGTACATCGACCCGTCGATGGGGTAGCAGCTCAAACCCGGCAGCGCGTCCAGCGCGGAGCACAGCTGCGTGGCGCGGCGCTTGAGGCTGGACAGGATGGTGTCGCGCTCGGCGCGGTACAGCGCGTAGGACGGCTCGCCCTCCTTGGGTGGGTTGACCATGACGTCCAGCGCCACCTGGCCGTCCACGTTGGAGCAGATGTTGATCGACCACAGCTTCACCAGCTGCGCCTGCACCGCCGCGTCGAAGCCCATCGCCTGCATGTACCCGCCGCGTCGGCCGCACTCGCCGAAGAAGCCCTTGCTGATGCTGTGGAAGGACACGATCTGGGCACACTTGCCCTCCTCGCCCATGTCCAGCGCCGCCTTGCGGAAGGACACGAAGTGCGCCGTGTCCACGTAGATGTTCTCCTGGTACACCTCGTCCGCGATCAGCACCAGCTTGTGCTTGATGCAGAAGCGGATGCAGTCCTGCATGTCCGCCTCCTTCAGGCACTACACGTCAGCATCGCCATCCATCGCCACCATGCCGGTCGGGTTACCCGGGTTGATGATCACGAGGCCCTTCAAGTGGATGTGGTTCTCCTTCGCGTACGCGATCGACTTCTCCAGCTCCTGCAGATCCAGGCCCCAACGATTCTCCTCGTCGAGGTAGTAGCCGACGAGCTTCGCGCCGTAAAGAGACGTGGTGGCAGAGTAGAGAGGGTACTGCGGGATGGGAACCAAGAAACCATCGTCGGGATGGCCGGAGAAAACCATCATCACGTTCTGAACAGACTGCGACGCGCCGTTCGATAAAAAGATCTCGCTCGCGGGACAGGGGTAGCCATCGCGGCGAGAAATGAAATCGGCCACGTCTTTACACACTAAAGGAATGCCCTTGCTCACGCTGTACGCGCCGCTGCCTCCAGGGTTCGCATTCAGCAGCTGCTGCGCACGCTCCACTGCGTCGGTGGGAAACGTTCCTTCCGGAACCAGGTTCACCAGATCGGGATACGACGTCAGGGCAAGGACTTGTCTCACAAAGGTAAGGGGTTTCTGATGCAACTGCTAGCCATCACACACCGCCACGGATGCGACTTGGGGATTGCCAATATTGCAGTAGACAAGAGAAGAGAAGGGATACTTCTTCCCTTCTTTGAGATCCTTCTCGATCTCCTGAGCTCGCACACAAATTTGACCACGCACGGCGTACTGTGCCTCAATCAACTAGGTATTACCGCCGGTTTCTCCACTTCTCACATGTGGATTCACGTCCTCTATCGTTACGCCTGTTGCTATGAGTGAGTTTCGAAGCCGACTACCCCCTACACTCCATTGAAAAGCGGTTCTCCGAAAAGAAAAATGAAAGGGGAGTAAGATACTGACGTTCAGTGGTCGTCCTGCTTGATCATCAAGGACGGTTCTTACTACTCTTTCTCTCGCCGATTTGTTCGTTTCACCGGAGCGCTTATTCCGAGTCCAAGGACATGAAGGAGTGACTGCAGTCGAGACACAGATGATGCGACCATCGACGAGATAGAAGCAGGGAGGAGAAAACAAGGACGCACGACTCGCCAGCACTCTGGAGGAAAAGGAGAGAGGCAAACAGAAAAGGGAAAGAAGAGATCGGCAACAAACAGAGCGAATATAACCGTATGATATTATCTTTCATAGATCAACAAGTCCAGAGGGAATTTAGAAGAGCTTGTGGAGGAGATGAAGAACAACAACGCCCGCAACAAATACAACACTAGTCACAAGAACAGAGTAGGGAGTGCTAGAGGTCATGCGAATAGGCCAATTCAAACAGCTCAATTCCAGTCACCTTCGAATTACCATAGGCACCAGCGCTAGCACCGTTCTGGGTTTTCACAATAGTCTTCACTGTCTGCGCCATCGCAAGAGAATCGTTTGCACAAGATGATAATCGCTATTGACTGCGCAGGAAGCCAAAATGCAGCCATGCCAAAAACAGGGGCGATCTGGGGAAGCGAACCGCGGTTCTTTGCACGATTCCAGCAGCAACCCTCTCAATCCAACAAACACGGCACTAAGAAGATACTATTCGTTTTAGATCGCGCCGCGCTTTCACGACCATGCTACCCACGCCGGCAATGTTCGATGCGTAGTATTGGACGATTCCCGACTTTGACTATTTGTGAGCAACCCGAAGCAGTCCCACATTCTCCATCAACGCCTGCGGCAACGCCTGCTTGCCAATGATGATCGTGTTCACGCTCTCCATTTCCTCCTTGCCGAGCGGCGTGATGAGCGTCACGAGACTCCTCTTCAGATCGATGGAGTACACGACGCCCACCCCCACATTCAGGCAAATGGGGAGTTTGTTCATAAGGGGAGGAATGTACGGGGCATCAGGGAACGGCGTTGATGTGTCCACTGCAGTTACAGTCATCTCCCCTTCCCTCGCCACAGCCATCTTCTCTTCCCTCGCCGCAGTCATCTCCCCTTCCTTCGCCACAGCCATCTTCTCTTCCCTCGCCACAGTCATATTCTCTTCCCTCGCCACAGTCATATTCTCTTCCCTCGCCACAGCCATCTCCCCTTCCTTCACCACCAGATTCTCTTCTCTCGCCACGAAGGACGGATCGGCCGACAATCCAACCACGCTTCCCGCCAGTGACACGTAGTACAGTGAGGGACGCACAGGACCAATGAAGTACTGGAAGCGCGCGAGCGGCAAAGTATACCGAGGCAGGGCAAGCAGCCGATCGCCCAGCTTCGTCTCGTACTCCCCGACGAGATAGTGGACCAGCCGCTTCTCTCGGATCATGCCCGGACTCGCCTTCTTCCCCTCGGCCTTCTGCGCTGGCAGCGTGAACAGCTTCTTCTCGTCGATGTCCAAAATCGGGCAGGTTTCGTCCGTCTCGGGAGTCTGCAGCTATGCCTCAGAGAAGGCGCGCGCCACGACGAATACGACGTGCGTGCAGCTGATGCCGCGGTACACCTCGTTGAGCATGCTGGCGCCAATGCCCTTGATCCAACCGCACGTGTTGATCACCAGCGGGAGATCTGCGCGTCACCGCGGGGAAACAGGCCTACCCGAGCAGGTCGTGAAGTACTGCTGCAGCAAGAAGTGGATCGCCTCCAGGTACCGCAGCGGGTTGCGCTCGGGCGACCGGTCGCCGAAGAACACGCGTCTAGTCGTAACCCGCGCGGACCGCTCTCACTGCTGCGCGGAAGCCTCCAAGTGCGGCACGGAGGAGGTACGCAGCTGCGGCTCCGTCACCTGCGTGAGCGAGAACATGCCCTCGATGGTGAACTCGCCCTGGCCCACGTCCAGGTCCAGCAGCGCCACCTTGCGGTTGCGGTTCAGCAGCGCGTTGAGCAGGCCACGGCAGAACATGCTCTTGCCGACGTTCTTCGCGCCCAGCACGAGCGTCACGCTCCGCTCGCAGGACGCGATTGTGCTGAGGGTCTACTGTCGCAACACTCCCGTAGAAGCTACTTTCGTCCAGGATTCGTCGAAGTGGACGAGGCTGGAAAAGGCGGTTTTGGAAGCGTGCTTTAGAGGGAGTATATAGAACGGAGTCAGCAGTGTTGCGGTGGGAATGGTGAAGGTCGCGTCGGTCACTGAATCGGCACTGCCCTGCTTGCGAGCCGCGTTCTGGAAGCCCGCCGAAAGCGTTCTCTTGTCGCTGGAAAAGAAAGCAACCACCACTACGCCAACACACCGAACTCACGTCTCTACCCTCGTACTCTTCCATCATACGCTGAAACTCACTCCTTGAATCGTCGCTGAGGAGAAAACCGTTCACAACTGTATCGCTCTTTGAGGGGATTGCCCGGATGCAAATTCCGTTATCCACGGCAGGGCTCTCCACAAAGTAGATATTCTCTCCCGCAGTCGCCTTGTACTCTACGATTTAGGGGAATCGAAGCGCAACAACCTAGCGCATCCACAGAACCCTTCAGCACCTGGAACAGATACGAGCCGCTCAAGCAGCAGTACTCTCCTTCCCGCATCCCCACGACCAGTGTTTCGGACGGCTTGTCTTTCAGCACTTGATTCACCTCGCTCAGCTTGCTGCACGGGTAGGGAAGCGACGGCTAGCTGTGAAACCCAGGATGACAGGCGCACATTGGACGGAATACCGCTGCTTTCCTCCTTTCGTCTCTTTTCCAACCGATCGGGAGCAAACGGTGGCATGTCGATTGCGGAATGAGTGAGAATGGAGCAAGGGGGAAACCCATAATGGAAGGACGGGCAGAGACTCTGGGGCTTAACTAGGGGGGTTGTGGGGGACGAGTGCTGCCGTGTATCTAATTGTGATTCTCCGCTCTATCATTGAGTATGGGATCTCTTCGGAGTTTATTCTGATAGTTCATAGGTGGAGTGTCATATTGCCTTAAGTGGGCCGTATCATAGCTCCAGTTCGCGCTTCGTAAAATAACGTACGTGTTTTGTGAAATGTGATGTTAATTCCGGTATGCGGCGGTGGTGTGCGACTCCAGGTTGTGCCAATCTTTTCTTTTGCATCCATTTGGGTTCTTTTGAATCAAACACCACAATTCAAGTCCGTCACGATCTTCAGGCGCTCCTTCTCCTTCCGCGACATCTTGTGCAGCTTCACCACGTTGCGTCTCTCCGAAAAGCGCTTCGTAATGAAGCGGGTGTACTCGTCTCCGGCTACAGATCACGCAGCGCAGCATCATCCACCGAACCGGTAGTCCGCGAACTGAAGACTGCCCTTCGCCTTCTGGATGTCCGCCAGCCATTGATAGTTCCACTCGAGGTCCGACTTCCTCTTTCCGCTGCGCGTGTGCTGCTTGTACCCCTCCAAGCCCTGGTGAATGCCGATCACCCGCCAAGTGACGTCCACGAGGCTGCCGTTCTGCTGGAAGATGTAGCTCATCATGTAGTTGTCGATGCGCATTCTTCCCACCACTGCCGACTCCATCTTGGAGTAATCCACATTCTCGGAGAAAATGAAGTAATCGGCGCTGCGGTAGTCGCGCTGCTGCTTCAGATACTGCATGTGGTTGAGGAGGTAGTTCTCGTATGAAGCGATCGACGTCGTGTTGATGATGCCCAACCGAAACACGTCCCACACAATCGAAGCAATTTCATGCTACACATAACCGCATCCCGTTTGTTTGACTCTCGGCTTGATCTTCTTCTGCTCCACCAGCTTCTTGCACGACTTCAGCACATCGAATAGATTGGGCGCCACAACAATGTCACTGTTGATATAACCGTAGTAGTGGCTCTGCAGCAGCTGCTGACTCCTCACGAACATGTAGCGCATGATGGGCATGTTGTGAATATTCACTCTATGTCTCACTCCACAACGACGAGGCCACTGGTAGTTTCCATCCGTCATGATATGAAGGGCGTTGCACATGGACACAATCACAGGGTCATTCGTATAGATGATTGCACGGAAGGAGTAGCTTCGCTGGAACAAATCGAGCATATTCAATGTGTTCGTTATGCGCTGCGGAAGCTTCTAGTCGTTATGACATCCAGTTTCATTCACTGTCTTCCCGAACATTTCAACAGTCGTAAAGAACACCAAGTCGAACTTCTCTGAAGGAACGGGAGATGTCGCTTCGTCCCCTTTCAATGAAGGCGGTAGCGTGGATGGTATCAACTCTTCTTCTCTTGACACAGAAGGAAGGTTTGAAGACGCTTGAATGGCAATTGTCGCTGGAGACGCAGACTTCTCTCTGGGAATACACTGCAATCGAGGCATTGCAGCAGCGCCAGTTGCTTCGAAGGCTTCCTTATCGATTACAACGATCTGTTCGGGGAAGAAGTCGTTCCGAAGAACCCTCCACTCCACCTCCTTCTCGATGCGATGTAGAAGCACATTCTGCTCACTGAAAGAAAGGCGACACCAGTACAATCAATCCCACAGCAAACAGAACGAAGAACAGCTCCAGCACGACCCTCAGTCTCAGTTCATAAGTGCCCCTCATGGACTATCGGTTATTCGTGTGTTGTTGTCTCCTTGCGGCATCCCCCGTTTTTCAATTCATGTCGGACCGAATTCTATAAAATGTCCCGTTTTCTCCTCAATCAGTTATGCATTCTTTCTTAAATTCGTGCTGCAATGAATGTACTTCTTATTGCTCGTTACTAGTCAATAGCTAATCAAGAGGCCGCTCATGTCTTTTGCAAGACCCTTTTCCATCGTCATTGCTCTGATTCTTTGTCATTATGTAGCTGGCTAATCATCAAATGGCTTACATCAATGGATCTTGGCTTCATGGCGATCATGCGATTCTAGTAAAGAGTACTCGATATTTTGGCTATTCACAGTATAGACCCATTCAACGGAGCGATTGTGGGAAAGGCGCTGAATTGCACCCGAGATGATGCACTGGCTGCAATTGATGCAGCAAAAGCCGCTCAACCGGCATGGTCCCAGATGGAGGATAGTGTCGCTCTTCACATCCATGATGATGACTAGGAGCGACGTGCCTATTTGTCGCGTTTCTATCAAGTAACCAGTGATAACAAAACAAAACTAGCCGAGCTACTGACACAAGAAAGCGGAATGACAATACGCAGCGCCCTTGGTGCAGTAGATAGAGTTAGAAAGAAGCTCTCTGTGGATTCAGAGCTTCATTCACTTCCTCCAAGTGGTATACAGACTGAAATCGCACCCAAGCATGGCAGGATAGCTGGATTTCTCCCTTCGTGGAATTTCCCTCATGAAATCGTGTTCCAACGAATCGCAGAAACACTCTTTGCTGGCTATCCAGTCGTGTTGAAGGCTCCCAGCGAAACACCGCTCACCTATCTGAGTATCGCAAAGCTGGTGGACCCCTACTTACCCAAGGGCGTTTTCAATGTGATCACATCCACTGGAGAGAACGAAACAGCAGTGAAGGAAGTGATGTATCACACGGAGGGAGTGCGCTCCTTCGCCTATTGTGATAGTGCTTCCTTTTACAAAGAAATACGTCGCAATGATAAACCATGGGAGTACACTCCTTACGATTTGCCTATTCTATTCGACGATGGAAGGATAGAAAGAGCAGTGGACTATTGCCGTGACTATTTGTTAGACTATTCGGGGCAATTGTGTAACAAGACGGGTCGTATACTCGCACAGGAGGGTATCTATGACAGATTCGTAAGCCTCCTTGCCGATGATATGAAGAGTTCTAAAGTGGGAGACCCGATGGATGAGGACAATCGGATTGGATGCTTGTACAATTCGGAAGTGGTGAGCAACTTCCTCTCCCTTGTGGAAGATGCGGTGAGCAAGGGAGCTAAGATCGTCTGCGGAGGAAAGCGGCACGCTCTCGGTGGAACCTTCGTGGAGCCCACCGTTCTGGCGGATGTGAATCCGTCCATGCGCGTGTTCTCAGAGGAGATCATAGGCCCTCTTGTGCCAGTGTAGGGGAGAGAGGAGCGTGACATGCGTAGATACAAGTTCCAGACGAACGAAGATGTAGTCGAGCTGCTTCGTAATCTGGTAGAGGATGTTGGAGTAGTGTTCTTAACATCATTTAAGGATGAAACCCCTGAAGAGGCTGCAGACTCAGTTATAAACATGGTACTTGCAGGGGGCTATGTTGGTACGTTTGCAGGTTATGGCATTTACTATCGTAGAGTTCTGTCTTGTTTGTTTCACACACAAAACCATCACATAAGGACACTCATCATTCACTCTGCTGTTCCGACATACTCACTCAACGCACTGTTCTCATCATGGGAAACGCAGATGAAGAATTGCAGCTCTTTCTGCAGTGTGATTGCGCCATTTCCTCCGATGGTTTGTCTCTCTCCTTCATTCATTCCAATTAGAGGCATACGATCGTCTCATCAGCCTTCTAATGTGCTGCGTCTTCGATTTCGCATCCTTCTCCGAAGAGCAGCGCGTGCTGTTCGGCAATCACTTGCTATCCATTGTTGCTAGAAATGCAAACAATCCACACTGCATTCCGCTATTACAGGCTCCCGTTTTCCTTTCCTTTCACTCATAGTTCTATTATCATCAGACAATGAAATACGGCTCGATCGTATGTAGGACGACCATGCTGCTGATCCTAATCAAATTGAAGGAAGCCTATCCAGATGTCATTGAGTCCTTCATGAAGGACGAAGTGTCCATTCTGCAATCCCCTGTTCTACTTCCCAAGGAACGTGAACTCCTCCTCCGACTGCTCATCAGCTACCTGCCCCCCTCTGCAGTGCTCTCTGTCATCCAGAACTCTTCTTCGTCCTCAAGCGCCTCGATCATCCACAGTCTCTGTCATCTTCCCGTGGATGTGCTGCTGGAGGAGTACCTGAGTGTTGAAAATGGACTGCTCAATACGGACGACAGTCTGGTGGTTGATTCCATCGTGGATCTGCTGATTGCCATTGCCCGCCATTCCTCCCACTTCCAGCGCATCCAGCTCATCCAAATCCTCTTCAAGCGCATGCACAAGAGCAAGAAGAACACTGCCGCCTTCCTGCAGTGCGTCTCCTCCCTCCTGGAGAACACCTACTACATCACCTCCTCCTCCGAGCAGGAGCTGTTGGTCCAGTTCGCGCAGGAGGAGGCCTTGCGCGAGCCGAGTCTGCGTGTGTTGTCGCTCTGCGTTCTCCCCACCATGAGTGATGTGAAGAGCGTTGGCGAAGCCACCCACACCACCCAGTTGCAGTGGGTCGGACAGTCGCTTCTTTGTTCTTTCTCTTCTGTTTCCATCACACACACATCTCCAAACAAACACACAACAACATCACAGACAAGTCCAGATCGCGCAGACTGTCCACGTACTCCGTCTGCTTGAAAATGTTCGTCGTGGCTACACCTCACGCCCGCTCCTTCGCCCCACCGATCGTCACGTTTCGTCCACACACCTCCGCCAGCTCGTTCAGACTCTCGATCTCCGCGAAGCACGTGCCGCCCACCACGTAGCAAATCACCGGCTCGCCCGTGATCACCACCGGCTTCTTCGCCGGCTTCCCGTACCACTCCACTGCCGCGCTCTCCGCGTCCGCCGCCTTCGACTTCCTACGCCTCACTCGCCATCACCGCCGCCACTTCAGCGCGCGCGCACTGCGCATGTTGCCGCGCACGCTCCGACTCACGTCCACGCCGATCACGCCCTGGAAGGCGTTCGTGCCGCTGTCGTACACCTGGAAGCGCGCCGGCGACAGCGCGTTGGTGAACAGGTCGTTCAGCGCGAACCGCAGCTGGCTCGTGTACCGATTCGTCATCAGCGAGTCCTTCAGCTGCTTTGCCTGCGCCTCACGCCCCACCGCCTCGCTCACCGCCTTCTGGTAGTCGCTGCGGTCCATGCGCTGCTCCATCTTCTACGCCTCACGCCCGTCCCCTGCCGCGACGCTCTCCACGCGCACGCCCAGCATGCTCAGGTTGTCGAGGATCGACACGTACTCCACGTCCAGCTGGCTTGCCTCCAGCAGCGTCTGCAGCGTCTGCCGCGTCGTCGCCGACAGCTCCTGCGCGATCGCGTAGATCAGCACCAGACGGATCTAGCCCTCAGGCGCCACGCCCGCGCCCACCTTGTCTTGCTGACTACGCCTCACACATCACCACCACACTCACCTCAGATCCTGCCGCAGCAACTCCTCCAGCTCCTTCACGATCTTCTCCCTACGCCTCACGCACCCTCCGCACACGCACTGGCTCGGACTGCTCGCCGCCTCGTCGAAGCCCGTCACCATCACTTGCTCCTACGCCTTACCCCACACTCCCACTCCCACCAGCGGGATGCACTTGTTCAGCGCGCGGTTCTTGAACTGCTCCACGCACATGCCCGACACGGCCAGGTGCAGCGCGAACAGGTCCTTACGCCGCTTGTTCTCCGGCAGCGTCTTGATCAGGTTGCTGATGTCCTGGATCGTCGACTACGCCTCACGCGCCGCTTCCGCAGTCACCTTGCTCTCCTGCGTGGACTCCAGGAACCGCTTTGCCGCCGCGCTGAGCAGCGCTACGCTTTATTCCATAGCTCGTCGCCCACAGCGCGTGTTCAGAATGTGCTCGTACTTGTAGTTCGCCCAGATCGTGTCGTGGTCGTTCAGCAACACCTTGCGCGGCTCCGACGCGCCCTCCGACCGGTACTCGAACTACGCTTCACGCCCGCACCTATTTCTTACTTCACCACCCTCGCCGATGGCCAGCAGGTCCATCGCCATGGGCTGTGCGTCAGCGGCGCCTCACGCACTCACCTGGTAGTTGATGGGGTGCAGCAGCGGCACCAGCGGGTCGAACGTGCGCGCCACCAGCAGCAGCTGCCCCTTCTAGTCCTCACGCCGCCCGCGCGCCGCCACCTCGCGCAGCACCGGCTGGTAGTTGGCGATGTACTGCAGCATCTACGCCTCACGCCGCGCGAGCATGCCCACGTAGTCCTCGAACAGGTCCGCGATCGCGTCGCAGGGGTACTCGCTCTGGTAGTGCACGCGCGGCTTGATGCCCAGGTTCACGCAGATGTCCACCATCTGCACGTCACTCCGCCCGCGCGTCGCTACGCTGTGCGCGATGCGCTCCAGCACGCCGTGGTTGCGGTTCCTGCCCCAGATCTTCTCCAGCGCCGTGGGAATGCCCGTCACCGCCAGGTTGGGCTCCTCCACGTGGTAGTCCATGTGAATCAGACGCGTGTCCTAGGGTGAAGCGACAGGCGCGATTCCCACCAGCAGCCGATTGTTCAGCACCTTGTTCGCCAGGATGCGCTTCGCCAGGTCGTCCGCCAGGTCTACGGGAAATGCATCAACTCGCCTCCACCTCCCTTGAAGCGCAAGGCCACGCGGTCGTAGAGACAGCTCTCTCCGCTTTGATCGTTCATTCCGTAGTATATAATTCTACGCGATGAGAGAGGAGAGGCGATGATACCGGTCAATGCAACTCTCCGCATCGATAAACGACTTGATTTCCTTGAAATCCTACTCCTTACGCATCATAGAGAGTGTGAATACTTCCAATATCATTCCAATGTTCAGCTCGGTCGGCTCCACGAAGTAGATGGCAGTCACGTTCGATACGCAGTCGCGCTTCGACCGGATGTGCTCCATCACTAGGACTCACACGACGGCGCGAAGAAGCAACGGATACAGCCCCGATCAAACAGAGCGAACTGGCCGCAAACCGAGTTCACCAGCGCCATCGTCACGTCATCCAAAATCAGGATGAAATTCTCGCCCTCGGGGAGACTGATGACTTGTTTGAGGATTACTGTGGCTGACAGGATTTCGAACGCCCCTACTGTCTCTGCTCACACTACTAATGGTCTTTACTTCTTCCGAATTCATTGTGGCGCAAGAAGGCTCCTAGATTGTGCAAAATACCGTTTTCAACACGACGAGAAAATGGGGCCTCTTTCCGGCACCATCGAAAAGTGCCCGTTTTCCGCCCTTCTCAGATTTCTGTGCAGGCAGAACCACTGGAATGCTGAGTCGCTGTTTCGGAGCGTGCAAGACAGTAGCGTGCAGCTGGATCGTACGGCGAGCGGCCCTGCGCTGATGCTGTAGAAAACACCGCGGGTTGTTCCGCTGCTGTCCCCGGCTGTGCAGAAACGATCGTTGTACGTTGCTTCCATGATTTCGCTAATGAATTAGCTATATCAACACAGACAAGGAATACGAGGAGAATCCGCTGTTGAAGAATCTGCAAATCCCCGCCAATCTGACGATGGAGGATTTCTCGCTGCTCGCGCCGAAGGAGGGTGGCGACGGAGCATGGGCGTGAGGAGTAGAGAAGCCGCTGCTGGATCCGTTCGCGTTCCCGGTGAAGGAGCTTCCCGTGTACAACATCGCGACGGGAGAGAAGACGGACGAGAGGATCACGCTGGACAACCGCGTGTTCGGCATGCCCCTCCGCGAGGACATCCTCCACCGCGTGGTGGTGTGGCAGCTGGCGAAGCGCCGCCAGGGAACGCACTGCGTGAAGACACTCTCCGAGATTAGGTAGGGGTGCTTGCCGTGATTCATTCTAGCTCCTCGAACCGCAAACCCTTCGCGCAGAAGGGCACGGGTCGCGCCCGTCAGGGTCAGAAGCGGTGAGTGTCGCGATGCTGGCTGATTCGCTAGAGCGCCGCAGATGCGAGGCGGCTACAAGCCCATGGGTCCGCGTCCTCGCGACTACGACTACACGCTCCCCTTCAAGGGTAGGCGTCTGCTTTCCTGTTGAGTGTAGTTCGCGCGCTGGGTCTGCGCACGGCACTGTCGCTGAAGTGGCAGGAGGAGCACCTGCTGATCGTGGACTCGTGCAGCGTGGAGGTGTGACTGGCGGGAGGGAGTGACGAACAGAGTGCGAAGACGGCTCCGGTGAATGCCGCGCTGACGAAGATGATCGGCGACAACCTGGCGATGATCATCGACGGGCAGGAGAAGAACACCAACTTCGATTTGTCCACGCGGAACATGAAGCGCGTGCTCTACCACCCGCAGCTGGTGCGTTTCGTAGAACACTGTGAGGCATAGGGAGCCAACGTGTACGATATTCTGAAGAGGGAGTACTTGATTCTGAGCAAGGATGCGGTGAAGTGCCTGACCGAGCGTCTTTCCGATGCGTAGTGACTTTAGCGGTTGTGCTCCTTCTTCAACACATGTGCAACAAACAGAATCACCTCTTGTTTCACCCATTGACGCTTACGCCACCAGAGCGGAAGCCGTGGCCGAGTTGCTAGTCCTCACACATATTCACGTGACACCTACTACTTCCAGGTGGGAGGAAGCTGCTCCGTGCGCTTGTAGTAGCGAG